>WNGR01001425.1_pt1 | contig 87343 bp, 75 predicted proteins | sample 5407581 | NCBI WGS metagenome assembly WNGR01 (sample SAMN13153383, study PRJNA577476) | soil metagenome | isolation source: 80 cm soil or saprolite under Garry oak tree replicate 2 | place: USA:California | collected 2016-06-15
GCCGGTTGATCAAACACCTGCTCCCAGTCTGACTGCTGGAGCTTCGGCCGGCCCCGTGAGCGTCGCTTCCTTTGGTGCTAGCGGCCCTTGCGCAGGAAGGCCCGCAGCCGCGGCAGCGGCCAGGTGTTGATGACGTCGTCTGCCGTCAGCCAGCCGCGGCGCGCCGTGCCGACGCCGTAGCGCAGGTAGCTGAGGTGCTCGGTGGAGTGCGCGTCGCTGTCGACGGCGAACTTGACCCCGGCGTCCTTCGCCTCCCGGATGCGGTCGGCGGGCAGGTCGAGCCGGTCGGGGTGGGCGTTCACCTCCAGGGCGGTGCCGGTCCTGGCGCAGGCCCGGAACAGCTCGGCGAAGTCGACGTCCACCGGCGGGCGCTTGCCGATCTTGCGAGCGGTGGGATGGCCGATGATGTTCACATGCGGGTTCTCGCAGGCCCTGATGAACCTGCGGGTCATCTCCTGCCTAGGCTGGCCGAAGTGCGAGTGCACGGACGCCACGCAGAGATCGAACCCGTCGAGGAACTCGGCCGGCCAGTCGACGGTCCCGTCGGGGGCGATGTTCAGCTCGGTGCCGTGCAGCAGGGTCATCGGCCAGGCCGCCGTCCCGGCCCCGAGCCGGGCGCCGAGCGCGTGGACTTCTTCCCGCTGCGCGAGCATCTTCTCGCTGGTCATCCGCTGCATGAAGAGGTTCGGCGCGTGGTCGGTGATCGCGTAGTAGGCATAGCCGCGGTCCGCCGCGGTCGCCACCATGTCCTCTAGCGAGGCCACCCCGTCGGTGAGATCAGTGTGCGTGTGCAGGTCACCGCGAATGTCGTCGCCGGTCACCAGGGCCGGCAGCTCACCCCGGATTGCCGCCTGGATTTCGCCGGTGTCCTCCCGCAGCTCCGGAGGTATCCAGGACATCCCGAGCCTGCGGTACACCTCCTGTTCGGTCCTGGACACGATCAGCTCGCCGCTGGCCACGTCGAACAGGCCGTACTCCGACAGCTTCAGCTTCATCCGGACCGCAATCTCCCGTGTGCGCACATTGTGCGCCTGGGAGCCGGTGAAGTACTGCAGCGCAGCGCCCCACGAGTCCAGCGGTATCACCCGCAGGTCGACCTGGAGGCCGCGGCTGGTGCGGATCGACGTCTTCGTATCACCCGAGGCGATCACGTGCGCCACATCGGGAAGTGCCGTGAACGCGGCCATCAGCGGGCGCGCGTCACCTGCTGCCCGGGCTGCGGCGAGGATATCGACGTCGCCGATGGTCTCCCGCATCCGGCGCAGCGAGCCCGCGTACGCGCAGCGGGCGCAGCCCGGGACGGAGCCGATGGCCGCGATCACGGCCGTGGCCGTGTTCATGGCCACGTTCAGCGGCACGCGCCGGCCAGCCTGCTCCATGATCTCGATGCCGTGCAGGATCCGGTCCTCGCTCTTCGGCCCGAAGCCCTTCAGGTCCCGCAGCTTGCCCTCTTTGATGGCGGCGGTGAGCTCGCCCACCGAGCTGATCTTCAGGTCGCGGTGGAGCTGCATCGCGCGCTTGGGCCCGAGCGCGGGGATCCTGGTCAGCTCGCGGACCCCGGCCGGGATGCCGGCGCGCAGATCCTCAAGAGCCCTGATCGCGCCGGTCTCGCGGTACTCGGTGATCTTCTCGGCGATCGACTTGCCCACGCCGGGTATCTGCCGCAGGGCGGTGGCATCCAGCTGCCCGACATCCCCGGAGTGGCCGGCCACGGCACGGGCCGCCCGCTCGTAAATGCGGGCCCGGAAGGCGTCGCCGCCGGTGATCAGCAGCAGGTCGGCGTACTCCCTGAGCAGCGCGGCGACGTCATCGTTGGCCCGGGCCATGCCAGCATTCTGCCTGCCCCCCGGCTGCGGCAGGCATCACGGCCGGTGTCAGCGCGCTCCGCCGCCGCGTCGCTCGCCTGGCACGTGTCGTCACTCTGCCCGGCCGGGTGTTCAGGCGGCGTTCAGCCAGCCGTCGGAACCTAGCCAGCACGGTGTCACTGGAACGGCAGGAAGCCGTTCTAGGCTCCTCGGGCCCGCCATTCGGGTGGTAACCCCGCTCCGCCCGGTTCATGGTAGAAGCGAACAGCGTGAAAGCCACAAAAGGAGCCACGGTATGCACGTTCCACGCAGGGTCTACGCCATCGCCGCTGCATTGTCGATGGTGACCCTCGGCGTCGTCGGGGCGACCAGTGTCGCCGCCGCCGAAGGCAGCCGGGCTGTGCATGGGGGCAGCCAGCACTCGAGCACCGCCACGCCGATCAAGCACCTGGTGATCATCTTTCAGGAGAATATCTCCTTCGATCACTACTTCGGCACGTACCCGAAGGCAGCCAACACCTCCGGCCAGCCGTTCCACGCGGCCGGGCACACTCCCAAGGTGAACAACCTGGCCAACACTCCCGGTGCGGGGGGCACGGGGACCCTGCTGACCAACAACCCCAACACCGATTCCGGCGGCCATCAGGTCAACCCGCGCCGCCTTGACCCGGCCAACATCAATGACGTGCTGACCTGCGACGAGGGTCACAACTACAACGCGGAGCAGAAGGCCTTCGACGGCGGGAAGATGGACAAGTTCGTCACCACCGTCGGCACCGGGTCGGGCACCAGCGGCACCGGCCAGCCGTGCCAGGCCAGTGACGTCATGAACTACTACGACGGCAACACCGTGACCGGGCTGTGGAACTACGCGCAGAGCTTCGCGATGAGCGATAACTCCTTCGGGACCACCTTCGGCCCGTCCTCGCCGGGCGCCGTCAACCTCGTCTCCGGCGACACCGGCGGCGTGGGGAAGATGATCAACGGCGCTGACACCGACGGTGACACGGTCAGCGACGGCCAGGGCGGCACCTCGCTCATCGAGGACGCCCAGCCGTACTACGACGACTGCTCGACCCGTGACGCGGCGTCACTGACCGGCAAGAACATCGGTGACGAGCTGAACGCGGCCGGGCTGAGCTGGGGCTGGTTCCAGGGCGGCTTCACGCCCACCACCTCCTTCGCCGCGGCGACGGCCGGCAGCCCGCAGCCGACCAGCACCTTCATCCCGGACGAGTTCAAGGGCAAGTTCGCCACTCCACCGGCCTCTGACCAGGGGCTGTGCAACGCCGTTCACCCGATCGGCGTAGCCGTCGGCGGCACCGGGGGCACCACTCCCGGGCCCACCAACTACGGCAACAAGGACGACTACATTCCCCACCACGAGCCGTTCCAGTACTACGCCTCGACGGCCAACCCCCACCACCTGCCGCCAGCGTCCCTGTCCGCGATCGGCACCGACACCCAGACCTTCGTCAACGGCGTCCCCCAGTTCAACACCGCCAACCACCAGTACGACACCAGCGACTTCAACTCGCTCGTGGGCGCCATCGCCCACGGCCATCTTTCACCTAACCACCTCCCAGCCGTGAGCTTCGTCAAGGCACCCGGGTACCAGGACGGCCACCCTGGCTACTCCGACCCGATCGACGAGCAGAGGTTCGTCGTCAGCGAGATCAACGCGCTGGAGAACACCCCGGACTGGTCCAGCACCGCGGTCGTCGTCGCCTACGACGACTCCGACGGCTGGTACGACCACGTCTTCAGCGGCGTGCACAACACGTCGGACACATCGGCCGTCGCCACGCCGCCCGGGCCGCAGGACTTCCTGACCGGCACCGGGCTCTGCGGGAACACCGCCGCGAACCCGCCGCTGGCCGGCCAGAGCGGCCGGTGCGGCTACGGACCCCGCATGCCGCTGCTGGTCATCTCGCCCTGGGCCAAGCGCAACTTCGCCGCGCATAACCTGACCGATCAGAGTTCCATCCTCAGGTTTGTCGAGGACAACTGGGGGGTGCCGAGGATCAGCGGCTCCTTCGACGCCATCGCCGGAACGCTGGACACGATGTTCAACTTCGGCCATGGCTCTGGCCACGCCAGGAAGCTGTTCCTCGACCCCGTCACGGGACAGCCGCTGAAGGACTGATGTCACGGCCGCTTCGGCGGCCGGGCAACTCACTGACGGATGTGACTGCCGGGGCCCGCGGCCCCGGCAGTCACGTCTTCCGGTCCGGCGGCCGCAGGCCGGCGGGCCCGGCGGTCACTGCTCCCTGGCCGGCTCGAGGGTCAGCGATACCGAGTTGATGCACCACCGCTGGTCGGTAGGCACCTCGTAGCCCTCGCCCTCGAACACGTGACCAAGGTGCGAGTTGCACGCCGCGCACCGCACCTCAATGCGGGCCCGCCCGAGCGAGCGGTCCTCGAGCAGGATCACGGCGTCGTCCTCGGCCGGCTGGTAGAAGCTCGGCCAGCCGCAGTGGGAATCGAACTTAGCGTCAGACCGGAAGAGCTCGGCCCCGCAGGCACGGCAGCGGTAGACCCCCTGCGTCTTGGTGTCGGTGTACTCCCCGGTGAAAGGCGCTTCGGTGCCCGCCTCGCGGAGCACGTGGTACTCCTCGGGCGTGAGCCGCTGCTTCCATTCCTCGTCTGTGCGCTGCACCTTGTCCATGCTGTGAGATTACCCGCCAGGCTCAGAGCGCTACCTCGTACACCGGGTCGCCGCCGGGTGCCTGGCGCAGCTCCACGTCGGCCACCACCCCGGCCGCTTGCACGTCCCTGAGCACCTTGGCCAGCGCCGCCAGCCCCGGCCCGGGCGCGGTCACCACGAGCCTGCGCGCGCTGGCCCGCATCGGCAGCTTGGCCTGGGACTTCGCCTTGCGGATGGAGCCGATCGCGCTCGACGCGGCATCGAGCACGCCCTCCTCAGCGCGGCCGGCATGGATGCGGAGCTGCTCCGGGTCGGGCCACGCCGCCCGGTGCACCGACCCCCCGTGCTTCGAAACACTGTGCAGCGAATCACTGGCCCACCACGACCACGCTTCCTCGGTGACGAACGGCAGGAACGGGGCAAACAGCCGCAGCAGCACCGAGACCGCGAGCCGCAGCGCGGCGATCGCCGATCCGGCGGCCGCCTGGCCGCTGTCGCCGTACGCCCTGGCCTTGACGAGTTCCAGGTAGTCATCGCAGAACCACCAGAAGAACCGCTCGGTCAGCTGCAGCGCCAGCGCATGGTCATAGGCCTCGAGCGCGTCGGTGCACCGGTCCACGAGGCCGGCCAGCCTGGCCAGCATCGCCCGGTCCAGCGGCTCGGTGATCTGCGCCTGCCCATCCGGCTGGGCGATGCCGAGGACGAATTTAGTAGCGTTCAGGATCTTTACCGCCAGGCGCCTGCCGATCTTGAGCTGGCCCGGATCGAAGGCAGCATCCACGCCCAGGCGGGCGCTGGCCGCCCAGTACCGCACCGCGTCGGTGCCGAAGTCGGCGAGCAGCTGGCCGGGCGTGGTCACGTTGCCCTTGGACTTGGACATCTTCTTGCGGTCCGGGTCGAGGACCCAGCCCGAGATCGCCGCGTGCCGCCACGGCACCTCACCGAACTCGGCGTGCGAGCGCAGCACCGTGTAGAACAGCCAGGTCCGGATGATCTCGTGCGCCTGCGGCCTGAGGTCCATCGGGAACACCCGGCGCAGCAGATCCTCGTCGGTGCTCCAGCCGCCGGCGATCTGCGGGGTGAGCGACGACGTGGCCCAGGTGTCCATCACGTCCCGGTCCCCGGTGAACCCGCCCGGCATCCCGCGCTGGCTCTCGGCGTACCCGGGCGGCGTGTCGGTGGCCGGGTCGACCGGCAGCATGTCATCGGCGGGCAGGATCGGGGCGTCGTGGCGCGGCGCGCCGCCGGAATCGAGCGGGTACCAGACCGGGACCGGGACCCCGAAATAGCGCTGCCGGCTGATCAGCCAGTCGCCGGCCAGGCCGTTCACCCAGTCCTCGTACCTGGCCCGCATGTGCGGGGGATGCCAGGCAAACTCCCGCCCGCGGGCCAGCAGCGCGTCCCGCAGGCCGGGGTCCCGGCCGCCGTTGCGGATATACCACTGCCGGGTGACGACGATCTCCAGCGGCACCTCGCCGTTCTCGTAGAACTTCACGGCGTGCCTGACCGGCTCGGGCTCGCCGCGCAGGTCGCCGGCCGCGCGCAGCAGGCCGGTGACCAGGGCCCGGGCGGCCTTGACCGGCGCGCCCGCCAGCTGCGCGTAGGCGGCCTGGCCGTCCGGGCTGGTGAGCCACGGCAGCGGGCCGTCGAGCAGCCGCCCGTCCTTGCCGATCACCGGGCGGGTGTCCAGCCCGAGTTCCCGCCACCAGGTCACATCCGTGGTGTCGCCGAATGTGCAGACCATCGCGATGCCGGTGCCCTTGGCCGGGTCGGCCAGCCGGTGCCCGAGCACCGGGACCGAGACGCCGAACAGCGGGGTCGCCGCCGTGGCCCCGAGCAGCCGGGCGTACCGCTCGTCGTCCGGGTGCACGACCAGCGCCACGCACGCGGGCAGCAGCTCCGGCCTGGTCGTGGCGACCACGATCTCCGCGGCGCCCTCGATCGCGAACGCGATCCGGCAGAAGCTGCCGCTGATCTCCCGGTCCTCGAGCTCGGCCTGCGCGACCGCCGTGCCGAACGTCACGTCCCACAGCGAGGGCCCGTCGGCGAGGTACGCCTCGCCCCGGGCGGCGCTGCGCAGGAACGCGCGCTGCGAGATGGCCTGCGGGCCGTCTTCGATGGTCCGGTAGCTCATCGACCAGTCCACCGACAGGCCGAGCCGCCGCCAGGTCTCCGCGTAGGCGCGCTCGTCCAGCTCGGTCAGCTGCCGGCACAGCTGCACGAAGTTGCGCCGGGACACCGGGACCTGCGAGCGCGGCCCGCCCGCAGTGCCCGCCCCGCCCGCGGTGCCCGCAGTGCCCGCGGTGCCCGCAGTGCCCGCGGTGCCCGCCCCGCCCGCCGCGCCCTTCGCGGTCCCTGGGCCCGGCGGCGCGAACTCCGGGTCGTACGGCAGCGTGGGGTCGCACCGCACGCCGTAGTAGTTCTGCACCCGCCGCTCGGTCGGCAGCCCGTTGTCATCCCACCCGACCGGGTAGAAGACCTCCTGGCCGCGCATCCGCCAGAACCGCGCGAAGATGTCCGGGTGGGTGTACGAGAAAACGTGCCCGAGATGTACTGACCCGCTGGCCGTCAGCGGGGGAGTGTCGATGGCGTAGACGTCGCCGCGGCTGCGGGTCCGGTCAAACTTGTACTACACGCGCCTCTTCCCACCGGCGCATCCACTTGTCCTCAAGGCCGTCAAGCGCGGGGCGGGGGTCAAGGCTCATGCACCCGATCGTAGCGCCATCTCCCCGCTGACTGGCGGCGAGCCACCGGCCGACAATCCGTTCACGCCATCGGGCCACCTGGATGGCAGCCCGTCAGCCGTGTGGTGTCCGGTCACCCGGCTGGACCTGGAACCGGGGCTTGCTGGGCGGTGAACAAGGCGTCCTGCTCGTCGCCGGGCAGCAGGAAGCCCTGTCTGGCGAGGCTCTCCGTCGCCTCGGTGAACTTCTGCACGTAGGCGGCGTGGGTGGGGTAGAGGGCGGACAGGGTGGCCGTATCGAGTGGGGTAGTGGTGCCAAAGAGGACGCAGAACAGCGATACCGGGTTGGAGTCGGCGGGTCCGTTGCCGGTTCCGGTCAGGGTCGCGGCCGGCGCTTCCAGTTGCGGAAGGCGGATTCCTCCGATGCCGTTGCCGAAGGCGTCCCTGGCCACGTCGGTGCCGGCGGCGTTGATCTGCATCCGCGGCGCCTCTGGTGGGGGTCTCCCCCAGCTCACCCATGCCAGCAGGTCGGCGTACGCGGTGTCGAAAAGGTAGTTCTCGGGAGCGGTGTTGACCGGGGATTTGCACGACGGGTCGACCGCCTGCGGCGTCTGGCTGTGTTCCTGGTAGCCGATCAGGGTCAGGTCGTTGCCGTCAACGTGGGCCGTGCCGGCCGCTTCCCAGAGGCGGTAGTTCGGATTGTCTGGCTGCCGCGCCGGAAGGTGGAACAGCACGTCGGTCTCGGTTTCGAAGTTGAGCACCGGCTGGTCGAGGTCGGTGCGCAGCAATGTCGGCGTCGGCGGCCTGAGCGTGCCGGACAAGATCGCGCCGGCCGCGCCGTTGCTGTGAATGAGGTAGCCGTCATAGACCCGCGCAAGCGGCGCGACGGCGTCGTAATAGGTCGTCATGCGGCCTGCGGACTGCGACTCACCGTCGGCGATCAGGTGCCTGACGCGAAGGCCGTGCAGCGGGCCTGTGGCGCCGGACGAGAGCAGCGCCTTGCCGGCCTGGCTGAAGATATCGTAGGAGAAGTCGTCGGACGTGATGCTCAGGGAGCCGTATCGCGCGGGGTCCCATGTGGTGAGGCCGTTGATGCCGACGACCTGGGCGGTGACTCCGACGTAGGCGAAACCGGCGTTGAGCAACTCGTTGTACCCGTAATCCCAGTCGACGTCGATGTCGCGCCCCGCGCTGACGTTAAGCCACTCGACGATGACGGTGCCGTTGAACCTCCTCGGGTCGATCGGCGCCCTTACGATCATCCGGGACTGGTACGGCGCCGTTGACGCCGTCTGGACCTGCCACCTGCCATCGCTGGTCAGCGGCTGCTGCGAGGTGAAGCTGCGGGCGGTGCCGGAGAAGAAGTACTCGCGCTCCGCGTAGCCGTGTGAGCGCAGGTCAACGGAGGACGCCGTCATCGGGAAGCCGTGTGTACCGCCAGTTACCGGGCCGGTGACAGTGGGCACAGGCGTCGGCAGCGGTGCCGCGGCGGGCGCGGAAGCTGGCGCCGCCCCGGCCGCGGACACCAGGCCAGTACCGGCCAGCACCACCGCACCGGCCACGACCACGGGCGCAACACGCGATGCGGCCTTACCGACCAACTGCCAATGGGCACGTACCGGGCGCAGGAAGCGGGCACAACCGATCACGGTGCACCTCCGAGAGACTCTGCCGCGTGCCTCCGAAGCCCCCCCGGCGGCGGCGCACGCAACACCATGGGATTTTTGTGCAGACGGCAATATCAGACAAAGATGCTGCAAACCTTCCTACTTTGCCCGGATAAACTTGTCAACCGATGGATGAATCCGCAGCACGGGCCGACCCTCCGGATCAGCACCCGGCGGGCCAGACGGTGCTGCAACGCCAGCTGCAGCAAGGAGCGCCGGCTCGCCGGGCGACCGCCCTGGACGCGTTCAGGGCGGCCAGGCGGCGCTTCCTGCGGGGAGAACGGGTCGACATGGGCGGCTTGTCGACCGAGCTTGGTGTCAATCGGGCAACCCTGTACCGCTGGGTGGGCACCCGCGAGCAGCTCCTCGTGGAAATCCTCTGGTCGCTGGCCGAACGCACACTATCCGACCAGCTGAAACGGGTCGAGGCCGAGGACATCCCCGGCAACCGGGTCGCCAGGCTGCTCAGCAGGTTTGTCAGCGACTGCCTGTCGAATCCTGGGATGCGGCAGTTGCAGCGCGACGAAGAAGGGCTCGCGTTCCGCCTGCTCACGCTGGCCCAGTACGGTTTCCACCCCCGATTCGTGCTGCTCGTGCGCGACCTTCTGGCCGAGGACGTAGCCGCGGGTCGGCTCGAGACGACAGTGCCCCTGGAGGACCTGGCCTACACCGCGGTTCGCGTGGTCGAATCCTACGTGCACCGGGCGGCCATCACCGGCGAGGAACCGGACGCCGACCGGGCTACGCGCGTCCTCCAAGCCCTCCTGCGCTGACGGAGCGCGGCCCCGCCGCCGTGGGCGTTGTCGATGGTCTACGAGGAAGAGCCCGAAGAACAGTCAGGCCAGCCCGGCGACACCAGGTAAGTCACCGGGCCAGATCACTACACCCTCTTGACACTGGTAGCCCTCATGGGTGCCGCTGCGGGCTCGTTGTGGCAGGCCCTGGGCGGGTGGGTCAGGATGATGTCATGAGGGTCCGGTTCGCGGGCAGCGGTGATGCCTTCGGCAGTGGCGGGCGCTGGCAGACGTGCATTCACCTGGCCGCCGGGGGGCAGGCGCTGCTGGTCGACTGCGGCGCTACCAGTTCTCCCGCCGGTCGGCGCCGTTGCTGGTGGCCGGGCCACCGGGCATCCGGGGCCGGCTGGCGCAGGCGATGGAGACACTGTTCCCCGGTTCCAGCCGGGCGCACCGGCGGTTCCCGGTGGAGGTCACCGAACTAGCTACCGATGGCACCCCCGCCGCGCTGGGCGCGGCGAGTGTGCGCGGGTGGGAGGTCGAGCACGCCTGCGGCGCCCCGCCGCTGGCGCTGCAGGTCGAACTGGGCGGCGTGAGGTTCGCCTACTCCGGGGACACTCAGTGGACCCCGGCGCTGGCCGAGGCGGCGCGGGGAGCGGACCTGTTCGCCGTGGAGGCGTATACCTTCGACCGGCCAATCCGCTACCACCTCGACTATCAGACGCTACGCGCCCACGCCGGAGAGATCCACGCGGAGCGGGTCGTGCTGACCCACATGTCTGCTGCCATGCTCGCCAGGCTCGCCGACGCCGAACTGCCCGCAGCCTACGACGGCATGGTCATCGACCTCTGACCAGCAAACACGGGCTGCGGCCCCACGGAGTTCGGCGTCCTTAATAGCCGCCGACCCGCGCACCACGAACCTCGTGTCTGTGCGTACTGCCGCGGCCCCTATGCGCATGCCCCGTTAGGGGCGCGCACCAGCCCGGCTGCACCCGAAGCTTCCCCCGGCGGGCACCCGCAGGGGCGCCAGGTGGGACTCGGCTCAAGACGCACTCGGGATATGAGGCGCAGGGCGCCGCTCCACTACGCAGATCATCAGGGTGACTTCGTAGTCGTCACTGACGCCGATCCTGGGATGGGCATCGTCTGGGGCGCCGGCAGAGCGCAGGTATGCGATGTACTGCTCGAGTTCGGCCAGGGTCGCACCACTGGGGAAAGCCCGCTGGACCTGGCGTGAATCTTTGTCCTCTGGCCGCACGGCCATCACCTCCGCTGCATTAACGTGGCCCACGAACGCGGCCGGCCGGGTCCGCGAGCGCGCCGCAGAACCACATTGGTTGCCGCATCATGCACCCTGCGGTGGTGTATGCGCAGGGCCAAAAGGCCCGGCAAACGACCCGATCCTTATCTCCTCCTGGCAAAACCAGGGCCTGGTGCAGAGCGGCGGCTTCACCAGCGGCACCATGGCCAATGCACGGTCATGCCGCGAAGCGCGGCTTGTCGCCAGAGGGCCGTGGTCCGCGGCTGCTGATCCGTGCTGCGCCTAGCGGGCGGTTTCTGGTGGTGGCCAGTCGCCGGGCAGTTCGCTCAGCCGGCGGGCGTAGGCGGCCGGGTCGGGCTGGCGGTGTTCCTTGAGGGCCCAGTAGACGTCCTCGGTGACCAGCGAGGCGATCATGTGCATGATGTTGTGCCAGTCATAGCCGAGCCCGGCCAGACGCTGAACCGTCTGCCACGTCTCGGGCGGGTCGTCGGCCAGCAACTGGTTCGCCACCACCTGGTGCATCGCCACGTGCAGCCTCGGGTTGACGGTCTCGCCGTTGACGATCACGTCGTCCTCACCGTGTAGCGCGTCTGCGAACTCCAGGTGCAGCGCCTCGATCAGCATCGCGCGCTCGTCTTCATCGCCTGGGTCCAGCAGTTCGAGGTCGAGCCCCTGGTAGGTCCCATGCGCCGGGGGAAGCGCCCAGGACCGCCGGTCACCGGGCTCCGGCTCGTCGAACCAGCAATCCGTCGTCTCCTCCTGGTACCCGGGGGGTTCGCCACCGGTCGGCACTGCGGCCAGGTGCGGTCCGCCCGGGCGCGCGCCGGGCCGCCTAGCGTGCTGGCGGCGGCCACGGCCGGGCGGGCGGCCACGGTTTCGCGGACTCATCGCGCCATTGTCCCAGCGCTGGCCGGTCGTGTCATGGGGCAGATCACGGCCCTTACCTTCGGTGCGCGGTGGCAGACGGTTGGGGTTATGTCAGCTTCGGTGCGGTGCAGGCGCGGCGGTTCCAGTTGCCAGATGCTGCCCGCGGATGCCCGGTCAAGACGGCCGGCGCGGCGCTTCGATGCCACTGCCAGCAGCGATTATCTGCGGGCCGGCGGCGGCGGCGGACGTGATGCCGGTCAGCGCCATCGAAACATCGAGCTCGTTACGGATGATCTCGATGGCCTTGGCGACACCCTGCAGCCCGCCGGCGCCCAGGCCATAGAGGTAGGCACGGCCGATCATGCAGGAGCGGGCACCGAGCGCGAGTGCCCGCAGCACGTCCTGGCCGGACCGGATGCCGCTGTCGAACATGATCTCGATGTCGGAGCCGACCGCGTCGGCGACCGCGGGCAGCGCTGAGATGGCCGACGGGGCGCCGTCGAGCTGACGTCCGCCATGGTTGGACACGACAATCGCTGAAACGCCCATCCGGGCAGCGATCTTGGCGTCCTCGGGGTCCAGAATTCCCTTCAGGATGATCCTGCCTGGCCACAGGGCGCGGATCCATTCGATGTCTGCCCAGTTCAGGGTGGGGTCGAACTGCGCGGCGGTCCACTGAGCCACAGATCGCAGGTTGTCCCCGCCGGGGATGTGGCCGGCCAGGTTGCCGAAGGTCTTGCGCCTGCCGCGCAGGATGCTCAGCGCCCATGCTGGCCTGGCGGTGACATTGGCGAGGTTCGCCAAGGTGATCCGCGGCGGCACTGACATACCGTTCTTGATGTCGCAATGACGCTGCCCGAGCACGTTCAGATCCAGGGTGATCACCAAGGCGCTGCACCGGGCGGCGACCACGCGCCCCAGCAGGTCACGGACGAAACCACGGTCCCGCATCAGGTAGAGCTGGAACCAGAACGGCTCGCGCACGGCGGCGGCTACGTCCTCGATCGAGCAGATCGACATGGTGCTCAGGCAGAACGGGATCCCGGCCGCCTGCGCCGCGCGGCAGGCAAGGATCTCGCCGTCACCGAACAGCATGCCGCACAGCCCGACCGGAGCCAGCACCAGCGGCAGCGACGCCGGCTCACCGGCGATGATCGTGGACAGCTGGCGCGTCCCGACATCAATCCCGACGCGCTGGCGGAACCTGACCGCGTCCAGGCCGGCCCGGTTGGCCCGCAATGTCGACTGGGTATAGGAACCGTGGTCGGCGTACTGGAAAAACGCTCGCGGGACCCGGCGCAGCGCCATTGCCCGCAAGTCCTCAATGCACGTGACATTGTCCATCGAAGATCTGCCCAGCACGCCATTCCCCTCGCCGCCGCTATCCTCGCCACCTGCCGCGCCTCCACGGTAACGCAGGCACGCCTGCCCGGCCGTGCCGCCGCCGGCCTCCTGCCCCGCCCCGCCTCTAGCGGGCGCTCGCGGCGCGTCAGGCGGCCCAGCAGGCTGGTGCCCGATACCCGGCCGCGGCGGGTCCGGCCGGCTGCGGTCCCCCGGGCTCTCGCCGGTGAGCCAGGCCCGCAGCACGACCGTCAGCACCGCCACCTCCACCCGGGCCGGCCCGCCCCCTGGCGATCCGGACCACCGGCCCCACCGCGGCTGGTTCCCCTGTTTGCGCACGGCTCCGCGCGGTGTTGCGGCGCAGCATCGCCAGCACACCGATCAGCACAACCCCCAGCCCAGGCCCGATCACATCGCCAGCGAGCCCGCCTCCGGCGGCGCAATACGCGTGCATCTGCCCTTGCCGGTACCTGGAAATGCGGGAGTTCGCGCACTGCCGCCAGATCAACGCCACTGGCGGTCTCGCGGTAGAAGATGATGCGGGCGCCTATCGATCGGCTGCCCCGGTAGCCTCCAAGGCGAGCGACCGCCGTCACGTTCCGTAACGATAGCCGACTGAGCCCGGGCGCTCTGAGCCGCTCTGTATGGGGTTAGACCGGGGGGGCCGGAACCGATACGACGGCGCAGATGTGGGTGATCTGCGCGTACCCATACGCCGCGGCCTTGCGGGCCCGGTCAGTAGGGCGGGTGCCCTGGGGGCCGCCGGTGAACCGTCATGCGGTGGGGCTGGCGGGTTTGCGGTGGATCCGGTAGTGGAGGACGAGGAAAGGCAGCCCGAAGACGGAGAAAGCGTGCTCGGCCCGCAATTCGCCGTCTTGGACGTAGACGTCGAGCTGTTCGGCGAAGCCACGGACCGCCAGCACCGTGAGCTTGTTGGTGGCTGGGTCGGTGTGGGCGAGGTAGTGGCCGGGCTGGTCCAGGTCGCTGCGGCTGGTCAGGACCAGGCCACCGCCAGGGCGGGCATGCGGCAGCAGCGTCGCGGTGAAGCTGGCCTGCGGCAGCGGGAAGCCGACGCTCACATACCCGCGGCCGCCGTGCCGGTAGGTCGTGTAGATGCCGACATAGATCGGCTCGCCGGTATCGGCGAATGACCGGATCCAGCCCCGGATCGCCACGACACCGCTGTCAGCCGGAGAGATCGTGTCGATCCGGCTGCGGATGCCCCGCTGTGTCTCACGCTGGTTCATCGGCACATTCGCCTGCCCAACGGGCCGCGCAACCACGGTCCGGTACAGCAGGTAACCCGGACGTACCCACAGCCGCCACTGCGGGACGATGTCGAGAGTGAACCGGGTGGTGTGTTCGTAGAACTCACGGACCTGCGGGTCGATGCCCGCCGGGTCGAAGTCCGGGCCGGCCAGCTCGCTCACCGAGGCGACGATGCCGACGTCGGGTGCATCGGCCACGTAGCGGCCGCCAAGCACCCCGGCCAGCTCACGGACGTAACCGGTGCCGACATAGCGGGACCGGGCTTCCCGCGCCACGACGAACGGCAGATCCTCCGCCGGGACCTGTTCGGCGAGCAGGCTCACCTGCGCGTCCCGGAAAGCCAGTGCCGAGGCCACCCGGTAGGCCGTCATCGTGACAGCGGCGGTCAGAGCGGCAGGCACCGGGCGCCCCCGCGCCGCGAGCCCCCGGCCCACTGCGGCCCCGAACAGTGGCCCGAGCAGCACCTTCTGCGGGCGGATCCCGAGCAGGCCGCCGAGGGCCCCGGTCCCCGCCCCCACCGCGACAGGCCCGGCGCGGGTGACGCGGCCGACGGCCCACCCAAGCGGAGCAACCAGCGCGGCGCTGGTCGCGATCCGTGCCCACAGCGGCGGGATCTCACCGGGACGCTGCCGGGCCCGGGCCACCGCCTCACAGGCCGCCAGCGCCGCCACCCCAGCGGCCGCACCCAGGCCCGCAGCCCGGGCACCTCGATGGCCAGCCAGGGAAGCTCCGGCCAAGCCGCCAATAACGCCGGCGACGATGACAGGCTGCCTCCGATCCGCCAGCGCACCACGCTCATCAGCTGCCATGCCCGAAACCTACCGGGCCCCGGGGCCTTGGTCATGGCTTCTTCCTCCTTGGCGGGATGGTCAGGTGGTGGGGAGGGTGCCGCCATCGATGACGTACTCGGCGCCGTTGATGGCCCTGGCACGGTCGGAGACCAGGAATGCGACGAGTTCGGCGGCTTCGGCGGGTTGCGCGGGCCGCCCGATTGGGATGCCGTCGAGGGAGTCCATGACCCGTTGCAGAGCCGCGCCGGTGTCGATGCCTGCGCCCCGGGCGATGCGGTCGATCAGTCCCTCGGCGCCTTCGGTCTGAACGAACCCGGGGGCCACAGTGTTGACGCGCACGCCTTTGGGCCCGGCCTCGTTGGCCAGCCCCTTACTGTAGGTGGTGAGGGCGGCCTTCGCCGCGGCGTAGCCCAGCGTTGCCTCATACAGCGGCATCCGCCGCTGGATCGACGAGACGTGCACGATGACCCCGGATCCGGCGGCGATCATGGCGGGCAGCAGCCCCCGGTCCAGCCGGACCGCGGCGAGCAGGTTCAGGTTCAGCTCGTCCTGCCACTGCGCGTCGGTCAGTGCGGCGAAGCCACCGGAGCGCCCGTGCGAGCCGCCGACGGTGTGGACCAGGATGTCCAGGACGCCGAAGCGCTCGCCGACCCGGTCGATGACCTGCTGGACGCCGCCGGGCGTGCTGATGTCGGCAGCCACGAACAGGCCCGGATCGGGGTAGCCGCCGGGCATGGCGCGGGCGGCGGTCATAACGGTGGCCCCCGCCTCGGTCAGCCGGCCCGCGATGGCCGCGCCTGTGCCCTTGCTCCCGCCGGTCACGAGCGCTCGCCGGCCGACGAGCGAGTCGCTGATGGTCACCGGCATGGCCAGTCCTTCCTGCCCGGCATGTGCCTCAATGCTGGGCCCAGGCCGGCGTCGGCTGGTTGCGGATGATGATCAGCCGCACGATGCGGTCGTCGCGGACCGTGAAGTAGTAGGTGAGGACGAGCGGGTCGGGCAGCCCGGTCTTGTCGTACTCGCCGTCCGTCACGGCGTGGACGATCACCTCGCCGTAGTGCTCGGCGGTGGCGGTGGGGCTGGTTGTCACCTTGTCGCCGATGATCTCGCGGTCGAGCCAGGCCCGGATCGCGTCCTTGCCCCAGAACTCGCGGCGGGTGTCGTTGACCAGGGCGTCGTCGGCGAACCAGGCGATCAGCGCGTCGCCGTCGAAGGCGTTGCTCGCGGCGAGGTAGCCCTGGACCGGGGCCGGCAGGGTGATGCTCATGGCATGTCCTTCTCGGTAGGTGGTGGCACCACCCTTCAGGCTCCCTCGGGGGGAGAGTCAAGGCGCCGCTGAGACCGGCGAGAAGCTCCGCACCGGGTTTGACTCTCCCGGCGGGGGAGGGTCCACAGTGGAGTCATGCGCGCGGGCCTGAGCATCGGTGACTTCTCCCAGATCACCCACCTGAGCGTGAAGACGCTGCGCCGCTACCACGAGGCCGGGCTGCTGCAGCCCGCCGAGGTCGACCCGCACACTGGCTACCGCTACTACGCCACGACGCAGGTGCCTACCGCCCAGGTGATCCGCCGGTTCCGTGAGCTCGGCATGCCCGTCCGCGAGGTCCGCGAGGTGCTCGCTGCCACCGACCCGCAAGCGCGCAGCGCCCTGATCGCCGCGCATCTTGAGCGGCTGGAAAGCCAGCTCGACGAGACCCGGGCGGCGGTGACGTCGCTGCGCCGCCTGCTCCAGCCCGCCAGCCCGCCCATCCAGGTTGAGATCCGGGCGGCGGAGGCGGTGACCGCGGCCGCGATCGGCGCCACTGTCGACCACAGCGAGGTCGTCGACTGGTACGGCGCAGCCATGGCCGAGCTCGACCAGACGCTCAGGGCCGCGCACGTAACGCCGGCCGGGCCCTGCGGCGGGCTGTACGACAACGAGCTGTTCACCGACGACCGCGGCAACGCAGTCGTGTACGTCCCGGTCGCCGACCCGCCGGCCGCCGGAAGGGTCCGGCCCTTCACCGTGCCGGCCGCCGAACTCGCGATCACCATGCATCACGGCCCCCACGACGACATCGACGTGTCCTACGGCCAGCTCGGCACCTACGTCACCGAGCACGCCCTGGCCGTCGCCGGGCCGGTGCGCGAAACCTACCTCACCGGACCGCGGGACACCGGCGACAGCGCCGCCTGGCGCACCGAAATCGGCTGGCCAGTCTTCCGCGTCTCCGCCACCTAACCAGATCCCTCACCGACCGCACTCCACGGCCTGCCAAGATCAACCGCTTCAGCACCGCAGGCGTCCGGGACGTCGTGCTCGACGGCCAACGGCTGCCGATAGCGGGTGGCTTGAACCGTTATCCAGGCGTACCGGGACGGCGCGGAGGTGGTGCACAGGGTGCGTTATGTGAGGCTGGCTACGCTTATTAAGCTCGCCCGCGATCCCTGGGCGGGAACGCAACGAGGCAGGCAGACTATGGCACACGGCATTCAGGTCGGCGACAAGGCCCCGACTTCACCCTCCCCGCGCAGTCCGGTGCACCGGTCCGGCTGCAGTACCGGCTCGGCGAACGGGTTGTTGTCCTGTACTTCTACCCCAAGGACGACACCCGCGGCTGCACCGCCGAGGCGTGCGCCTTCCGCGACAGCTACGAGGTCTTCACCGGCGCCGGTGCCGAGGTGATCGGTGTCAGCTCCGACTCAGTCGGCAAGCACGCCGCTTTCGCCGGCCAGCACAAGCTGCCATTCACGCTGCTCAGCGACGAGGGCGGCCAAGTCCGCGCACGCTACGGGGTACCGGCGATGTTCGGTTTGCTGCCCGGCCGGGTCACGTACGTGATCGACCGCCGGGGCATGGTGCGGCACGTCTTCAACTCAAGGACCAACATCAGTCAGCACGTCGACGACGCGCTGGAGGCGGTCCGGCAGTTGCAGGCCGAACAGCGAGCCTGACGGCCATCCGGCTCCCAGCACGCCAGCACAGCACCCGCCGACTCGCCGAGAGCGACAGATTAACCCGATCTGGGCTCGGCCGCTGCCCAGCATGCGCCTTTGGCGCGTAAGAATGGGTCATGAGCAAGCAGCCGAATCCGCCCCCTCCTGGCGACAAGCCTGTTCGCACGGCACCGCCGGCGCCGCCGAGATGGCTGCGCTGGCTGTGGCCGATCGGGCTTCTCGTGAGCGTGGGGCTGTTTCTCTTCCTGCCCGGGATAAACGTCAGCACGCCGGTCAGCCTGAGCTACTCGCAGTTCATCGCGGACGCCAGCGCCCACAAGATCAAGACCGTGACCTTCGGGAACGGCGCGAGCGGCTCGAACACCACGGCGACCGGTGACCTGACGAGCGGGAAGTCGTACACGACCGTCATTCCCGGCCAGCCCACGTCGGCGCTCAGCGCCCAGCTGACCGCGGACGGCGTGCAGTCGGTGACCGCGGAGCCGCCCCGCTCGGGGCTGGGCAGCGTGCTGCTGTACTTCCTGTTCCTGCTGCTGCCGATCATCTTCGTGTTCTGGTTGATCCGGCGGATGTCCCGGGCCGGCGGGGGGGCGGCGGGCCTGCAGGGCGTCCTGGGCGTGGGCAGGAGCCGGGCGAAGGTCTTCGACGCCGAACGGCCGCAGACCAAATTCAGCGACGTGGCCGGCTACGAGGGAGTCAAGTCCGAGATCGGCGAGGTGATCGACTTCCTCCGCAACCCCGGGCGCTACCAGCGGGCCGGCGCGATGGCCCCGCGCGGCCTGCTGATGATCGGCCCGCCGGGCACCGGCAAGACGCTCCTTGCCAGGGCCGTGGCCGGCGAGGCCACGGTGCCGTTCTTCTCGGTCACCGGCTCGAGCTTCGTGGAGACGTTCGTCGGGGTCGGCGCGGCGCGGGTGCGTGACCTGTTCAGCGAGGCGCGCAAGCGGGCCCCGGCGATCATCTTCATCGACGAGATCGACGCCATCGGCCAGCGGCGGTCGGGAACCGGCGCCCTGGTGTCCAACGACGAGCGGGAGCAGACCCTGAACCAGCTGCTGGCGGAGATGGACGGCTTCGACGTGGCCCAGGGGATCGTCGTGCTGGGCGCGACCAACCGTCCCGAGGTACTGGACCCGGCGCTGCTGCGGCCCGGCAGGTTCGACCGGCAGGTCACGATCCCGCTGCCCACCTTGGTGGAGCGGGCCGCCATCCTCGCCGTGCACTGCCGCGACAAGAGGCTTGGCCCCGACGTCGACCTGAACGTCGTGGCCCGGGGGACTCCCGGGTTCTCCGGCGCGGACCTGGCTAACCTGGCCAACGAGGCGGCGATCGTCGCGGTCCGCGATAACCGCGAGGTGCTGTCCGGGGCGGACTTCGACGCTGCCAGGGACCGGATCCTGCTCGGTCGCCGGGAGGGCTCCAACGTGCTGCTGCCGGAGGAAAAGCACGCGGTGGCGATCCACGAGTCCGGCCACGCGCTGGTCGCCGCGCTCTCCGAGCACGCCGACCCAGTCGCGAAGATCACGATCCTGCCGGCCGGGCAGACGCTGGGCGTCACCGAGCAGCTACCGCTGGATGAGCGGCATCTTTACAGCGAGGACTATCTCACCGACTCCCTGGCCGTGCGGCTCGGCGGCCGCGCAGCCGAGCTGGTCGAGTTTGGGCAGGGCTCGACTGGCGCGGCGAACGACCTGGCCAGCGCCACCGACCTGGCGATCAAGATGGTCCGCGAGTTTGGCTTGTCGCCGGCTTTTGGCCCCGTCGGGTATCCCGAGGGCGGCTCGGTGTTCCTCGGCGGTGGAGGCGGGCAGGGGCTGTCCAGCCGGCCCTTCGCCGAGGCAACCCAGGCCCTCGTCGACAGTGAGGTTGCCAGGCTGGTACGCGAGGCAGAGCAGGCCGCCGTCGAGCTCATCCGCTCGCACCGGCCCGAGCTCGAGCAGCTCGTCGATCTCCTCGTGGAGCAGGAGACGGTAGATGGCTCGGCGGTGTACCGGATCGTCGGCAAGCCAGTGCCCGAGCACCGGCCCGCTGAGCTGGCGATCGCCCCGCATACCAAGGCGGCGGCGGCCGCTGTGCCCCCGGACGGATCCAGCGGGCCGGTGCGCGTGGACCCGCACCGGCCCGCGACGGGCACGGCCGGCAGCGGCACCGGGTAAAGCTGCTGTCCTTTCCGGCCCGAGGTGCATAGCCTGCTGCGGCTTGGAAGCGCCGAATTCGTTCGTCGAGTGGATCCGTACATGGACTCCCACGACCGTTAACGAATAACTCTCACCTGCAGAATGGGCGTCGGCCGGGTGCGTGGCCGCGCGCAGATCACCCTATCGGCGGGGTCGGCGCGCCTGCGGCGGCTGGCTGGCGTCAAACCAGTCGCCGGTTTCTTGCCCGGTCACGGGCGATGCGTGCACCGGTGGCGCAATCCAGGACGGCCCGACCCTGGTGGCTGACCACCAGCATCAATCGTGGGGCGGCGAACCCAATCTCGGTCAAGCCGCCGATCGCCAGATCCGCGACCTTCCGCCACGGTGATTCCACCGCACAATCATCGCTCCCAGCCCAGCGGCCCACATACTCATGGTGCCGCCGAGGGTGCATCAGGGTCCTTGAGCATGCCGGGCCGGTGCGCCGCGGCCCTGATGGGTGCCATGCATGATGGTGGTATGTCAGTCACTCTTAACGACGCCACGCGGCAGATCCTCGATGCGCGCAACTTCGCCACGGTTGCCACCATAGGCCCCGGGGGGCAACCACATTCCTCAGTGGTATGGGTCGACCGCGATGGCGATACCGTGGTGTTCTCGCTCACCGCTGACAAGCAGAAGGCACGGAATATCACGCGCGACCCCAGGGTGTCGGTGTCGGTGTTCGATCTCCACAACCCTTATCACTCCGTAGAGATCCGGGGAACGGCCCAGTTGGCAGAAGATCCTGGGAGATCGCTGCCGGAGCGTCTGTCACAGAAGTACCTCGGCGAGTCGCCGCCGCCTGAGCCAGCACACATCGTGCGCCTCGTCGCCAGGATTACCCCGAACAAGGTCAACGAGTTTTCCGCTTGAGCGGATCTGGCCTGTTTCGAATGGAGCATCGGCCGGCACTCTCATGGCCGCTGTCCGCGTGCCGGCGAGTCTGAGTCAGTCAGAACTGCTGCTTTGGGGCGGGACCAGATGTGAGTTACGGGATCGGCGCGGGATCATCGGGTCGCGTCCAAGATCCGGTGTAAATGAGACGACGGGCGTAGGTTCCCCTTCAAGACGACCAAGTCAACGAAGGAAGGACCCACGCCCGCTGCTGATGCAGGCCGCTCTCGAGGCCGAGGTCACCGAGTTTCTCGGCCGTGACCGCTATGCCCGCGCCGCGCTGACCGAGGATGCGCGGCCGGGCAGCCGTAACGGCTACCGGGAGGTGACCGTCAAGACCATCTCCGGGCCGGTGGCCCTGGCGCGGCCGAAGCAGGCCTGGGCCCTCCGGAGCCTCGACGGCGTCCAGCTCGACTATCTGTTCCTGGACGCCAGCTTCTTCCGGATGCACCCCGGCTCGCCGGCCGAGCCGGTGCTGGCTGCCTGGGGCATCACCACCGACGGCAAGCCGGCCTTCATCGGCCTGGGCCCGGGCGCCGGCGAGTCGTTCGACGCGTGGCATGGCTTCCTGGCTGACCTGCGCGACCGCGGCCTGGCGCCCCCGCTGCTGGTCGTCAGCGACGGCGCCCGGGCTGATCGGCGCGATCGAGCAGGTCTACCCCCACGCCCTGCGCCAGCGGTGCCTGATCCACCGGTGCCGCAACCTGCTGGCCAAGATCCCGGCCGGGATGCAGGCCGAGGTCAAGGACGCCTGCTGGGCCGTCTTCGACACCGAAGATCTCAAAACCCCGCCCGGCCCCAGGCTCGTGGAGATCATGGACCACCGGATCGGCGACCTTGCCGGCAGATACCAGGGGATCTACCCGGCCGCGGCCAAGAGCCTGCTCACCGACCGCGAAGGCCTGACCGCCTACCTGCGCTTCCCCGCCGAGCACCACCACCGCATCCGCCACTCGAACTTCATCGAGCGCACCTTCGGCGAGACCCGCCGCCGCACCAAGGTCATCGGCCGGCCCCCCGGCGAGGCCAGCTGCCTCACCCTGGTCTGGGCCGTGCTCGACCGGGCCTCCCGCGGATGGCGCGGCCTCACCATGACCAGCGACGGCCTGCGGCTGCTGCAGGACCTGCGCCGGTCCCTGCTCGACCCGCCACGCCAGCTCCGGCCGCGCTCCGCCGCCATCACCCAGCCCGAAGACCAGCCCGAGACTGTCAGAGCCACTGCCTAGCCTCACTCGTGAAGCAGGACCACGCCCGCCGGTTCACACCGGGATTGGAGCGTGCCGGTGAGGTATTGCCTGAACCTCCCCATCGGTGGCCAAGCGGCTGCATTGAATCTTGTCGGAAGAGGAGAGCGAGATGACTGAACGCATTTCGTTGGCGGGGAAGGTCGCGGTTGTGACTGGGGCAGGCCGCGGGCTGGGGCGGGCATATGTCGAACTTCTCGCCGAACGCGGTGCCCGGGTCGTGGTGAACGACCTGGGGACCGACGTATCGGGGTTCGGGAAGGACTCCGCGGTAGCGGAACAGGTGGCCGACCTGATTCGGTCACGTGGAGGCGAGGCAATCGCGAATGGCAGCGATGTTTCCACCTCGGAAGGTGGCAGTGACCTGGTCGCGACGACCATCGAGCATTTCGGGAGAATTGACCTTCTCGTGAACAACGCTGGCATCTGCGGGAGCCAGCTATTCGAGGACGCCACCCTTGACGATTTCGATCACTACTGGCGTGTGCACCTCGGCGGGCCGGTTAACACGGTGAAGGCTGCCTGGCCGCATATGGTCGCGCAGCGCTACGGGAAGATCATCCTCGTCACGTCAGTCGCCGGCCTGTTCGGAATACGTGGCCAGGCCACCTATGCGGCCGCCAAGTGCGCGGTAGTCGGATTAATGCGCATTCTTGCAATCGAAGGTGCTGAGCATGGGATTCTCGTGAACACCATTTCGCCAGTCGGCTATACGAGGATGCACCCGGCCGCGGGATCCCGGTTGGCTGAAGCAGATGGAAAAGCCGCCATGCCGGTTGAGGCCGTTGCACCAGCGATCGTGTGGCTGGCAAGCGATAGTTGTTCAGAGACGAACAGCATCTACCACGCGGAAGCCGGAGCAATCCAACGTATCGCCATCGTCATGGGACCTGGCTTCTTCGATCCACATCTGACACCCGAGAGCATCGCCGAGAACTACGCAAAGGTCGAATCGATCGAGGGCTTCTCCGAACCGGGTCCGTTCGAGCTCGATACGTAGTATGCAGACCTAGATCCCTGCAGCGGCGAAATCTTGAGGACCGGAGTTACGTCATGGAAACCTCGACATGGCCTAGATGTGCGCGCGACAAGCCACACGCCGACGTCGCCTCCATCGTGCACCTATTCCCCCCTCGGAGCGGGGCATCGCTCGTCGGGTGCGACCGCTTGGAGCCGCCCAGATCGAATCTCGCACGCCGGTACTAGCCTGTCCGTCACAATGCGTGACCGTGATGGTCTGTCACCGGCCATCCGTGACGCCGCGGCTGCGCAGGTCACGGCGACCGCCGATCAGGACGCACTGCTACCACCTGAGCTGGGCGACCCTGTCATAGTCGGCCGAGGAGTACCCGGCCAGACCGTCTGACAGGGCGAAGATCCACTCCGCCACACCCAGGGACAACGCCAGGCGGGCGCACCGGGCACAAAAGTGGGGCTCCTCCAGCCGGACCGAGTCGTCCGCCTCGAGCCGCACATAGATCAGCACCGATCCCTGCAGCACCCGCCAGCCATCACCCTCGCGTGCCAGCGTGATCGCCCGTTGCTCCGCGTGCGTCCGGCACTGGTCGTGGTGGCCGAAATCCCCGAACTTGCAATAGCAGTGGTCTTCCCCGGGGAAGGGCACGCCATTGTTACCCCACGCCAGCAAACTGCCGTCTTTCGCCAGCACCGCGGCATGCCGGGTCCGGGCATGGGAATCCCTGGCCAGTTCCGCTGCGCGCTCCACCATCTGCTGCGCCGCATGGCTGTCTTGACGGTTGAGCGGCCGCCACTGCGGTTGCTGCCCTGGTTGCATGCCTGCCATCCCCTCCCAGCGAAGACTAATCCTTCGCCCTGGGGCCCAGCGACCCACCGTGCCGCACTGCGCTCATCTGCCGCTGTGTGCACGGAGCGGGCTGGGGGCGATGAGGTTGAGGGCGGTGCGGCATCGTGTTCTCACGATGATGCCGGGACCGTTCCGGCAGCGGCATCGTTACCCTGAAGCCGTGTCCCCCGCGATCCTTCCCACGGGCGCGCCTCTGACTGGGCGCTGGGTGCGGCTCGATGTGCTGAGCGAGGCGGATATCGACGAGATGTACCCGATACTCGCTGACCCGGCGGTCTACGCCCAGGGCTATGTCATGCATCGCCGTCCCGCTTCCCTGGCTGATGCCCGCGATCTTGCTCGTTCGGTGTTCCTGGCAGGGCAAGGTAAAGCCGACGGCAGCGGGGCCGGACGGACTGCCTACGCGATCCGGCTGATGGCAGACGGCGGCCTGGGAGCAGCCGGGACGCTGGTGGGTACGTCCTGCCTGTCGGAGGCCGACCTGCATAACGAGAGCATCCATCTGGGCTCGACGCTGTATGGCTCGCGCTGGTGGGGCACCCAGGTCAACCCCGAGTCCAAGTTGCTGCTCCTGGCGCACTGCTACGAAGACTGCGGGTACGGCCGGGTCAAGATCCAGACCGATGCGCTCAACACCCGCTCACAGGCTGCGATTGCCAAGCTCGGCGCCACGCGGGAAGGCGTCCTTAGGCGGCATCTCAAACGCGAAGACGGTACCTTCCGCGATTCTGTCGTCTACAGCGTGCTCAAGGACGAATGGCCAAACGTCAAAACACGTCTCATGGGCCGCCTCGGTTGACTTCCACGAGGGCTGGCCACCGGCACGGCGGCTGAGCACTCATCTGCCCAACGCGCGCTCATGCCGCCGATGGCGCATGGGCAAAGGATGGTGCGTGCAGGTCATGGGCGTCCGGTACGCCCGGCCCGATGGGCGTCTGGTGCCTGTCCGTAAGCTGGCTGGGGCGCCAGCTCGCAGGCTCGCAGGAAGGATCAGCGATGAGTGCCGTCGATGTGGTCTTGCAGGTATTCCGGTCTGTGGAGGAACGCAATCCCCATCTCGCGGCCGAGGTTTATCACGATGAGCTGGAGTTCCACTGGCCACAGCCGTTGCCCTACGCCGGGAGCAGCTATGGCCTGGCAGCGTCGCTCCAGCAAAGGCCAGGGTGGGCCGGGACCTGGGATCCCTTCCAGGGCCCAGCCGATCGCGGGCTTGACGCGCGCGTGGTGGCCGCCAGCGACGATGAGGTCGTGGTGTTGTGGCATCAGCGGGGCCGCGACCGCGCCGGCCGGCGGATCGACACCCCAGTTCTTGGGTTGTACCAGGTCCGAGACGGCAAGCTCGCCCGGGCTCAGATGTTCTACTTCGATCCGCTCGCGGCCGCCGAATTCCTGGCGGCGGCGTCCAGCGGGCAGAACGCATAGCACTCCGCCGGATCAATACCGTCAACCGCGCCTGATACCGAGACCACCGCCGTCACCGCTACGATCGTCCGCTCATGCCGCTCTCCGTCCGCGGTTGCCGTTATGCAAATCGGTCAACTCTCGGGAAGCCCTTCGGCAAGCCTGGGCAGCAGGTGGAGTTCGTCCCACACTGCCGCTGGCTCAAGGTCGCGAGCTTCGCCTTCTGTCGCTGCCCTCATTGCGCCGCGGCGGTAGAACATGTGATGTTCCAAAGCTGAACGGCCCAAACCTGGCGCAGCATCATTATCATCTTCTGCCTGTATCGCCACCTGGTACGCGCCTGGCACAAACGTTATCTCAGTCGTGCTGCGGCGGCGGGGTGGCCATGTCGTATATCCGGCCCACATTGGAGGTAACGCTCACGTTGAATCCCGCGCACCCGCCTTCCATGAAGGTGTTTACGGTCCGGCTAGCCTCTTTCTTGGATAGCCTGTCGACAGCGGCCTTGACCGCAGGAGTGCCCGCGGGGCGACGGGCGCAAACGGGGGGCAATCAGGCGCAAATGGGGGGAGGGTCTTTCCGGGCTGAGCAGCGCGGAAGCGCACTCTGCGAGTGTGCGAAAGGGCGGCGGCACAGGACTCGATGAAATCACTCCGGCAGTCATGGTATTCCTGAGTAAAGGGGGGCGTTATGCGTCTGCGAGGTGCGGCGTACTGGGCTGCGGCTGCGGTGGTGTCGGGACTGGTGCCGCTCGGCTGGCATGGGGCGACAGCGGCATCGGCGGCCACCGGCCACTGCAAACCTTGGTCGGACCAGGCAGACATGTCCAATGCAGAGGGCACGTGGTGCCGGAGCACCTTTGTCGATGATCCAGGGGCCGACCACCTGCTGACCCGCGGCAACTTGCTCGGGCTGGGCAGCGGGCAGGCGAACGCCCCGAAACTGTACGCAAGCAATGGCTTCGACGAGCAGTGGATGTGGTATGCACCGCAGGCCACCATGGCTTTCGCGGCGGGCTCCGCCCAGCAGTGGACGGCCTGCCCCGCGGGAGCGGCGCACGAGAATGGCGGCCCCTGCCCGCTGGCAGAGACCCTGAAGCATGACCCGATCGTGGGTGACTTCTCCTCTCTGCCGGTTCACTTGGATGTGCTGGCCTTCGGGGGCAGGTTCGTCACGCTGGTCTGCGGGAACTTCAGCTACCCGGTCACCTCGCGCGCCGACCCGGTGCCGGTCATCGGCGGGCGTGAGTTCAACGACCTCAACCGGAACGGGATCCTGGACCCGGGTGAGCCGGGGATTCCCGGTTTCACGTTCCAGCTGATCAGGGACTCCAGCAGGTATCTCGACCAGGCCGCTGGCTTCGTCACCTCCGTCACCTCAGACGCCAGCGGCAACTTCTCCTTCCCGCTGCGGGGAATCGGCCCCGGCACCTACACCGTCAAGGAGATCGCCCCTAACGGCTGGGATTCCACGACCGGGCGCAGGCAGACGGTCGTGGTGAATCCGGGTATCGGCAATGTCACCGTGGCCAGCCTCAGGTTCGGCGACCGGGCCGACACCCCGCCCGTGGCCAACGCCGGCCCCGCCCAGTACCTTGACCAGGCCTCGGCGGCAGGCACGCCGGTGACGCTCGATGGCACGGGCAGCTACGACCGCGACGGCGACAGGCTCAGCTACACGTGGACAGGTCCCTTCGGGACCGCCACCGGCGCTACTCCCACGGTCTCGCTCCCGGCCGGCACCTCCACCGTCCGGGTGACCGTGAGCGACGGCACCTCCACCTCGACGGCCTCCACCAGCATCACCGTGTACCCGCCAATAACCGCCGCGGGGACGGCCATCACCCCCACGGAAGGCACATCGTTCACCGGTCCCGTCGCCACCTTCACCGACCCAGATCCGCATGGAGACGCCGCCGACTACACCGCCATCATCGTCTGGGGCGACGGCACGCCGCCCACCGCCGCCACCATCACCAAGGGAACGGACGGGAAGGTCCGCATCAGCGGCTCCCACACCTACGCCGACGAAGGCAGTTACCAGCCGAGCATCACCATCACAGACCCCGATACGCGATTCAATACGGCGACCGTTACCGCGACTGCGCGGGTCGCTGACGCTCCGCTGACCGCCTCCGGTGCCAGCATCTTGTCCACCAACCCGGTCAACGCTCAGATAGCCACCTTCACCGACGCCAACCCCGGGGCCACCAGCGCTGACTTCATCGCCACCATCGACTGGGGAGACGGCACGGCACCCACCGCAGGGACCATCTCCGAGGAGCCCGGCGGCCTGTTCACCGTGACCGGCTCACACCCCTATGCCACCCTGGGCCCGAAGACGGTCACGGTCACCATCGTGGACGACGGCGGCAGCCGGGCAACCGCGGTCAGCCACATCCTGCTGTATGCGCTGCCCTCCGGCGGCGATTTCGTGATCGGCGACGGCAACTTCACGACCGGCAATTTCGTGACATTTTGGGGCGCCCGGTGGAGCGCGCTGAACACCCTCAGCAGCGGGCCCGCACCCGCCTCGTTCAAAGGCTTCGAGACATCAACCGGTTCCAGCACCACCGCCACCACCTGGGCCACCAGACCGGGCAACAGCCCGAACCCCCCGGCCACAATCCCGAGCTACATGGCGGTCATCGTCTCCAGCACGATCACCAAAACGCACGCGGTCATCAGCGGGGACGCCCCTCACGTCGTCATAGTGAAAACCGGCACCGGCTACCAGGACAACCCCGGCCACCCAGGAACCGGCACAGTGATCGCAGAGCTGCGCTGAGGATCCCGGTTCCGAGGCCGGCCAGATCGGCGACAGGCATGCGTTTATGCAGGCCTGGACCTATCTCGCCGCACGCTGAAGATCGCGCGCCGACTCGCCGTTCAGGTCAATGTGCCAACGTCGGATTTGCGCATGGTGACGCCCAAGCCTGCCCGCTCCGCCGAACCTCCTACACGTGATGATCAGCCGCTTCGGCGTTATTTTCTCCGACGACCGGCCGTAGCATTCGCGAAGATCGCCGAGGGCAAGACGCACAAGGAAGCACTCCGGTCGCTCAAACGGCGGATCAGCAACGCCATCTACGCCCGCCTGCTGGCCGACGTCCGCCAGGCCGCCGCAGCCAGCGCGACGGGCCCGGGAGGGCAACCGGGGAACGACTCTGTCTCCAGCGCGGCTGGCTCACACCCCAGGCACCGGTGAAGCGCCATCTCTGCTCGTGGTTATTCGGCTTTGCCGTCTTCGCTGGCTGTGGTGTTGCTACAGTAGCGGCCGCCAGCCTTGATCGCCTCCGGGGGATGCATGCGCGCGCTCACCCGCCCCGCCAGCAACGCGGCACGTCACCGGCCCACGCGCCGCGAGCAGCGGCTGGGCGCGCGGGCCGGGCACCAGTGGTACACCGCCTTCGGGACGGCCGTCGGCGCCGCTGCGATCGCCAGCGCGGTGCTGTTCATCATGCCGGATCCTGCCGCGCACCATGTGGCTCGTGGCTGCGGCCCCGGGACGTGCACCGCCGGGCTGGCCATGCCCGCTCACGCAGGCCTCCGGCCTAGCGCCAACCCGAGCGCCACCACGCCGGCGCCAGCACCACCGCGAGCGGCACCAGCCCAGCCCGCACGGCAGCACCGCGCCTCGCCCAGCCCATCACCTCACCGCGGCCAGGCCTGGGGCCTGGCCCACAGGCGCCACGGGCGCTGAGCGGGCACCGGCTGAGGTCGCCCTGGCCAGGAGCCCGGCAGGACCACCAGCGTCTTTCATAGGCGGCACGCATCACGCAGTGTGACAGACGGCCCCTCATCTCGTGCATCAGCGCGCTCGCCTACCCGCCGTTCGCGAACAACGCTGCGCAGCGTGGTGGCCGCACGGTTCAGATCAGGGTGATCTGCGCGCCGCCCGGCTGTGCCGCCGCTAGCGCTGGGGCTGGGCTGCCTGCTGGGTCGGTGTAGGCGTGGGAGCCGACGTTCGGGTCCGGCTCCCACGCCAGCATCTCTATCGGGCCGGGCTGGTTATGGCATGGTGGCCAGATCGTGGACGAACGCCGCGGCGTTGGGGGTGCCCCAGCCGGTCGTGGCGTCGTATCCGCTGGTGGTGGGGTAGCCGGCCACGGGAACCTGCCAGAGCTGGTTGTCTTGCAGGTCTCCGGCCGACTTGAGCACCGGCCCGCTGATCCCGACCTCCGCGCCGGCGAAGGTCTTGGGGGCTGAACCGTAGTGCTGGGGCACGATGTCGGTGTAGTCGGCCGCGCCGGCCCCTTGGTACAGCAGCGGGGCGAGGTACCCGAGAGGCTGTTTGCCCGCCGCCGCGCGGGCGGCGTTGACCAAGGTGGTGAGCCCGGCTGTTTGCGGGGCGGCAGCCGAGGTTCCGCCGAAGACCGTCCAGCAGCCTGTGGTGTTGCCGCAGTTGAACGCCGGGTAGGCGGTGATGTAGACATCCACGCCGCCGTTCACCGCCGCATTCCAGGAGGTGTCGGGGACCAGCCGGCGGTCACCGTAGCCGGGGTCGACGCCCTGCTGCCAGGACGGCCGGGGGTAGATGACGCTGGTGCCGCCGCCGGTGCCGATCGGGGCCCACGACTCATTCCACACGGCCTGGCTGTGCCCGCCGTTGGCCCACTGCCAGTAGGCGGGGTTGAAGCCGCCGGTGGAGGTGAAGGCGTCGTTGCTGGCCGGGTTCCAGGTCCAGCCGTCCTGCAGCTGGGTCCCGCCAACCGAGACAACATACGGCGAGGTCGCCGGCCAGCCGGTGGTCGGGAACGGGTAGGTGCGGTTTTCCTTGGCCTGCTTGCTAAAGCCCAAGGTGCCGAAGTCGCCGGTTGAGACGAAGAAGTTATCGTGCTTGGCCAGGCCCGCCTTGAACACGTGGTCAAAGCGCGCCGTCTGGGCCGCCGCCGCGCCGCCGAAGGTCTGCTCGGTGACACCGAACGACATCGAAAACAGCGTCCCCGCAGGGGTGGCGCTGATCTCGCTGGAGATCGCCTTGAACAGGTTCGGGAAGCCCTGCACGCCCTCGGTCTCCGCGGGCGGCACGGCGACCAGCACCAGGTGCGCCAGCGGGGCGATGGAGTAGGCCCACTCAATGTCGAGCGTGGCCTCACCCGACCAGTTCGCTGCCGCGCACGGGCCCGACAGGCCATTGCTGTGGCAGGTGTTGTGGAACTGCGGGTTCCCCTGCGGGAAAACTTGCTGGAAGTCCGGAGCTGGCAGGTTCGGGAAGAACGTGTCGTGGAAGTGTCGCAGGTCACCGGCCGCGGTCGGGCTGCCATAGGCGTCCACGAGCACGATCGTCTGCCCCTGCCCGTAGTTGGGCACCATGTGGCCGCCGACCGAGATGGGGGCGACCGCATCCACCCCGTACGCCGCCCGGATCTGACCCGGGGTGTAGCAGTGGAACCAGGACACGTCCGACCCGTCCGGCAGCACGCACGCCGTGGAAGCATCGTGATGCGCGGTAATCACGCCCGGAATCTGCCGGACATTGACGGCCTGCGCCGACAGCCGCCTAGCCGCCGCAGACGGCGCGGTCGGCGCCGCAGCCGCCGCCCCCGAGCCCACCGCCAGCAATCCCGCGCACCCGGCCACCGCCATAGACACTGTCCATCGTCTTCTCACCTAGACCACCCCTTCGTGCGGTGGACGAGAATATGGCTCCCGCCCCGTGGCTACAGGCGAAACGCAGCTGGCCGGTCAGGGTGTTACCGCTGCCCAGCCAGCCAACCGACTGGCCCAGACTGCCACACCACCACCGGCACCACACAGCACCCCCCAGCGTGGCAGTCCCGATCCACACTGTGCGGGCCAGCACGCTGACGCCGAGCTTCGCTGGGGCGCGCACTGCCGCCGATCTGGATGCCGGTCCCGGTTGGGAGACTGGCTATCCGTTCCGCACCTAAACGGAGATTCTGAATGGGGGATCGGTGCGTGCTTGTTGTCTTTGTTGCGGTGGTGATGGTGACCGACGGCTGATCAGCGCCCGGCGGGTGTTTCGGTTCCGTCGAGGTGCCAGCGGATGATCCGGAATCCGTACCTGATGGCGGCGTCGAGCCTGGCGCGGTCAAGCCGTCCATCGGGTCCTTTGGGGATGGCAACGAAGCGGCCGGCCATCGGGTTGGCCGCGGTCATGACCGCCAGCAGCCGTTCAATCTCCTCGGCATCGCTCACAATCTCCGGCCGGGCGAGCACGTCCTTGCCGCGCAGCCGGATCCGCTCTGGCCGGCCGTCGGCCAGGTTGAGCTTCCAGTTCCCCCCGCCCGGGGTCAGCAGCGCCGCGCCGTCGCGGACGTAGCTGACCGGTTGCCGGTAGGACTTGCCGGTCTTGCGCCCGGTGAGGTAAACCAGCATGAGCCGGCCGCTGAGCGGTGTGGCAAACGGCAGCCCCAGCACGGCGCGCATGGGCACGTTCAGTACCCGGAACACGCGCTGCTGGATGCGCCGGCCGAGGGGGCGCCTGGTTCGTGTGGACATGGGTCTCTCCTGCCTTCGGGGTGGCCGGAGCGCAACGACGGACCGGCCGCGTGCGAGTTGCTCGCCGGGCCGCATGGCTCGACCAATCGATATCTAAACATTTGACGACGAAGCTTTAGTCCCGGGCCGGCGGGCGGGTGTGCTGGTTGCCTTGGGCGCGCTTGGCCGGGGCGGCCCCGCCCTCGACCGAAGGGCGCGCATTCGGCGCTCCGGACGGCATGCGGCCGCGAGGCCCGATCACGCTCGGTGATCAGCGCTGATCCGGGCTATACGCGCAAGTATCCGCCGTTCGGCGCGCGCAGCGAGTCTTTGACGCTCATCAGCTGAGACGCGCAGATCGGGTCTTTATACGCGCCCGGGCGTCAGCTACGCCTGGCGGGACCACGCCGGGCCCGGTGGGCTGGGAGGATAGTGTTGCGCTGGCGGGTATCAGCAGGGCAGGAATCGTCCCGTCCCGGGTGATGCGCCACACTTCGCCGTCGGCCCGGCCTGGCCACAGACCCAGGGCCAGCGGCCCCTGGCTTCCCGATGAGCGCCTGGAGCGTGACATGACCACCAAGACGGCCTTTTCTCCCGAAGAATGGAAACTGGTGCTGGAGGGCCCGCCGACCGCCGGGATGATCGTGCTCACAGCCGCGCACGGAGGGACGTTCCGCGAGACGATCGCGATGTCGAAGGCCTACGCCGAAGCGCGCGCCCAGCACGGCGAAAGCGAGCTCCTGGACGAGATCGTGACGGCCAAGCCCCAGGTGGATCACACGAGGTACCACTCTCCTGAAGAGCTCCGGAGCAGTGGGCTTGCCCACCTGCGGGATGCGGTGGCGCTGCTCGGGAGCAAGACGACCGCGGAGGAGCTCGACGACTACCGAGGCTTCGTCCTGACCCTCGCAAACAGGGTCGCGGCCGCCCACAGGGAGCATGGGCAGAGCGTCAGCCCCGCGGAGGCAGAAGCAATCCAGGAGATCACAGCGGCACTCGGCATGGCCGGCTCCTGAGCCGCAGCACAGTCTCCCCGGGCCGCATGCCCGGTCAGCCCCTGAATGTCAGAACTTATAGCCCGGCCTGCGCTTGCCAGGGTGTGACCGTGAAAGTGAGGCGAGGCAGCCCTCCTCTTGGCCAGCGGATGCTCGAAAGAGCCAAAGCAAAGGCACTGTGAAGCGCGCAATCCCGCCGAAGTGTTATGTGCGGCAGCGCGATCGCTATCTCAGTCCGGCGATGCCGCACGCGAACGGATGATCTGCGCGGCTGGCAGTGGCCGCCTCGCTCACATCGCTCCCCTCTGTCAAGCGGGGGGGTCCCGGTCGGTCGGGTCGGGGAGCTGGACCACTGCCCCCGTCGTGGGTGGGATCGGCTCGCCGGGTTGGGTCTGCTGAATGGCGTGGTGCAGCGCGGTGATGAAGGCCGTGGTCGCGGGGGGGTCCGGCGGGTCGCCGTAGGTGGCCAGGTAGACCCGTCGCTGAAAGTCGCGCAGGGCGGTGGCCTCGATTCCGGGTGCCCGGTGGGTGCGCAGGGCCAGCCCGGGCATGGTGGTTACGCCCATGCCGGCGGCGACGAGGGCCTGTTCGACGATGACGTCGTCGCTGGTGTAGGCGATGTGCGGGGTGAAGCCGGCCCGCTGGCACGCGTCGACGAACTCTCGGCGGCAGTGTTCGCAGCCGGCGATCCAGGCCGAGTCGCGGTGATCGCGCATCGTTTGGCCGGGTTCGCGGCTGAGCAGGTGCATCGGGTCGTCGAACAGGTGGGTGGCGCGGATGTCGCCTGGTGTCGTGTCGTCGTAGCGGAAGATGAGGGCGGCGTCGGCCTGCCCGGCCCGCAGCAGGTTCAGGGCCACCTGCGGGTGGGCGTCGGTCAGGTGCAGTTCGATGCCGGGGTGGTCGCGGCGCAGGGTGGCCGCGGCGTGCGGTATCAGGGTGGCGAGCGCCGATTGGAAGCCGGCGACGCGGACCCGTCCGGTTCGCAGGCCCACCATCGCGGACAGTTCCGCGGCGGCGGTGTCGACCCGTCCGACGATCTCGGCGGCGCGGCGGGCCAGGTGCTGGCCCTCGGGGGTGAGCCGGATGCCCCGGCCGACCCGCTGAACGAGCCGGGCGCCGGTCTCGGCCTCCAGCCGGGCCAGATGGTGGCTGACGGCCGGCTGGGAGTAGTTCAGGTGTTGGGCGGCCTTGGTGACCGAGCCGTGCGCGGCGATCGCCGCGAGGATCCGCAGCCGCACGATATCCAGCATCGATCAAGTTTACTCATGGGTTGCCGAAGGGATTGGCATTGGACGAATGAGTCTCCCTGGAGGGACGCTGAGCGGGACGAACCCGCTTGTGAAGGAGGACGCGGCATGACAACCGCCTCGACCGTCCACCGCCTGGCCGTACCGGCGGCCAGGCCGGCACTCACCGGTCTCATCGCGGCGGTGCGCCAGGCGATCGATGTACGAGCCGACTGGGCGCACACGGCGCAACTGGTCGCCGGCCAGGTGCGCGCGCACCTGCCCGGCCCCGGCATCCTGACCCCCGGCCAGCGCCGCGGCCAGCCCGGCCGGCCAGCCGGCTACGTCCTGCACGCCGAGCCCGACGGGACGTTCTGCATTCTCGGCCTGGTCTGGCGCCCCGGGCAGAGCACCCGGATCCACGACCACATCACCTGGTGCGTCGTGGGCGTGCTGGCGGGCTCCGAGCATGAAGAACTGTTCGACGAAGCGCTCAACCCCATCGGTGAACGGGACAACCACCCGGGCGAGGTCAGCGGCTTCGCGCCGCCGGGTGACATCCACCGCATCCGGAACAACGGGAGCGAGACCGCCATCAGCCTGCACATCTACGGCACCGACATCACCCGGGTCGGGTCGAGCGCCCGCCGTTACTACAACTGACCCGAGCCGCTTATGGATAAGCGACACATGCGTGAACCCGGCACAGATACGCCGTCGACCTTGAAGAGGAGACCGGACCCATGCACCAGAGCGCTATCGACGAGGTCCTGAATCAGCCACTCAGCCAGGAACTCCTGGCCCGTGACCTGACCCGGCTGGCCTTCATCGGGCTTGACGGCACCCCCCGGTCGATCCCCATCGGGTTCGTCTGGAACGGCTCGGAGATCGTCATGTGCACCGCCAAGAACGCGCGGAAGCTGCCGGCGTTGGCGCGCAACCCTACGGTCGCCCTGACGATCGACACCGAGGCGCACCCGCCTAAGGTCCTGCTCATCCGCGGGCAGGCCGAGCTGGATGTCGTCGACGGCATCCCTGACGAGTACTTTCAGTGGAACGGCACCTACGAGATGACGCCCGCGCAACGGGCCGAGTGGGAGGCCGACGTGCGGTCGCTCTACGACGGCATGGTCCGGGTCGTGGTGACCCCGACCTGGGCCAAGCTGATCGACTTCGAGACAACCCTGCCCAGCGCCATCGAAGAGCTCATCCGGCAACGGGAGGAACGTCAGCGCGGCTGAACACACGCACGCGCCGTATCGTCCGAGCTGGTGCAGAAGGCGGCGCTGGCGGGGATCCCGCTGCTCGCCGCGGTGTCCGCGCCGTCCTCGCTCGCCGCGTACTTGGCCGCGGAGGCTGGCATCACCCTGGCCGGCTTGCTGCGTGGCCCCGCCGGTGAACGCCTGCACCGGCGCGCGCGCACACACCGGTGCTGGCGTAGCGGGCCCGGCACGGCTGCTGGCGCGCGCATGCCGGTGCCGAACTGGCGGTGCCGGCGGTGGTCCGGTATGCGGCCGGTGATGCGAGACTGGCTGTCAGGGGCGGTGGCCGCTGGCCTAGGTGCCAGCGGCGCGGATGAGAGGGGCGCACGAGGATGGCAGGCGGCCCGGTTGTTTTTGTGCATGGTTTGTGGCTGCACGCGAGCTCGTGGGGCTCGTGGGCGGAGGTGTTCCGCGAGTCCGGCTATGAGCCGCTGACGCCGGGCTGGCCCGGCATCCCGGACACGGCCGAGGAGGCCCGCAACAATCCCGGGCGGGGCGCCGGGAAAGGCATCGACGAGATCGTCGAGCACTACGCCCAGGTGATCGCGGGGCTTGATGACCGGCCGGTGGTGGTCGGCCACTCCTTTGGCGGGCTGATCGCGCAGCGGCTGCTGGGGCAGGATCTGGCCGCCGCAGCGGTGGCGATCGACCCTGCGCCGATCAAGGGCGTACTCTTCCTGCCGCCCTCCGCGCTGCGGGTGGCCTCGATCGCGCTGCGCCGCCCGGCGAACAGAAACGAGGCGGTATCGCTCACCGCGGAGCAATTCCGCTACGGCTTCGGCAACGCGCTGCCCGGGCAAGAGTCCGGCGAGCTCTACGAACGCTGGGCCATCCCCTCGCCCGGGCGGCCGCTGTTCGAGGCCGCGATGGCGAACTTCGTCCCGCGCTCGCCCGCCAAGGTCAACACCGGCAACAAGACCCGCGGGCCGCTGCTGATCACCGCCGGCGGCCGCGACCACACCGTCCCGGCAGCCATCAGCCACGCGACGCGCCGGCTCTACCACAAGTCGCCCGCAGTCACCGACCTGCGTGAGTTCCCGGACCGGGGCCACTCGCTGACCATCGATCACGGCTGGCGCGAGGTTGCCCAGACGGTCCTGGACTGGCTCAACGAGCGCGTGCCGTAGCCCGCGCCGGGCCCCGGCGCCAGCACGCTGATGATGCCCATCACGATCAGCTGAATGCCGAACAGCACCGCGACCACCACCAGCGTGCGGCCGGGCCAGATCAAAGCGGCGATGCCGATCACCAGGGTGATGATCCCGAATGCCAGTACCCAACCCCAGTGCCTGCCGACCTGGGCCACCATGTCCGCGGGATCGCTTCTCATACCTGCGGCCATTTCATGGCCTTCCTGCTGAGTGTTGCCCGATCGCTTTGCATATGTCCAACGGTGAATTTCTTATCATGGCCCCGCCGATATTTGCAGTGGCCGTCGGCCTGGCCGGGCTCCGGCCCATTTCAGAGCCGCCAACCGCTTGCGATTGAAGCCACGGTTAGGGTTTGGGCAGCTCAGACGGTCCGGGGCCCTGGGCCGCGGCGCCCGGGCCAGCGGGGCCGGCGCCTGGCAGCGCCGAAGCCATTGCGTGGATGGCCTGGGTCAGCACGAGGATCTGGCTGGACAGATCGAGCAACTGCTCGTTCTGCCGCTCCTCGGCCTGAACCACCCGCCACTCGTTGTCGGCCAGGAACTGGCGTTTCTCATCGGCCCGGTTCTGGCTGATCATCACGAACGTTGACAAGAAGATCGCCTCGAGCGACACGATCATCGTAAGCAGCCCGTACGGGTAACGCTCCACCCCCAGGCTGATCCACAGGGTGAACCAGAGCATGTGGACGTAGACGAACGGCATCGAACCGGCGAACCGGGTGATCGCGTCGGCGATGCGGTTCTGGACCTTCTGCCCGCGCAGCTCCGCATGCTTGAGCAGCGCCGGGTTAACCGGGATGGGAAGCGTCGGAATCGACACGCTCTCGTCCTTTCGATACTGGCCCGCGAGGCAGGCGGGCGGCGCAGGGCGGGCTCGCCTGGCGGCGATCCGCCGACGACCACGACTTCGTGCCGGCCGACACAGTGACAGCCACCGGCCCAGCCGAGATGATGGGCGATCCCACACGCACGCCCTCGAGTATCTCGCGTCCCAGGTCTAGCGTGCCCGTCCGAACCGTCGTGTGCCATAGCCCCTGGGGTTGCCCCGCGAGGCAGCCCAGCGGCTCGGTGCCCGCTTCGTGCAACTGGACGTCACTGACGACGGCTCATTCACGGCCGCCGCCGAAGTAGTGGCGAAGGGAGGTGGCGTAGACGTCCTAATCAACAACGCCGGAATCCACCCCGCCCGAAGCGACTCCTGAGCCTCGAACACTCGCCCGGTGAGGACCGCCTCCGCAGCGATCCCGGGGCCGACGAGTCGCGGCAGCCGAACGCTCCCTCCGCCGCCAGGGATGATCCCGACGGTGACCTCAGGCTCACCCCGGATCAAAAGCGACCCGCCCCGAGTGGCGGCATGCTCCAGGAGGTCGTAGATCCACGCCGCCGCGCATCATCCCGCCCGCGGCCGCGGTACCGACACCCGCCAGCAAGCCGACCCTGCCTCGGCCGGATAGAAGCCTTGACGCCCGCGACGACGCGACCCGGGCTGGCTTGTTGTATAACGGCAGGGTTCGTCAACCGCGCTGGCGGGCAATGGCAAGGCGTAGGACTCCAGCCTGCCCCGGTCATCGCCCGGGCGCGCATGAGCCGGCCGGCAGGCCCGGCGGGGGCGGCGGCGCTCCGGGACGGAGCAGGGCCAGATGGCCAGGGACAGGGTAGTCAACTCCGCTGAAGGGCCAGAGCCGCCGCCCGGGGCCAGCGGCGGAGTCGGCGTGCGCCCGATAACGATGTTCCGGTGGGGTCTGTATGTGAGCCTGGGCGTCCTCGCCGTGCTCGCGTCGGCCGCGGCCGTCTACACCACCCGGGCGGTGCTGGTCCGGGTGCTCATCGCGCTGTTCATCGCGGTCAGCCTGGACCCGGCCGTACGCATGCTGACCCGCCGGGGCATGCGGCGCGGGCTGGCCGTTCTGTTGATCTTCCTGGTCGCGGGCGGCCTGGTGGCGGCGTTCTTGGCGTCGGTCATCCCGGCGATGGTCCACCAGTTCCAGGCCTTGCTGCACGACTTCCCCGGCTACGTCGCGACTCTCCAGGAACGTTCGGCCCGGTTCCGCGCCCTGAGCGACCGCTTCCACTTGACCAGTAAGGTCCAGGGCCTGCTGACGAGCCTCCCCGGCCGGCTGGGCAGCGGGCTGCTCGGGTTCACCCGCCGCCTGTTCGGGGCGCTGTTCTCAACGCTGACGGTGGGGGTTCTCACCGTCTACTTCATGGCCGACCTGCCCCGCCTGCGGCATGGAGTACAACGGCTGTTCCCGAAGGTTCATCGCGCGCGGACCGGCCGGATCGCCGATGTGATGGTCGACAAGGTCGGCGCCTACATGATCGGCAACCTGCTGATCTCGCTCGCGGCCGGGGTGGCGTCATTCGCCATCTTCATGGCGCTCGGGGTGCCTTTCGCGGTGCCACTGGCGTTCGTGGTGGCGCTGTGCGACCTGATCCCGATGATCGGCGCGACGCTCGGCGCGATCATCTGCGTGCTGGCCGCGCTGCTCACCACCGAGCTATGGCCGACCACGGTGATCGTTGCCCTCTTCTTCGTGGCCTACCAGCAGCTTGAGAACTACTTCATCGCGCCGCGCATTCTGCGGCATACCGTCAGCCTGAGCGCGGCCGCGGTGTTGCTGGCAGCCTTGATCGGCGGCACGGTTCTGGGCCTGGTAGGCGCCCTGATGGCCATCCCGGTCGCCGCCGCGCTCAAGGTCGTGCTGGCCGAGCAACTGCACGCCCGCGACGCGGCCAGCGCAGACGGCGGGGCAGCCGAGGATCGTGAGACGGCCCCGCGGCCGGCCCCGGCCGGCGAGGCCACGCCCCCAGCGCCGCCCGCCGTCGCCTCACCCCCGCGGGGGTGAGGCGACGGTCACCGGGCTACCGCACCGTGGGGTGGTGACGATGAGCACGGCGATCATCGGCGGGAAACGCACCGGCCCGAGTCTTTTTGCTTGACCTGAACCCGCCTACAGTTGGCAGGTGGATAGCGAGAAATCCTTCTCGGCAGGGGCCCCGCCGGCGCTGATCGTCCGGACTCAGGGATACGACCGGAGCCTGCCAAGCGGCCGTGCGTACCTGATCGGCCGGGATCCACAGTGCGACATCGTGATCACCGATGCCCGTATCTCGTGGCGGCACGCGATGCTCCAGGCCGAGGGCGGCCGGTGGGTGCTGGTGGACAACGGCAGCACCAACGGCACGTATGCCGCGGGCCGGCGGGTGGCCCGGATCGAGATCGACAAGGAATGCCTGGTCCGGCTCGGCCATCCGGCCGACGGACCGGTGCTGAGCTGCACGATCGCCGAGACCCGCCAGGGCACGCCGGGCCGGCCGGCCACCCCGCCGGCTACCGGCAAGGCGGACGAGAATGTCACGGCCGTGCTGCCCGCCCAGCGCCGGCCAGAGCCGGACCCGGCGCCGCCGCCCAGCAGGACGGTGCGCATCGGCCGGGCACCGGACAACGACATCGTGCTGCCCGAGCGCGGGGTCTCTCGCTACCACGCCGAGCTGCGCAGCGTCGCCGGCAGGCACCGCATCGTGGACGTGGGCAGCTACAACGGCACCCTGGTCAACGGCAAGCGCGCCGCGGACGCGCCGCTGTCCGAGGGGGACGTCGTCGGCATCGGCTCGGTCAGGTTCCGGCTGACCGGCCAGGAGTTGCAGCGGGTCGCCGACAAGCACGCCGCCCCGGAGGCACCGCCACCGAGCGCCGCCCCGCAAGCACCGCCACCGAATGCGGCGCCTGCCACCCGCCACGACGCCCCGGCCACCGGCAACGACGCCCCCGTCACCGCCAATGACGCCCCGGCCACCGAGGAAGACGCCCCGGCCACCAGCGGAGACGCCCAGGGCACCGGCGAGGGCTCGACAGCCACCAGCGCAGCCGCCCCAGCCAGCGTGGCAGCTCCGGCCGCTGATAGCGGCGAACCAGCCACCGCCACGGCCGGCGGCGGCGAACCAGCCACCGCCACGGCCGGCGGCGCCGAACCGGCTACCACCGCGACCGGCGGCGGCGAGCCGATCGAGATCCCGTACGCGGTTCGCTGGCTGGTGCCGAACGGCGAGCGGTTCGCGAACTTCGACATCCTGAACGACAACGACACCCAACTCGACTACTACCGCCGGTTCGGGCACATCTACGCGGTCGGTATCCCGGCCAAGAAGTGGCGCCTCGTCGTCGTCTCCGACCCCGAGCTGCTCGATGAGGTGGCCGGGGACGAGGAGCAGTTCGCCAAGCGGGTCGAGGACATCAACTTCTTCGACCAGCTGAGCAACTCCCGCGGCGGCGGCATCTCGGTCATCAGCGACGGCGAGGAGTACGAGCGGATCCGGCGCGTGATGCTGCCGTGGTACGCGCCGTCGCACCAGCGGACCCAGCTCGAGGTGATGAAGGAGCAGGCGCGCAGGCTCATGGCCGCGTGGTCCTCGATCCCCGACGACGAGCCACTCGACGCCCGGGCCTGGATGGAGCGTTACACGCTTGAGGTCTCCGGGCGCGGCGCGTGCCGCTACAACTTCGGCCTGCTCGACGGCAGCGGCGAGCCACACGCGTTCGCGGCCGCCGTCCCGGAGAGCACAAAGGAGAGCATCCTGCGCGTTGCCGAGCCCCGGCCAGACTTCACGGTCTTCGCCGGGCGCGCGCGGCGCGATCGCAAGAAAAGGTACCGCCGTAACAAGGACGAGCTGTTCCGTACCGCCGACGAACTGGTGCGTGCCCGGTTGCACACCGCCCCGGCCGGGCAGCAGACGGACCTGCTCAGCCGCCTGGTCAGCACGCCGGACCCCGAGAGCGGTGCGCTTCTCGACGTCGCGACCATCCGTGACCAGGTCCTCATGCACCTCTCGAACGGCTTCAACGGGCCGTCGATCACGGGGGCGTGGCTCCCGTATGTCATCGGCTCGCACCCGGACGTGGAGGAAAAGCTGATCGCCGAGATCGACCACATCACCGGCGGCGACCCGGACTACGACCTGCGGTACGACGACCTGATGGCGCTGGCGTACACGACGCAGGTGATCAAGGAAACGATGCGGATCTACCCGCCGATGCCGGTCACGATCCGCCGCAGCCTCAAGGACGGAACGCTCGGCCGCTATCGCATCCGGAAGGGCGACATCATCCTGGTCGGGACGCTCGCCGCGCAGCGCGACCCGCGCTACTGGGGGCCGGACGCGGACAGGTTCGACCCGGAGCAGTTCGCCACGGAGAAGGTCTACGACCGGCCGCGCCACGCCTTCATCCCGTTCTCGATCGGGAAACGGCAGTGCATGGCGCAAGAGGTCACGTTCATGATGCTCCGCGTCGTCCTGTTCGAGATCTACAAGAACTACCGGCTGCGCCTCGCGCCGGGCGCGACGGTGACGAAGAACACCGTGGTGACGACGAAACCGGCCGGGGTCCCGATCATCCGCCTGCCGCGCGAGCCGCGCCGGGCCGTGCGGGCACCGGCCGCGCCGCGGGACCGCACGGCCGCCCGGGCCCCGTCGTCCGCCCGGGCCCCGTCGTCCGCGCGCGGATGGGGGCAGCCGACGGAGATCCCGCAGACCAGTGCCTACCGCCATCTCGTGATCGCCTATGGCAGCAACTTCGGCGCGAACAAGGAACTGGCCGAGCGCTTCGCCGAACGGAGCCACTTCCACGGCTACACCAGCGACGTGATCACGCTGAACGAGCTCGCCGAGTCGCCGCCGCGCACGCGGCCGTGGCTGCTGATCGTCATGACCTCCACCTACACGTCGAACCCGCCCGCCAACGCGGCCGCGTTCAAGTCCTGGCTCGAGCACACCGAACCGGGCGGTCCGGCCTGGCGGAACTGCCGCTACCTCGTCTGGGGCCTGGGCAACAGCCAGTGGAACGCGTTCCTCGCGTTCCCCCGCTACGTGCACAAGAAGCTGTCCGAACTCGGTGCCGCACCGCTCGTGGAGTTCGGCTACGGCGACGTCGGCTCGCCGGCGTGGGAACGCCTGCACGCCGACTGGAACGCTCGCGTGTGGCCGGTCCTGCTCGAGCTGTCCGGGGCGCGCCCGACGGAGGCCGCCGCCGCGCGCGACGCCGCGGAGCGGGCGGCCGCGGGCGTGCTGACCGGAGCCGACTCGAACACCGCGATGCACAGGTCGCTGCGGAGCCAGGAGGTGGCCCGGCCGGAGCCGGCGGCCAGGGCGAGGAGCGCTTCTGTGATCATGCGCCTCATGGGGTCGGGGCCGTGGCGGCGGCCCGCGCCCGTGACCGGGGGGGCACCGGAGCCGGCCGGGCAGAGCGGCCCCCCGTCGCGGGTGCTGCTCGCTCCGGTGATCCTCACGAACGCCGCCGGGATGGACACCGTGGAGGCACGCGTCCTGGCCTGCCGGGAACTGCTGGCGGACGGGTCGCCGAAGCGGACGCGGCATCTGGAGCTCAGCCTGCCGCCCGGCACCGCCTACCAGGTCGGCGACCACCTCGGCGTCTGCCCGAAGAATGACGAGGATCAGGTCGAACGGCTCGCGGTGCACCTCGGTGCCGCGCTCGACGGCCTGTTCATGGTGCCGAAGACCATGACCGTCCGCGGCGTGCCCAAGGGCGTCGCGCTCCAGGTCCGCAACGTGCTCACCAGCCTCGTCGACATCACCGGCCGGCCGGCCGGGCCGCTGCTCGACCTGATGCTGGCGAAGGTCACCGACCCCGGCGAGCGGTCGAGGCTGATGGAGATCAGTGACGTCCTGCGGGAGCCGGACGGGCGGGGCTCACCGCTGCGCGCGGCGCTCGACGCGGGCGGCTACGACCTGCTCCGGCTGCTCGAGGAGTTCCCGTCCTGCTCGCTGAACATCTTTGAGCTCCTGCAGGTGGCACAGCCGCTCCGGCCGCGCTACTACTCAACGAGCTCGAGCCCGCGGATCCACGGCGACGGCGTCGCCCATGTGACCGTCGGCCTCGAGGACACCGCGGTACCGGGCATGCCCGGCCGTGACTTCCGCGGGATGAGTTCGCACTACCTGCACACGGTGCGGGAGGGCGACCGGCTGAACGTCTTCCACAACAGCGCCGACGGGTTCCACCTGCAGGAGGACGTGACGAAGCCGATGATCTTCGTGTCCATCGGCACCGGTTTCGCGTCGATGCGCGCGTTCCTCTGGGAACGGGTGGCGATGAAGCGCGCTGGCATCTCCCTGGCGGAAGCGGCGCTCTTCAACGGCATCCGCTCCAGCGGCATCGACTACATCTACCGAGACGAGGTCGAGCAGTTCGCCGCCGAGGGGGTGCTCGATCACGTGCACGTCGCGACGTCCCGGGAGCCGCCGGGCTGTCATGATTACGTCCAGGACCGGATTCGGGAGCAGGGAGCACTCGTCTGGCGCCTGCTCGCTTCCGGTGGCTACATCTATGTTTGCGGCTCGCAGCCGATGCGCGACGCGGTGCGCGCCGCGTTCGTCCACGTCGCCGAGGAACATGGGGCGCTGCGTCACGAGCGCGCCGAGGCCTGCCTCGGCGAACTCGAAACGACCGCACGCTACCGCCCAGACCTCTGGGCCTGACCGACCGGACCGCTGGGCCTGACCGCCCAGACCGCTGACGCTGACCGGGGGAGCCGCATGGACGCCCTTGCCCTCATCCTGTCCCTCGCGGCGCTTGTCATGTTCGGGTTCGCGGCCAGCGGCCGCGAACTGCGTCGCTTCAACGAGATCGCGCTCGGGCTCGTCCTTCTCACCGCGGCGCTGATCTGCCAGTTCACCTCGATCACCCACACCCACATCGGCCGCTGAGCGCGGGCATCGGGCAGCCGGTGAGGGAGAGCGCCTGGCAGCCGCCGGCCGTTACCCCGCCCGGGTCACCTCACCCCTGGGCTGACTTGGCGTCGGCTTCGATCTCGGCGGTGTCGGCCTTCAGCCTCTTGGCCTCCACCTTCCGTGCCTTCTTCATCGCCCGCTCGATGTTGGCCTCCATGTCGGCCACCCCGACCACCACCAGGCCGGCCTGCCCGGCGTCCAGATGCTCGCCGAGTTCCTTCAGGTCGTGGCGGCTCATCCCGGCGGCGGCGTGACCGGCGACCGCGCCAAGAATCGCACCGCCGCCGGTCGTGGCCAGCAGCAGGCCGCCGCCGATGGCGGCGAACGGGAACAAGGCCACGACCAGGCCGGTGGCCAGGCCCACACCGCCGCCCAGCACCCCGCCGGCCCGGGTCGGTGTCTCGTGCTTCTTGGTGATCTTGACTTTCCCGTCGGCGCGGCGCTCGACCACCGCGGCGTCATAGGAGTCGATCAGCCCGGCCTTGGTGTGCAGGTCCTTGACCAGGTCATAGTCGGCCTCAGCGTCGGCGGCGCTGTCATACACCCCGACAAAGGCGATGAAGGTATCGATTGCCATCGCGGCACCTCCTGCGGCCCGTCCTGCGCGTCATCAGCCAGCAACCAGGACGCTACGGCCGGGCCGCCGCGATGCGGACCCCTCGCCACGGGTGATCCCGGCCAGGCCCGCCGGAATGGCCGAAGGCAGGCGTTAGCGGGTCAGCACGTACGGCGGGTGACGCGCGGGCTCGGCCAGCAACGCCTGGGCCGTGGGCGAGTCCACCCCCGACCCCAGCGGGACCGAGCACCGGGCGCTGGCCTTCCACTGCTGAGGCCGTCCCGGCGGCACCGGATTTTCCTGAGTTACGACGGCCCGTGGCGGCCCGGCGCCGGGCGCTGGCGCCGCCCGGGGCGATGCCGTCAGCGGGCGGCTCCCGTCGCGGGACCGCTCCCGGCCAGCAGCTCGGTGGCCATCTGGCGGAGTTCCACGCGGCGCACCTTGCCGGTGGCGGTGGTGGGGTAGCCGTCGGTGAAGACGACCCGGCGGGGCCGCTTGAAGCCGGGCAGCCCGTCCCGGCAGAACTGGATCAGTTCGTCCTCGGCCGCCGGGGTGCCGGGGCCGAGGATGACGTAGGCGACCGGCTTTTCCAGCCCGTCGCCGTCCCGCCCGGCCACCACGATGGCCTGGGTCACCGCCGGGTGGGCGAGCAGCCGCCGCTCGACCTCGGCCGGGGAGACCCACATGCCGCTGACCTTGAGCATGTCGCCGGTGCGCCCGAGGCAGGCGTAGTAGCCGTCGGCGTCGGCGACGTAGGTGTCGCCGGTGCGCAGCCACTCGCCCTGGAACACCTGCCGGGACGCGTCGTAGCGGGACCAGTAGCCGGTCGCGGCGGACGAGCCGCGCACGTACAGGGTGCCTGGCGTGCCCGGCGGCACCGGTGCGCCGGCCTCGTCGAGGATCTTCAGCTCGTAACCGGGCACGGCCACGCCGGTCGTGCCGGGCCGCACCTGCCCCTCGTGGTTGGACAGGAAGATGTGCAGCATCTCGGTCATCCCGATGCCGTCGAGGATGTCCACGCCGAAGTGGCTGGTCCACCGCTCATACAGGACCGCGGGCAGCGCCTCGCCCGCCGACACGGCGAGCCGGATCCCGGCCATCGCGCTGGACGGCAGCTCGGCGCGGAGCATGTTGGCGAAGAACGTCGGCCCGGCGAAGAACAGCGTGGCGCCGAACTGCGCCGCCCGCTCGGCGACGACTTGGGGCCGGGCGGGGGCCGGTTCCAGGATCGCCGCCGCCCCCGCCGACAGCGGGAACAGCAGCGAGTTGCCCAGGCCGTAGGCGAAGAACGCCTTCGCCGCCGACAGGCAGCGGTCGCCCGGCCGGATGCCGAGCACCCGCGCGCCGTAGGTCTCGCAGACCACCTGGACCGAGCCGTGCCGGTGCATGGCCGCCTTGGGCTTGCCGGTGGTGCCCGAGGTGTACAGCCAGAACGCCGGGGAGTCGGCGGCGGACGGGTAGACGGCCTCGTCGGGCACGGCCGCGGCGACCAGCGCGTCCAGGTCGTGCACCGGCACCGTGGCGGCGGCGGGCCCGGTGCCGCCGGACGCGAGGATGCCGCGCAGTTCCGGTGCGGCCGCGGCGGCCTCGGCGGCGAGTTCGCCGAACTCCGGCGTGACCGCGAGCAGCCGGGCCCGCGAGTCGCGCAGCAGCTCGGCCAGCCCGGCGGCGCGGAGCATGGTGGAGACCGGCACCGGGATCGCGCCGATCCGCATCGCCGCGAGGTAGACGGCCGCGAACGCGGGGCCGTCGGAGCAGAACATGACGATCCGCTGCTCGGGTTCCAGGCCGGTCTCGCGCAGCCCGGCCGCCGTGCGCTGGACCAGGTCCAGCAGCTGCGCGTAGCTGAACTGCCCGCCGGCGCCGGTGATCGCCAGCCTGCCGCCGTCACCGGCCTTGACGCGCCGGTCCAGCAGGTATTCGCACGCGTTGAACCGCTCTGGCTCCGCCACCATGGCTGCCCGCCTGTTCCTAGGACAAATGGACGTAGTCGTAATCGAAGGGCTTGTTGTTGATGCCGTTGCGCGGCGGGGCGATCCAGGCCGCGATCTTGCCACGCTCGTGGACCGGCTGCATGAGCGAGCGGACATAGGTCTTGTCCACATCGGTCGGCAGCCACTCGCTCTTGCGCCGGTCCCACTCGCCCGCGCTCAGCTTCTTCCCGTCCGGGGCCGCCTCGATCCCGGTGAACGCGCCGACGCGCCGGTTGAACGCCACGTGCGGAAGATACAGCCGCTGCGGCAGGCCCGCGCTGGCGAGGATCCTGTTCCACCGGGTCACGCCGCTGCGGCAGTCGGCGATGTACTCCCGCCGCAGGTCGGTGTTCAGCCCGGTCAGCGCCGAGACCTCGGCCTGCCCGATGCTCTGCTCGCCTGTTCTGGCGTCCTCGGTCACGGTGTCCACCATGATCGAGTCGCTGGCCAGCTTGTGGTCGTCGCGCCGCCGTTCCTCCAGCCAGCGCCCCTTCAGCCCGGCGGTGTAGTAGTTGGCGACGTTGGTGGACGTCTCGCCGCCGAACAGGTCCAGCGACACCGAATAGTGGAAGTTCATGTACTTCTGGATGACGGTCAGCGGTATCGCCCCGTGCCCGGTCACGTCGTCGGTGTCGTTCTCCGCCATCACCTGCGCGGTGCGCTCCACGACCCGGTCGATGCCCGTGGTCCCGACCATCATGTGGTGCGCCTCTTCCTTGAGCATGAACTCACACGTCCTGCTCAGCGGGTCGAACGCCGACTCCTTCAGCGTGCCGAGCTGGTACTTGCCGTCCCGGTCGGTGAAGTAGGTGAACATGTAGAAGGACAGCCAGTCCGGGGTCTCCTCGTTGAACGCGCCCAGGATCCGTGGCGACTCCAGGCTGCCCGACGACCGGTGCAGCAGCGCCTCGGCCTCCTCCCGGCCGTCCCGGCCGAAGTAGGCCTGCAGCAGGTACACCATCGCCCACAGGTGGCGGCCTTCCTCCACGTTGACCTGGAAAAGGTTCCGCAGGTCATACAGGCTCGGGGCGGTGGCCCCGAGGTTGCGCTGCTGCTCCACCGAGGCGGGCTCGGTGTCGCCCTGCACGACGATCAGCCGCCGCAGGTCCGCACGGTATTCACCGGGCACCTTGTCCCAGGCCGGCTCGCCCTTGTGCTCGCCGAACGCGATCATCCGGCCGGGCGCGCGCTCGGCCAGGAAGATCCCCCAGCGGTAGTCGCGCATCGGCACGAAGCCGAACCGTGCCCAGCCGTCCCGGCCCACGTGCACCGCCGTCCGCAGGTACACGTCGCGGGTCGGCAGCGCCGGGCCCATCGCGTCCCACCAGGACAGGAAGTTCGGCTGCCAGGACTCGAGCGCGCGCTGCAGCCGCCGGTCCTCGTGCAGGCTGACGTTGTTCGGGATCTTCTCTGAGTAGTCGGCGGCGGTTGTCATGCCGGGGTTCCTGCCTTCCCGCGAGCGTTCCGCGCCCGCCATCGCCCGCCCGGGCGCTCGTTACTCACACGCGCCGCCGGTCGAAGCTGGCCCGCTGTCCGGTGCCATACTTCCGCAGCGCGCCGTCCGGCCCCGACGCGTTCGGCCGGGTGAAGATCCAGTTCTGCCACGCCGTCAGCCGCCCGAAGATCTTGGTCTCGAGCGTTTCCGGGCCGGCGAAGCGGTAGTTCGCCTCCATGCCGGTCAGCGCGTCCGGGCTGAAGCTGCGCCGCTCCTCGACCGCGATGCGGACCTCCTCCGCCCAGTCGATGTCGTCGGGCGCGAAGGTGACCAGGCCCAGCCGCTCGGCATCCTCGGCCTCCAGTAGCTGCCCGGCCTGTTTGACCGCCGCGGCCAGCCCGTCGCCGTCCCCGGAGAACCGGGTCTGCAGCCGGGTCAGCCCGTTCCCCATCACCAGCGGCCCGAGGTTCATCTCGCCGATCGCGATCACGGCCGGCCCGGTATCCGGGTCCTTGGGCGGGGCGGCGGGGTCGGGGCTAGCACTGTCCTCGAAGACACCGGCCAGCATGTACGACCGGTCCGCCGCCAGCGCCAGGTCAAGCAGCGACCCCGCGAAGCAACTGCCCGGCTCGATCAGGGCGATGAGGCTCCGGCTGGTCACGTCCAGCCGCTTCAGCGTCCGCTTCAGGTACTGGATGATCTCGTTCACCAGCCAGTCGCCGGCGCCGGCGAGCAGCAGCCGGTCATGGGCCAGCACCCGGTGCGGGTCACCCTCGGTGCGCAGCACCCAGGTGCCCAGCTCCAGCTCGTTCGTGCGCAGGTCAAGGATCAGGTCGTCCAGCTCGCGGGTCACCGCGAGCGGCCAGAACTCCGCGCCCTGCTCATGGACGCCGGCCACGCCGTCCGGTGGATCCTGGCCCGGGCCCCGGACGGTGACCGTGGCCACGCCGTCTGCGTGATCCAGCCGCGCCGACACATGCCGGTAACCGATCGTGTCGCCGGTGCGGGACTTGCCGAGCGGGGTGAGCCGCACGCCGGCCGCCCCGGCCGGCCGGGGGGAGCCGACGGCGAACTCGGCCGCCCGCGCCGCCACGCTCTCCGCCCACCTGGTAGGCGGCACCGTCTCGTCGACCAGCCGCCAGGCCACCGCCTTCCGGCCGCCGACCCCCTCGGGCATGGTCGCGAAACAGTCGGCCAGGTCCCGCCGGACGTGGCGCTTGTCCGTCACCCTGGTCAGCCCGCCGGTACCGGGGAGCACCCCGAGCAGCGGCAGTTCCGGCAGCGAGACGACCGACGAGCGGTCGTCGATGAGCATGATGTGCTCGCAGGCCAGCGCCAGCTCGTAGCCGCCGCCGGACGCGGTGCCGTTCAGCGCCGCCAGGTAGGCCTGCCCGGAGCTGGCGGTCGCGTCCTCGATGCCGCCCCTGGTCTCGTTGGTGAACTTGCAGAAGTTCACCTTCCACGGATGCGCGGCCTGGGCCAGCATGCGGATGTTCGCGCCCGCGCAGAAGATCTTCTCCTTCACGCTGGTGATCACGACGGCGCGCACCTCGGGATGCTCGAACCGCAGCCGCTGCACCGCGTCGTACAGCTCGATGTCCACGCCCAGGTCGTAGGAGTTCAGCTTCAGCTCGTAGCCGTCCTGGAGGCCGCCGTCCTCGGCGACATCCATCCCCAGCGTCGCCACCGGCCCGTCGATCGCCAGCCGCCAGTGCCGGTAGCGGGACGGATCGGTCTGGAAGCTGACTCGGTCCCGGCCACTGCCGGTGCCCGGCTGCGCCGCCCGGGCCGTGCCCGCCGTGCCCTCGGCCGCTTCCGCCATGCCGTCCTCCGCGTCCCCGCCGCAATATTCTACACAAGGCTGAATTTCTACCAGGATGTAGTAGCATATTGTACGGCAGGTGGCATCCCTGGAGTCAAGGCTGGCCAGGCATCGAGCCCGCGGGCCGGCCTTCCGGCGCGGTCAGTGCGGTAGGCGCGCGCCGTGGCATGCCGCCCGCCCGCCGAAGTGCCGCCTCCGGTGCGGCCACCGCGCTCCCGGTAAAATCCCGGCAGGACCTGCCGTCCGCCGCGTTGCCCGGCCAAGCGCCCGGCGAACGGTATCCGGGGGCGGCGGCCATCGAGACGGGCATGGAGCAAGGGAGGAAGGCATGGCGGCTCCCGCTCCACTGGCACCCGATTCCATCCCGGCGTTGTCCCGCCGGCACGAGGCAGGGGCGGCCAGCGCGCGGGGGCTGTTGTTCACGGTGCTTGGCGAGTTCGTCCTGCCGACCGGGGGATCCGCCTGGACCTCGGCATTCATCGACGTCTTCGGCCGGCTAGGGGTGGAGGAAAAGGCGATCCGCCAGGCGCTCGCGCGGACCGCCGCCGACGGCTGGATCAGGCCCGAGCGCCATGGCCGGCGCACCCGATGGTGGCTGACTCCCGACGGCGACCGGCTGCTCACCGAGGGAACCGAGCGGATCTATGAGTTCGCCGGGTCGCAGCGCGACTGGGACGGTTCGTGGCTGCTGGTGGTGGCCCGGGTGCCGGAAACCGACCGCCCGGCCCGCCACGTGCTGCGCACCCGCCTGAGCTGGGCGGGCCTGGGCAGCCCCGCCCCGGGCGTCTGGATCACCACGCATACCGAGCGGCAGGCCGAGGTGGAGCGGGTGCTCGGCCAGGCAGGCGCCAGCGACGGGCAGATCTTCGTGGCCGAGCACCGTGGCGGCGGCGAGCTGGCGGCCCTGGTCGCCCAGGCGTGGGACCTGCCCGCGATCGAACAGCGGTATGAGGAGTTCCTCGCCGAATTCGCCTCCCCTTCCGCCGCCGATCCGCTGACCCGCCTGATCGAACTTGTCCACGCCTGGCGCCGGTTCCCCTCCGTCGACCCGGGCCTGCCGGCCCGCCTGCTGCCGGCCAGATGGAGCGGCGCGCGGGCGGCGAAACTGTTCGCCGCCCGGCACGCCAGGTGGTCGCCCGAGGCCGTGATGCAGTGGATCCGGCTCAACAAGGCGCCCTATTAGCTGCTACCGGCATACGTAGTTGCGTGCCTGGGTCGTGCTGCCGTGACCGGTGTAGCGGGCGAACTTCGGGTACAGGCAGATCGGCCGTGAGTCCGTCACCACGCCGGTAGCGGGATCTGTCGTCGTGCCGAGGATGGCGGTGGGCGCCTTGCCGTGCTCGACCCAGTTGACGAGAGAGCCGATCGGCTGTGCTGGCGCGGCCGGCGCCGGGCCCGCAGCGCTCGCGCAGTGCTGGGCACCTGAGGCGAGGAACAGCCGGGCGAAGGAGTCCGCCGGCCCCGCGCCGCCCATGGCCTGCTGGACGCGCTGGTAGTAGTTGATCGTTCCTTGCGGGAAGATGAGCTGGTCAGCCAGGCCATGCCAGATGATGATCTTCCCGCCGTCCTTCTCGAAGGCGGACAGGTCCGGGTTGTCCGTCGCGATGACACCGGAGAACTCCCGGACCGACTGCGCGAACAGCTTGTCGAACTCCGGGTATGTCAGCGTCCTCCAGTCGAAGGACGGGTTGCGCATCAGCCACGTCCCGAGCCAGCTCACCGGCACCGGGAACGGGCTGCCTGTTGTCTTCCCGCTGCTGCTCGTGGTGGTCGCGGCCAGGCCGGACAGGCTGGCGCCGCGCTCAAGCCCGAACCAGAGCGGCTTCCCGCCCGTCGTTTCCGGTCCGTCCCAGATCTTCGTCATCACCGCGGCGTCCTGCGCGGTGATGACACCGCACGGCGTCGCGAGGCCGATCAGCTTGTCAGGGTTCCAGTCACACGCGTCCGGGTTGGTGATGACGCCACCGGTGGTACCACACGCCTGCACGGCCGCCTCGGTGAACGCGTTTTCCTTGCAGGCCGGCAGGAAGTCGTGGGACTGCTTCATCACCAGCTCGGGCCAGATCTCCGACGGGATGAACTTCGTCCAGTTGATCGCCGGGGCGCCGGCGGAGATGCCGTCGTAGTCGGCCGGGTAGCGCTGTGCTTCCATGAGGCCCTCCCGGCCTCCGGTGGAGCACCCGTTGAAGTACGAGAACCTCGGCGGCGACGGATAGTAGGCGCTGGTCACGGCCTTGCCGGCCACCGACATGTCGTGGATTCCGAGATAGCCGAAGTCCTTGATCAACGGCCAGTTCAGGGTCCCGCCGGAGTTGAGCGCCCAGGCGCCGGTCAACAGGTCGGCCGGCGGGACCCCGCAATCGGTGGTCGCTGACGCGTAGCCGGCCTGGATGGCCGTCGCCGTCTCGTTGTAGAACGGGCCGCAGGCGTACACCGCACCGCCGACACCCTGGAAGCGGCCGTTCCAATGCCCCGGCAGCCAGGCTTCGATGTGGATCGGGTTGCCCGCGGCATCGGTCTGGGTGAGCGTGACATCACAGAAGTTGGGCAGCCCGGTGAGCGGCGCCTGCGGGGGCGGCGGGGTGAAGGTGCCGGTCTTGTTCAGGGCTGCGGTATCGACGGTCACGTGGGCCAGGTGCAGTCCGGCCGACAGAAAGCTGACACTGCACCGGGCCTGCCCGGCGGCCGCCGGGCGTGCGGGCTTGTTCGCGGCAGCCGCGACTGCCGGAACGGCACCTGCCAGCACCAGCGCGGCCAGGCCCGCCAGCACGGGCAAACGGCGGGCGCCGGGGAATCGGCCGTGCGAGAGGTTCGTCATCGACAACTCCCGTTCAGCCGGAACCAGCAGGTGAGGTGAGTGATGCGGACGGCCCCGCCGTGGCTGGCGCAGCGGTGTCCGCCGGGCCGTTGCCGATGGCGAGGACGATGCGTGCCGCGCTGTACCAGAGCGCCGCGGCCGCGGCCCAGGCCAAGATGCCGGACACCCGTAGCATGCTCGCCGACGGGGGCACCGGTGGCCTGGCGGCGAGGTCGGCGCTGAGGAAGCCGATCCCTAGGAAGAGCAGGACACCGATGAGGGCCACGAAGGCGAGGCTGAAGGCAGCGTTGCGGTGCAGGATCGACGGGACGGCCATGAAGGCGACCGGTGCGATCAGCGCGATCGCGTACCAGCCGACCGCATCGGGCGCGAAACCCTTGTTCTCCGCCCCCAGCGTGAGCAGCAGGTACAGCCCGAGAAGCCAGAGCCCGAAGCCGCAGAGAATCGAGGCCTGGTATCCCTGGCCGCGAAGAATGTAAAGGACGCCGGCGAGCGTCTCCCCCACCGCGGCGACGAGGATCGCGTAAATCGTGGCCACCGATGAAGTCGCGGCGCCCGGTGCCGCCCCCGCGTAGACCACGAACTGGACGCCATAGAGAAACAGGGCAAACCCAAACAGTGAGAGCCCGATCGCTCCCGGGTCTGCGGTGGCTGAGCCTAGCGAGGCCCGCGCTGAGGACATGACCTACCGCCTTTCTTCAGCGGCCGGGCTTATGCGCTGTTCCATAGTGGGCGCGCACCCTTCCCGGTCAGTCGTTTCGCCGACGGGACACCCGCCAACGTCGGCTGTACGGACCGGATCCTCTACTAGATCACATCAACCGTCAAGGGTCTGTAGAGCTTCGCGCCTGACCAGGAAGGCCCCGGCGCAGACGCGGGCGGCCAGTCCCGCCGTCCCCGCGCAGACCAGCACAGGTCGGCGCGAGCCGGCGTCAGCCAAGCCGTGGCGGTGCCATCTCGTCAGGCGCCCAGCATGACGGCGCCCGCGCATGGCCGCTCGCCGCCCCTTTCCCGGCAGCCCGGATCCTCGGTGCCGGCCAGGCCGCGAAGGCTGGCATGCGAGCCCTGCGTCAAAACCGCCGACGGCGGACGGAGAGTCCTCCCGACATGAGCAAATATGCTCAACTTCTTAGTGAGCCGTAAGTCTTACGTAGTGCTTAGACGAGCCAAGACAAGGGGCAGCCGAAATACACGGCGACCCTTTCGCGAATACGCGGGGAAGGCCCGGGAAATTGCACGCCGAATGCTCATGGAGTTCCGTGCGAACACGACCTTAGAAACGCCCGAGCCGCGGCTCAGGTTTTCCCTGGTTATGGGCGTTACAGTGAAGAAGTGAGCCTGGATGCCGACCTGGCGGCGGCGGCGGTACTGGCCGATGACCTGCGGCTGCGGATGTATGCCTTCATCCGCCGCGCGGACGGCCCGGTCACCCGTGACGAGGTGGCCGCGGAGATCGGGATCTCCCGCAAGCTGGCCGCCTTCCACCTGGACAAGCTGGCCGCGGCCGGCCTGCTGCGGACCAGTTTCGACCGGCCGGGCGGGCTGCGCCGGGCCGGGCGGACGCCCAAGCGCTACGCGCCCGCCGAGGTGGACGTGCAGGTGAGCATCCCGCCGCGCGAGCACACGCTGCTGGCCGGCATCCTCATCGACGCCGTGCGCACGATGGCGGACGACGGCGCCACCCGGGCGGCGCTGCAGGTGGCCGGTCAGCGCGGCCGGGAACTCGGCCAGGCCGAGCGGGCCGCCACCAGGCCCGGCCGCCTGGGCGCCGAGCGCGCGCTCACGCTGGCCAGCGGCTTCCTCGACCGCTCCGGCTTCGAGCCGGTGCGTGCCGCGCCCACCGTGGTGCTGCTGCGCAACTGCCCCTTCCACCCGCTCGCCGACCAGGCCCGTGACCTGGTCTGCGGTATCAACCACGCCTTCCTCACCGGGTTCCTCGACGGGCTGGGCGCGCAGTCGGCCACGGCGGTGCTCAGCCCCGGCCCCGGGCACTGCTGCGTGGAACTGCGCGCCGCGAGCGGCGCCCAGCAATAGCCGCCCTCCTGCGCGGCTCGCCACCGACCGGATGCTGCCGTACCCGCGTATGCCAGGTCATGCTGCCGCCCGCTGACATCACGTATCCGCCCGCGGCCACGTTCATCCCGGTCTCGGCCACGGCGGCCGGACCGGTGCCGCGGGCCCCCCGGCACGGGGCCCGCGAGCACGCAGTCGGTGCCGCTGCAGTCCGGCAAGACGGTCGCGGCGGTGACGCTGCCCGCGCTCGGCGACGTGGCCGGCTACAACCCGGCGCTGCACATCTTCGCGATCTCGGCCGGCTAGCGCCCGATCATGGGCGGTGTTGCCTCTTCCCAGCGGACCGGCCGGGATCGCACAATGTAGCGGTGACGTATGGCCAAATGGGGACGGTGTGCCCGCAATGCGGTGACGCATCCGCCGTGCATTCGATTCAAGAGCTGGCCGCGATGGCCAGGACCCGGCTGGGCCAGCGGCCAGGACCTGGGGCGGCGCAGCCCGGGTGGGCCGCCGAGCCGCAGGCGGGAGCCGTGCCCGGGGCCCAGCCGGGAATGCCCGCCGGGCCGCAGCCGGGATGGGCCGCCGAGCCGCAGGCGGGAGCGCCGCCCGGGCCCGACGGCCGACGGCGAAGCACGCCGTTCCCGGCCCGGTCGAGCGGTGACAGCGGCTTCGACACCGGCTCGCTCACCGACGACCTCGCCGGGGCGGCCCTCGGCGCGGCCGCGGGCGCGGCCGCGAAGTTCTTCGGCCGGGCGATCAGCCGCCGGGTGCAGGACAAGCTCCAGCAGCAGGTGCTGCCCGCCATGGCGGCCAAACAGCAGGCCATGCAGGGCATGCTGCAGACGCAGATCGCAATAGCCGAGCGGCATCCCGACCTGTGCGCCTGCCTGAACGACCAGGTGATCTTCCTGACCGGCGGCAACCGCACCCAGCCGATGCCGAACCTGATGACGATCACCGTCGATCAGGCCGACGCCATCGTCGCCCAGCTCCGTAACGGCTGATCCCGCAACGGGCTGACACCCCGGCCACCCGTTCCGGGTGACTCGCCGCAGCGCGCCGCGAAGTTAGGCTGCGGCCGTGGTGCAGGACGGCCAGCAAGCACAGGAGAGCAAGCAGGCGCAGGACGGCAAGCAGCCGAAGGCCGTGGATGGCAAGGCCTACCTGCGCCTTGTCCTGCTAGCCGCGGCGATCGGGATACCCGCCGCGCTGCTGGCCGCGGTCTTCCTGGCGTTCGTGAACTGGCTGGAGCACTGGCTGTGGACGGACCTGCCGAGCGATCTCGGGTCGTCCACGCCGCCCTGGTATCTCCTGCTGGGGCTGCCGATGCTCGGCGCGGGCGTCGTCATCGCCGCACGCCTGCTGCTTCCCGGCGACGGTGGTCATGACCCATTGCTCGGGCTGAGCACCAAGCCGACGCCGCTGCGCAACGGCCCCGGCGTGGCCCTGGCGGCGATCGGGACGCTCGCCTTCGGCGCCGTCCTGGGCCCCGAGGCACCGCTGATCGCACTCGGGTCCGTCGCCGGGATGGCCATCACCCCGTTCGTGCGGCTCGACGAGCGGGGCAAGTCCGTGCTGGCCACGGCGGGCTCGTTCTCCGCGGTGTCGGCCCTTTTCGGCGGCCCCCTGGTCGCGGGCATGCTGCTCATCGAGGCGGGGATCGGCATGGGGTCCGCGCTGATCCCCGCACTGCTGCCCGGCCTGGTCGCCGCCGCGGTCGGCTACCTCATCTTCGAGGGCCTTGGCACCTGGGGCGGCCTGCACGAGACCGCGCTGAAGGTGCCCGGCCTGCCGCCCTACCACGGGTATCACCTGGGTGACCTGCTCGTCTCCATCGGTGTGGGCATCGCCGCGGCGCTGCTCATGTCCGGGGTACGGGCCATCGGCACCAGAGCGGAACGCCTGAACCAGGGCCGGGGCAGGATGCCGGCCCTGCTCGTGGCCGGCGGGCTCGCGGTGGGCCTGCTCGCCCTGCTCGCCCGCGCCCTGGGCGCGAACTCGCAGGATGTGCTCTTCTCCGGCGAGTCGTCGGTGCCGGCCATGGCGGCACAGCAATCGCTGAAGATCGTGCTGATCCTGCTGGTGGCCAAGGCGGTCGCCTACGCGGTGAGCCTGGGCAGCGGCTTCCGGGGCGGCCCGGTCTTCCCCGCCATCTTCCTGGGGGTCGCGCTCGGCTCCGTCGCGCAGATCGCCTTCGGCACCTCACCGACGCTCGCGGTCGCGGTCGGCGCGGCCGCGGGCATGGCGGCGATGACCCGGCTGCTGTTCGCCCCGATCCTGTTCAGCGCCCTGCTCGTCGGCACCAATGGCCTGGATACCGTGTCGGCGGCGGTGCTGGCATCGGTGAGCGCGTGGCTGGTGACCGCCATGCTGGAACAGCGCTCCGGCGCCGCGAAGAAGCCGTAGCGCGGGCCGGCCCGGTGCGGGCGGCCAGCACGGCGCGCTCTCCGTGCCAGCCGGGTGGATCAGCGTGATCCGGCGGGCTCGCGGGCCGCCCATTCCGGCCGGGTGATCCGGTACATGACCCACTCCCGGTCATATTCGGTGAGCGGGCCGGCCAGCGTCCAGCCGACGCGGTCGAAGACCGTCCGCATCGCCACGTTGGCCGGGTCGGTCGGGGCCTCGACGACCGCCGCGCCCGCGTGCCGGAACAGCCAGCCGGTGAGCAGCATGAGCGCTTCCCGGCCGTGCCCCCGGCCGCGCATGTCGTCCCGCAGGGCGATGCCGATCTCGAACGTGCCAGGCGGGAGCGGGCGGCCGGCGGGCACGAACGTCTGGATCCGCCCGATCAGCGTGCCGCCCAGGTCGATGGCCAGGTCGAGCCAGCCGTCCACGAGCTGGCCGGACCGCCGCAGCCTCGCCTTGAACCGGGCCTCATCGGGCAGTTCGGCGATGGTCATGGGATCGGCGTCGACCATGGCCCGCCACGCCGCGTCGATCTCCTCGGGGCGCAGCGGGCGCAGCAGTAGCCGCGGCCCGCCGATCGTGATGCCCGCGGCCGCAGGGCCGGCCGGCTGGTTCTGCGGTTCCACGGGCTCCACGCTAGCCGTATCGGCGCGCCGGCCCGGCGAGGTGAACGTCCGTTGTGCGCCTGCGGGGCGTAATCTGGATAAGTGGTCAGCAGCCGCACCGCGTGAGGGCGAGGTGCCGCGGGGTGACCGGGTACGCTTTCGAAGGATCCTGGTAGCGGGGGGGCTCCGGGGAGGCCGCAGCGGCATGGGCGAGAGCGAAAGGCGGCCGCGCGCTGGCCCGCCGCGCCATCGCCAGCCAGCGGGCCAGCGGACCGGCGGCCCGGGTTTCGTGCTCGTCACCGCCAAGCTACGGCATCCGGTATTGCGGTCCGGGACCGTGGCACGGCCTGCGCTGATCGACCGGCTGGCGCACGGCGGCCCGGTCGTCTCGGTGGTCGCGCCGCCCGGCTTCGGGAAGACGACGGCGCTGGCGCAGTGGGCCGAGCGGGGCGGCCGGGCGTTCGCGTGGGTGTCGGTCGAGGAACCGGACAACGATCCGAAGGTGCTGCTCAGCTACATCGCCGAAGCCCTCAACGCGGTGCAGCCGGTCGGCGGGCGGGTGTTCGAGGCGCTCGCGTCGCCGGGAAGCTCGGTGCCCGGATCTGTGGTGCCGCGGCTGGGCGCGGCGTTCTCCGCGATGGCCACGCCCGTGGTGCTGGTGCTCGATGACGTGCACCTGCTGCACAACAGGGAATGCCAGGCGGCGGTCGCGGCGCTGGCCGATCACGTCCCGGCCGGCTCGCAGTTGGTCCTGGCGGGCCGGGCACAGCCGCCGCTGCGGCTGGCGCGGCTGCGTGCCGAGGGCAGAATCACCGAGATCGGCCCGGAGGACCTGTCGCTCAGCGCCGAGGAGGCGTCCCTGATGCTGCGCGAGGCCGGCGTCACGCTCGGCCAGGACGAGGTGGCGGAGTTGCACCGGCACACCGAGGGATGGCCGGCGGCACTCTACCTCGCCGCACTGTACCTGCGGGAAGGCGGCTCGCTGCCGCGCGCGGCGGAAACCTTCGGCGGCGCCAACTGGCAGGTGAGCGACTACCTGGAGGCGGAACTGCTGTCCCGGGTGTCCCGGCGGCAGCGGGCGTTCCTGACCAGGACGGCGGTGCTGGAGCGGCTGTCCGCGCCACTGTGTGAGGCGGTGCTCGAGGCACCCGGGTCCGCCGCCACCTTGGCGGAACTCACCGTGTCGAACCTGCTGCTCGTCCCGCTCGGCGGGCGGCCGGGCTGGTACCGCTACCATCACCTGTTCCGCGACATGCTGCTGGCCGAGCTGAACCGGGCGGAACCCGAACTGGTCCGCGTACTGCGCCGCCGTGCCGCCCGCTGGTGCCTGCGCAACGGCCTGGCCGAGGAGGCGCTGGAGTACTCGATCGCGGCGGGCGACCCCGGCACCGCCGCCCGCTTGCTGGAAGAACTCGCCGTCCCGGCCCACCGCCAGGGCCGGGCCGTGACCCTGCAGCGATGGTTCCAGTGGCTGGATGATCAAGGAGAGATCGAGGGCTACCCGATGGTGACCGTGCTGGCCGCGCTCATCTTCGCGTGGATGGGATACCCGGTCGAGGCGGAGCGGTGGGCCGACGCTGCCGAACGCTGGCAGGGCCGCGCCGCGGCCGCGCACGGCGACACGGCCCTGGCGGGCAGCGCCGTCTGGGGCTGGGCCGCCCTGCTCCGGGCCTCCCTGTGCCGGCACGGGGCCGCGCAGATGCACGCCGACGCCCATGAGGCCGCACGGAGGCTTGCCGCGGAACGAATCGTCACGTCGGGACCGGCACTCCTGCTCGGGGTCGCGCACATGCTGTCCGGCGAACTCGAGACCGGCGACACCGCGCTGCAGGATGCGGTCCGCCTCGGGGAAGTCACCGGCGCGCACGAGATCACCGCGACGGCACTGGGCGAGCGCTCGCTGCTGGCGGCGGCACGGGGGCGCTGGGCCAAGGCCGAGGCCCTGGCCGGGCAGGCCTACGCCACGTTGCGACAGGCCGGGGCGGAGGAAAGCTACATAAGCCCGCTGGTCTGCGCGGCCCAGGCCCGGGCCTCGCTGCGCCGTGGGGATGTTGCGGCCGCCCGGCGGGAACTGGTCCAGGCGCAGCGCGCGCGGCCGCTGCTGACCTACGCGATCCCGCATCTCGCCGTGCAGGCCAGGATCGAGCTGACCCACGTCCACCTCGGCCTCGGCGACCTGGCCGGGGCGCGGACGCTGGTGCGGGAGATCGACGACCTGCTCCGGCGGCGCCCCGGCCTGGGCGCCCTGACCGGACAGGCCCGGGCGCTGCGCGCGCACCTGCCGGCGAAACGCGCGTCCGGCACTCCCGGCGCCTCCGCGCTGACCGCCGCCGAACTGCGCCTCCTGCCGCTGCTCGCCACGCACCTCTCGCTGGCGGAGATCGCCGCGGAACTGGCCCTGTCCCGCAACACCGTCAAGTCGCAAACGGCGTCGCTGTACCGGAAACTCATGGCGACCTCCCGCGGCCAGGCGGTCGCCCGGTCCCGCGAGCTTTCCCTGCTAGAGGGCTGAGCGCCGGGCGGCCTGCCGGGGCGCCATGCCGTAGATGGCGAGCCCGAAGAGCAGGATCATGTCCACCGCGGTGACCACCAGGAACCACAGTGGGTAACCGGGAAGCCCCCAGATCTGCCCGAACGCGTTCAGCAGCGCCACCCCGGCGCCGATCCAGCGGGCTCGCTGGCTGTCGTTGAGCAGGCCGCCGGCCACGGCGAACTGCGAGATCGCAATGGCCAGCGTGATAAAGCCCCAGGTGCGCAGGTCCCCGAAGACGTAGCGCGGGGCGGCCGCGTCCGCGTAGCTGGCCGCGTGCGCGAACAGGTAGACGGCGGCCCAGAAGTTGAAGCAGGCAGCGAAGGCCAGCGAGCCGGCCACGAACGTGACCAGGCCCCGGAGGCGCCGGTCCGGCGCGGTGTCAGAGGTGGTTGAACCCGCTGGACTCCTCCTTGGACATGGGCACGGTCACCGGATGCCGGCGGAAGTGAGCCACCGCGTCGCGGAAGTCATCGAGGAGCAACGAGGCCATGTCCCGGCTCACCCCCAGTCTGACCAGAATGCGCTGCACGGCGATGTCGGCCGCGGTCCCGGTAAGAGTGTAAGCCGGTACCTGCCAGCCGCGGCAACGCAGCCGGTCCGCCAGGTCGAACAGGGTGTACCCGGGGTTCTCGCCCTCGGCGACGCGCCAGGTGACCGTCGGTATCCCGGTGCTGGGATTGCTGTCACACAGCAACTCGAACGGGCCCAGTTTGACGATCTCGGCGGCGAGGTACTGGCCTATGTCATAGGAGGCCTGGTGGATGCGCCGGTAACCGTCGAAGCCCAGGCGCAGGAAGTTGTAGTAACTGGCGATGATCTGCCCTGCCGGGCGGGAGAAGTTGATCTGGAACACCGGCATGTCCCCGCCCAGGTAGTTGACATGGAACACCAGGTCATCGGGCAGTTCGCCGGCATCACGGAAGACGACCCAGCCGGCACCCAACGGGGCCAGGCCGAACTTGTGGCCCGAGCCACCGCTGGCCGCGTCCACGTGAATGCCGACATCCAGGCCGGTGTCGGCCTGCAGCTTGTCGAGGGCGGCCGCCATGTCCGCCACCGGCTCGTAGGCGCCGGTGTAGGTGACGCCGAGGGTGGGCACCACCATGATCGTGTTCTCGTCCACCCGCTCCAGCATCGTCTCGGCGTCCATGGCGTAGCGGCCGTGGGCCATCGGGACCTCGCGCATCTCGATGTCCCAGTAGCGGGCGAACTTGTGCCACACCACTTGCACCGGGCCACACACCATGTTCGGGTTGTCCACGCTCTGGCCGGCGGCCCGCCGCTTGGCCCGCCACCGCCACTTGGCCGCCATCCCCGCCAGCATGCACGCCTCCGAGGAGCCGACGGCCGAGGCGCCCACGGTGTTGGCCGCCTCGGGCGCATTCCACAGGTCGGCCATCATGTGCACGCACCGCCGTTCTATCTCGGCGGTCTGCGGGTACTCGTCTCTGTCGATCATGTTCTTGTTGACCGACAGCGCCATCAGGGCAAGAACCTCCGGTTCCTCCCAGGTCTGGCAGAACGTGGCCAGGTTCTGGCGTGCGTTGCCGTCGAGCATCAGCTCGTCCGACACCACCTGGAATGCCTCCGCGGGTGCGGTCCCGTCCGGGGGGAACCGGTACTTCGGCACCGGCCTGGTCAGGTCGCGTCCGACGAACACGCAGTCCGCCATCTGGTGGCGAATGGTGTCCCGCTCATGCAATGGCATGGACGGCATGCTTCCGGCCGCGGGCCGGGCCGGCATCCCCTGCTACGGGTGGTTGGCCGGCTGGCGTGCGTCGAGTTCCACCCAGACGGCCTTGCCCGTCGCCGTCTGCCGGACTCCCCACTTGCCGGCCAGTGCCTCGATGAGGACGAACCCGAACCCGGACTCGTCGAGCACGCCGGGCGTGCGCACCCGCGGCTCACAGGTGTCGGCGTCGTGGACCTCGATCAGCAGCACTCCCCCGGATTCCAGGCACAGCGCCATGGCCAGCGCCTCGGTCCGCGCGTGCCGCAGCACGTTGCCGACCAGCTCGGAGACGAGCAGGACGGCGGTCTCCTCCAGGTGCGCCACCTGCCACGCCGACAGCGCATCACGGGTCCACCGCCGCGCCAGCCCCGCCGCCCGCCCGGTCGCGGGCAGGGTCAGGGTCAGTTGCCTGGTCACCTCACGCCCCATCCATGTCCTCCGCCGACTTCAGGGTCAGCGCCGGACCTGAAGGAAAGCCAAGAGGATGCTTACGCTCAGCCGGATATTTCCTGACCGCCAGCCGGCCGTTCGCTGACCTTCCGCCGGTGACCGGCGCCCTCCGGCCGGAACCGCACCGCCGCACGTCACCCGTCCCGGGTGAACCGGCGCCCGCGCCACGACGCGAGCCTTCTTGCATGCGACGACCCGGAGGAACGCGGCGATGCCGGAGGAGATGAGCGCGGAGGCCCCGCCCGGGGCAGCGGAGCCCGGGGCAGCGGAGCCCGGGGCAGCCGGGGCAGCGGCGACAGCGGAGCCCGGGGCAGCGGCGGCAGCGGCGGCAGCGGAGGGAGAGCGCCGGCGCAAGAGACGCTGGGAGACGTTCGTCGAGGTCATCGAGGTCATCGTGCTGGCGATCGTCGCGGTCGCCACGTCCTGGACCGGGTACTCGGCGGCCCGCTGGGACGGCCAGCAGTCGCTGCTGTACGGGCACGCCTCCGCGGACAGGTTCAAGGCGGACGCGGCGTCCACCCGGGGCGGCCAGGAACTCGTCGCCGACTCCTCGATGTTCACCGCCTACCTGCAGGCGCACGCCGCGGGCGATACCAGGCTCGCGGCGGTGTACGTGCGCCGGTTCACCCCCGACTATCGGGCCGCCTTCGCCGCCTGGCTGACGACCAGCCCGTTCACGAATCCCGCGGCACCGGCCGGGCCTGGCTACATGCCGCAGTACCACAACCCTTACCTGGACGCCGCGGCCCGGCTCAACGCGACCGCCGCGGCAACGTTCGACCAGGGCACCGCCGCCCGCGACAACGCCGAGCGCTACGTGCGGGACACGGTGCTGTTCGCGACGGTCCTGTTCGTGGTGGCGGTCGCGCAGCGCTTCAAGGTGCGCGCGGTGCGGGTCACGACCACCGCGATCGCCCTGGGCCTGGCCTGCTACACCACGGTCGCCATGCTGACCCTGCCGAGGGCCTGAAGGCATGGCGTCCGGTGAGCCAGTGCCCTCGGCCGCCCCCCGGCCCGGCCGGTATGGCGCGCTGCTGCTCGTGCTGATCGCCAGCTACCTGCTGTCCGCGTTCCTCACCGCCGCGCGGTGGCTCGAGGCGCTGCAGGTGGTGCTGTTCACCGTGGCCATGCTGCTGGCGCTGCGGAGTTCTTCGGTGTCGCGGCGGGGGGTACGCCTCCTGCTGACCGCCGTGATCGTGGGAGTGCCGGTCATGTTCGTCCTCTCGGTCAGCACGGCGACCGGTGACGCCGGCTCCGGGATCGCCGACATCTGGACTGCCCTGGTGCTGCTCGTCGCGGCCGTGATGATCGTCTACCGGGTGCTGTCCTTCGGCACGGTGACCCTGCAGAGCATCTACGGCGCAATCAGCGCGTATCTTGTCATCGGCTTCATGTTCGCCGCCTTCTTCGGGGCGATCTACCACTTCAGCGGCGACACGTTCTTCGTCCCCGGCGAGCCGGCCAGCCCGCAGACCTTCCAGTACTTCAGCTTCACCACGCTGACCACCCTGGGCTACGGCGACTTCACCGCCGGATACAGTTCCGGTCGGGCGGTCGCCGTCCTGGAGGCACTCACCGGCCAGATCTTCCTGGCCACGCTGGTGGCCCGGCTGGTCGCGGCGTTCCGCGTCTCGCCCGACCGGCGCGGCTGAGCTACCCGGCCGGCCCGGCGGCGCGGAGCCGCCGGTAGGGCCCGTCGGCGCGGCTGAGCTGCTCGTGAGTGCCGCGCTGTACGACCCTGCCGCGGTCCAGGACGACGATCTCGTCCAGAAGTTCCAGGCCGCGCATGTCGTGGGTGATGAGCAGGGTGGTGCGGCCCGCGGTCAGCCGGAGCAGGTCGGCGGTCAGCGCGGCCGCGGTTTCCCGGTCGAGGTGGGCGGTGGGCTCGTCGAGGATCAGCACCGCGGGGTCGGCGAGCAGCGCCCTGGCCAGGATGAGCCGCTGCCGTTCCCCGCCGGACATGGCGGTGCCGTGCGTGCCCACCTGGGTGTCCCAGCCTCGCGGCAGGCCACGGATCCAGGGCAGCAGGCGGGCCCGGGCCGCGGCGTCCGCCAGTTCCCCGTCGGTCGCGCCCGGCCGGGCCAGGCGGAGGTTGTCGCGGACGGTGCCGACGAACACGTGCGAGTCCTGGGGGCACCCGCCGATCACCGTCCGCACGTCGTCGGCGCGGTAGGCGGCCAGGTCGGCACCGCCCAGGGTGACCGTGCCGCCGGCCGGCTCGCAGAACCGCAGCAGCACCGCGGCAACCGTGGACTTGCCCGCGCCGACCGGGCCGACCAGCCCGACCCGCCGCCCCGGCGCCAGGTCGAGATCGAGCCCGTCCAGGGCGAGCGGGCCGTCCGGCGCGTACCTGACCCGCACTCCACGCAACCGGAGATGCACCGGGCCGGGCGGCAGCGGGCGGGGCCGGGCCGGCTCGGTCACCGGGCCGGGCGCGTCCAGGACCGCAGCGAGGCGGCGCGCGGCGGCGCGGGCCGAGCCGAGCTGCAGGGCCGCAGCGGGCAGCACCGTGACCGCTTCGAAGGAGGCGAGCGCGGCCAGCGTGACCACCGCGAGCGGCACCCGGCCGAGCGTGCCGCCGGAGACGGCCAGCACGCCCAGCACCAGGACGCCCCAGACGGTCAGGCCGGACACCAGCGTCATCAGCCCGGTACCGGCGCCGACGGCGACGGCGGAGCGCCGCTCCAGGCGGGTCAGCCGGGCGTCCACGGCCGCCGCGGCGGCCAGCGCGTCGTCGTCCGCGCCGAAGGCGAGCAGGTCGGCGGCCCCGGTGAGGACGCCGGTCAGTGTCGCGCCGAGCTCGCCGCGGGCGGGCGCGGTGAGCCGTGCCGACCGGCGGGATACCACCACGGCCACGGCGGGCACCGCGACGCCGGCGGTCAGCAGCCCCAGCGCGAGCACGGCACCGGCCGGCGCCAGGATCAGCAGGCAGGCCGCCACCGCGGCGCCGCCGGCCACGGCCGCGGCCAGCGGTGGGCCGATGCCGCGCAGGAACAGGTCCTGGGTCGCGTCCACGTCGCTGATCAGCCGGGCCAGCAGGTCGCCGGAGCGGAAGGCGGCGAGCCCGGCGGGGGCCAGCCGTTCCGCCGCGCGGTACACCGCCGTCCTGATGTCGGCGAGGATGCGGAAGGCCACGTCGTGGGAGGCCAGCCGTTCCAGGTAGCGGGACACCCCGCGCCCGGCGCTGAGCCCGCGCACCGCGACCACCGCTACCGAGATGGCCACGATGCCGGGATGCTGCGAGGCACGGGCCAGCAGGAACCCCGACACCGCCAGCAGCGCCACGCCGCAGCACGTCGCCGCCGCGCCGGCCAGCACCGCAGCCAGCAGGCGAGCGCGCAGCGGCCGGGCCAGCCGGAGCAGCCGCAGCAGCGGGCGCTGCTGGCCCGGGGGGGCGACCCCCCTGGAACCCCCCGGCGGCCCAAGGCCCCCTTCCTCCGTCACCGGGCCTTGGCCCCGCTGGCCCGGGGGGACGACCCCCCTGGAACCCCCCGGCTGGCCCAGGGCGGCAAGCCGCGGGCCCTGGCCGTTCACCGGAGCACCGCCGCGGTGGCCGAGGGGAGCAGCCTGCCCTGGTCCAGGCGAACGGTGCGGCCTGGGCCGGCGGCCCAGCCCGGACCGTGGCTGATCACGATGACGGTGCGGCCGTCAGGCAGCGCCCGCAGGGTCTCGCCGAGCCGGGCCGCACTGGGCGGATCCAGGTGCGCGGCCGGCTCGTCGAGCAGCAGCAGCGGCGCGTCCCGCAGGAACGCCCGGGCCAGTGCGATCTGCTGCCGCTGCCCGGCCGACAGCGCCGTCGCGCGCTCGCCCAGCGCCGTGTCGTATCCATCCGGCCAGGACTCGATGAAGCCGGCCGCCCCGGCCAGGCGCGCCGCCCGGCGGATCGCCGCGCGGCTCGCGTCACGGCGGCCCAGGGCGATGTTCTCCGCGGCCGTGCCGGGGAACAGGTACGGCCGCTGCGGCACCCAGGCGAGCTGGGCACGCCACTCGCCCGGATCCAGCGCGGCCAGGCCGGTGCCGCCCACCGTGATCGTGCCGGCGGACGGCTGGACGAACCCGAGCAGCAGGGCGAACAGCGTGCTCTTTCCCGCGCCGCTGGGCCCGGTGACGACGATCCGCTCCCCCGGCGAGACCGACAGGCACACCTGGTCCAGGGCCGGCCGGCGGCCGCCGGGGTAGGCCACGGTGATCTCGTCCAGCCTGATGTCCGCGGCGCGCGCATCGGCGCGCGGACGGCGGCCACCGGTGCCGCCCGGCCCCGCCCGGGGCAGGTCCGGCGGCCCGGTCTCCAGGATCTCCAGGATCCGGCCGGCCGCGGCGGTGCCCTCCATGCTGGCGTGAAACTGCACGCTGGCCGCCCGCAGCGGAACGTAGGCCTCGGGGGTCAGCAGCAGCACTAGCAGCGCGGTCTGATAGCCCAGGTGGCCATACAGCAGCCGCAGGCCCGCCTCGACCGCGACCAGTGCGGTGGCCAGTGCGGCCGCCAGTTCGAGCACCAGGGCGGACAGGAAGGCCACCCGCAGCGCCGACATGGTCGCGGCCCGGTAGGCGCCGGTGACCTTCCCGATCACCTGCTCCTGCGCCCTGGCCGGGCCGAACACCTTGAGGGTGGGCAGGCCCTCCACCACGTCGAGGAAATGCCCGGCGAGCAGGGCAAGCAGCCGCCACTGTCGCCGGGTGCGCGCCCTGGCATGCGACCCGGCCAGCACCGCGAACACGGGAATGAGCGGCAGGGTGGCCGCGATGATCACCGCGGAGACCCAGTCGGCGGCCGCCACCCGGGCCAGCACGGCCACCGGCACCAGCGCCGCGAGCACCAGTTGCGGGAGGTAGCGGGCGAAGTAGGCGTCCAGTCCGTCCAGCCCCCTGGTGGCCAGCGCGGCGATCTCGCCGGGCCGCTGGCCGGCCAGCCAGCCCGGGCCCAGCCGCAGCGTGCGGGCCACCAGGCCGCAGCGCAACTGGGATTTCACGGCGGCCGCGGCGCGCAGGGCCAGCGCCTCACCGGCGCCGGCCGCGGCCGCCCGCCCCGCCACCACGGCCAGCAGGCCGAGCACCGGGGCCCGCACCGCGGCCAAGCCGCCGCCGCGCACCGCGGTGGCGAGCACGGCCGCGAGCAGTCCGGCCTGTGCCAGGATCAGGGCCGCCCCGGCGAGCCCGAGCGCAACGGCCGCCAGCAGGTAGCCACGGGCCGCCGCGGCGTGCCGCAGCAGCCGCGGATCCAGCACCCGCGCCATCCCGCTCCGGCCGGGACCGGCCCCGGCGCCCGGCCGGGACGGCGGCCCGGCCGGAACGGTCACGCAGGCGGCTCCGTGTAACGGCGCTCCTCGTAGACCTGCGTCCCGGCCCGGGCGCGCCGCCGGGAGATCAGCACCGCGACGGATACCGCGAGGCCGACCACGCCGGCCACCATCAAGATCACGCCGATGGCTTCGAGGTCGAGGTACTTGGGCTTCCAGGTCACCGCGAAGCGCAGGATGGCACCGATGACGATCAGTGCGACGCTCCCGCCAATGGTCATAACAGCGTTCTCCCACCAACCTCAGGCCGCCGGTGCGGCGGCATGCCGGGCCGCCGGCCGGCGTGCCCGGCCGGCGCGGGCTTCCTGTCCCCACCTTCGGGCCGTCACGGTTCCCGCGCCTCGCCCGGACCGAGTGAATGGCCGCCGCGCTCGCCGGGCCCGCCGGGACGCCCGGGCCGTACCCGGGGCGCCTGTCTTCGCCGCGCTTTCACCCCGGCCGGGTGAGGTGCCGCACGGCAGTCCGGAACAGCGTGAACGGATACAGGGTCACAGCTTCATGGCGGCCCCTGCGGTAGGGCGGCGCCAGCGCCCGGTCGGGAGGAGACGGCCCTTGACCGACACCGACAGCGACCCGGATGGCACGGCCCGGGCCACCGGGCTCAGCCAGGACGAGCGGGCCGAGCTGGAACGCCTGCGCGCGGAGGTGAGGGAGTTGCGAAACAAGCGGCCACGGCGCCGTGTCTCCTGGCGGGCTCCCGTCGCCGCGCTGCTCATCGTGATCGGCTGCGTGCTCGCGCCGCTGTCGGTGGTAGGGGTCTGGACCGCCAACCAGGTCTCCGACACCAACCGCTACATCGCGAACGTCGAGCCGCTGATCCACGACCCGGCCATCCAGAACGCGCTGACCGACAAGATCACGGTTGCGATTACCAGCCACCTCAACGTGACCGGGTACACCAACCAGGCCGCGGCGCTGCTGACCAGCAAGGGCCTGCCCCGGGTGGGCACCTTGCTGAAGTCGTTCGGCCCTTCGATCGCCAGCGCGGTCGCCGGGTTCGTGCACAGCACCGTGCACAAGATCGTGACCAGCGACAGGTTCGCGAACACCTGGATCCAGGTCAACACCGTGGCCCACCAGACCCTGGTCCGGGCTCTCTCCGGGCAGGGCGGTGCGATCGGCGTCAGCAACGGCCAGGTCACCATCGACCTTGCCCCGTTCATCGCGATCGTCAAGCAGAACCTCGTCCAGCGGGGGTTCACGCTGGTGAACAGCCTCCCGCCGATCCACCCCACGCTGGCGCTGTTCTCCTCCAAGACCCTGGTCCAGGCGCAGACGCTCTACCGGCTGATCAACGACCTCAAGATTGTGCTGCCGATACTGTCGCTGCTGCTGATCGCGGCGGGGGTGTACCTCGCCCGGAGCCACCGGCGCGCGCTGATCGGCGCCGGCCTGGGATTCGCTGCCTCCATGCTGGTCCTCGGCGCGGCCCTGCTGATCTTCCGCGGCGCCTACCTCAACAGCGTCCCCAACTCGGTGTTCCCCAGCGACGCCGCCGCCGCCGCGTTCGACACGCTGGTCCGGTTCATCAAGATCGCACTGCGCGCACTCCTGGTCCTTGGCCTGGTGGTGGCGATCGGCGCGTTCTTCACCGGGCCGTCGGTGACCGCGGTACGGGCCAGGGCCGGCTTCGCCTCGGCCCTGGGCTGGATCCGGTCCAGCGGCGAACGCAAGGGCCTGACCACCGGGCCCGCGGGCCGGTGGACCTATGCGCACCGGCAGGCACTGCGCATCTGCGCGGTGGGCCTCGCCGCCGTGATCTTCGTGTTCCAGGGCCGCCCGACCGCGGCGAGCGTCATCGTACTGGTGATCCTGCTGCTCGTGGTCCTCGGGCTGATCGAACTGATCGGCAGGCCGCCCGCCAAGCCCGAGATCGTCAGCCAGGCTTGAGAGCGACCGTGTCCACGTCGAGGCGGCCGCGCCGGGTCCGGTGGTAACGGTCCGATGCTGATACAGGCGGCCGGGCTCGCGCTGCTGGCGGCGCTGTCCCCGACGGCGCTGCTGGTCGCCGCGGTCTACCTCGGCTCCTCGCGGCCCCGGCTGACCGGGGTGTTCTACCTCGCCGGGGCCGTGGTCATGAGCCTGATCATGGCCCTGGTGATCATGGCGGTGCTGCGCGGCGCCAACCTGCAACGGCCCGGGGAGCATACGCCCCGGTACGGCCTGCGGCTGGGCCTCGGCATCCTGCTGCTGGCGGCGGGCGTGGTGGCCGCCAGGCGCACGCCGCGGCCGCCCGACCCGCTCAAGGCGCACCAGGGGATCGTGTCGCGGATGGTGGCCGACCCGGCGCCGCTGAGCGCGTTCTTCGTCGGCATCCTGATTTTCGCCCCTGGGGTCAGTTTCCTGGCCGCGGTGCAGGTGATCGCCACCGCCCGGGCCAGCTTCGACCTCACGGTGCTGGCCCTGATCATCGTCGTGGTCATCAACGTGCTGCTGGTGTGGCTGCCCATCCTGTTCCACCTGGCTATTCCGGAAGCCACGACGCGGTATCTGACGGCCTTCAACGGCTGGCTGCGCGCGCACGGCAAGGTCATTCTCGTCTCTGTGCTCGTCACGGTGGGAGGGATCATGGTTGCCGACGGGATCTACGGGCTCGCGGTCGTCCGGTGAACATGCACCGCCGGATCACCGACCCGGTCGAGGCGATGGCGCAGCGGGTCGCGGAGCGGGTGATCGACCTCGTGCTGCACGTGCTGGACGTGAACGCGCTGCTCGCGCAGGTGGACGTGAACGCGCTGCTGGCCCGAGTTGACGTGGCCGCCATGCTCGCCCGGGTGGACCTGAACGCGCTGCTCGCGCAGATCGACACCGAGGCCCTGCTCGACCGGATCGACATCAACGCCCTGCTGCAGCGCATCGACATGGACGCGCTGGTCAAGCAGACCGACCTGGGGGCGGTGATCGCCAGGTCCTCCGGCGGGGCCGCGAGCGAGGCGCTGGACGCGGCGCGCAGCCAGGCCGTGGGGCTGGACCGGTTCATCGACAAGTGGGTCCAGCGCGCCCTCCGGCGCGAGCAGCCCGCGCCGCTGGCGCCGCCCGCCCTGCTTGACGGCGAGGCCGGCCGGTGACCGCCGCCCAGGACCCGGCCCGGTCGGTGACCGCGCAGGGCCAGTACGCGGGGGCGGTGTCCCGGTTCCTGGCCTACGCCATCGACCTGGTCGTCAGTTCCGGGGTGTTCGCCCTGGCGCTCGCGGGCATCTCCTACGCGGTGCACGTCGTGACCGGCAAGCAGATCTCCTGGAGCCGGCAGGACGTCGTGGTCGCGGTCATCTTCGTGGCCTGGGAGTTCTTCTACTTTGGCTACTCGTGGGCGGCCAGCGGCCGGACGTTTGGCATGGCGGTGCTCGGCGTGCGGGTGGTCCGCGCGGACGGGCAGGCCATCGACCCGTGGCGCGGCGCGGTGCGCGCGCTGGTGTTCCCGCTCAGCTTCCTGCTGTTCGGCCTGGGCTTCCTCGGCATCCTCGTGCAGCGGGAACGCCGCGCCCTGCATGACCTGATCGCGGGCACCGCGGTGATCTACGGGTGGGACGCGCGGGCCGCCCGGCTCAGGTTCCTGGCCCGCGAGGCGGAACTGGCCCCCCCGGCCCGCATCCCCCCTGACGGGTGACGCCGGGGACGCCACCGAGCGGTAACTGTGGCCCTGTGGACCGGGCACGGGTCCACCCCTGCCTATCGACGGGAGGAACCTGTCCATGAACATGCCCAGCAAGATCGATGTCGATGCTGCCACCAGGGATCACCTGGCCGGGCTGGCGCTGAGCGACCCGGAACTGCTGCTGGCGGGCCTGGAGCTCCGGGCCGACTGGCAGGTGAAGAGCGGCCTGGACTCGCGCACATTCGCGCTGGTCAAGATCGCCGCCCTGATCGCGCTCGACGCGCCGCCGTCCTCCTACCTCTGGCAGGTGGCCAACGCGATGGACGCCGGCTGCACGCCCGGGGACCTGCTCGGCGTACTGATCGCCATCGCTCCGCAGGTCGGCGGACCGAGGGTCGTCGCCGCCGCGCCGGAACTCATGGTTGCCCTGGGCCTTGCCCTGCCGGACGAGCAGTAGGCCGGGCCCCGACCAGCACGATCAGCACAGCGACGAAGGAGGCAAGTCATGTTGAGGCGACGACGCCCATTGCTGCGTGCGGCCGCGGTCGGCGGTACCGCGTATGCGGTGGGCAGGCGCGGGGGCCGGCAGCGGGAAGAGCAGGCGAACGCGGAGGCCGAACAGGACCAGCGCATCGCGGACCTCGAGCAGCAGCAGCCGGGACAGGACCAGCAGGCCCCGCAGCAGCAGGCGGCCCCGGCGGGGCAGTCGCCCATGGTCGATCAGCTCAACCAGCTCAACGACCTGTACAAGCAGGGCGTGCTGAGCGACCAGGAATTCGCCGCCGCCAAGGCCAAGCTGCTCGGCAGCTGAACCCGGGCTCGGCACGGGGGCCACGGCACGAGGCACCGGCACCGCCGGGAATGCCGAATGGGAGAGGGTCAGATGAGCAAGGCGTTCCAGGGGACCATCAACGTCGACATCAGGGACTCGGTGCCGGACTGGGCACCGTTCGAGCCGCCCAAGGCGCCCGGCGGCGCGCCCAACGTGGTGTACGTCGTGCTCGACGACGTCGGGTTCTCCGCGATGAACTGCTACGGCGGGCCGGTCGAGACGCCGAACATCGACCGGATCGCGGCTGCCGGGGTCCGGTTCACCCAGTGGCACACCACGGCGCTGTGCTCGCCGACCCGCTCCTGCCTGCTGACCGGGCGCAACCACACCCGCAACTCGATGGCCTGCATCACCGAGGCCGCCACCGGGTTCCCCAACGCCAGCGGCACGATCCCGCCGGAGAACGGCATGGTTTCTGAGACCCTCGGCGAGCACGGCTGGAACACCTACATCGTCGGCAAGTGGCACCTGTGCCCGACCGACGAGATGAACCTCGCCTCGACCCGGCGCAACTGGCCCACCGGCCGCGGGTTCGAGCGGTTCTACGGGTTCCTCGGCGCCGAGACCAACCAGTGGTACCCGGACCTCGTCTACGACAACCATCCCGTCGACCAGCCCCGCACCCCGGAGGAGGGTTACCACCTCACCGAGGACCTGACCGACAAGGCGCTGGAGTTCATCAAGGACGCCAAGGCGATCGCGCCGGACAAACCGTTCTTCCTCTACTACGCGCCCGGTGCGGCGCATGCGCCGCACCACGCGCCGCGGGAGTGGATCGAGCGGTATGCCGGCAAGTTCGACATGGGGTACGAGGCGATGCGCGAGCAGACGCTGGCCCGGCAGAAGGAGATGGGCCTCGTCCCGGCCGACACCGAACTGCCGCCGCTGAACCCGATCGGCACGGCCGGTGACCGCACCGGGCCAGACGGTCAGCCGTTCCCCGCCCTGGACTACACCAAGCCGTGGGACACCCTGTCCGCGGACGAGAGGCGCCTGTTCGCCCGGATGGCGGAGGTGTACGCCGGGTTCCTGTCCCACGCCGACCACCACATCGGGCGACTGCTGGACTACCTGGAGGATTCCGGGCAGGCGGACAACACCGTGGTGATCGTGGTCTCCGACAACGGGGCCAGCGGTGAGGGCGGCCCGGACGGGTCGGTCAACGAGAACCTCCTGTTCAACGGCATTCCCGACGACCTGCAGCGGAACCTGGCGATGATCGATGAGCTGGGCGGCACGAAGACTTACAACCACTACTGCACCGGCTGGGCGATGGCCTTCAACACCCCGTTCAAGATGTGGAAGCGGTATGAGTTCAACGGCGGCACCGCCGACCCGTGCCTGATCGCCTGGCCGTCGGGGCTGGGCCACGGCGGCGAGATCCGGCACCAGTACCACCACGCGATCGACATCGTGCCGACCATCCTGGACTGCCTGGGCGTGACCGCCCCGGAAACGATCAAGGGGCACACCCAGAGCGCCTTCGACGGGGTGAGCATGCGCTACTCCTTCGACGACCCGTCGGCCCCCTCAGCGCGCAGCACCCAGTTCTACTCGATGCTCGGGTCCCGGGCGGTCTGGCACGACGGGTGGAAGGCGGTCACCACCCACCCGACGATCAGCGGCTGGAGCCATTTCAACGAGGACACCTGGGAGCTGTACCACACCGATGTGGACCGCTCCGAACTGCACGACCTGGCCGCCGAGCAGCCGGACAGGGTGCGCGAGATGGTCAACCTGTGGTTCGCCGAGGCGGGCGCCAACGGCGCCTTCCCGCTCGATGACCGGGCACCGCTGGAGATCCTCAACACGCCCAGGCCGCAGCTGGCCAGCCCGCGCGACCGCTACATCTACTACCCGGATGTGGCGGATGTCCCGGAGCACCAGTCGGTGAACGTCCACAACCGCTCCTACACCATCGGGGCACAGGTCGACATCCCCGGGCCCGGCGCCCAGGGCGTGATCTTCGCGCACGGGGCCCGGTTCGGCGGGCACACGCTCTACATCAAGGACAACCGGCTGCACTACGTCTACAGCTTCGTCGGCATGTTCGAGCAGAAGGTCGTGGCGACCGAGGACGTGCCCACGGGCGAGAACCTGATCCTGTCGGCATCGTTCGACAAGGACGGCGAAGATCCTCCCAGCGTCGCCACCGGCGTCCTGTCCCTCTACCACGGTGACCGTAAGGTCGGCGAGGGCCGGATCAAGAACCAGCCGGGTTCCTTCGAACTGGCCGGCGAGGGCCTGTGCGTGGGCCGCGACAGCGGGGCGGCCGTGACCGACGACTACCCGTGGGAGCGGCCGTACCGGTTCACCGGCGGGACGATCAAGCGGGTCGTGGTCGACGTCAGCGGAGAGCCGTATCTCGACCTGGAGCGCCAGGCCGTGGCCATGCTCGCCCGCGAGTAAGGCCCGCGCGGCAGCGGGCGCCTGGCAGAGCGGGCAGGCGCCCGCTGCGGCGTTTATCCGGGCTGCGGCGTTATCCGGCAGGCCAGCCGATGGCGCGGGCAGCGTCAGCGGGCCTGAGCGGGCAGCACGGGCAGCGTCAGTGGGGCTGAGAGCGGGGGGCCACCTCAGTAGGGCTGGCGCTCGTCCGGCTCGCGGAGGCCCTGCAGGGCCGCGCCGAAGGACATGAGCCGGCCGCGGACCTGCTCCGGCGGTGGCACGCTGGCGACATCCGGGCCGCGCTCGGCGGCCATCGCCGAGCGGACCGCCTGGAGGGCGGCAAGCACGTCGGCGGCGCGCATGCGCTTGTCCTCGTCGGGCGCGGCCTCACGCATCGCGTAGAGCGCCTGGCCCAGGTCATCGGCGCGGCGCTGGATGTCGGCCCACCGGGCGGCGGCGTCCGCGGCGATGAGCGCCCCTGGCGCCTCCGCCATCCGCATCGCGTCGAGCAGCGCCGAGCCCTTCGCGTAGGCGTCGATGGCCCGGGACTGCCAGGCGCCGGCGGCCGCGGGCTTGCGCCGGCCCGAGCGGGCGATCAGCGCGATCACGATGATCAGGACGAGCGCACCGAGCACCACCCACAGCCAGACGAGCGACGACCCGGAGCCGCTGCTCGCTGCCGGGGAGGTGGCCGGCTCGGCCGCGTTCGTCGTCACCGGGGCCTGCGCGCTGGGCGCGGCGGCGGGGCTCCGGCTCGGCAGGCTCACGCTCGGCAGGCTCGCGCTGGGCGCCAGGCTCTTGATCGCGCTGCTGACCGTCCCGCCACATCCGGTGACCAGCAACCCTGCGGCCAGGGCCGCTCCGAGGGCCACCACGAACCTGGCCCGGTGCCGGGGGATCCGGGCCCCACGCGGATCGTTATGCAGAAAATAACCAGCGAGCACGCGGTAAGCATGATGCCGGCGGGAACCGCCGGGCGTCACCCGTGCCGGGGGATCTGCGCCGCGCCGGGGCGCCTCAGGGCAGGCCCCGCAGCGGATCCCGGTCGGCCTCGCCGGTGAAGGATGCGGTGACCAGCTCCTCGGGCCGGCGTGTTTCCATGTGGGCGAGCCGGGCCAGGGTCAGCCGGTCGGCCCTGGTCAGCGGGGGCTGGGTGACCGAGCGGGGCCACAGCCGGTAGCGCAGCACCACGTTGATCTCCGCGGCCAGCAGGGTGAGCTGCGAGCCCAGGTACAGCCAGGACAGCAGGGTGATGACGACGGCGAAGACGCCGTAGGTCGGGCTGGCCTGCGCCAGCCCGCGTGCCACGTACCAGGTGCCGATGAGCTGCAGCGCTTCCCAGAAGGCCGTGGCGGTGACCACGCCGACCGCCACGTCGCGGGGCCGCAGCGGCTCGGCGGTGAGCACCATGAAGGCGAGCAGGAACAGCCCCAGGTTGACCAGGACGGAGCCGGCCACGCCGAGCACCGTGGCGGCCACCCCGTTCGCGACGGCGGTGGCGAATGCGGCGAGCGCGGTGGACGACACCACCGCCAGGCCCAGCAGGCCGATCGCGCCGAAGGTGCGCAGGTACCGCTTCCAGAGGTTCGGCCACCGGACGTAGGGGATGTTCCACACCGTGTTCATCGCGTTCTGCGCGGCGAACCCGATGCCGAGGCTGCCGTAGATGACGCCGACGATGCCAACGATCAGCGCGGTCGTGTTGCCTTCCAGCGGGTGCACCTCCGACTTGATCTGGCCGCCGATCACCGGGATCCTGCCCACCGCGGAGTCGATCAGCTGTTCGCGCAGCGCCGGGTTACCGGCCAGCGCGAAGCCGAGGACGGTGGCCAGCAGCAACAGCAGCGGGAACAGCGCGAACAGCCCGTAGTAGGCCATCAGCGCGGCCTTGCCCCCCGCCTGGTCATTGCCGAATTTCTGCAGCACCGCCCACGGGAACGCGAGCACGGCATGGCGCTGCTGGAACCGGTCGGCGCGGCGGACCTGCCGCTCGGCCCAGCCCACCTGCGGCGCCGTCATACGTATTCGCGCCGCCGCATCCAGGCGAGGGTGAACCATCCCCAGATCGGCGGCAGGTAGGCGGTGAACAGCCGCTGGATGAACACCGCGGCCACGGCCTGGCTCTGCGGTCCTGGCGCGGTGCCCGGGCCGTCACCCGCCGCCATGACCGGGCCGTCGCCCGCGGGGCTCACCGGCTGGCCGGCGGGGTGCCACGGACGATGCACCGGAAGCCCAGGTGACAGGTGGCGGTGTCGATGGCCTCGCCCTGCCGGGCCGCGGGCCGGTAGCGCAGGCAGTAGCTGGGCGCGCACAGGTGCGAGCCGCCCTTGATGACCCTGCGTGGCAGCTCCGCCCCGGGCCCGGCGGGGATCCCGCCGGCCGCGGGCATGTCCGCCCGCGGGTTGCGCGGGGCGCAACAGCCGCCCGCGGCCGCGCGCGGGTGGCGCGGGGTGAAGTAGTCACGCGTCCATTCCCAGACGTTGCCGGTCATGTCGAACAGCCCGTAGCCGTTGGCGGGGAAGGACCCGACCGGTGAGGTGCCCTCGTACCCATCGATCAGCAGGTTCTGCCAGGGGAACTGGCCCTGCCAGGTGTTGGCCATCATCCGGCCGCCCGGCGCGAACTCATCGCCCCACGCGTAGACCGCCCGGTCGAGGCCGCCGCGCGCGGCGTACTCCCACTCCGCCTCGGTGGGCAGTTCCTTGCCCGCCCAGGCCGCATAGGCCCCGGCGTCTTCGTAGGCCACCTGCGTCACCGGGTGCCGCTCGCGGCTGTCGCTGCCCGGCCCGCCGGGATGCCGCCAGTCCGCCCCGGGCACGTACGCCCACCAGTTGCGGTAGTCGCGCAGGTCGACCGGGCCGCTGGTGCGCTGGAAGACGAGTGCCCCGGGCACCAGCAGGCCCGGATCGGCACCGGGGTAGCCGGCCGGGTCGAGCGGGCGCTGCGCGACGGTCTGGTACCCGGTGGCGGCCACGAAGCGCCGGTACTCCGCCACGGTCACCGGATGCTCGTCCATCCAGAAGCCGTCCACCGTGACCTGGTGCACCGGGCGCTCTTCCGGATAGAAGATCCCGCGCATGCTCCCGGGTTCTCGCGCCTTGACCGTGACCTTAGGGATCACCGCGACGGCCGGCACCACCCGACGCGGGTGAGACCGGCGGCGGACGCTCTCACCCAGGGCGGGTGACGACACGGCACGGCCGCCCGATCAGCATCGATGGAACGGGGCTGCGGCGGAAGGAGACGAGCCATGGCAGACGCCGGCGGAACCCAGCCCGCACCCCCCGGAGCACTGGCCGGTTCGTGGCAGACGGCCCTGGTCCTCGGGGCGCTGACGCTGATCCTCGGGTTCGTGGTGACCCTGAACCCGAGCGGCTCGGTGAACGTGGTCGCGGTGCTGCTCGGCATCCTGATGATCCTCTCGGGCATCTTCCACCTGATCCGGGTCTTCGACCTGGCCGAGCCGCACCGGGTCTGGCTGGGCATCACCGGGCTGCTGTTCGTCGTCATCGGCGTCGTCCTGATCCGCCACCTGCACCTGACCCGGTCGGTCATCGGCCTGATCATCGGCATCACCTGGATAGTCCAGGGGCTTGCCGCGCTCATCGGGGGAATCTCCGGCGGCGTCCGTGAGGGGCGCGCCTGGTGGATCTTCTTCGGCGCGGCGAGCCTCATCGCGGGGATCGCGGTGGCGGCCGCGCCCGCCTCTTCGCTTGACGTCCTTGCCCTCCTGCTGGGTATCTGGTTCATGGTGATGGGCGCGTTCGAGATCACCGGCGGGCTGCTGCTCCGGCACGCCGTCCGGGCCAGGGAGATGACGCACGCTTAACCAGGCACAGCATCGCCGGAGGAGCCGACAATGCCTGAACTGACGGCCGAGGCTCCGCCTCGGCGCGCGCCGCGGTACCAGCTTGAGACCAGCCTGGGGCGGCTGACCCCGGCGGAGAGCGCCGCCCGGGGCAAGGCGGCCCGGGCCGCGGTCCCCCGCTCCAGTCACGCGGTGTTCGACCCGGGCCCGGACCGGCCCGACCCGATCGCCCTGCTGGCGGAGCAGGCGGCCACCCGGGTGCCCGAACTGGTGCCGGTCCGGTGGGGCCGGATGCTCGTCTCCCCGTTCACCTACTACCGTGGTGCGGCCCTGCCGATGGCCAGCGACCTGGCCAGCACGCCGGTCTCCGGGCTGGCGGTGCAGGCGTGCGGCGACGCGCACCTGTCCAACTTCGGCATCTTCGGCTCCGCCGAGCGCCGCCTGGTGTTCGACGTCAACGACTTCGACGAGACCCTGCCCGGCCCGTGGGAGTGGGACGTCAAGCGGCTGGCCGCCAGGGAAGGGCCAACCTGGAGGTCTGGTACGCGCGCACCGACGTGGAACAACTGCGGGCCGACCTCAACGCGCAGCTCACCGCGCGCCAGCGCAAGAAGTTCGACGAGGGCATGGCCAAGGCACGGACCAGGGACAGCATGCAGACGGTGGCCAAGCTCACCCGCATGGTGGACGGGCGGCCGCGAATCCTTTCCGACCCGCCGCTGCTGGTGCCGATCGCCGAGCTGATTCCCGGCGACACAGACCGGGCGGCCTTCGAGTCAGACCTGAGCGCCCTCGTCGCGCAGTACCGGCGCACGCTGGAAACCGACCGCCGGTTCCTGCTCGAGCAGTTCGAGGTCTGCGACATTGCCCGCAAGGTCGTCGGCGTGGGCAGCGTCGGCACCCGGTGCTGGATCATCCTGATGCTCGGCCGCGACACCGGCGATCCGCTGTTCCTCCAGGTGAAGGAGGCCGAGCGGTCGGTGCTCAGCCGGTTCGTGGGCGCCAGCAAGTACGCCAACCAGGGCCAGCGGGTGGTCGCTGGCCAGCGGCTGATGCAGGCCACCAGCGATATCTTCCTCGGCTGGCAGCGGACCGCGGCCGGGCTCGACGGCAAGCCCCGCGACTTCTACGTGCGCCAGCTCAGGGACTGGAAATTCTCCCTGGACATCGCCACCATGATCCCGCCGGGGATGCGGTCCTACGGCGAGGTGTGCGGCTGGGCGCTGGCCCGGGCCCACGCCCGCTCCGGTGACCGCATCGCCATCGCCGCCTACCTCGGCAATTCGGATGCCTTCGACAGGGCCGTCGCCCAGTTCGCCGCCGCATACGCCGACCAGAACGAGCGTGACCACCAGGCGCTGGCCGACGCCGCCGCCGCGGGCCGGATCACCGCCGAGCACGGCTTGTGACCCCCGCGCCCGGGGGACCGGTGCCAGCGCCGACCGCGCCGGGGCACGGGCCGCCGCAGGCGCGGGTCAGTGCCGGCCGTGGTGCTTGCCCGGCAGGACCGCGCCGATCAGCCAGAGGATCGGGAAGATGAAGCCGATCAGGCCGAGCACCCAGTGACCCTTGCGGAAGGTCATGACGGCCAGGGTAGCTACCAAAACCAGGTACAGGATTCCTAGACCCCAGAACCAGCCTGTCATTGTCGTAACATCCATCCGGATATGGCCCGTTTACCGGGCGGCGGATCGTTAACTGCGCGAGCGGGCTTCGTGAATCGCGGGCAAGCCACGGATGCGTACCGCGAAGCCGCGGCCCTGGCACGGAAAAGGCACCGGGCACGTGCCCGCGGAAAAGTCATTGAGGGAAACGGGCTGCTCATCAAAAGGCCGGGTACCCGCCGCCCGCCCGGCGGCGGGGAGGCCATTCCCTGGCGTGGGCGGGCAGCCGGATCGGCTTTGCTTACCCGGCGCCGCCGCCGTGCAGCGCCTCCTGGAGCTCCGCCTCGCCCTCCTTGGACAGCGAGGTCTTCAGCACGTTGCCGCCGTATTTGCTCAGCGCCTCGACGGCCTTGTCCGGCGTGACCTTCTCCACCATCAGGAACAGCGCCGAGGTGCCCGGCTGCAGCATGCCGCGCACCTGGTCCTGGAACTCCCGGTCGATCCCCGTCTTGGTGATCTTGCCCATCAGGGCGCCGAGGCCGACGCCCACGGCCATGCCGAACACCGGGATGAAGAACAGCAGGCCGAACAGCATGCCCCAGAACATGCCCCACGTGGCGCCGGCGCTCACCGGGTGGTGGCTGGTGTGCACGTGGTACTTGCCCTCCCTGTCCCGCACGATTGCCGCGATCGCGTCAGGCTCGATGATGAGATCCCGCGCGAGTTGCCGGGCCTCCTCGGCGGCCGCCTCGGCCGTGGCCTCATCGGGGTAGCCGATGGCAATCAAGTCAGCCATAGCGCCTCTTTCTCCTTCAGTTCGTATGGATCCGGCCCAGTTCATCAAGTCCGGTGCGGTACTGCTCCACCCCCGGCGGGTGATACCGCGCGGCCCGGCGGCCGGGCCTTGCCAGGGCGTGCGGAGTCACGCCGGGGGATCGGTGTACCGGCGTTCCTCGTACACCTGCGCCGACCGGCGATCGTTGCGCTTCATCACCAGGAAGACCAGGGAAAGAGCCAGGCCGAGCGCTCCGGCGATCATGAGGATCACGCCGATGACTTGGAGATCAACGTGGGCGGGCTTCCAGGTCACGCCGAACCGGAGAATCGCGCCGACAACGATAAGTACGACGCTGCCACCGATCGTCACGGCATTTGCCACCCCCCTGCACCTCCACAGTGCCCGCGGAATCGGCGGCACGCCTCGCCCGGCACGGGTGACCCGGGCGGCGGGGGCAGATAGCGGAAAGCAACGGGTCTTGGACGATCCGTGAAACAATTCGCCCAGGGTGGCCACCGCCCGCTGCCGACCGGACAGGAATGGCCGGGAACGGACACCGGAGATCATTCCTAGCCAAGGCCGGACTTGTTGATTAGGCTCGACGGAGTGCACCATGGCGGTCAACTGGGCACAGGAGGGCAACCGGGGCTCGGCCGGGGCGCTGTTCCTGCGATGCCCTATGCCCTCCCCGGGCTTGATGCGCCGATCGAGGCCAAGCTCCATCCGCCGGGTGCCCGCGCCGAGTGGGTGGAGCGTTCCCAGCTCACCGGTGTGCTGACCCGCACGGTCGCCAAGCTGGTCCTGGTGGACGCGCCGGCCGGCTTCGGCAAGACCACCCTGGTCGCGCAGTGGCGGTCCAGCCCGGCGGAGACCAGGCCGTTCGCCTGGGTATCCCTCGACCGCGGCGACGGCGACCCGGGCAGGCTGTGGTGGTATGTGGTCAGCGCGCTGACCCGGGCCTGCCCGCAGATCCAGGGCGAGGCGATCCTCACCGAACTCCGGGTACAGGCCCCCGAATTCCCCGCGTCGGTGCTGCCGATGCTGGCCAACGAGCTGGCCGCGCTCTCGGCGCCGGTGGTCCTGGTACTCGACGACTATCACGTGATCAGGGAGCGGGCCTGTCACGAACAGCTCGAGTTCCTGCTGCTGCACCTGCCGCCGACCGTGCAGATCGTGCTCATCACCAGGGCCGATCCGCCGCTGCCGCTGGCACGCCTGCGGGCCGCCGGGGAGATGACCGAGATCAGGGCCCGCGAGCTGCGGTTCACCCCTGAGGAGGCGGCCGGTCTGCTGCTGGCCGTATCCGGAGTCCAGCTCGGCGAGCTTGACCTGCGCCAGCTCATGGAACGGACCGAGGGGTGGCCCGCCGGGGTGTACCTGGCCGCCATCTCGCTGCGCGGTCATCCTTCGCCGCACGCGTTCATCCGGCAGTTCACCGGCAACAACCGGTTCATCGTCGACTTCCTGGCCGAGGAGGTGCTCAGCCGCCAGCCCGCCGAGATCCAGCAGTTCCTGGCCAGGACCTCGGTGCTGGCCCGGTTCTGCGCACCGCTGTGCGACGCGGTCACCGGCGCCGCGGGCGCCGCGGGGATCATCGAGGTACTCGAACGGGAGAACCTCTTCCTGGTGCCGCTGGATGACAACCGGCAGTGGTACCGCTACCACCACCTGTTCGCGCAACTCCTGCGGAGCCGGCTCGCCAGGACCGAGCCGGCCCTGGTGACCACCCTGCACGAGCGGGCGAGCACCTGGCACGAAGCGGCCGGGTCCGCGGAGGAGGCGGTCCATCACGCGCTCGCCGCGGGCGATGGCGCCAGGGCCGTCGCGCTGATCGCCCGCTACTGGCACGCCTATGTGGACAAGGGCAGAACGGCGACGGTCCGCGACTGGATGCGCGCGCTGGGCGACGACCGCATCGCCGCCCATCCCCTCGCGGCACACTGTGCGGCCTGGGCGGCGGCCCTGTCCGGTGACCAGAAGGGCGCGCGGCACTGGCTGCCGGTCCTCGACACCGGCCGCTACGACGGCCCGCTGCCGGACGGGATGCGGTCGCTGGAGTCCTCCGCGGCGCTGCTGCGTGCTTCCTTCGGGTTCGACGGCCTGCCGGCGATGCTGGCCGCGGCGCGGACGGCCGCCGGGATCGAGCGAGACCCGGCGTCCCCGTACTTCGCCCTGGCCCGGGGGGCACTGGGTTTCTGTTACTTCCTGGACGGCGACTTCCAGGCCGCGGTGGGGCCACTGGAAGAGGCGGTGCAGAGCGAGGCGTCCCTGCGGCTGGTCCGCATGTTCGCCATGGCCGTGCTGGCCATGGTCCTGGTCGGGCAGGGCAGGCTGCCGAAGGCGCGGGAGTGCGCGCACGCCGCCCGCGACCTGGTCATCGGCGGCGATCTGGGCAGGCTGCCGCAGACCGTGATGGCTTACGCGGCGACCGCGGCGGTCTACGCCGCCGAGGGCCAGTTCGAGGCGGCCCGGCGGGAGCTTGAGCCCGTCCTCGACCTGCGCAGGAAGAACTCCGGCCTCGGACCGTGGAGCACCATCGTGCCGACCTTCGTGCTGGCGCGGATCCGGCTCGCCCTTGGCGATATCGCCGGAGCCGCGGAACTGGCCGACGAGGCCAGAGAGGTGCTGGCCGCGCTGCCGGACGGTACCGAATTGCTGCAAGCCCGCCTGGCCGATCTCGACCGGCGGATCGCCCGCCCGGCGCCCGAGGCGCAGCACGACGCCGAACCGCTCACCGAACGCGAGGTGGCGGTGCTGCGCATGCTCGGCGGCACGCTCTCGCTGCGCGAGATCGGGAACGAGTTGTACGTGTCGCCGAACACGGTCAAGACGCACACCCAGGCGATCTACCGCAAGCTCGGCGTCTCCTCGCGGCACGACGCGGTGGCGCGCGGCAAACGGCTAGGGATCTGACGCGCCAGATCACCCGGGTGAACTGCGGATTGGGTGAGCCCTTCTCAGCCAATGTTTGTGTACAACGGTGTAAATTCGGACGCCCGGGGAAGCGCAGGCGAACAGCCGGTGCCCTTGCCCATCGGAGGAACAGGCCATGAGCGGGTCCGCGAACGACCGCCAGCGTTACCGGATCATTCTCCGGGGCGAATGCCAGCAGTTGCTGTCGGGCGTCCTGGACGGGTTCTCCATCTCCTCCGGCCGGGGCTGGACCTGCGTTATGGCGTCGGTGCGCGATGAGTCCGAACTTTATGGCCTGCTGGATAGGTTCCAGGAATTTGCACTGCATATTGTCAGCCTGAACGAACTCGGCCCCGGCGTGCCGCGGCCGCGGGCCACTCCGGGCAACGGCCGCCAGGCCGGGCGGGTCCGCCGCTCGCGGCGGTAGCGGGCCGGCCCCGCGCCGGCGCCCGTACGGCGCGGGGCCCGCCGCGGTCAGAGCAGCCCGAGCTTCCTCGCCCGCCGGACAGCCTCGCCGCGGTGCGTCACCGCGAGCTTGCGATAGATGCTCTTGAGATGCGTCTTGACGGTGTTCACCGAGATGTACATCTCGGTGGCGATCTCGGCGGTGCTCTCCATGGCCGACACGTGTTCCAGGACCTCGCGCTCCCGCTCGCTCAGCGCCTCCACGATCATCGGCGGCTCCTGCCCGGCATGCTGCCTGACCTCCATCCAGCCCGGCCTGACCAGGTCCGGCTCCAGCAGGCGACGGTGCTGCTGGGCCAGCTCGAGATCGCGCTGCAACACCGGCCGGAGCCAGTCACGCTCCAGCGTGAACGGCAGCCGGTATAGCTCCGGTTCGCCAAGCCGCAGCGCATGCTCCAGTGACCGGCGGCCGCGGACAAGATCCCCGGTGCTGTAGCTGAGCCGCGCATCGACCAGCCAGGCCGCCAGGCGCTCGCCGTTGGCGGCCTCGTTGCCGGGTGGCGCGGCGGCGAGTGCCCGCGCGGCGCCGCGGCGGTCCCCGGAGGCCAGCAGGGCTCGCGCGAGCGCGGCCGTGGCGCCGAGCGAGGCCTCCGGGCCCGCGCGCATGGCCGCGTCGATGGCCGGCTGGCAGTCACCGGCGGCGGTGTGGGCCCACGACTCGAGCAGCAGCATCCGGCGCTCGATCCAGGCGGGCGGCGACCAGCCCTCCCGCGCCCGGCTCACGGCCTCAAGGACCGCCCTGGCCCGGCCTTCTGCGAGGCTGTGCATGGCCGCCACGAGGCTGGCCGTCGCGCCGATCAGCATGTCCGGCCTGGCACGCAGTGCGTCTTCGGCCCGCTTCTGCCAGCGGCGGGCCGGCGGCAGCTCGTGACGGTCCACATAGACCGAGGCAAGTGCCACCTCTGCCGCGGCGCCGGAGGCGCTGACCGGCCGGCCGGTGTCCTCCTCCGGCCTGCTGGCCGACTCGGCCGCCAGCTCCTCGGCATGGCCCAGCCTGCCCCGCAGCGCCTCGATCAGGGCGAGGTGCCCGAGGAAGTCGGTCCGCTCGTTCCCGGGCCGCGGCGCCCGCGCGCTGACCACACCCGATGCGAAGATGTTCGCGGCCTCGTCGAACCGGCCCGACCACAGTGCCACGGCACCGCGGCCCGCGAGCACCTGGGCCTGGTTCCAGGGGTGGCGGCCAAGCTGGTCCTGGGGCAGGGTGCCGGCCTGGCGTTCCGCGCTGTCGGCCGCGGCCTCGGCCGCGGTAGCGTCGCCGGTGCTCCGGGCCAGGGCCAGGCTGATCAGCGAAGCGGCCAGCCGGGACGGCGCTTCCCCTTCTGCGGGAAGCCGGGTGAGCAGGCCTTCCGCGGCGCGGACGAGAGCACCGCTGGCGCCTGCTTCGCCGCGGGCGAGATCGATCGCCGCGGCGACGAGCAATGGCTGTGGCGCCGTCCACCGCACGTCACGCGGCATGTGCCGGAAGCCGTCGGCCAGCACCTCGTTGCCCTGCGGTTCGATCAGTTCGCACACGGCGAGCTCGTCCACCACGGTCCGGGCCGCGAACTCCCAGTCACCGGCGGCCGCGGCGTGCCGGACCGCCTCGGTGAGGTACCCGTTCCGGCGGAACCATCGCGCCGCGCGCAGGTGCACGTCCCGCAGCCCGCCCGGGTCGTCGCGGCGTAGCTTCAGCCGCAGGACCGCCGCGAACAGCGAGTGGTAGCGGTACCAGCCGCCGTCGTCCCGCTGGACGAGCGCGTCCACGTGCGCGAGATCTCCCAGCACGGCGGCCTCCCTGCCCCCGCCGGCGACCTCGCTGGCCAGCTCCTCGCTGATCCGGTCCAGGATGCTGGTGCGCAGCAGGAAGGTCCTGACGTGTGGCGGCTGGGCATTCAGCACCTCCTCCACCAGGTAGCCGGCGACGGCGCTGTCCTCGGCGACGAGTTCCTTGACGAACTGCTCGGGATCGGCGTGCCCGTCCATCGAGATGGCCGCCAGGCGCAGGATCGCCGCCCAGCCCTCGGCCCGCCTGGTGAGGCGGTCCAGCGACCCCGCGGACAGCCCGATGCCGTGCTGTGCCATGAGCAGGCAGGCCTCGGCACTGGTGAACGCCAGGTCACTGGCCCGGATCTCGGTGAGCTCCCCGGTGAGCCGGTACCGGTGCAGCGGCAGCAGCGGGTCCATCCGTGAGGCGACCACCAGCCGCAGGCCCGGCGCGGCGTGCTTCAGCACGTAGGCCAGCCCGTCAAGCACCCTGGCGCCGGTCAGCAAGTGGACATCGTCGAGGACGAGGGTGACCGGGGGATCCCGGTCCGCCATCAAGGAGGCGAAGCGGAGCAGGAATTCATGGTCGACCGGGTAACGGCGGAGCGCCGCGGACATGGTCCTCGGGATGGGCACGCCGGCCCGGCGCAGTGCCTCCAGGGCGTAGGACCAGAACACCCTCGGCTGGTTGTCGTGGTCGTCGATGGTGACCCACGCGATAGCGCCCCCGGCGGGGCCGGCCGCGGCCCACATGGCGAGCGCCATCGTCTTGCCCGCCCCGGGCGGCCCTGTCACCGTCGTCACGGGCCCCCGGGCGCCCCGGGTGATGAGTTCCCCGATACGCGGGCGCGGGATGAGCCATTCCGGAACGCCAGGGACAGTGATCTTGGACGTCAATAGTGGATCGCCAGCCCCCGCCTGTCGCCCGGAGCCGACGGTCGCGGGTGTGGTCATGCTGGTCACCATCGCCACCGCCTCGTCACCTCTCGGCAAGCGGCCGGTCGCCAGCCCATGGCCCGGCCCCCCCGGGCCTGGCTCCGCTCGCCGCAGCGGGCTAGCCCGTCATGTCTTTTGTTCTCGCACGGACCGGGGTGACCCGTCATCACCCTCTGTCGATCTCACCAGGGTGAGGCCGCGCCGGATCCGCGATGCGCGGCGTATCACCCGTGCCGAGTGGGGTGCTGCCGGCCGGGCCGGAGCAGGGTGAAA
>WNGR01000224.1_pt1 | contig 87299 bp, 83 predicted proteins | sample 5407581 | NCBI WGS metagenome assembly WNGR01 (sample SAMN13153383, study PRJNA577476) | soil metagenome | isolation source: 80 cm soil or saprolite under Garry oak tree replicate 2 | place: USA:California | collected 2016-06-15
CCGGCTTTTGTCGGAGCGCTGCCACCTGCCCACCCATCGTTGGATTTTCGGGTCTGACAGTAGCGAGTTCGATTCTCGTCACCCGCTCTCATGATCAGCAGTTGCCGAACAAGCCTCCAAGAGATGCACCGAGTCTGGGAGCGTCAGACCGTCTGTGTAAGTGATCGTGGCGGTCATGGTGTGGGGATGCGTCCCTCGAAGTAGATCGTGAACGCTTGCAGCGCTTGTTTCCAGCCCGAACTTCTCGTCCCGACCGACGGGCCTCGATACTCGTCGAGGTTGCGGACGGCGAGGTAGAGCACTTTCAGCGCGGACTGCTCGGTGGGGAACTGGCCGCGATTGCGGGTGACCTTACGCAGCCGGGCGTTCATCGACTCGATCAGGTTCGTCGTATAGACGACGCGACGCACCTCGGGTGGGAATGCCAGGAACGGCACGAACTCGGCCCAGTGCGAGCGCCAAAGCTTGACGATCGTCGGGTAGCGCGCTGACCACTTCTCGGCGAAGGCGTCCATCGCGGCGCCGGCGGCCTGCTCGTCGACGGCGGTATAGATCAGCCGCAGATCCTTCGTCAGTGCGCCCCAGTCTTTCTTCGATGCGTATCGCAGCGATGCTCTGATCAGGTGCACCACGCACAGCTGCACGGTCGCCTGCGGCCAGACCACGCCGATCGCATCCGGCAGCCCGCTCAGCCCGTCGCAGCAGACGATGCACACGTCGGTGACGCCGCGCGACTTGAGCTCGGACAACACGGTGAGCCAGAACTTGCTCGACTCGCCGGTTGAGGGTCCGACCCACAGTCCGAGGACGTTCTTCGCGCCGTCGCAGTCGATCCCGATCGCCAGATACACCGGCCGGTTCGCCACGACGCCGTCGCGGATCTTCACCATCAGCGCGTCGATGAACACCACCGGATAGACGCGATCCAGTGGCCGCGACTGCCATTCCTGCAGCTCGTCGAGCACTGCGTCGGTCACCCGGCTGATCAGGTCGGGTGAGACGTCGACGTCATACATCTCCCGCAGATGCGCCCGGATGTCACGGGTCGTCAGCCCGCGCTCCAGGTCGATGCCGCCGATCTCAGTCAGCAACTGCTTGCCGGTGACGCCGTTGCGGCTGTTACCCGACCCGCGACCTGCCGGATCATGTTTCTCATAGCCCAGGTGCTCGGTCATCTCCTCGGCCAGCGCCCGCTCGAGCACCGCCTTGGTCACCTGGCTCAGCAGACCGTCCGGGCCGAGCAGCTCGACCCCTTCGGTCTGCGCCCGGGCAAGCAGCTCATCAGCCAGCGCGGCGTCGACCAGCGGCGCACGATCCGCCGGCTCACGGTCACGCTTGCGGGGCACGATCTCAGTGTCAGTCATCGCGTGGTCCCTTTCCGAGTCGCTACGACTCAGAGTCAGGCCACGTCACTTACACACCCGATCTGACACGCCCGGATTGCCAGTCAGGCCAGATCAGTTACACCGTTGTTCGGATAGTCCTGGGTCAGGGGACCAGAGTCGGGAGGGTTGCTGGCTCGCCACGGGCGGGGTCAGTGCGGCGGAGGCGGCGGGGGGTGGTACGGCGCGGGTGGGATCGTATCGACGCCGGGGGCCGGTCGTGGCCAGACGAGGAGCACCGGGCAGGGAGCGTGGTCGACGACGAAGCGGGTGGGTGGGGCGAGACTGTGCGGGCCGAGCCGGCTGGGGTCGCCGTCGCGGGCGCAGATGAGCAGATCGGCACCGCCAGTTGCCCGTACGACTTCGTGTTCGACGCGGCCGTGGCGTTGCAGGCGGGTGGCGGGCCGGGCGAGCCGCTCGGTGGCGGCCGCGAGGAGCTCTTCCGCGGCGGTGGCGGACATGGTTTCCACGCGGTCGCCGGGGTCGCGCTCGTGTGAGTGGTGGCGGCCGAGCAGGCCGGCGAATGCGCCGTGTGCGGTCGCGGCGGTGTCGTCGCCGGTGACGTGCAGCAGCACGAGGTCGGCGCCGGTGGGGACCCAGGCGGTGGCGGCGTCCACGGTGGCAGGCCAGGTGCTCTCGGCGATCCAGATGATCACCTTCATGGCTCGGTCAGCCTCCCGTCAGGCGGAGCATGGCCCACAGTGCCACGGTCGCGGCGGCGAGGCACGTCGGGACGGTGAGCAGGCCGAGGCGGGTGAACTGGCCCAGGCCGGGCTCGGTGTCGTGTTTGTGCAGTACCCGCCGCCACAGCAGGGTGGCCAGCGAGCCGACGTAGGTGAGGTTGGGGCCGATGTTCACGCCGATCAGCACGGCGAGCACCGGCCCGGCGCCGTTGGTTGCGGCGATCGGGAGCAGCGCCAGCACTGCGGGCAGGTTGTTGATCAGATTGGCCCACGCCGCGGCGATCGCCGTTACGGTCAGCAGTGTCGGCAGCGTCGACCCGTCGGGCAGCATGTCGGCGAGCACCCGGCCCAGACCGTTGTCCAGGACACCCTTGACGATGACCCCGAGGGCGAGCACGAATGCCAGGAACAGCGGGCTGGTCGAGGCCAGCACCGCACGCAGCGTGGCACGATTCTGCCCTAGCGCACGCGCCGCCAGCATGGTCGCTCCGGCCAGCGCGGCTCAGGCTGGGTTGACCGACAGCAGCGAGGTCAGCACGAACCCGGCCAGCGTCAACGCCAGGACGGTCAAACCGAACGCCGGCACCGGCGGGCGAGGCGGGCGCGTCGCGGGTTGCGGCACCGTGTCGAGCTCGGCACGGAAGAACCGCCGAAACACCAGATACTCCACCGCGATCCCCACCAGCCACGGTCCGGCCATCAGGCCGGCGAACCGGGTGAAGCTCAGCCCGCTGGCGGTGAAGGCGAGCAGGTTGGTCAGGTTCGAGACCGGCAGCAGCAGCGACGCGGTGTTGGCCAGGTGCGTACACGCGTAGACGTGCGGGCGGTGCCGCGCCCCGACCCGCGCCGCGGTCGCGAACACCACCGGGGTGAGCAGCACCACCGTGGCGTCCAAACTGAGGACCGCCGTGGTCACCGCGGCGACCGCGAACACGCCAGCGAGCAGCCGGCCCGGACGCTCACCGCACGCCCGCGCCACGGCCGCCCCGGCGGCAGTGAACAGTCCCTCGTCGTCGCACAGTTGCGCCAGCGCCAGCACCGCCGCGAGGAACCCGACCACCGGCAACAGCCGACGCGTCTCCGCCCAGGCATCAGCGGCCGGCAGCGCGCCGATGACGACCACCACGGCGACCGCCGGCACCGCGGCGACCGCCTCCGGCCACCCGCGGGGGCGGACCACTGCGAAGGTCAGCACCACCACCAGCAACATGCCGCACACGCACTCGGCAGCCCCACTGCTCAGCACAGCCTCCTCGACACGGTGACGACCGCGGGGCCGCCGCATACGGCACTCGGGGCCAGAAACGCACGCGCCGGGCAAGAGGACATACCAGACCGGTAGCAGCGAACCGGTCGCCGGCCCTGCCCCCATGAAGTACTCGGCGACGGCTGACAACATCTGGCGATTCGGTGACGCCACGCCCGGGGGTATGCCATGGGCGCGTCGGGCGCGCAATGATGTGCTCGTGCACGCGGATGGTGGCGCCGCGCTGGAGGGGGAGGCGAGGGCCTGCTACCTCGGCCTCGACTTCCTGGCTGCCCTCGCCGCGTGGGAACGTGCGTACGCCGCGTACCGCGCGGAGGGCGACCCGGTCGAGGCGGTGCGGATGGCCCGCACGCTGGCGGGCATGCATGGCCAGATCCGTAGCGACGCGGCGGTGATGAGCGGCTGGCTCGCCCGTGGAAGACGCTGCTCGTGACGGCCGGCGAGTCGGCCGAGCGGGGCTGGGCGGCAGGGGCGTATCGAGGACGCGGAGCAGCTGCTGGCCGGCCTCACCGCCGACGCGGAGACGGTGCACCCCCGCTGGGGCCTGCTGACGGCGGCGGTACCTCCCACGTGCGGGCAGGCCGACGAACGGCCCGCCCCGCACACACAACCGGATGGCTCCGCGAGGACCGAATGACACCTGAACTCGTTTCTACCTCCGCCAGCGTTCTCCTTGGGCTGCCTGCAGCCCAAGGAGAACGATTCGAGCAGCAGCTATTTCGCCGGGCGGAAGGCGATCTGAACCTGGAAGGCGATGCCCGGTGCCGAGAAGCCGAGGATCTCGCTGGTGTTGTAATGGCCTGGCGTTGCCGGGAACCCCGTGTCCTCGTCGGTGATCGTGCTGGTCTGCGTCATCCCGCGGAAGGAGTCGGTTTCCGTGCCGCTCGCGAAGAACGTCTGCGGCCCCGCCGAGCCCGGCGCGATCCTCCAGCTCGTGACCTCGATCGAGCTGTGACCGGCCCCCGCCCCGCCGCCGCCTACCGTGTGGAAGCAGAAGGCGCTCTGGGCATCGCCCCAGGTCTGTGTGCCGTCGGCTGAGCGGTCGAACTCGACCCAGCCCCAGTCGCCGCCGGTGCCCTCGGCGATGTCGCCGCACAGGGCCGGGTTGTTGCAGTTGAACGAGAACCCGATCTGCCACATGTCGTGGTTGGCCCCACCGCCGTATGCACCAGCTGACGAGGCAAACCCCACCGCCAGCACCACCGCAGAAACAAGCGCCGCCACCATCGTTAGCAAACGTCGCATAATCTTCTCCCCCGTTCCGGACCTGGATTCCCCAGCCCTGCCGCACATCCTGAAGCAGTTCCCATCCAGGGACAAGGGATCGTCAACGTCCCCTGCCAGGCCGCAACGTGTTCATCAACGGCTAACCACGTCGACCTGATCGACCCGCCGCATGGCGCTCCGCCGGATGGTATCGGGAGGATGGCCCTGATCCCTTCAGCTAGAAGGATCAGGGCCATTCCGCTTTCATACCGAGGCACTCGGGTCTGGCGCCGCTTCGGCTGCGTGCCGGCCTGCTTTCCTGCCGTGGACCGGTCAGCGGGGTCACAATCGAGCCACCGATGCCTTGGAGCACAAAGGGTGACGAGCGTGCCCACGCTCCGTGCGAGGGGCGGCGACGAGGCGTTCGAGCACGAATGTGCCGATGCCGAGGGTGAACAGCCGCTTACGGCGGACTGGGTCACCGAGGGCCGCTCCGGTCAGGAGTAGGGTTGCGAGGGTGAGCGTGTAGGCGTTGACCGGCCACTCAAGGCCGGCCAGGGTTTGCGCGCGATCCGGTTCTGTGTGCTCAGAAGGCGCCCTGAGCTCGGGTAGTTCGCACCACGACTGGCGACACGGCGTCGGCCGGAATGCTTGGCGCGTCTGTGCGGCATATTCAGGCGGCGCGGGCGATCTCGGGCGGGGCGGGGCGCCGTGTGCCGCACCCGAACGCAATCCGGTTCGTCCGATGCAGGCATCGGCAGTGACAGAGGCGTGACGGGCCGAAGGGTTTCGGCGACGATTGCCGCATGACGTCCGGTGCGGGCGTGCGTCCGGGCGATGCGCGAGGGGATTCGGCGCGGCGGGGCCGGCCGCGGCGAACGGACTGGGCTGTCGCGGTGGTGGCGGTGCTGCTGCAGTTGCTCGCCCCGCAGACCGGATCGCCCGCGGCGGGCGAGAGGTCCAGCTGGCTCGGCGCGCTTGCCACGGTGCTCGCGGTCGGTCAAGGCCTGCCGCTCGCGTGGCGGCGGGTGCATGGGTATTGGGTCGCGGGCGTTGTCCTTGGCTGCTATGGCGGGTACGTCGTTGGGGTCGGCGTGGTTCCGCCGTTCGCCGGGTGGGTCGTCATTTGGTCGCTCGCCAGTGTCGTGGCCGAGCGACGGCGGGCGACGCTCGCCGCTGTGGCGGCAGCAGGGGTGACATGTGCGTTCATCGTCGTCGGTGACCTGGTCCGGTCAAAGCCCGAGCCGACCGCGCTGCTGTCGCTGGTTACCGTAATCGTGGTGCTGACGGCGGTGCTGGTTCGCAGCGAGCGCGGCCGGGCCGAGGCGGCGCGCGGGCACGCGGTCGCCGAGGAGCGATTGCGCATCGCGGGCGATATGCACGACCTCGTCGGTCACGGGCTGAGCGCGATCGCGGTTCAGTCGAGCACGGCACGGGTGGCCCTCGATGCCGGCGACGAGCGGGCTGCGCGTGCCGCGTTGACGGCCGTGGAGTCGACCAGCCGCACGGCGATGCGGGAGATGCGGCAGCTGTTGGGGGTGCTGCGGGATGGCTCCGGCACGGTCTCAGAGGTTGAGACCTCGCCGCCTGGGCTCGCGGACATCGCCACGCTCGTCGGCAACGTCCGCGCGGGCGGCGTTGCCGTGACCGCCGAGCTGCTGCCAGAGACCGCACAAGCGCCGCCCGAAGTGCAGCTGTGCGCCTACCGCGTCGTCCAGGAAGCGCTCACCAACGCGGTCAAGCACGCGCCGGGCGCGATCGTGACGGTGCGGGTGACCTCAGCCGAAGGCACATTGCAGGTGGTGGTCGACTCGTCCGGCGGCACCAGGGCACAGCGCGAGGCAGAAGGCGGCGGCCTCGGCCTGGCCGGCATCCGCGCCAGAGTCGCCGCGGCCGGGGGGCAATCCCGCATTGGCGCCACCGAGCACGGATGGCGCGTCGATGCCCAGCTTCCCCTACGCCCAGCAGGCATGCCATGACGATCCGAGTCGGCATCTGTGACGACCAGCCGTTGCTCCGCGACGGCCTGCGCGTGCAGCTCGGCCTAATCGCTGATCTCGACATCGTCGGCGAAGCCGCGAACGGTGAGCAGGCCGTCGCGCTGGCCCGCCGGGAACGTCCTGATGTGCTGGTCATGGACGTCCGCATGCCGGTGCTGGACGGGATCGAGGCGACTCGGCGCATCGTCGGTGGGTTGGGCACCGAGAACGTGAAGGTGCTGATCCTGACCACGTTCGACCTCGACGAGCACGTCTACGCCGCGCTGTCCGCCGGAGCGAGCGGGTTCCTGCTCAAGGATGCGACACCGGAAGAGTTGGTGCGCGCCGTCCGCGTCGTCGCCGCCGGGGAGGCGCTGCTCGCGCCCACGGTCACCTCCCGGCTGGTGCGAGAATTCGCGCGACGCTCGGCTGGTCGGCCGCGTGGGGACATGCTCGCGTCGCTGACCGAACGCGAGACCGAGGTGCTCCAGCTCGTCGCGGCCGGGTTGTCGAACGCGGAACTCGCGGAGCGGCTCGTCATCAGCCACGCGACGGCGAAGACGCACGTCAGCCGCATCCTGACCAAGCTCGGCCTGCGCGATCGCGCCCAGCTCGTGGTCGCCGCATACGAGGCGGGGTTGGCGATCCCCGGCGCTTGAGCCGACGTACATCTCCAGACGTACCGGCGTCCGCGCGACGTACGCCGAAGTGCACTCTCGTGGCCGACGCCCAGCCGACCCCACCTCCTTAGTTTCGAAGACGAGCCGCGACGGACGCGGCCAACCGGAACAGGGAGCCACCGTGGCCCGAATCGAGTTCCACAATCTGAGCAAGCGCTACGGGCCGGTGAGCGCCGTAGACGGCTTGACCTTCTCGCCCACGCCCGGGCGCATCACCGGCTTCGTCGGCGCCAACGGCGCGGGCAAGAGCACCACCATTCGGATGCTGCTCGGGCTCACCCGACCGAGCTCGGGCGCCGCGACCATCGACGGGCGCCCCTATGCCGAGCTGCGTGATCCGCTGCGCTCAATCGGGGCGATGGTCGATCCGAACGTCTTCCATCCACGGCGCACCGGCAGGGACGCACTACGCGTTATCGCCCGGGCTGCAGAAATCCCAGCGCCTCGGGTCGATCACGTGCTCGCGGCCGTCGGCCTCACCAACGCCGCGCGGCGCCGCACTGGTGGCTATTCCACCGGCATGCGGCAGCGGCTCGCGCTTGCCGCGGCGCTGCTCGGCGACCCCGACACGCTCGTGCTCGACGAGCCCGCCAATGGGCTCGACCCCGAAGGGGTGCACTGGCTGCGCGGCCTGATCAAGTCGCTCGCCGTCGAGGGCCGCACCGTCTTCGTGTCCAGCCACCTGCTCGCCGAACTCGCGCAGACCATCGACGATGTCGTGATCATCGCCCACGGGCGCTTGATCACCCACGCGCCGGTCGCCGACCTGATTGCCCGCGCCAACGGGCCATCACTCGAGCAGGTCTACCTCGAACTCACCCAGTCGCTTACCGACAGCCGCATCAAGGAGACATCATGAGATCCCTCATCGCCGCGGAGCTACTCAAGCTGCGCACCACCCGCATGCTCGCGGTGTGCGTCGGCGTCGTGGTCCTGTTCGCCGCCGCGCTGCCGATCTTCAGCGGCGCAGCAGCCGGCCACCGCGGCGAACCGGCCCTCGCAGCGTCGAGTCTGGCCGACTTCCTGCACGCTCCGGCACAGCTCACCGGTGCTGCAGTGCTGCTAATCGGGTTGCTCGCCGCCGCCGGGGAGTTCCACCACCGCACGATCTTCTCCGCCCGGCTCGAAGAGCCGCGCACGACCCGGCTTCTCGCTGCCAAGCTCATTACCCTCGCCGCCGTCGGGGTCGTCGTCGGTTTCGCCATGGACGTCGTGGCCGCCGTCACCGGCGCGATCGTCCTCGCCCGGCACCACGTCGCCATCGAGCCGCTGGCACACGGCGTACCCAGGCTGGCCGTCGTGCTGCCCGCCGTGATCGCCCTGCAAGGCATTCTCGGCGTCGCAATCGGAGCGCTGCTGCGTAACACCGCGGCAGCCGTCGGGGCCACGCTGGTGTGGGCCTTCATCATCGAAGGCATCATGCCGATCGTCACCAACCAGCCACACCTGACGAACTGGCTGCCCAGCGGGGCAATCCGCGAGGTCACCAGCAGCCACACCCCAGCAGGCCAACTCGTGCCGGTCGCAGCCGCAGCCGTCCTGCTCGCCTACGCCGCCGTACTCGTCACCGCCACCGTCATGCTCGACCGCTCCCGCGAGATCTGACCCAGGGTGTGCCGGGCGGGTGCAGGCCACACCTGCCCGGCACCCGTGACCTGGTGGCGGAACCGAAGCGCACACCCGGTCCGTCCGGTCAGCCCAACGTCTGGCTGCTGCACGCCCCAACATGAGCGACCCGGCTGAAGCTGACATGCGCATACCCACAGCGGTCGTGACCGGCGCAGCCAGCGGCATCGGCTGCGCTCTGGCCACCCGGCTGGCGGCTACGGGTACCTCGGTGCTGCTGGCCGACATCGACAGTGGGGCGCTGCACCGACTCGCCGACCAGTTGCACGCGACGGCCAAGACGGTCGACGTGTCGCGCCCGGACGACATGGAAGCGCTGGCCGCTGCGGCACCGAACGCGTCGCTGGTGTGCCTCAGCGCGGGCATTGTCGGAGCGTCGTCGTCGGGTTAGCCGTACCGACACCGGCGTCGGTGCATGTGAAGGTTCCGGCATGCGGACCGTGCTGATCGTGGATGACCATGCGTCGTTTCGGGCGATTGCGCGGGTTGCGCTGTCGGAGCGGTTCGCTGTTGTCGGCGAGGCGGCCGACGGCATTGAGGCCGTGGAGCGTGCGGTGGAGTTGCGGCCGGACGTGGTGCTGGTTGAGGTCGGGTTGCCGGGGCTGGATGGTTTCGGCGTTGCGGTGGCGCTTGCTGGGCTGGATGATCCGCCTCAGGTCGTGCTGACCTCCAGTCGTGACCGGCGCGATTTCGAGCCGCTGATCCGGGAGAGTCCGGTGCGCGGATTCATCGCAAAGGAGCGGCTGTCGGACACGTCGCTCGGGGAGTTGCTCGTGTGAGCATCGCGGTCCGGTCCACGTATGGCCTGTCGCGTCATGCGCGACCGGTCGCGCTCGGCGTCGCGGTGTGCGCAGCTGCCGCAGCGACCGCCGGGGCGGCTGCACTGAGCCGTGGGGAGGCACGCGGGCAGACGACGGTGCTGGCGGTCACCACGATCGCCGCGGGGTGCACGTTCGTCGCCGGTGGGATCGTGGCGTGGCTTCGGCGACCGGTGAACCTGACCGGTCCGCTGATGATGGCGGCGGGATTTCTCCTGTTCGGAACGTCGATGGCACAAGCGGAGCAGTCACTGCCGTTCACGATCGGGCTTGTGATCGGGGCAGTTCCGGCCGCGGTTGTCGCTCAGCTTGTGCTCGCTTTTCCAGATGGTCGGCTGCATTCGGGTTGGGAGCGCCTGGTTGTGGCTGCTGCGTACCTGGACGTCATCGTCGTCCAGGTCGTGATGCTCATGTTCATGGGCTTCGAGCAGATCAGTGGATGCCCCTGTCCGGACAATCTCTTGCTGGTCCGCGACGATGCCCGCGTGCACAGCGCGCTGATGGGCGGCCAGCGCGCGCTCACGGTCGCGGTCAGCGTCGCGCTCGGAATTCTGCTCGCCAGACGCTGGCGCGCCGCGTCACCGCCGCTGCGCAGGGCGATCGCACCCGTGCTCTGGGCCACGGCGATGACGATCGCGCTTCTGGCCGCGCGCTGCTCACCACGGATGCGGTCTCGCGCGCGCTGGCGGCCGCAGCCCGGAGCGCGCTCGCGACGGTGCCGATCGCGTATCTGCTGGGTCTGTTCTCCGCGCGGATCGCCCGGGTGAGCGTCAGCGATCTCGTCGTCGAACTCGGGCGCCTGCCAGGGCCGGGGCAGCTACGGGTCGCGCTCGCGCGCGCCCTGCGCGACCCCTCGCTGGAGCTGGCCTACTGGATCCCCGAATCGCAGACGTATGTGGGTATCGACGGTCAGCAGGTCGAGGTCAGCACGACACCCGGCCGGGCGGTTACCGTCCTTGAACGTGGCGGACGTCGGGTGGCCGCCCTGGTTCACGATCCGGCGCTCGCCGAGAACCCGGCGTTGCTCGATGCGGTCGGCAGTGCCGCCGGCCTGGCGCTGGAGAACGAGCGGCTGCAGGCGGAGCTGCGAGCACAGATGGAGGAGCTGCGGGACTCACGCGCACGCATCGTCGACGCGAGTGACACCGCACGCCGCCGGCTGGAGCGGAATCTGCACGACGGCGCGCAACAGCGCCTGGTCGCGTTGTCTATTGCGCTGGGCTTCGCCGAGACCAAACTCGACACCGATCCCCACAAGGCGGCGGCGCTGCTGGCAGCCGCACGCGAGGAGCTCACCGTGGCGCTCGAGGAGCTTCGCGAGATCGCCCGCGGGCTGCACCCGGCGATCCTGAGCCGCGGGTTGGCTGTCGCGCTCGAAGGTGTCGCGGACCGATCCCCGGTCCCCGTCGAGCTGAACGTCGAGGGTGGCGTGCGTCCGCCGCAGTCCGTGGAGGCAGCGGCCTACTACGTCGTCTCCGAGGCGCTGACCAACGTGGCGCGCTACGCGCACGCGAGCGCCGCTGCGGTCCGGGTGACCCGAGACGATGGACGGCTCCGGATCGAGATCAGCGATGACGGGATCGGCGGCGCCGACATCGCCAAGGGCTCCGGGCTGCAGGGACTGCGTGACCGCGTCGAGGCGATCGACGGGCGGCTCGAGATTCGTAGCCGACCGCGCGGCGGAACGTGCGTCATCGCGTATCTGCCGCTGCAGCTTCGCAGGGTCGTTCCGGACACCAGGCTGAGCGATGCAGACCGGCACTGAGGCAACACGCACGCGCGTGGTCATGGCCGACGATTCCGTGCTGCTGCGGGAAGGGATCGCGGCGCTGCTGGAGGACAGCGGGTTCGAGATCGTCGCGCAGAGCGGATCCGGCGATGACCTGATGCTGAAGGTGCGGTCGCTGCGGCCGGATATCGCGATCGTCGATATCCGGATGCCGCCGACGCACACCGACGAGGGCCTTCGCGCTGCGCAGGAGATCCGCGAACGCTATCCGGATACGTCCGTGCTCGTCCTCTCCCAGTACGGCGAGACGGGCTATGCCCTGGACCTACTCGCGGACAGTGCCGAGGGCGTCGGCTACCTGTTGAAGGACCGGGTTTCAGACGTGCGGGAGTTCGCCGCCGCGGTGCAGCGCGTCGCCGACGGTGGCACCGCGCTCGATCCCACGGTCGTGTCTCGCCTGGTAGGCAGCCGACGTGGCAGGGGCCCGCTCGATGAGCTGAGCGCCCGAGAGCGCCAGGTGCTCGAGCTGATGGCCGAAGGCCGCTCGAATCAGGGCATCGCCGCCCGGTTGGTGATCACCGAGCGCGCGGTCGAGAAGCACGTCACGAGCATCTTCCAGAAGCTGCGCCTGCCCGCGGCCTCCGATGATCACCGCCGCGTCCTGGCCGTACTCACCTACCTCCGCGCGAGCTGAGGCAGCCGCACGCCAGGGTGCGGTTGTCCACACCTCGCGACGCCTGCCAGCCGGATTCTGCCGCGACCGATCTGCGCCGACGCTAAGCGTCACAACCAGTCCGGATCGAAGGAGCAGAAATGCCCACCCCCAGACACACCAACCTCGCCGGCCGGATGGGTGCCTGGAGCGCCCATCACCGGCGGACCGCCGTGCTCGGCTGGCTCGGCTTCGTGATCGTAGCCGTGCTGATCGGCATGTTGGCCCACATGAGGATGCTCACCGGCGCGGACTCGCAGACCGGGGAATCGGCCACGGCGCAGCGGATCATCGACAGCACGGGGATGCCGACGCAGGCGCAGGAGAGCGTGCTCGTGCAGAACCGTCAGCACGTCGCGCACGATCCTGCGTTCCGTTCGGCTGTCACCGCCATCGCCGACGCTCTGCGCGCCCAACCGCACGTGCGCGATGTCCGGACCCCACTCAATGGGGGCACGCACGGCCTCGTCTCGCGCGACGGTCACTCGGCCCTCATCCAGTTCAAGCTCGACGGCAACGCGCAGCAGGCGATGCAACGGATCAAGGCCCCGCTTGCCGCAGTCGCCAATGTGCAGCACGGCAACCCATCGTTCCGGATCGAGGAGTTCGGCGACGCCAGCTTCGCCAAGGCAGCAGACCAGTCGACCAGCAAGGACTTCCATAAGGCAGAGTTCCTGTCGATCCCTGTCACGGTGATCATTCTCCTGGTCGCGTTCGGCGCGTTCGTAGCAACGGTTCTCCCGGTCGTGCTGGCGCTGACGGCCATCGTCGCGGCGTTCGGTCTGGTGCTGGTGACCAGTCACGTCTTCCCGATCGACCAGTCCGCGTTCTCGGTCATGTTGCTGATCGGTCTTGCCGTCGGTGTCGACTACTCCCTGTTCTACATCCGCCGCGAACGCGAGGAGCGGGCTGCCGGCCGGTCGGCAGAGGCTGCTCTGAAGGCGGCCGCCGGCACCTCTGGCCGGTCGGTGATGATCTCCGGCCTGACCGTGATGGTCGCCGTGGCCGGGATGTTCTTCGCCGGCACCAAAGACTTCCGCGGCATCGCGGCCGGCACGATCCTCGTCGTCGGCACGACCGTGGTGGGCTCGCTGACCGTCCTACCGGCGCTGTTGTCAAAGCTCGGTGATCGCATCGAGAAGGGCCGGCTGCGCTCCGGTCGGCGACTCAAGCGCAACCCGGGTGAGAGCAATTTCTGGAATGCCGTCATCACACCAGTCATGCGCCGCCCGGTATTGACGGCGGCAGCCGCGGCGGCGGTGCTCGGCGTGCTTGCACTACCCGCGACGAAGCTGCACATGAACCAGCCGGGCTTCGCCGACTACCCCAAGACGATGCCGATCCTGACGACCTACCAGCACATTCAGCAGGCATTCCCTGGCGGCCCCGAACCCGCACATGTGACCGTGCAGGTCGAGAACGTCGCAGCCCCACAGTTCGTCGAAGCGGTTACCCAATTCCGTGCTGCCGCCCTCGCGACCGGCCGGATGCACGACCCGATCACGGCCGTGCCGATGAGCAAGCACGTCGCGGTCATCTCGGTACCGCTCGACGGGGCGGGACACGACGGCGTCTCCACTTCGGCGCTGCAGACCCTCCGCAAGCAGGTGATCCCGCAGACGCTGGCCCGAGCGCCGGGCGTGCAGGCCGTCGCGGTTGGTGGCGACACGGCATCGGCGTACGACTACAACCAGACCCTGCGCTCGCACATCGTCCTGGTCTTCGGGTTCGTGCTCGGCCTCGCGTTCCTGCTCCTGCTGATCACGTTCCGCTCTGTCGTGATCGCGCTGAAGGCGATCGTGCTCAACCTGTTGTCAGTCGCGGCGGCCTACGGCTTCCTCGTCGCCACCTTCCAGTGGGGATGGGGCCAGCGGATACTCGGCTTCCACTCGACGCACGGCATCACCGCGTGGATCCCACCGTTCCTGTTCGTCGTCCTGTTCGGGCTCTCGATGGACTACCACGTGTTCATCCTCAGCGGGATCCGGGAGGCCGTCGACAAGGGCATGACCACCGAGCAGGCGGTCTCGCACGGGATCCGCAGCACCGCCGGCGTCGTCACGAGCGCCGCGATCGTCATGGTCGTCGTCTTCTCGATCTTCGGCAGCCTCGCCCAGGTCTCCATGAAGCAGATCGGTATCGGCCTGGCCGTCGCAGTACTGCTCGACGCGACGATCGTGCGCGCAATCCTGCTACCCGCCTCCATGAAACTGCTCGGCGAATGGAACTGGTGGCTACCCAAACGGCTCCAATGGCTGCCCCGCCGGCCCGCGCACGAACACCCGACCCGCGAGCCGGAGCTCAGCCCCGCGGCGGCCTGACAACCGCACACCACCGACCGCTGGAGCGCCGCCGATGGCGGCGCTCCCGCCACGCACACGCTCTCGGCAGCCCCCCTGCTCAGCACAGCCACTCGAGACGGCACTACCGCGGCGCCGCCGGACACCGCGCCCGGACCAGAATCGCACAAGACGGGCAAGATGACCCGCCAGTGCGTCGCGGCGAACCAGCCAGGCAGCGCCAGCCTGAAGCGCGGCGAGGTGGCGCCTGGTGGGCGCCACCTCGTCGCGCTGGGTCTGCTATCCCTTCTTACATCGCGGGCTCCAACGCCGGCTCGGGCGCCTGGTAGTCACCAGAGATGGGTTCGGCGATCGAGGTCTTGGGCAACCAGCGCAGCCAGTTGGGTAGGTACCAGTTCCAGTCGCCTAGCAGCAGCATCGTTGCCGGCAGCAGGATGGTTCGGATGATGGTGGCGTCGATGAGGACTGCGGCGGCAAGACCGACGCCCATCTCTTTCATGTCCAGGATCGGCAGTGTCGCGAAGATCGCGAAGGCACCGATCATGACGAGGGCGGCGCTGCTGACCACGCCGGCGGTCGTCTTGATGCCGCGCTCGACTGCCCGCTTGGTGGACAGGCCGCGATCGTAGGCTTCCCGGATCCGGCTGAGGATGAACACGGTGTAGTCCATCGAAAGGCCGAACAGGATAACGAACATGAAGATCGGCAGCCACGGGGCGATGCCGCCGTTGGATTGGAAGTTCAGCAGCCGTTCGCCCCAGCCGTACTGGAAGACTGCCACCATGACGCCGTAGCCAGCGCCCACCGAGAGCAGGTTCAGCAGGATCGCCTTGGCGGCGATGACGATGGATCGGAACGATACGAGCAGCAGCAGGAAGGCGAACATCAGGACGAAGCCGAACACCAGCGGCGCCGTCTGCTTCATCAGTTGGTTCTCGTCGTAGGAGGATGCGGTCACGCCGGTCACGGCATAGGTGGCGCCTGGCACCTTTGCCACGGTGTCGGGTAGTACCCGTTCACGCAAGGTCAGCAGAGCCTTGGTGGATGTGTTGTCCACACCGTTTCCGGTCAGGGGGATCGCGATCCGCGCGACGCTGTGTGCCGGGTTGACCTGAACTTCTGCCGCTGGCGCCATCTGTCCGGTGCGGACGGCTTCCGCGTTGAGCTGTTGCAGTGCGGTCTTGAATTGCGGCGAGTCGGTGTCGGTGCGGACGACGACGAGGGCCGGGTTCGACATGCCGGGGAAGGCGGCCTGGATCCGGTTGAGCGCCGCGACCGTGGGCGTGTTGCTGGGTACGGACGCTGTGCCGGATTGTGCGGTGTGCATGCTGAACACGGGGAGCGCCAGGGTGATCAGCGCGGCCGTCGCGATCACCGTGGAAAGCAGCGGTCGTTTCAACGCCGGCGTCAGGACCTTGGCCCACGCGCGGTTTTCGCCGCTGGGGCGGCGGAGGCTGCTCAGCAGCGGCACCCGGCCGTGTTCGACCCGGTCGCCGAGCTTCGCCAGTAGCGCGGGCAGCACGGTGAGCGAACCGAGCATGGCTACGAGCACGACGAGCATGGTGGCGATGCCGAATCCCATGAACGTCGGGTTGCGGGTGAACAGCATTCCGGCCATGGCGATCGTGACCGTGATGCCGGAGATCAGCACGGACCTGCCGGAGGTGCGTGCGGCAGCTTCCAGCGCTGCCCGAGGCGCCCGTCCGGCCGCGCGTTCTTCGCGTTCGCGTTTGAGGTAGAACAGGGTGTAGTCCACGCCGACCGCTAGACCGACCAGCAGGATCACGGCGGTGACGTTGCCGTCCACCGGCATGAGGTGACTCAGTACCGATACCAGACCGGTGGTGGCGATCACCGATGACAGCGCTAGCAGGAGTGGAATCCAGGCCGCCAGCACGGTGCCGAACACCAGTAGGAGCACCACCAGGGTGAGCGGGATGGACCGTTCGCCGGCTTGGGCGAGTTGCTTACTGAACATGGCGTTGAAGGCCTTGCCGGAACTGGCGGTGCCGGCTTCGCCGACGAACAGGTCGGGGTGAGCCTTGGCGACCGCGTCGGTGGCGCGCGTCAGCGCGGTGACGTTGCGCTGCGCGGTCTTTTCATCGCCTCGCATCTGCCACTCGACCAACGCGGTGCGGCCATCGGCTGATACCTGGCTGGCATTGGCCGGCTGCAGGGGTGAGCGGATGTTGTCGATGGTGTTGAACGGTGTGACTGCCCGCAGCACGTCGTTGATCGCTGAGCGGAACTGAGGATCGGTGACGGTCAGCCGTGGACTCTGGATCACGACGATCTCGGTGAGAGGGTCGGACTGGGGGAATCCGGCTTGTTTGAGGATGTTGTCTGCCTTCTTCGCCTGGCCGACGTCGGTGGATTGCATGGACGTGGTCTTTTGTCCGACAACGGCACCGATTGCCGCGGCGGCGAGGACGAACGCGAGCCACCCGAGGACGGCGGTCTTCCAATGGGTGGCGCTCCAGTGGCCCATTCGGGCCGCGATGTTGTAGCTAGCTTTTTGCCTGGACATGGTGTGCGGCTCCTTCGCGCTATCGATCTGGCTGGTCGACACTGCGCGGGCGACGGTCCGCTTCGCGACGGGGCCGACCCGGTCACTGACCCCGCTGCTTGGATCTGACGCCCCTACGATGAGCGGTACGACCGCCGCAATCCCGGGGAGGCTGCGCGTGGTTACCCCGCAGGTTGCGCGGGCGATGGCACCGCTGCTCGGGCGCGAGTCCGAGCTGGCCACCCTGAATGCCCTGCTGGCCGATGCAAGGTCGGGCGAGGGTCGGCTGGCGATCATCGAGGGCGGCGCCGGCATCGGCAAGACGCGCCTGATCGCCGAGGCCCGAACGAGTGCCGCCGCGCACGGCTTCGCTGTGCTGATGGCACGGGCCGGTGAGCTCGAACGCGACTTCGCCTTCGGGGTGGTACGGCAACTGTTCGAGCCGGTGCTCGCCGGCGGTTCCGCCGAGGAGCGGGCCGACCTGCTCTCCGGTGCCGCCGGGCTGGCCGCGCCCCTGTTCGACCGTGACGTGCTCGGCCGGCCGGACGGTGACCGAGCTGACGTCGCGTTCCACACCTTGCACGGGCTGTACTGGCTGACCGCCAACTTTGCCCAGCCCAGGCCCGTCGTACTTGCCGTGGACGATGTGCACTGGAGCGACGACCCGTCGCTGCGCTGGTTGAACTATCTGGCTCGCCGCCTCGAGGGCCTGCCGGTGTTGGTGTTGTTGGCGAGCCGGCCCCTGCCACCTGAGTCCGGTTCCGAGGCGTTGATCGAACCCCTGGCCGGCCTCGCCGACGCCGTGCTGCGTCTGGTTCCGCTGCGCGGGTCAGCAATCGAGGCACTGGTGGCTCAGGTCCTGTCCACTGAGCCGGACCAAGCATTTGTGGCGGCGCTGGAAGAGGCCAGCGGCGGTAACCCGCTGTTCTTGCGCACCATGTTGGACGAGGCTTCCCGGACACGGCTCACGCCGACCGCGACGAATGCGGCGGGTCTGGCGGAGTTGGGTTCGGATGCCGTGTCACGCGGCATCAACGTCCGGCTCGCCCATCTGTCGGTATCGGCCCGGCGGCTGGCGCAGGCGGCCTCGATCCTGGGCGACGGGACACAGCTTCGGCTCGCTGCCATGCTGTCCGACCTGGACACCGCGGCAGCGCTCACCGCCAGCACTGATCTTGTCCGCGCGGACGTGCTGCGTCAGGAGAACCCGGTGGAGTTCGCCCACCCGATCGTGCGCAGCGCCGTCTACGGCAGCATCCCCGCGGGCCAGCGGATGCAGGGGCAGCGCCGCGCTGCGGGACTACTCGTCCAAGCAGGTTCGGTGCCCGAGCGAGCCGCGACCTACCTGATGCTCAACCCTCCCGACGACGACCCGTTCGTGGTCGACGTGTTACGCGAGGCGGCGCAACGCTCGGTCGCACAAGGAGCGCCTGAGGCTGCCGTCGAATACCTGCAGCGAGCCCTGCAGGAACCGCCACCCGGGTCCGAGCGAAGCAAGGTCCTGCGCGAACTCGGTGTGGCCGAAACCCGCATCTTCAAGGCAGAAGCCGCCGTGCAGCACCTACGTCAAGCGATGGCCGAGTCCGGTGACGTCACCCAGAGCCCGGCACTGGTTCTCGAATACACACACGCGCTCACCCTGCTCGCGCTCGAGGCCACGGAGACCGTCGCGCTGCTCGAGACGCTGAGCGACCAGGTGCGTGACGATCCTCCGCTGCACGAACGAGTCGCGGCGCGACTGATGATCGCGGGCCACTACGAGCCGGATCTGTATCCGCTGGTGCGCAAACAGTGGGATTCGCTGCGCGACGAACCTACGCGGCGGTTATCGGCCGCACCGCTGCTCGCGGTCGGAGCGGTCGAAGAAGCCCGCCGCGGCATCGACCGGGACCGTGCCATCGAGCTGGCCAGGCGGGCCCTGCATGGGCAGGTTACCGATTCCGCCGATGCCCTGTACGGATTGAACGCCTTGTACACGCTGATCCTGGCGGGCCGACGTGACCTCGCGTTGCCGGCTTTCGCCCAGGCGGTCGAACGCAGCCGCCGTAGCGGCGATCGGTTCGCCACCGCGTTCATGCATCTGTTTCGCGGCCGCCTCCACGCCGAGTGCGGTGACCTGTTCGCCGCCGAAGACGACCTGGCCGCGCCCGAGGTGCTGGCTATGCCGGACGTGCCGGCGTTGCTGACGCTCCGGGCAAGCATCCTCACGGCGGTGCTTAGCCAACGCGGTCGCCTCGACGAAGCCAGGCGACTGCTCAGTGACTTGCCCAGGCCGACGGTCCACCTCGGTCACCGGGTATACCTCCTCAGCGCGCAAGGCCGCGTCGATTTGGAAGCTGGGGACGCCGGCGCGGCGTTGTCCAGCTTCACCGAGGCAGGCGACATCGCCCACGTGCTGGGGATCGAGAACCCAGCCGTCGAACCATGGCGTTCCGGAGCGGCGCTCGCCCTGCATCGCCTCGACCGGCAAGCTGAGGCCCGCGCGCAGGCGGCCTTCGAGCTCGAGCTGTCCCGCCGATGGGGGGCACCGCGCCCTATCGGGATCTCACTGCGAGCACTCGGCTTGATCGAAGGCGGTACGCGGGGCGAACAGCTGCTGCGAGAAGCCGTCGGCGTACTGACCGCATCGCCCGCACGCCTCGAGCTAGCCCACGCGCTTGTCGACCTTGGCGCGGCGTTGCGGCGCGGTAACAACCGCCGGGAAGCCCGCGAGCGGCTGCGCGCCGGAATCGACCTCGCCCACGCATGCGGCGCATCTGCCCTCGTCGACCGCGCCAACGACGAACTCGCGGCAACGGGAGCCCAGCGCCGAACCGTGCGCTATCCCGGTGTTGCCAACCTGACCGCCAGCGAACGGCGTGTCGCCCGAATGGCCGCCGCCGGCGCGAGCAACCGCGACATAGCCCAGGAGCTGTTCATCACCGTCAAGACGGTCGAGATGCACCTCGGCCGGGCGTACCGCAAGCTCGACATCACCTCCCGCGCCCAGCTGGCCGGGGCTCTCGCACGCTCCGAAACAGACCACTCCGGCGATATCGATAACTAGCTGGCGTTAGTTCCGCGTGAGGCAGGATCGCGGCCGTCGCAAATATGGGGGCGATGGCGGGGGTGACCCGGTCGCCCCGCGCCCTGACCGAGATTCACGCTGAGGTCCGTCAAACATGCACCCAGCCGTGAAGAGGCACCCGCCATGACCACAACACTCGCCGCCCACCCGACCGGACGCGGCACCGAACTCGCACACCGCACCGGCAGCGGCCTGGACGTCACGCTGTACTGGAACCAGCCGACCGACCAGGTCACCGTCGTCGTGAACGACCACCAGGCCGGACACCGCTTCGAGCTGACCGTGGACCGCGCCCGGGCCGGCTACGCGTTCAACCACCCCTTCGCTTACGCCGCCAGCCAGGACGGCCCGCCCGACGCGGCGAGCGCCCGGCGGGGCATCACATCGGATCGCGGGACGGTCATCGCCCCGGTCGCCTTCAGTGCCGCGGTCGAGCCGACCAACCCGCACGGCCAATGACCCCGGCCGACGCACAATGAGCACCTATGACGCAATGACCGCAGACTCGCCGCTCGTGCTGCCCGCCTCCACGACCCGCCGTCGTAGGGCCGCGTTGATCGTCCTCGCCGCGGCCCAGTTCATGGTCTTCTTGGACGAAACCGTGGTAAACGTGGCGCTGCCCTCCATCAAGGCAGACCTCGGCTTCACCCAACCGACGCTCGCCTGGGTCATCAACGCCTACATGCTCGCCTTCGGCGGCCTGCTGCTGCTCGGTGGACGAATCGCCGACCTGTACGGCCGGCGTCGTATCTTCCTCGCCGGTACCGGGATGTTCGGGTTGGCGTCCTTGCTCGACGGGCTCGGCATGTCTCCGGGACAGTTGGTCGCCGCTCGAGCCCTGCAGGGCGTCGGTGCCGCGCTCGCCACGCCCGCGGCCCTGGCCCTGATCACCTCCCTCTTTCCGCCCGGCGCCGAACGGGTCCGGGCGCTGAGCATCTGGGGAGCACTGTCCGGTCTCGGCTTCGCCGTCGGGATCCTGCTGGGCGGCATCATCACCGACCTGGCATCGTGGCGGTGGGTCTTCCTGATCAACGTCCCGATCGCCGGCGTGTCATTGGGGATCGTGCCGCGTTTCATTGCTGAGAACCGGACGACGATCCGCCCGAGGTTCGACATACCCGGCGCAATCACCCTGACCGCTGGCATGAGCACGCTCGTGTACGCGTTCCTCAACGCGGCCAGCGTCGGTTGGGGCGCCACCCACACCCACGCCCTGCTCGCCATAGCGCTGACGCTGCTGGCGGCATTCGGGATAATCGAATCGCGAGGAACCGCGCCGCTGATCCCGCTGAGCATCATGCGCGACCGTCGCACGTCCGTGCCCAACGCCGTCCAGTTCCTGCTCGGCGGATCACTCATATCAAGTTTCTTCCTCCTCACGCTGTACCTACAACAAGTCCTCGACTACACACCGCTGCAGGCAGGCATCAGCTACTTGCCGCTGGCGGCTGGAGTGGCCACCGCGACCGCTGTCGCAAACCGGTGGGTGCCCACCCAAGGACCTCGCCGGCTCGCCGCCGCGGGGCTCACCCTTGCCGCAGTCGGTCTGCTGGTCCTCGCCCACGCCCCAGCCAACGGCAGCTACCTACTCAACGTGCTACCCGCCCTGGTGCTACTAGGTTTCGGCGCAGGCCTCTCCTTCGTGTCGATCACCAACGCCGCTCTGGCAACGGTCGACGAGACCGTCGCAGGGCTCGCCTCGGCTCTGCTGAGCACCGCAGTAATGCTGGGCGGCTCACTCGGCCTGGCCGTGCTCGCCACTGTTGCCACCGCGCGCCGGAACAGCCTGCTCGACACCAGAGCAACGCAGCTCGCAGCGCAGGTCGGAGGGCTCAACCTCGCCTTCGCCGTCGCCGCCACCGGCGCCCTCCTCGCCGCGCTGATCGCCGCAGTCGCACTCAACCGCAACCGCGCCGCTACTAATGCTGACCTGAAACGACACGACGGAGCATCCTCCAACGGGCCGGATCAGTCCGCACCCCGAAGCAGATGACGCCGTGATCCGCATGGTCACGTGGTACAGGGTTTGGATTTCGACGGCATAGAAGACGACCTACGACCATATTCGCGACGACGACGGGAATGTGTACGTCGATCGACCGAACTCCGTCTCTCCGCGGTCGATGTCGTCATTCGCGCGCTTCGTATCCGGGCCCTGTTATTACGACTCGTCATCACGGTGGCCCGGCTAGTAGCGCTGATCGCATTCTCCCTGAGCGGCGCGTGGGTATTCGCTGCCTGCTTGGCTCTCCTCCTCATCGTCTCGGTGTGGCGAACCACGGTGGTGTATCGACACCTTGCGCGCGGGTAGTCGCCGACGCCCGGACCCTGAGCGCTCTGCTACGCGCGTTTTGCGACGTGCGCCCTTGGGCGAATCTGACGGCGGCGAACCTGATCGTCTAGCATCGCGTAGGCCCGCCCACCGCTGTGATTGCCGCCAGAGCCTGACCGAGTAGAGAGCTCGCTTTGACCCTGATCGACGAGACGTTGCAGATCCCGGAGCATCTCAAGCCGGCCGACGGCCGCTTCGGATGCGGGCCGTCCAAGGTGCGTCCCGAGGCGCTCGCGCGGCTGTCGGCCCGCCACGACCTCATGGGAACCTCGCATCGCCAGGCGCCGGTGAAGGCCGTCGTGCGGCAGGTGCGCGAGGGTCTGCGTGAGCTGTTCGCACTGCCTGACGGCTACGAGGTCGCGCTCGGCAACGGCGGCTCGACGGCGTTCTGGGACGCCGCCGCGTGCGGCCTCGTCCGCCGGCGCGCACTCCATCTGGCGTTCGGCGAGTTCACCCAGAAATTCGCCAGCGTTACGCGGGGCGCGCCGTTCCTGGCCGACCCGATCGTGGTGTCCGCGCCGCCCGGCGACGCGCCTGAGCCGGTCGGCGACGCAGATGCCGACGTCGTCGCGTGGGCGCACAACGAGACGTCGACCGGCGTGATGCTCGACGTGCGACGTCCGGTCGGTGCCGACCACGTGCTCGTGCTGATTGACGCGACCTCGGGCGCAGGCGGGTTGCCGGTCGACGTGAGCCATGCCGACGCCTATTACTTCGCGCCGCAGAAGTCCTTCGGCTCGGACGGCGGGCTGTGGCTGGCGCTGCTCAGCCCGGCTGCGATCCAGCGGATCGGTGAGCTCGACGGCGCGGCCGATCGGTGGACGCCGACGTCGCTCTCGTTGGCGACGGCGCTGGACAACTCCCGGCTGGACCAGACGTACAACACGCCTGCACTGGCGACCTTGTTGCTGCTGGCCGACCAGCTCGACTGGATGCTCGCGGGCGGCGGTCTGGACTTCTGTATCGGCCGGACGCGCGCGTCGTCCGGTCACCTGTACAGCTGGGCGGAGGCGTCGGAGTATGCGACGCCCTTCGTCAAGGATCCGGCCAAGCGCTCGCTGGTCGTCGGCACGATCGACTTCGCCGAGGACGTGGACGCGGCGGCCGTCGCCAGGACGCTGCGCGCCAATGGGATCGTCGACGTCGAGCCGTACCGCAAGCTCGGCCGAAACCAGTTGCGCATCGGGATGTTCCCGGCGATCGAGCCGGCGGACATCGAGGCGCTGACGGCGTGCATCGACTGGGTAGTGGCGACGACCGCATGAGGGTGCTCGTCGCCGAGAAGATCGGCGAGTCCGGCATAGAACTGCTGCAGCGGGCCGGGCTCGAGGTCGAGATCGGGACCAGCTGGGATCGCGCCGAGCTGGAGCGTCGCATCGCCGATTTCGACGGCATTCTGATCCGCTCGGCCACCCAGGTCGACGCCGACCTGCTCGCCAAAGCGGACCGGCTGCGTGTCGTCGCGCGTGCGGGCGTCGGGGTCGACAACGTCGACGTCGACGCTGCAACCCGTCGCGGCGTCCTGGTCGCGAACGCTCCGCAGTCCAACGTGATCACCGCCGCCGAGCACACGATGGCACTGTTGCTGGCGCTGGCCCGCAACGTGCCGCAGGCGCATGCCTCGCTGATCGGCGGGGCGTGGGACCGCGCGAGGTTCAGCGGTGTCGAGCTGCACGAGAAGACGCTGGGCGTCATCGGCTTCGGCCGGATCGGCCAGCTCGTTGCACACCGTGCGCGTGGTTTCGGCATGCGGGTGATCGCGTTCGACGCGTACCTGGCCGCCGAGCGGTTCCGCGAGCTCGGGGTCGAGCGGGCAGCCGACCCCGACCAGGTCTACGCCGTCGCCGACTTCGTCACGGTGCACCTGCCGAAGACCAAGGAAACCGAGGGCTGGTTGAACGCCGCCGCCTTCGCGAAGATGAAGGACGGCGTGCGGATCCTCAACGTCGCGCGCGGGCCGCTGGTCGTCGACGCCGACCTGCAGGCTGCGCTCGACTCCGGCAAGGTCGCCGGGGCGGCGTTGGACGTCTTTCGCACTGAGCCGGTCACCGACCACCCGCTGTTCGGCTACCCCAACGTCATCGTCACGCCGCACCTCGGCGCATCGACGGCCGAGGCGACCGATCGCGCCGGCTACCAGGCCGCCGAGCAGGCCGTCGCGGCGCTGACTGGTGGCTCGGTGACCAGCGCCGTGAACCTGCCGTCGATCGCGCCGGACGACCTCGAGGCGGTCGGGCCGTTCCTCGGACTGTGCGCCAGTCTCGGCCAGATCGCGGCGGCGCTGGCGCCCGGAACGTCCATCGATGCGGTGGACGTCGAGTTCCTGGGCCACATCGCCGAGCGCGACAGCCGGCTGCTGACCATCCAGGTCGTCAAGGGCCTGCTCGCCGGAAGTACCGAGGAGCCGGTCAACGACGTCAACGCCTTCCTGCTGGCCCACGAGCGTGGCATCACGATCGCCGAGCGAAGCAAGCCGCACGCGCACGACTTCACCGACCTCGTGCGCGTCCGGCTGCGCAGCGGCGACCAGACAACCCGCGTGGTCGGCACGGTGCTGGGGCGGCGTAACCGGCCGCACCTGCTCGAGGCGTGGGGCTCGCGGTTCAACGTGCAACTCGAGGAGCACCTCGCTGTCTTCCGCTACCGCGATCAGCCGGGCATGCTCGGACGCGTCGGCACGGCACTCGGCGACGCCGGCGTGAACATCGTCTCTGCCGCGGTCGGCCGCCGGCCCGACGACGACAGCGACGGCGAGGCGGTCATGGTCGTGACTGCCGACGCGCACGTGCCGCCGGAGGTGCTGGCGTCGCTCATGGCCGGCACGGACTTCTTCGACGCTCGCGCGGTGAGCCTGTAGGGACGGGCGGCGTGACGACGGCCGAGCAGGGACGCGCCGCGTTCGAGGCGGCGGCGTGGACCGACGCCTACGAGCAGTTCACCCGCGCGGACGCGGAGTCCGAGCTCGACCCCGAGGACATCGAGCGGCTGGCAACGGTCGCGTTCCTGGTCGGCAAAGAGGCCGAGTCCTCGGACCTGTGGGCGCGTGCCCACCAGCGGTACGTGCGCCTCGGTGACATCGAACGGGCGGCCGGCTGCATCACCTGGCTGGCCTTCGGCCTGCTCAACCGGGGCGAGCTCGCCCAGGCCGGCGGCTGGCTGGCTCGCGCGGCCACCTTGCTGGACGACGCCGGTCTGGACTGCGTCCCGCGCGGACACCTGCTGATGCTCACCGGCATGCAGTCGCTGTTCCAGGGCGATATCGACCTGGCCCTGGCGAACATCCTGCAAGCAGCCGACGTGGCCGCCCGTTTCGGCGACGCCGACCTGAGCACGTTGTCGAAGTTGGCCCAGGGCCAGATCCTGCTCATGCAAGACAAGCCGGCCCAGAGCGTCGCCATGTTCGACCAGGTGATGGTCGCCGTGACCGCGGGTGAGGTGTCGCCGACAGTGGCCGGGCTCGCGTACTGCGGCACGATCTCCGCCTGCCAGGCGATGTTCGACGTGCGGCGAGCGCGGGAGTGGTCCGCGGCGCTGAGCCGGTGGTGTGACGAGCAGCCGGACCTCGTCCCGTACACCGGATGGTGCCTTGTCCATCGCGGCGAGATCATGCAGCTGCACGGCTCGTGGGCCGACGCTGCCGACGCGGCGCAGCGTGCCTATCAGCGTTCGCTGCTGTCGACTGATCACGCGGCGGGCGGCGGCGCGCATTACGTGCTGGGCGAAGTCCACCGGCTGCGCGGCGATTTTGTCCTGGCCGAGCAGGCATACCGCGAGGCCAGCCGCCTGGGCCGCGAGCCGCAACCCGGCCTGGCCCTGTTGCGGCTCGCCCAGGGGCAGGTCGAGGCCGCCGCATCGACCATTCGCCGCGTCGTCGACGAGGCGGCGGCCGACGGCGCCGCGAAGGCGCGGGTGCTCGCGGCGCACGTCGAGATCATGATCGCGGCAGGCGACATCCCGGGCGCGCGTGCGAGCGTCGACGGCTTGGCCGAGCTCGCGGAATCGTTCGGCGCGCCGCTGCTGCAGGCGACCGCTGCTCAGTGCTCCGGCGCGCTGCTGCTGAGCGAGGGCGACGCCCGGGCGGCCCTGGCTCAGCTGCGTCGCGCCTGGACGGGCTGGCAGCAGGTCGAGGTGCCCTACGAGGCAGCCCGGACCCGGGCGCTGATCGGCCAGGCCTGCCGGGCACTCGGGGACGAGGACGCCGCACAGATGGAGTTCGACGCCGCCCGCTGGGCGTTCATGCAACTCGGTGCCACACCGGATCTGGTCCGCGTCGAAGCGCTCATCCGTCCGGCACAGGGCCCCGGCAACTACGGGCTGACCGCGCGGGAGATCGAGGTCCTTCGTCTCGTGGCGTCCGGCAAGACCAACGCCGCGGTCGCCGCGGACCTGTTCCTCAGCGAGAAGACGGTTGCCCGGCACATGAGCAACATCTTCGCCAAGCTCGACATCTCGTCTCGGGCAGCCGCGACCGCCTTCGCCTACGAGCACGATCTCGTCTAGGTACTGCGCAGAATTACCCACTCAACCCGATCCGCAGTTGCACCGTTCTCCCGACGCGGTACCGCCGTGGCGCCCCATACGTTCGGGCGCGACACCGAGGGAGGATGTAATGACCGCAACGGAGCATGTCTCGACGATCGTGATCGGGGCCGGACAGTCCGGACTCGCGACCGGCTACCACCTGGCCAAGCAGCGCCAAGCATTCGTGATCCTGGACGCAGAGCAGCGCGTCGGCGACGTCTGGCGGAAGCGCTTCGACTCGCTGCGGCTCTACAGCCCCGCGAAGTACGACGCCCTGCCCGGAATGGACCTGCCCGGCAAGGGGTGGTCGTGGCCCACGAAGGACGAGGTCGCGGATTACCTCGAGGAATACGCGGCGCGCTTCGAGCTGCCCGTCCGGACCGGGATGGCCGTCGACCGGCTCTCCCGCGACGGCGATCGGTTCGTCGTCACCGCCGGCGCGCACCGGTTCACGGCCGACAACGTGGTCGTCGCAGCGGGCGGCTGGCGCACCCCGCTGACGCCCGAGTTCGCGGGCGAGCTCGACCCGGACATCGTCCAGCTCCACTCGAGCCACTACCGCAACCCGTCGCAGCTACAGCCCGGCGCGGCGCTGGTGGTCGGCGCAGCGCACTCCGGCGCCGACATCGCGTTGGAGCTCTCGCCGGTCCACCCGACGACGCTCGCGGGCCCGATCCGCGGCGAGATTCCGTTCCGGATCGAGGGCCAGGTCGCCCGGTGCGTCGTGCCGATCATGTGGTTCATGGCGAACCACGTCCTGACCGAGAAGACGCCGATCGGCCGGAAGATGCAGGTCCACGTGCGGACGAGTGGCGGGCCGCTGCTGCGCGTCAAGCGCTCCGACCTGACCGCTGCCGGCGTGACGTACCTGCCGGACAAGGTCGTCAGCGTTCGCGTCGGCCTGCCGGTGCTGGCCGACGGAACGGTACTGGACGTGCGCAACGTGGTGTGGTGCACAGGGTTCAACCTCCGCCTGGACTGGATCGACTTCCCGGTCTACGGGCCGGACGGCTGGCCGGACCAGAAGCAGGGCCGCAGCGCGCTGGCCGACGGGCTGTATTTCGTGGGCGTCCCGTTCCAGCGGGCGTTCGCCTCGATGCTGATCGGCGGTGTCGGCCGCGACGCCGAGATGGTGGCAAAGCAGATCGCGAGTGCCCGGCATGCCACGGCGAAGCTGGCGGACGCGTCGATCCGCTGAATCGGCCCGGCGTGATTGGCGGGCGCGCCGGCTGGGTACATATCGCGCGCGGGGGGCACGATATAGGAGGCCGAGCATGCTCGTCGTGGGGCTGATCCTTCTCGCCGTTGCGATTGCTGCCGCAGTCGTGCTGATCGTGCAGAACCGCGACGTAACCATCGATGTGCATGCTCTCGGCCATACCCAGAGCGTGCACCCGTACTGGATCGTCGTGGCGGGGCTGGCCATCGCCCTGGTCGGTTCGCTCGGCCTCGCGATGATGCGGTCCGCTGCGGCCCGCGCTCGTAGGCTGCGTCGCGAACGAGCTGAGCTGCTCGCGGAGAACGAGCGCCTGAGCCGGGGTCTCGCCGATCCGGCAGAGTCGTCCTTCTTCGCCGATGACAGCGTTGCCGACGACGTGGATCCGGCAGGAGCTAACGGGCGAGCGCCTTGGCAAACCTCGCCGGGGTCAGGCCGTAGGCGCGCTTGAACTGCCTGGTCAGGTGGCTCTGGTCGGCGAATCCAGCCTCGGCGGCCGCTTGCGCGAGCGGCGTTCCGGCCGCGATGGCAGCACGGGCCGAGTCGAGTCGGCGCATCGTGCGGTATCGGTCCGGGCTGGTGCCGTAGGCGCGACGGAACTGCCGGGCGATCGTGAAGCGGTCGATGCCGGCGACCTGCTCGAGCGTGCGAGCCGTCGTCTGCTCGCCGGCGTGCGCGTCCAGGTAGTCGCGGACGGCGGCGATTGCGGCCTTGTCGATCAGCACCGGGCCGCGGTCGCGCGCGCCACTGAGGCGGCTGAGCAGGTCGGCGAGGTAGGCGGCCGCGTCGCTGCGGGCGAGGTCGCTGATCGGCCGATCGATGTCGTCGAGGATCGCGGCGACGTGCCGGGACGCCGGCGTCTGGTCGTGCACCGGATCGGCGACGAACGGCAACGCCCGGCCACCCAGCGCGTCGCGGATCAGCTCGGGGCGCACGTACACGATGCGGTAGCCGAAGCCCGCGCTCGTCGCCGCGCCGCCGTCGTGGACTTCGTCGGGGTGCAGGATGTGCATCTGCCCCGGTAGGCAGACGTGCTGCTCACCGCGATAGCGGAACGCCTGCACGCCTGCGACGGTGATCCCGATCCCGTACGTGTCGTGCCGGTGCGGTTCGAAACCTGTGGCCGAGAAGTAGGCCTGCATCGGCTGCATGCCGTCGGCGCCCACGCCGAGCCGGATCGAGTCACGCCCGGGGCTGCACGATCGTTCAAGAGACCCGGCGTCGACGCGACCTAGCGTCTCCGTCATGAGACGACGCTATCGCTGCCGCTGTGGCTGAAGAAGGATCGGCGGTTCCGCTCGTGCTGACGTCACTGGCCATCATGGGCAGTCCGGGCCCGGCGACGATCAGCCTGACCGCGGCGGGCGCGGCGTTCGGCGTCCGGCGCTCGGTCGGCTACCTGCTCGGGATCATCGCCGGCACCATGGCAGTGCTGGTCGCCGTCGCCACGGGCATCACGGCGGTGCTGCTGTCGTTCCCGGCCGTGCGGCCGGTGCTCATCGGCGTGTCGGCCGCGTACATCCTGTGGCTCGCCTACCACCTCGCGACGGCTTCGCCGCAGGCGCAGACGAAGGACGCTCATGCTCCGTCGCTCGTCGGCGGGGCGCTGCTCGGAGTGGCCAACCCCAAGGCGTGGGTCGCCATCGCGGCCGTCTTCGCAAGCGCTCGCTTGGCGCACAGCGCGACCGTCGACGCCGCGGCAAAGGCCGCCGTGCTCGCGGCGATGATCGTCCTGATCAACACGGCATGGCTGATCGCCGGCGCATCGGTCGCGCCAGTGCTGCGCGAGCCGCGTCGTGCCCGGATCGTCAACGTGGTGCTCGCGGTGACGCTGATTGTGGCAACCGCCGTGGTGATAGTGGTTTGACGGGTGGCCTCTATTGGGTAAGCACCGCGCGTGAGATTCGCGGCCAGTCTGTTCGTGATCGCGCTCGGCGCGATCCTGGCGTTCGGTGTCACGGCGACGCCCAGCGCGGTCAACATCCAGGTCGTCGGGCTCATCCTCATGCTGGTCGGCATCGCCGGACTGGCGATGGGTCAGTGGCTCTACTTCTCGCGCCGGCGCACGGACGTCATCTACCGCGGCAACCGGCAGACGTGGCTGGAGCCCAACTCGCCGCCGCGCGGCCACGAATGGGATCGGGTCGACTGACCCGTTTGCACCTGCTTGGCCGTGGGTATCTCGCGTAATGACGGCTAAACCGGTAGCCGCTCGGGCTACGGCAGGGGGACCGTCATGACCGAGATCATGTTGCGATCCGCGGACGATGTCGTGTCATTCGCGATCCGCCGGCACGAGCAGATCAAGGAAGTTCTCGCGCGCGTGTTGCCGAGCGCGGACGAGGAGCGTCGCGAGGCGTTGTCGGAACTGCGCGAGTTGCTGAGCGGTGCCGAGGCGGCGTCCCGGCCGTGCCGCCGCCAGCGGTTTTAGCCCACGAGGAGACGTCATGTCCGCGCATTGCTGCGTGGCGCTGTCTGCGACACGCCGGCGGGGGCATGAGCCTGCTGCGTGAGTTCGACAGACGGGTCGGTGGCTCAGCGTCTCGACACGTCATCGTCGTCTTCGCGCTGACACTCGGGCTGGTCAGTGCCGACACGGCTTCACTCGGCGCGGTGGCTCCTGAACTGAAGTCGTCGCTGAACATCGACAACGGCGACCTGGGCCTGCTCGCCGGTGTCACGACGATCGCGGGGGCGCTGGCGACGTTGCCGCTCGGCATCCTTGTCGACCGTGTGTGCCGGACGCGGTTGCTGTCGATCGCCGCCGTGACGTGGGCGGCCGCCACGCTGGCTTCGGCCCTAGCGTGGTCCTATCCCGTGCTGCTGGTGACGCGACTCGCTCTCGGGGTGCTGACGGCGGCTGCGGGGCCGGCCGTCGCGAGCATGCTCGGCGACTCGTTTCCCGCGGACCAGCGTGCGCGCATCTACGGTCGGGTGCTCGCGGGTGAGCTGATCGGCACCGGCTTCGGGTTCGTCGTCTGCGGCGACCTCGCCGCCGTCTCGTGGCGTGCCGCGTTCGCCGTGCTCGCGATACCCGCGCTCGTCCTGGCCTGGATGTTGCACCGGCTGCCCGAGCCGGAGCGCGGGAACGGCGACGATGCCGCCGCGCTTCCACTGTGGACGGTCGTGCGCCACATGCTGCGGATCAAGACGAACCTGATCCTGATCGTGGCGGGCGCGGCCGGCTACTTCTTCTTCGCAGGCATCCGGACGTTCGCGGTGACCTACGCGCGCGACCAGTACGGGCTGAGCCAGTCCGCGGCGACGAACCTGATCGTGGTGCTCGCCGCCGGTGCACTGGGCGGAGTGCTCACCGGTGGGCGCATCGCCGATCGGCTGCGCAAGCGCGGCGTCGTCGCGGCCCGCCCGCTGGTCGTGGCCGTGTCCGTGGTCGTCGCGGCCGCCCTGTTCGTGCCCGCCTTCGCGACGTCCAGCCTGGCCGTGGCGATCCCGCTGCTGTTCCTTGCGGCGTGGGCGCTCGGCACGCTCAACCCGCCGGCTGACGCCGCGCGCCTGGACATCCTGCATCCGCGCCTGTGGGGACGCGGCGACGGCGTGCGCAGCGTGGCGCGGGTCGGAGCCGAGGCGGTCGCGCCGTTGATGTTCGGGCTGCTGAGCGACACGCTCGGCGGCGGCGGCCGAGCCGGCATGCAGGACGCGTTCCTGATCAGCATCGTCCCGCTCGTCGGCGCCGGGGGACTCGCGTTCCTCGCGGTGCGCACCTACCCGCGCGACGTGGAGGCCGCGGCGTCCTCTGCGCGCCGGCTCGCGTTCGCCGCGCAGGCTCGATGAACGCCAACCGCCGGCTGGACGCGATCAGCGAACTGCATGACGACCCGGCACGATGCGCCGAGATCGCCGGCCTGCGCCACGTCCAGGCTGACGAGCCCGGAATCTGCCGCGTCCGGCGCGGTCCCGGCTACGTCGACGCGCGCGGCCGCCCGGTAAGCGACGGCCAGGTCCCACGCATCGCCGATCTCGCGATTCCGCCGGCCTGGCGTGACATGTGGATCTGCGCCGACGAGCAGGGCCACCTACTCGCGACCCGCGAGGACGTCCGGGGCCGCAAGCAGTACCTGTACCACCCGAGCTGGCGCGAGCTGCGCGACCTGCTCAACTTCTACCGGCTAGTCGTCTTCGCCGAGAGGTTACCCAGGATTCGTGCGCACGTGAGCGCCCAGCTGCGGCGCCGCACGCTCGATCGCGACCGCGTGCAAGCCGTGATGCTGCGCATCATCGACGTGTCAGCGGTGCGCGTCGGCAGCGAGGTCTACGCCGAGGACAACGACAGCTTCGGCCTGACCACCCTCGGCAGGCGGCATGTCCGGGCGCTGGCCGGCGTCGTCGAGTTCTCCTTTCCGGCCAAGTCAGGTCGTCGTGTGCGGGTCAGCCTCGCCGACCGGGCTGTCGCCCGCGTCATCCGCGAGTTGCTGCGGCATCGCGGTCGACGGGCAGGCCGTCGACGCGGCCGAGGTCAACGCGCTACTGGCCGAGCTCACCGGCGAACACGTCACGGCGAAAGACTTCCGCACCTGGAGCGGGACGCTGGCCGCGTTCTGCTACCTGCGCGAGCAAGTCGACAGCGGGCGCGCGCCGGAGCGGGTCACGGTCAGCGCCATCGACCAGGCGGCCGAGGTGCTCGGCAACACCCGGACCGTCGCGCGTGCCCACTACGTCCATCCGCACATGCTGGAGGCATTCACGAACAAGAGGTTCGACGAGTACCTCGACGCCTGCACCACCCACCGCTCCGATTTCATGGACGGCGACGAATGCGCGTTGCTGGCCTTCCTGCACGTTCCTGGAGCGCGAATTCGATCAGCTCACTTGATCATTGCGTCGAGCGTCCTCTTCAACGCGCTCGGCTGGGCTGGATAGTGAGGCGCGGTCTTCTTCAGCTCGAGCATCCGGTCGCCGAGTTCCTGCAACTGCTTGCGGCCGAGTCCGGCGCGCACCTTGGGGAACCAGTCCTGCTCTTCCTCGTCCATGTGGTGCGTGACGCTCTCGATCAAGACCATGGTCTTGGCGTGGAAGCGGTCGTCGTCCGGGCTCAGGGCCGCGAGTTCGGCGCACAGCACGTCGGCGACGTGGTGCTCCTCGTAGGACTCCAGCACGTCCTCGCCCAGGTCTGGCAGCAGTGCGCGGACCTCCGGGTAAATGCACTCGTTCTCGATGTAGGTGTGCACCGTCAGCGCCTCGATGATCTTGTCGACGATGCCGGCGTGGCGCTTGGACGCGCCTTCGCCGGTCGCCTCGAACCGGCGGAACAGGGTGCGCATTTCCTTGTGGTCCTGCTTGAGCAGGACGATCGCGTCGGTTGACATGGGCCACCAATCAGGTTGATGCGGCGCGTCACGTCAACGGCTGCGCGGAGCAGCCGCATCGTGACGGCACGTGGATTTCGGCTGCTGCTTCAGCCCCCTCGACCCTCGGTATGCCCGCTTTCCCGGGCCGTCAATCAGGTTTGATCTTTCCGGTTCGCGGGAATGAAGCGAGCGTGCCCGACGCATGCGGTCGCCGACGGGGGGTCGCTGTTGTGGGCGCGGTGGTGCTCCTTCTGTCTGCGTGCGTGTCGCCCGCGATCAATGCCGACGGTTATCGCGGCAAGGTGATGCAGTCGGCCAAGAAGATGTCCGGGCTCATCGGCGCGGCGCGTCTGGCTGTGCAGCTAGACCTCGACCACAAGATGCTGCGCACCGTCACCGACAACGTGGTCACCGACGCCGAGAACGACGCCGGGTCCGTCGTCACCGCGCTCGACAGCGTGCAGCCGCCGGACGCCGCCTCGGTGAAGCTGCGCGATCACGCCGGCGAGATCCTGCAGGATGCGTCGAGCCAGCTGGCCGATCTGCGGATCGCGTTGCGCCGCAACGACAAACCAGGCATGCGCACGGCGATGGACGACCTGGGAAAGACCCTCGTCGAGGTAGAGCACCTGCAGGACACCACGTGACGCGCCTGCTGCGGATGACCCTTGGCGTGGTCACTGCGATCGGCGGGTTCGTCGACATCGGCAACCTGATCACCAGCGGGATCGGCGGCGCGCGGTTCGGCATGTCGCTGACGTGGGCGATCGTTCTCGGCACGATCGGCATGACCGTCTTCGGCGAGATGGCCGGACGGGTCAGCGCGGTCGGCGGCCGGGCCGTGTTCCACGCCGTGCGGGAACGTCTCGGCGTGCGCGCGGCACTCGTCAACATGATCTCGTCCGCGGTGCTCAATATCCTTACCCTGTCGGCCGAACTCGCCGGCGTCAGCCTCGTGCTGCAGCTCGTCACGGGCGTGAGCTACCTGATCTGGGTGCCGCTCGTCGCGCTGTTCTGCTGGCTGGTGGTGTGGCGGCTGCCGTTCTCCGTGCTCGAAAATGTCTTCGGCCTGCTCGGTTTGGCCCTGGTCGTGTTCGTGGTGGCCCTGTTCAAGCTGCACCCGGACTGGCACGCGCTGTGGCACGGGGCGTCGCACCCGTCGGTGCCCGCCAGCGAGGGACTGCCGACGTACTTCTTCTACGCGATATCACTGTTCGGTGCGTGCCTGGTGCCGTACCAGGTGCTGTTCTTCTCCTCCGGCGGCCGCGAGGAGCACTGGACCGAGAAGAGCATCACCGACATGCGGCTCAACGCGATCGTCGGCTTCCCGCTGGGCGGGTTGCTGAGTATCGCGATCATGGCGGTGGCCGTCCCGGTGCTACAGCCGCTGCACGTCGACGTGGCGCACCTCGGTCAGGTCGCGTTGCCCGTGGCCAAGGCGGTTGGTGTCGCCGGGCTGGCGTTTGCCCTGCTCGGCTTCTTCGCGGCGACGTTCGCCGCCGCGGCAGAGTGCACGCTCGCGACCGGCTACATGGTGAGCCAGTTCTTCGGTTGGACGTGGGGCAAGTCGCATCGCCCAGCGCAGGCACCCCGTTTCCACGTCATCTGCGTGGCCAGCGTCATCGCCGCGACCGCGTTCATCCTCACGACGGTCGACCCGATCACGGTCACGCTCGTGTCCGTGGTGCTCGGTGCTGCCGCCGTCCCGCTCACGTACTTCCCTGTACTGATCGTTGCGAACGACCGTGAATACATGGGCAAGCGCGTCAACCGCGCGTTCAGCAACAGTCTCGGGACCGTCTTCTTGCTGCTCATGCTGGTTACGTCGCTGGTGACGTTGCCGCTGCTGTTCATCACGAAGGCAGGTTTGTAGATGACGACGACGATGTGGGCGAACCGGACCCTGCTCGACCGGCTCCTGCTCTCCGCCGACGGCGATCCGGTCGGAATGGTCGACGACATCGAGTTGTCCGAGCCGCCGGGCTCGCAGGCGCCCGCGATCACCGCCCTGCTCAGCGGACCGACCGCACTCGGGCCGCGGATCGGCGGGCGCCCGGGCAGCTGGTGGCTAGCGATCGGACGCCGACTGCGCTCGTCCGACGATCCGTACCCGAACCGAGTGCCGTTCGACAAGGTCGTGTCAATCGACCATCGCGGCATCGGCCTCGCCCTTGCCGCGGACGAGGTCCCCACTCGCCGGATGCGCGGCTGGACGCGCGAGAAGATCATCAGCCGGCTGCCCGGGAGCGGAGCATGAGGGCGACACAGCTGCTCGGCTGCCAGGTATACGACGCCGACGGCGATCTGCTCGGACACGTCCACGATCTGCGCTTCGAGGCGAGTAGCCCGTCGGCTGGCCACAAGACAGGCTGGAACTGCCGGCTTACCGGCCTGGCCTGCGGTCGGCGCTCACCTGTCGGCCATCGGCTCGGCTACGGAACCGGCGACATGGCGGGGCCCTGGCCGCTGAGCGCGATCTTCCGGCGCCGACGGCAGCGGTCGCTGGAGATCAACTGGTCCGACGTCGCCAGCTTCGAGCGTCCGCGCATCGAGCTGAAACGACGGAGACGCGACTACGAGCAGGGGAGCGGCCGATGACCGAGACCGGTGGACTGGCCGTGCTGTTCGCGTGGCTCATCTTCGCCGCGCTGCTCGCGGTGCTGGCGTTCTTCGTGCTGCGCCCGGCGAGCAACCCGGACGACGAGGCCGAGATCCAACCTGACGACCCGTCGTCCGTACGCTGAGGTTTGGTTTCGGCCGCTCGCGGGAATGCCTGGAGGTAACCGACCGTCGTGCCGGTACGGCGGACTCGGTCCCACGGCCAGGTGAGCAGACACCATCGCGCCCGTGGTCAGTGGAATCGAAGTCAAGGAGTCCGTCATGGGTATCGTCTTGCTCGTCCTGCTGCTCGCGTTGCTGTTCGGCGGAGCGGGGTTCGCGATCCACGCGTTGTGGATCGTCGCAGTCGTTCTTTTCGTCGCCTGGCTGATCGGGTTCGCGCTGCGCAGCGGCGAGACCGCCCGCTGGTATCGCTGGTAGCTGAGTGTTGCCCTAGCCGCTGACTGTCGGCGGATCGGCATAGCTGTAGAGATCGCCGGTCGTCGCCGCTGAATTGCCATAGCTCGTGACGACCTGGACGTCGACCGTGCCCGCTGCCTGCGCGGGCGCGGTGACGTCGAGCGTCGAGGACGTCCCGACGTCCAGCGCCGTGCCTGCCTCGGAGCCGAACAGCACAGCCGTGACGTGCTGGAAGTGCGCGCCGTCGATGCGCACTCGGGTACCGCCGGCGGTCGGACCGTTGGTCGGCGTGATCGAGGCGATCGTGGGTGGCGACACGTACGTGTAGTGGTCGCCGGTGCGCGCCGCGGAGCGTCCGTAGCGGGTAACGACCCGGATACCGACGAGGCCGCCGCTGTGCGCGGGCGCGGTGATGACGAGCGCCGTGGTCGTCAAGACGCGCAGCGCGCTGCCCCGCGTGGATCCGAACAGGACGGCCGTCACGTGCCGGAAGTGCGCGCCGTTGATCCGCACTCGAGTACCGCCGGCGGTCGGGCCGCTGGTCGGCGTGACCGCGGTGATCGTGGGCGGCGACACGTAGAGGTAGTGGTCGGCGATTCGGCTCGGCGAGGTGCCGTGGTTGGTGATCACGTGGACGGCGACCAGGCCGCCATGATGTCTGGGACTGGTGATGGCCAGTTTCGTGGACGAGACCACGTGCAGCGCCGTGCCCGGCGCGCCGCCGAACGTCACGGCGGTGATCCCCCTGAACCCTTTGCCGGTCAGCGTCACCCGAGTGCCGCCGGACGTCTTGCCGGACGACGGCGAGACGGTGCGGATCGTCGGTGGACCCGTGTTGCCCAGGACGTCGACGAACGCGTATCCGTGCGTGCGGTAGTAGCTGATGATGCGGGGGAGCGCGGCGACGGTCGCCGGATTCCCGGCGGGCTGGTTGTGCATGAGGATCACCGGATGCGCTTGCGCCCCCCCGGCGTCGGCTCGCGACGTGATCCGGTTGATCCAGAAGGCGTCGCCTGACCCGGCGGCTTTCCAGTCCTCGGTGTCGACCGACCAGTTCCAGACGCGCATGTGGCGCTGCTGGGCGAGGCTGAGCGTCGTCGCGTCGTACTCGCCGTACGGCGGGCGGAACACGCACGGATACCGGCCGGTGATCGACGCCTCGAGGTTGCGTTGCCGATCCATTTCGGCGGCCTGCCCGGCGGTGCCGAGACTCGGCAGACTCTGGTGGTCCCAGGTGTGGTCGCCGAGTGCGTAGCCGGCGGTTCGTTCGGCGCGCACGACGGCCCGTGCGCCCGCTTCGTTCACGCCCAGATTGAAGAAGGTCGCTGTGACGTGGGCGGCGGCGAGCGCGGCCATGATCCGACCGGTGTCGCGGCCCGGGCCGTCGTCGAACGTGAGCGCGACCGTCTTGCCCGAGCCGGGCGCGGTCCTTGCGATCCCGTACGGAGCGCTCGGGCAGCCGGCTATAGCTGCTGCGGCCGGGGTCATGGCGGCGACGCAGACCACGGGCAGCAGGACGATCGTCAATGCAGGCGCGAGCCATCGGCGCAGCGTCATCGGACCCTCCCTTGGGCGGCCCGCACGGCGAAACGCCCATCCCTACGCGGATGTTACGTGACTCCGCATATATCGATGACGTTCTGCTCAGCCGATCTGTTGCAACGTCCAGGAATTGCCGTCCGGGTCACTGAAGCCGGCGTAGTACACGGTCGGCTTGCCGGGCGCGGACATGTCCGTCACGTCACCGATCTCCAGCCCGCGCGCGACCAGCTCGGCGCGCGCCGCGTGGATGTCCGAGACGACCAGGTGCAGGCCCTGCACGGAGCCCGGCTCCGTCGCGACGATGCCGACGCCGATCGCGATAGAGCATGCCGACCCGGGCGGCGTCAGCTGGATTACGCGGAACTGGTCGCCCGCCCGGACGTCGAGGTCGACGTGGAAGCCGACCTGCTCGGTGTAGAAGGCCTTCGCGCGGTCCACGTCCGAGACCGGGATGGGCACCAGCTCGAGCTTGAGATCCATTGCACCGTCCTGTCGCTTCGTGCTGCTGCGAAAACATGTGGAGCGCTGTCACACTGCCATGACACCCTCGGCTACGTGGCCCTCGACCCGTATCGTCGCGTGCTCGCCGTACCCGCTGCACGGCAGGCGATGACGCTCGGCATTCTGCTCCGGGTGCCGATGTTTGCGGGCGGCGTGGTGCTGACCCTGCACGTCGTCGGGTCGCTCGACCGCAACTACGGCCAGGCCGGGCTGGTGTCTGCCGCGGCAACGGTCTGCATCGCGATCAGCGGTCCATGGCGCGGGCGGCTACTCGACCGAATCGGGCTCCGGCGCGTTGTGGTCCCGTCGATCGTCGTGACGGCCGTCTGCTGGTCGATCGCGCCCTTCGTCGGCTACTGGCTGTTGCTCGCACTTGCCGCGCTGGCCGGACTGTTCGTCGTGCCGACGTTCTCGATCATCCGGCAGGCGGTGCTCGCGGCCGTGCCGGAAGCCGATCGGCGCAGCGCACTTTCGCTCGACGCGATCGCCGTCGAGGTGTCGTTCATGATCGGCCCGCTCGCGGGCGTGTGGGCGGCGACCGTCTGGCCGACGTCGTGGGTGCTGTTCGCGATCGGCATGTGCGACGTCCTCGCCGGCGCGGCGCTCTGGATCGCCAATCTGCCGTTGACCACCGGCGCCGGGGCTGGCGAGGATCGTCCGGCGGAGCGGATCCCGCGCCGCGAGTGGTTTACGCCGGCGTTCGTCGCGGTATGCGGGGCCGCGGCCACGTCAACCATCGTGCTGCTCGGCACCGAGCTCTCGATCATCGCGGCACTGCGAGACTTCAACGCCGCCGGGCTGATCGGCCCGATCCTCGCGATCTGGGGACTGGGCTCGATGGTCGGTGGCTTCATCTACGGCGCGCTGCACCGGTCCATCCCGGCGTTCTTGTTGCTGGGCGGGCTGAGCCTAGCGACGCTGCCGCTCGCGCTCGCGCCGAGCGAATGGCCGCTCGCCGTGCTGAGCTTCGTGGCCGGCATCGTCTGCGCACCGACCGTCACGGCCACGATCGACCAACTGAGCCGGGTCGTCCCCGAGCGGGCCCGGGGCGAGGCGCTGGGCTGGCACGGCTCGTCGATGACGGCGGGCTCGGCAATCGGCGCACCGCTTGCCGGCGTCGCAATCGACTGGTGGGGCGATGGCGGTGGCTTCGTCATCGTGTCGGCACTCGGCTTCGCCGTGGCCGTACTGGGTCAGCTGACCGTCCTGCGTGTGCGGCGTGCGGGGGTGAGCGCCGCGGAGCCGCTCGCGGTGTCGCCCGCCGGCTGAGCCCGGCTCTCACGGGAAGCTCGTGGCCTCCGTCCGCGACGGCACCGGCCTGACCGTCGGTCGCTCCGCTGCCGGGATCGCGCGCAACGCCAAGACGACGATGATCGTGGCAACCACCGTCATGACGAGCGCGAATACGAACTGTGCCGACGGGGCGCTGCGATTCACGCCGTGTCGGGGCACGACGGCACCCTATGTCTGGCGTCGTACCGGCAGTCAACCCGCTTTACGTCACGGCGTCGGGTGTCCTGAATTCGCACGCGCGACGACGCCTTCGAGCAGGTATCGCTCCGTGTAGGCTGGCTTCGCCTTCATGGCGTCCCGGGCGATTAGCTCAGCGGGAGAGCACTGCCTTCACACGGCAGGGGTCACTGGTTCGATCCCAGTATCGCCCACCAACCTGCCTGAGTCAGACGAAGCCGCGGTGGCCCGCGCCGCTGGAACGGCTTGCAATCGTCTGGACGGGATCGGCGATGGCGCCATACGCTCCGGCGGATGTACGTCGTCGATCTCACCCAGCCGCTCGGCCCGGCGACGGTGGTTTGGCCAGGATCTCCGGCTCCGGTCTTCGAGGTCGCCGACAGTTACGAGCGTGACGGCTCGTTCTCCAGAGTGGTGTCCTTCTCCGAGCATTCCGGCACGCACCTCGACGCTCCGGCTCACTTCGCGGCGGGCACCGAGACTGTCGATCAGGTCCCGGCCGAACGCCTGCTCTGTCAGCTTGCGGTCATCGACATCCGCGACCGGACCGCCGAGAACTCCGATTACCGGCTCTGCGTCGCGGACATCGAGAGCGACGAGCGTCGCCACGGGCCGATCGCGCCAGATGCCGCGGTTGCGATCCTCACCGGCTGGGGCGAGCGCAGCTCGGACCGTCGCACGTACCTCGGATACGACGACGACGGTGCAATGCACTTCCCGGGCATCGGACGCGACGCCGCCGAATGGCTGATCACCCAGCGTCGAATCGTCGGCATCGGTATCGACACGGCGGGCATCGACGCCGGAGTCGACACCGCGTTCGAGGTCCACAGCGAGGTCACCCTTCCACGCGGCGTCTGGCACCTGGAGGGCCTGGTCAACCTGGAGCGCCTGCCCGCCCGGGGCGCGACCGTGTTCGTCGGGGCGATCCCGTTCATCGGCGGTTCCGGCGCTCCCGCCCGGGTCATCGCGGTCGTCTCCGACCCGGAGTGAGACGGCTGGTGAGCCCTCGCCGCTACGCTGTTGTAGGAACTGGGTCGCGCGCGGCGACGTACATCGAAGCGTTGGGCGGACCGTACGCTGGCGTAGGGTCGATCGTCGCGTTCTGCGACACGAACGCGACTCGCATGTCGTACTACGCGAAGGTGCTCGAGGCGGCCGGAGCACCGACGCCCGCGACGTACGGCGCCGACCGGTTCGGCCGGTTGCTGCACGAGCGGCAACCGGATGCGGTGATCGTCACCAGTCCCGACCACACCCATGTCGGCTATGTCGTGGCAGCTCTCGACGCGGGATGCGACGTCATCGTCGAGAAACCGCTCACGACCACAGTCGACTCGGCCCGGGCGATTGCCGACGCCGCCCGCGCTGCCACCGGCAGCCTGGTCACGACGTTCAACTACCGCTACTCGCCTCGCAACAGCGCGCTGCGCCAGGTGATCGCCGACGGGGCGATCGGCAGCGTCACCTCGCTGCATTTCGAGTGGGTGCTCGACACCGTCCATGGCGCCGACTACTTCCGGCGGTGGCATCGCGACAAGGACCGCTCCGGCGGCCTGTTGGTGCACAAGTCGAGCCACCACTTCGACCTGGTGAACTGGTGGATCGACGATGTCCCCGCGACGGTGTACGCGGCTGGTGGCTTGCGCTTCTACGGCTCGGACAACGCCGCCGCGCGAGGCCTCGGGCCGCGACCTGCCAGGTCGACGGGCGACCCGTCGGCAGCGGACGATCCGTTCGCCCTGGACCTGCTGCGCGACGATCAGCTGCGCAGGCTGTACTACGACGCCGAGCCGGACGACGGATACCTGCGCGATCAGGACGTGTTCGGTCCCGGCGTGACGATCGAGGACAACGCAGCGGTACTCGTCACGTACGCGTCGGGCGCGGTGCTGAGCTACTCACTCAACGCGCATTCGCCGTGGGAGGGCTATCGCGTATCGGTGAACGGCACGCAGGGACGGGCGGAACTCGAGGTGGTCGAGCGAGGTTTCGTGCTGCCGGCCGGGGCGGCGGGCGTGGTCAACCGTCCGGCGATCGATCCGAGCGTCACACCTGACAGCCCGCCCGCCGGGAACATCGGGAACATCCGACCGGCCGATCAGCGGTTGCTGGTCCAGCGGCACTGGGAGGCTGCTCGCGAGGTCGCGATCCCGGCCGGCGGCGGCGCCCACGGCGGGGGAGACAGCGAGCTGCTCGACGACGTGTTCCGGCCGGGCGTCGAGCCGGACCCGTTGCGAAGGCGGGCGGGCTACGTCGACGGCCTGCGCGCCGTCGCCGTCGGCCTGGCGGCGAACGCGTCCATGGAAACCGGGACCGCCGTCTCGATCGCCGACTGCGGCCTCCGGATTGGCGTTTGAGGGGTAGTAAGTTCAGCCACAAGACAAACTCTCCCCCTGAGGTGATCGCCATGGCACCGGAACCCACTCGCGCGGATAAGTTCACCTTCGGCCTGTGGACGGTGGGCTGGCCGGCGCGTGATCCGTTCGGCGACGCGACACGCCCGCCGCTGGACCCGGTCGAGTCCGTGCACCGCCTCTCTGAGCTCGGCGCGTACGGCATCACGTTCCACGACGACGACGTGGTGCCGTTCGGCTCGTCCGACGACGACCGCGCCAAGCACCTCGCCCGGCTCACCGAGGCCCTCGACGAGACCGGGCTCGTCGTGCCGATGATCACGACCAACCTGTTCACCCACCCGGTGTTCAAGGACGGCGGCTTCACCAGCAACGACCGTTCGGTGCGGCGTTTCGCAGTGCGCAAGGTGCTCCGCAACATCGACCTCGCAGCGTCGCTCGGCGCGCAGACGTTCGTCATGTGGGGCGGCCGCGAGGGGTCTGAGTCAGACGCCGCCAAGGACGTGCAGGCCGCGCTGGACCGCTACCGCGAGGCTGTCGACACCCTCGCCGCGTACGTCAAGGAGCAGGGCTACCCGCTGCGGTTCGCCCTGGAGCCCAAGCCGAACGAGCCGCGCGGCGACATCCTGCTGCCGACGGTCGGGCATGCGCTGGCGTTCATCGCGCAGCTCGAGCACGGCGACATCGTCGGCTTGAACCCCGAGGTCGGCCACGAGCAGATGGCGGGGCTGAACTTCGTCCACGGCATCGCGCAGACGCTGTGGGCCGGCAAGCTGTTCCACATCGACCTGAACGGTCAGCGCAGCATCAAGTTCGACCAGGATCTGGTGTTCGGGCACGGTGACGTGTTCAACGCGTTCTTCCTCGTCGACCTGCTCGAGAACGGTGGCGTCGACGGCGCGCCCGCCTACGACGGTCCGCGGCACTTCGACTACAAGCCGTACCGTACCGAGGACATCGCCGGCGTGTGGGCCTCGGCCGCCGCGAACATGCGGACTTACCTGCTGCTGCGCGAGCGGACCAAGGCGTTCCGTGCCGACCCCGAGGTGCAGGCCGCCCGCGAAGCGACCGGCGTGACCTCCCTGGCGACGCCGACCCTCGGTCCGGGCGAGACGGTGGCCGATTTGCTCGCGGATCGTTCGGCTTTCGAGGACTTCGACCCGGACGCCGTCGGTGCGCGCGGCTACGCGGTCGCCCGTCTCAACCAGCTGGCATTGGAACACCTGCTCGGCGCCCGATGAGCGTCGTGCGCCGATGAGTCTCGTCGCCGGCGTGGATTCGTCCACGCAGTCGTGCAAAGTCGTGATCCGCGACGCCGAGACCGGTGCGCATGTTCGCGACGGCACGGCCCGGCATCCGGACGGGACGGAGGTCGATCCCGAGGCGTGGTGGGTCGCGTTGCAGGCGGCGATCGCTGACGCCGGCGGCATCGACGACGTGGACGCCATTGCGGTCGGCGGGCAGCAGCACGGCATGGTCTGCCTGGACGAGGCAGGCGCCGTCGTCCGCGACGCGCTGCTCTGGAACGACACCCGCTCGGCACCCGCGGCGGCAGCCCTGGTTGCCGAACTGCCCGGCGGCGCTGCGGCATGGGCCGCGGCGGTTGGCTCGGTGCCTGTCGCGTCGTTCACGATCACCAAGCTGCGCTGGCTCGCCGAGCAGGAGCCCGACAACGCGGCGCGCACCGCCGCGGTATGCCTGCCGCACGACTGGCTGACCTGGCGGCTGCGCGACTCGCCCGGGCTGGGCGGGCTGACGACCGACCGCGGCGACGCCAGCGGCACCGGTTACTGGTCACCGTCGATCGGCGAGTACCGCGACGACCTGCTGCACCTCGGATTCGGAGCGAAGCCGGCTGTGCCGCGAGTCCTGCGGCCGAGCGAGGCGGCCGGGACGCTCGCGAGCGGGGCCGTCGTCGGGCCGGGTACCGGCGACAACGCGGCCGCTGCGCTGGGCGTGGGTGCCGCGACCGGCGACGTCATCGTCTCGATCGGCACGTCCGGGGTGGTCTGCGCGGTGAGCGCGACCCCGACCTCGGACGCCAGTGGGCTGGTAGCCGGATTCGCCGACGCGACCGGGCAGTTCCTGCCGCTGTGCGCGACGCTCAACGCCGCGCGGGTTCTCGACGTGACGGCACGGCTGCTCGGCGTCACGCTCGACGAGCTCTCGCGGCTTGCCATGTCGGCACCTTCGGGCGCCGAGAACCTGATCGTCGTGCCGTATCTGGACGGCGAGCGAACCCCGAACCGCCCCGATGCGACCGGTGCGGTGCACGGCCTGCGCCAGTCGAACACCACGCAGGCCAACCTCGCGAGAGCTGCCGTCGAAGGACTGCTGTGCGGTCTGGCCGATGGCCTCGATGCCTTGCGAGCGCAGGGCGTCGCGGTGAGCCGGGTACAGCTCGTCGGCGGCGGGGCCAAGTCGGACGCCGTCCGCCAGATCGCCCCGGGCGTGCTCGGCGTGCCGGTCGTCGTGCCGGTGCCCGGCGAGTACGTCGCCGACGGCGCCGCCCGGCAGGCCGCCTGGGCGCTGTCCGGTTCGGCCGAGCCACCGGCATGGGCGAGCAGCGGATCTGTCGTGTACGAGGCCGACCTGGTGCCGGACGTTCGCGCACGGTACGCCGAGGTGCGCGACTTTACGGCCAAGCGGTGACCAGCGCGTCCGACGACAGGGCCTCGAGTCCGGCCGGACAGCACACCGTCCGGCGACACAACCTATCGCTCGTCTTGCAGGCGGTGCTCGCTGCCGGCCGCTCGACACGTGTGCAGGTAGCGCACTCGACCGGACTGGCCCGCGCCACGGTTTCGGTGCTGGCCGACCAGTTGCTCGAGGCGGGTCTGCTCGACGAGCTCGACCCCGACCCCACGTCTCCGGGCCGGCCGGCGAGCCCGTTGCGCCTCAACCCGTTCGGCCCCGGCGGGCTCGGCGTCGAGGTCAACGTCGACTACGTCGCCGCGTGCGCCGTCGGCCTCGACGGTCAGGTCCGCGCGCAGTACGCCGAGCCGTTCGAGAGCGCTGCGATGTCGCCCCGGGTGACGCTGCGCCGGGCCGCACGCCTCGCGGCGCGCACCTGCCGTGAGGCGGGCATCCCGATCGCGGGTGCGGGCCTGGCGCTTCCCGGGCTCGTCGATGGCGGCGGCGTGATGCGCCGAGCGCCCAACCTGCCGCGGTGGAACGGCTTCGCAGCCGCCGAGGTGCTCGGCCTGGACCTCGCCTCGTCCGGACTGGAGATGGTGGTTCGTGCCGCCAACGAGGCGAATCTCGCGGCCATCGCCCAGGTCTGGTACGGCAGCGAGGGCCTTCGCGACTTCGTCCACGTCTCGGGCGACGTCGGGGTCGGCGGCGGCATCGTCGTCGGTGGTCAGCTGTACTCCGGGCTGCGCGGCTATGCGGGGGAGTTGGGGCACGTAGTCGTCGACCCGTCCGGGCCGCCGTGCGGGTGTGGCGGTTCCGGATGCCTGGAGCAGCTGGCCGGCCTCGGGGCGCTCGTGCGCGACGCCGGAGCCACCGGCCTGGACGACCTCGTCGAGCGGGCGCGGAGTCACGATCCGCAGGCGCTTGCCGTGCTGGACACCGGTGGGCGCGCGCTCGGCATCGCACTCGCGGCCGCGGTGAACCTGTTCGACCTGCCCGACGTCGTGCTCGGTGGGGTTTACGCCGTGCTGGCGCCGTGGCTGACAGATTCGCTCACCGCCGAGCTGCGGCACCGGGTGGTGAGCAGAGAGCTCGCACGGGTTCACGTCCACGTGTCGAGCCTCGGACCGTACGCCGCAGTACGGGGTGCGGCCGGCTCGGTCGTGGCGCGAGTGCTCAGCGTTCCTGATTCGCTGGTGCGCGTCTGATCACTCGTGCGAGAGCACGGTGATCTCGGGGTGCAGCACGCGATCGAAGCCGACCTCGCGGCGCGGGCCCACGAGGGTGAAGTGCAACGCTGCCCGGATGTCGGCGCTCGATGCGCCGATCCACAACTCGACGTCGCCCGCATCGACCAACCGGCGTCCGGCACGGCCGGTGTATGAGGTGAGGTCGGCATGCAGCTCCACGACGACGGTGCTTGTCTGGCCGGGTGCCAGCTCCACGCGCGCGGCGCCGATCAGTTGCTGCACGGGCCGCGCGGCTTCGGCGACCGGATCGTGCAGGTACACCTGGACGACCTCGACAGTCGGGATCGCCGCGTCGTTGCGCAGGCTGACCGACACCCGGCACGAGCCGTCGGCCGCCCACTGCTCGGGTGAACGCCGCGCGATGTCGAACCAGGTTGCCGGCGCGTAGGACAACCCGTGCCCGAACGCGAACACCGGCGTCGGGTCGATGTTGCTCACCTCGCTGCGCTGCCCGAGCGGCGCGACGAGGTAGGTACTCGGCTGGTTGGCCCCTGCGGCGGGAAAGCTGATCGGCAGGCGCCCGGACGGGTTCACGCGCCCCGACAGCACGTCGGCGATAGCGGTGGCGCCTTCCTCGCCCGGGAAGAATCCGCAGACCGCTGCGGCGAGTCGCTCGACCTGGCGCGAGAGCTCGTACGGCCTGCCGACGAGGAGGACGAGGACAACCGGCGTGCCTGTGGCCAGCAGCGCTTCGAGCAGTTCCTCTTGCCGGCCGGGCAGTCGCAGGTCGGCAGCGTCGCATCCCTCGCCGGACGTGCCGCCGCCGAAGAGGCCGGCCATGTCGCCGAGCACGGCGACGCACACGTCGGCCTCAGCAGCGACACGCGCCGCCGCGGCGATGCCCTCGTCGTCACCGCCCAGTACCGGGCAGCCCTGTGCGTAGCTGACGTCGTAACCGGCGGGGTCCGCGCGTAGGGCGTCGAGCACGGTCGGCACGTCGATGCCCATCGGGACGTCCGGGTGGTGCACGCCGACGTGCAGCGGGAAGGAGTAGCAGCCCATCATCGCGCTCGACTCCGCGGCGCGGGGACCGACGACCGCGATGCGGCGCCCGGGCGCCAGCGGCAGCGTCGCGTCGTTGCTCAGCAGGACGATCGAGCGCTGGGCCAGCTCGCGGGCGAGCGCGCGCGACTCGTCGTCGTCGAGGTCGACGGCCTCGGCGTCCAGCGCCGCGCGCTCCGGCGACCACTCGGTGTCGAGCAGGCCGAGCTCGCACTTCTGCGCGAGCACCCGTTCGAGCGCGCGATCGATCACCGCCACGTCGACCTCGCCGGACTCGACCGCGCTGAGCAGGGGAGCGCCGTAGCAGTTGACGGTCGGCAGCTCGACGTCGATGCCCGCCGACAGGGCGAGCGCCGCCGCGTCGGCCGGGGTGGCCGCGAGGCCGTGCAGCGTATGCAGGAACGACACGGCGAAGTAGTCGGCGACGACCGTGCCGGTGAACCCGTACGTGCCGCGCAGCAGCTCGGTGAGCAGGGCCGGATCGGCCGCGACCGGGACGCCGTCGAGGTCGGTGTAGGAGTTCATGACCGAGCGTGCCCCTTCGCGCAACGCCATCTCGAACGGCGGCAACAGGATGTCGGCCACTTCGCGGGGCCCGATCGACACCGGCGCGAGATTGCGTCCGGCCCGTGACGCGGAGTACCCGACGAAGTGCTTGAGCGTCGACACGATGCCCGCCGACTCGAGGCCGCGCACGTACGCGCTGCCGATTGTGCCGACCAGGTAAGGGTCTTCGCCGATCGTCTCCTCGACGCGTCCCCATCGCAGGTCGCGCACGACGTCCAGCACGGGCGCGAGGCCCTGGTGTACGCCGAGCCGGCGCATGGAAGTCCCGATCCGCGCACCCATCCGCTCGATGAGCTGCGGATCGAAGCTCGCGCCCCAGCACAGCGGCGACGGGTAGACCGTCGCCTGCCACGCGGCCAGCCCGGTCAGGCACTCCTCGTGCACGACGGCCGGAATGCCGAACCGGCCAGCGGCCATGATCTGCCGCTGGCTGCGCGCGACCCCGCGGGCACCGACGGCGGCGTCGACCGGAGTGGTGCCGAACGGGCGGGTGAGCTGCCCGATGCCGTCGCTGATCAGCTCGTCCCAGTTGGTAGGTGCGGAGGCGAAATCGTGCTGATGCGGCGCGACGTCGCCGCCTGCCGCGTCCATGCCGACCCACACACCGTAGAGCTGCGCGATCTTCTCCCGGACGGTCATCCTTGCGATGAGGTCGGCGACCCGCTCACGCGCCGGCGCGCTCGGATCACGCCAGACCTCGTGGGTAACGCGGTTCTCGAGTGTCACGTGGGATCCGTCCGTGAAGAGAGCATGCCTTAGATCGCCCGGGTCGACTGTCGCACGATCAAGCTCGTCGCGAGCGTGATGTGCGTGACCTCGGCCGGTTCCCCGCGAATCAAGCTGATCAGCAGCTCGATCGAGCGCTGGCCCATCTTGCGGATGGGCTGGTCGACGGTTGTCAGAGGTGGCGTGCTCAGGGCCGACTCGGGGATGTTGTCGAAGCCGACGACGGAGAGATGATCGGGCACCCGCAGCCCGAGCTCGGCGGCGACGTCGAGCGTCGTGAGGGCGGAGACGTCGTTCGCCGCGAAGATGGCAGTCGGCGGGTCGGGCAACGTCAGCAGCCGCCGGGCCGGCTCGATCGACACCGCCGGGTCGTAGCCGCCGAGTTCGATCAGGCCTTCGTCGACGGGCACGCCGGCCGCGGCAAGCGCTTGCCGGTAGCCCTGCTCGCGAAGCTGGGCCGACTGCAGGTCGGGACGTCCGGTGAGCATCGCGATCCGGCGGTGGCCGAGCTCGAGCAGGTGCTCGGTGGCGAGCTGCGCGCCGCGCAGGTTGTCGGAGTCGATCGTGGGGAGCTCCGACGGCCCGGTGTGCGGGTCGACCGCCACGACGGGCGCGCCGAGGTCGACCTCGACGACAGTGGGGGTGACCAGCACGGCGCCGTCGGTGAGCGTCCCGGCTAGCCGTGACAGATACCTGCGCTCCCATCCGACGTGATCGCTGGTGCGGCCGCCGGCTGAGTAGATGACCAGTTCGAAGCCGGTGTCGCGAATCGCGTCGGCCGCGCCCTTGAGCAATTCGGTGCTGAACGGCTCGAGGTCGGCCACCAGGATGCCGATGACATTGGTGCGGTGGTTGCGCAGGCTCTGCGCTGCCAGGCTCGCCTCGTAGCCCGTCTCGGCGATGACCGCCTGAACCCGGGCATACGTCGCGGCCGCGACGCCGTAACGCTCGTTGATGACCTTGGATACGGTGGCGACCGAGACGCCGGCCCTTGCCGCGACGTCGCGAATAGTCACGCGAGACCTCGGTTTCACTGGCCGAGAATAGCCTTCGAAAACGTTATCGACAACGATTGACATCGAGGGTAACCCGCGCGCAAACTCACGGAAATCGCGGGCTGACCACAGGGAGCCCGGCTCGGCGACAGCGTCAGGAGATGACGAACATGCTCAGCGTCCGAAAGAGCGGAGCCCTCGCCATTGCGGCGGTGGTTGCGGTGGCGCTTACCGCAGCCTGCAGCAGCAGCAAGGGGGGTGGAGGCGGCAACGGCAGCGTGAATCCCAACAAGCCGGTCACGATGACCTGGTGGCACAACGGGTCGGCAGAGCCGGCTCTGGGCACTTGGAAGTCGGTGGCCGATGCCTACCACGCCGCTCACCCGAACGTGACCATCAAGGTCAACCCGATGCAGAACGAGGCGTTCAAGACCAAGATTCCGGTCGCCTTGCAGGGCAGCGACCCGCCGTCCATCTACCAGCAGTGGGGCAGCGGCGCGATGGCCACCCAGGTCAAGTCCGGCAAGCTGATGGACATCACCCAGGCGGTCTCGAGCTGGATCAGCCAGCTCGGCGCGGCGGCGAAGGGCTGGCAGACCGATGGCAAGCAGTACGGCATCCCGTACGACCTGCACACCGTCGGCTTCTGGTACCGCACCGATCTGTTCCAGAAGGCCGGCATCACCTCGCCGCCCGCGACCATGGACGACCTCAACGCCGACGTCACGAAGCTGAAGGCCGCTGGCATCACGCCGGTCTCGATCGGCAGCAAGGACAAGTGGCCGGACGCGTTCTGGTGGGAGTACTTCGCGATCCGCGAGTGCGCGACCGACACGGTCGTCAACGCGATCAACAACCAGAAGACCGACGACCCGTGCTTCGTCAAGGCCGGTACCGACCTCAAGACATTCCTTGACACCAAGCCGTTCCAGAACGGATTCCTGGGCACACCTGCCCAGCAGGGTGCGGGCAGCTCGGCAGGCCTTGTCGGCAATGCCAAGGCTGCCATGGAGCTGCAAGGCGACTGGGAGCTGCCGACCATCATCCCGCTCACTCAGGACAAGCAGTTCGCCTCGAAGCTGAGCTGGTTCGCGTTCCCGTCCGTCGCCGGCGGACAGGGCTCACCGGGCGCGACGCTCGGTGGTGGTGACGGCTTCAGTTGCACCACCAAGGCGACCGCGGCGTGCCCCGACTTCCTGAAGTACATCGCCAGCGCGGAAGTCCAGACGAAGCTGGTCGAGTCCAACACCGCAACGTTGCCGGCGAACCCGGCCGCCAACGCCGCGGTCAAGGACGCGACGCTGCAGTTGGTGCTCAAGGCGAGCCAGTCCTCACCGTTCGTGCAGACCTACTTCGACCAGGCCTTGCCGACGGCGGTGGGCAACGCGCTCAATGACGCCATCGCCAACTTCTTCGCCGGTAAGGGATCGCCGGAGGACATAGCGGCGGCCGTCGGCAAGGCGGCGCAGCAATAGGAGTAGGCCACAACGATGGTTCAGGCGAACAGCATCACGGACGAGTCCTCCGCCACCGTGGTGTCGCCGGTTGGCCGCGCGATCGCGCGGCCAGCCCGGCGTCGCCGGGGCAGCATGCGCAAGAAGCTCGAGCTGCTGCTCCTGCTCGGGCCGGCCCTCGCGCTGTTCATCGGCTTCGTGTTGCTGCCCATCGCGGTGGCCGTCTACTACAGCCTCTACCGATGGGACGGCTTCGGCCCGCTCACCGACTTCGTCGGCCTGCACAACTACAAGCGGGCACTGTCAGACTCGGTGTTCCAGCACGCGATCCTGCACAACGGCATCATCGCGTTGCTGTCGCTGGTGCTGCAGATCCCGCTCGGCATCGCGCTCGCGCTGATGCTCAACCGCAAGCTGCGCGGGCGGGCGTTCCTCCGGCTCATCGTCTTCGCGCCGTACGTGGTGTCAGAGGCGATCGCGTCGGTCATCTGGCTGCTGATCCTGCAGCCGGACGGTTTCGTCGACAAGGTCATCAGGTCGGCAGGCCTGGGCAGCCTCGTGCACCTGTGGCTCGCCAACAAGACTCTGGTGCTCTACACGCTCTTCGTCGTGCTCACCTGGAAGTACATCGGATTCGGCATCATCTTGTTGCTGGCAGGGCTGCAGGGCATCCCGATGGAGCTGCGTGAGGCGGCGGCCCTCGACGGTGCCACCCCGTGGCAGGCGACCCGCCGAGTCGTGCTCCCGCTGCTCGGCCCGACCGTCCGGATCTGGATCTTCCTGTCGATGATCGGTTCGCTGCAGCTGTTCGACATCGTGTGGATCATGACACAGGGCGGGCCGGCCGACGCGTCGACGACGATGTCGACCTACATGTTCGACAAGGGGTTCACGGCAAGTTCCTACGGTTACGGGAGTGCGGTGACCGTCATCTTGTTCATCATCTGTTTCGTGTTCTCGCTGCTGTACCAGCGATTCGCGCTAAGCCGCGATACCCAGGGCGCGCTGACCCGGATGGCGGGGTGATGACATGTCTTTGATGGTTGACAGGCCGGCGGTCACGCCGGCACCGCCCGCGAAGCCGCGCCGCCGACCGATGTCGCTGGGCACGCCGTTCACCTACTTCGGCGCGCTGGTCATCATCTTGCTCACTGTCGTGCCCGTCCTGTACGTGGTCGTGGGCGGCTTTCGGACGACTGCGCAGATCAACGAGTCGCCGGCCGGCCTGCCGCACCCCTGGGTGTTGGACAACTACCGCGCGATCATCACGTCGTCGGCGTTCTGGCACTACCTCGGCAACAGCGCACTGATCGCGGTCGTTGCCACGTCACTGGCTGTCGGCTTCGGCGCGTGCGCGGCGTTCGCTCTGTCGCGGTACACGTTCAGGGGACGCGAGGCGATCTACACGCTGTTCCTCGTCGGGCTGCTCTTCCCGTTGACAGTGGCAAGCTTGCCGCTCTACCTGCAACTGCGGCGGATGGGCCTGCTCGAGAACTGGATAGGCGTGGCGATTCCCGAGGGCGCGTTCTCGCTGCCGATCACGATCCTGATCCTGCGCCCGTTCATGCGCGCAATCCCCGCCGAACTCGAGGACGCTGCCGTGGTGGACGGGTCGACGCGGCTCGGGTTCTTCTGGCGGATCCTGCTGCCGCTGTCGATGCCGGCACTGAGCACGGTGTCGATCCTGGCGTTCGTCACCAGCTGGAACTTCTACTTGCTGCCGTTGCTGGTGTTCAACGATCCGTCGCACTTCACCTTGCCGCTGGGTGTGGCCACGTTCCAGTCGCAGTACTCGCAGGACACCGCGCGGGTGCTGGCCTTCACCGCGCTGTCGATGGTGCCCGCCCTGTGCTTCTTCGTCTTCGCCGAGCGGCGCATCGTCGGCGGGCTCTCCGGCGCGGTCAAGGGGTGACCAGGTTCCGGAACCCGATCCTGCCCGGGTCGCATCCCGACCCGTCGATCTGCCGGGTCGGTGAGGACTACTACCTGGCCACGTCGACGTTCGAGTACTTCCCGGGTATCGCCCTGCACCACAGCCGCGATCTCGTGCACTGGCGCCCGATCGGCCATGCGCTCGACCGTGCTTCGCAGCTACCGCTCGACGGCGTGCGTGCTTCCGGCGGGCTGTACGCGCCGACCTTGCGTCACGCGAACGGGTTGTTCTACCTCGTCTGCACGCTGGTCGACGGCACCGGGCCGAGTGGCAACTTCGTGGTGACCGCGGGCGATCCGGCCGCTGCGTGGTCCGAGCCGGCCTGGCTGGCTGACGCGCCGGGGTTCGACCCGTCGCTGCTCTTCGACGACGACGGCCGGGTGTGGCTGTGCGGGACCTTCGAGCGAGACCCCGAGTCGCGTCCCGGCCGGACCACGGTGTGGCTGCAGGAACTGGACGTTCCCGCCATGCGGCTCGTCGGCGAGCGCCACCTGATCTGGACCGGTGCCGCCGTGGACGCCCGCTGGGCAGAGGGCCCGCACGTGTACCGCATCGGCGACCTGTACTACCTGCTCACCGCCGAGGGTGGTACGTCGTTCGACCACGCCGTCGTCATCGCTCGCAGCTCGTCGGTGACCGGCCCGTACGAGCCGTGCCCGCGCAACCCTGTGCTGAGCGCCCGGCATCTGGGCCCGGACACCCCGATCGTCGGCACCGGTCACGCGGATCTGGTCGAGCTGCCCGACGGTTCGTGGTGGTCGGTGCTGCTTGCGATGCGTCCCTACCCGGACGGCACGTGGAACCTCGATCGCGAGACGTTCCTGACGCCGGTCGAGTGGCACGACGGCTGGCCGGTCTTCAATCCGGGGCACGGCCGGGTGCTGCTCGACGAGCGGCGACCGTCGCTGCCTGCGCACCCGTGGCCGGTCGGGCCACGCGTCGACTCGTTCGACGCGTTGTCGCTCGGGCCGGAGTGGATGATGATCCGGACGCCGCGCGAGCAGTGGTGGAGTCTGGACGACCGTCCGGGCCATCTGCGCCTGCGGCTGCGCCCCGAGACGCTGGCCGATCGCGCCAACCCGAGTTTCGTCGGCCGCCGCCAGCGGGATCGAGACTTCACCGCGTACACGGTCGTCGACGTGGCGCCCGCCGCCGAGGATGAGGCCGCGGGCTTGGCGGTCGTGAAGGGCGACACCTTCCACATCCGGCTGGAGATCTTCGGGGTAGGTGATCGCGGCGCACGGCTGGTCTGCCGGCGAGACGGTGTCGACACGGTCGTGGCTACCGTGCCGGTGGCGGACGGCGTCGTCCGGCTCGGCGTCGAGGCGCGGGCTCAGGACTACACGTTCCGGGTCGGCGAGCAGACCGTCGCGTCCGTCGACGGGCGAATCCTGAGCTCGACCGTGGCCGGCGGCTTCTTCGGTGCCGTCGTCGGCGTCTATGCCACAAGTAGCGGGCATTCGAGCACGACCGTCGCGGACTTCGACTGGTTCGAGTACACGCCCATCGTGGAGCAACCCGGCTGACCGTCCGGGACTACGTGCTGGCGGCTGGGCGCCCGGCTGCAAAGGCGACATGATCATCTGGCCGGAGGCCGCGAGAACTGGAGAATCGGCAGCGGGCCGATTAGCCGGAAACGGGACGGTTCGTACTAGGGACCTTTGTCCCGAACTACCCGGGCGGTAGGTCTCTACGGCTGGCGCGGCGGCACGGCGAGGCTGGTCAGCACGGCGCGGCCGCGATGCTGCGCTGCCGCTCGAGACGGGTGAGGTGGCCGCGTGGATTCGTTGATGCTGGCGCGATGGCAATTCGCGACGACGACGATCTACCACTTCCTCATCGTTCCGCTGTCGATAGGGCTGACCCTGCTCGTCGCGACGATGCAGACGATGGCCTATCGCCGGCGCGGCACGCCGGCCGGCGACGACTGGGACCGGGCCACCCGGTTCTGGGGACGCATCATGCTGGTGCTGTTCGCGCTCGGCATCGTCACCGGCATCGTGCAGGAGTTCCAGTTCGGCATGAACTGGTCGGCGTATTCGCGATTCGTCGGCGACATCTTCGGTGCCCCGCTCGCGATGGAAGGCCTCATCGCGTTCTTCCTCGAGTCGACGTTTCTCGGCCTGTGGATCTTCGGCCGCGGGCTGCTCAGCCCGCGGCTGCACCTGGCCACGATCTGGCTGGCCGCGATCGGCACCGTAATCAGCGCGTACTTCATCCTCGCTGCCAACAGCTTCATGCAGCACCCGGTCGGCCTGGTCTACGACACGGCTCAGAAGCGCGTCGAGCTGACCTCGATCTGGAAGGTGCTGACCAACTCGACGCAGCTCGTGACGTTCCCGCACACGATCTTCGCCGCCCTGATGACGGCCGCCGCGATCCTGCTGTCGGTGAGCGCGTTCCACCTGCGCCGCTCGGGAGAGGCCGCGGACCCCGTGCACCGCAAGGCGGCCGGGCTGTCGATCGGCGTGCTGCTCGCCTCGGTGGTCGGGGTGAGCCTGGTCGGGCACGTCCAGGGCCAGATCATGACCGACCAGCAGCCGATGAAGATGGCCGCCGCCGAAGCGTTGTGGGACACCAAGGCGAACGCGCCGTTTAGCCTGTTCGCCTACGCCAATGTCAGCCAGGGTCACAACAAGATCGACATCAGCATCCCGCGCGGCCTGTCCATCCTCGCGAAGAACCGGCCGGGCGCGACGGTGCAGGGCATCAACGACGTGAAGGATGCCGAGGCCGCAAAGTACGGAGGCAGCCCGAGCAGCTACGTGCCGGTCGTGTGGATGGCCTACTGGATGTTCCGGCTGATGATCGGCTTCGGCGTGCTGGCGGGCCTGGTCGCGCTCGGCGTGCTCGTCCAGTGGTGGCGCGGTCGGCTCACGGCGAGCCCGCGGTTGCTGCGCGTCGCGACCTGGACCGTGGCGCTGCCGTTACTGGCCAACACCGCGGGGTGGCTGTTCACCGAGACCGCCCGCCAACCCTGGCTGGTGTACGGGCTGCTTCGGACGCGCGACGGCGTCTCGACCAACGTCTCGACGGGATTCGTCGCGGCAACCCTCGTGGGCTTCACCGCGCTGTACGGGTTGCTCGGCTTCATCTGCTTCCGGATGGTGCGCCGCATCGCCCGGGCCGGCCCGGACTCGGCCGGACCGCCGGCGGCGGAACTCGACGACGACCGCCAGTTGAGCCTGGCCTGAGGAGGGCTTCGCGATGCAGGGTTTCTGGTTCGGCGTCATCGGAGTGCTGTGGGCGGGCTTCTTCCTGCTCGAAGGGTTCGACTTCGGCGTCGGCATGCTGCTGCCGGTCGTCGCGAAGACCGACACTGATCGCAAGATGGCGCTGCGCTCGATCGGGCCGTTCTGGGACGGCAACGAGGTGTGGCTGATCGTCGCGGGCGGTGCGACGTTCGCGGCGTTCCCGGAGTGGTACGCGAGCGTGTTCGCCGGCTTCTACCTGGCCTTCGCCGTGCTGCTCGTCGGGCTGATCCTGCGGGGCATCGGCATCGAGTACCGCGGCAAGGCGCACACCGATCACGGCCGCCGGTGGTGCGACTTCGCGATCGTGGTCGGCTCGCTGCTTCCGGCGCTGCTGCTCGGCGTCGCGTTCGCCGACTTCATGCGCGGGGTGCGGATGAACGCGGCGCACGACATGACCGGCGGCTTCTGGGATCTCGTGACGCCCTATGCGCTGCTCGGCGGCGTCGTCACGCTGACCCTTTTCGCGTTTCACGGCGCCTTGTTCCTGGTGCTGCGAACCGAGGGCGAGGTACGAGAGCGGGCCCGTGGTGTGACGCGAATGCTGGCGGTGCCCACCGCTGTTGCGGCCGTTGCGTTCATCGTGTGGACGTCGCAGGTGCGTGGCGAGTGGGTCAGCTTAATGCTCGGCGGGGTCATCGTCGTCGCGTTCCTCGTGGCGGCCCGGGCCGCCTACGCCGCGCGGTCCGTGGCGGCGTTCTCGGCCAGCTCGGTAGCCGTGGCGCTCGTGCCGGTGTGGGTCTTCGCGGCGCTTTGGCCTTACGTCCTCCCAGCGCGGAACCACGCGGCGTTCTCGCTGACCGTCTACAACGCGAACTCCAGCCCGTACACGCTGCGGGTGATGACGGTCGTTGCCTTGATCTTCACGCCGATCGTGCTCGCCTACCAGGCCTGGACGTACTGGTATTCCGCGCCCGGGTGACCGGAGCGGACGTCGCCGGGGACGGCTACGGCGGCGGCATCCTGGCGCGAGCGCGCGAGTCGGCCAAGAAGACGCTCGGCGGCCCGTCCGAGCCTGCGGACAGCGCGGCACCCACGGCCCCATGAGCCGCCCGGTCGATCCTCGGTTGCTGCGCGCCGTCCCGTCGATGCGCCGGCTGATCGCGACGCTCGGCGTGCTGCAGGCGGTCGGCGCGGTGCTGACCGTGGCGCAGGCGGGTGTGCTCGCCGAGCTCATCGTCGCGATCTTCCTGCGCCTCGAGCACGGTGGCGATCTGCTCGTCCGGCTGGGCGTCCTCGCGGCGGTGGGCATTGCGCGCGCGGCGCTCGCCGCGTTGCAGGAAGTGCTCACCGCGCAGTACTCGGTGCGCGTGCGGGCGCAGCTGCGCCGTGCGGTGCTGGACGCGATCGTGCGGCTCGGCCCCGCGTGGGCCGACCGGCAAGCTCCGGGCCGACTGGTCACGGCGGCAGGCCCCGGCCTGGAGGCACTGGACGGATACCTGACCCGTGCGATTCCCGCGCTGGTCTCGGCGGCTGTCGTGCCGGGCATCGTGCTGCTGCGGATCGGGATCGCCGACTGGCAGAGCGTGCTCGTACTCATTCTTGCGTTGCCCCTCGTGCCGTTGTTCATGGTTCTGATCGGCATCACCACCCGTCGCCACATGGACCGGCAGTATGCGGCGCTGTCCCGGATGGCCGGCCACTTCCTCGACCTCGTGCAGGGCCTGACCACGCTGAAGGTCTACGGGCAGGCGAAGCGGCAGGTCGAGACCGTACGCCGGGGTACGGAGGCGTATCGCAGGCGGACGATGGCGACGTTGCGCGTGGCGTTCCTGTCGGGCCTCGTACTCGACTTGATCGCGTCGCTGTCGGTCGCCGTCGTCGCCGTCGACGTCGGGCTGCGCCTGGATCACGGCCACCTCGGCCTGCAGACGGCCCTCGTGGCGCTGCTGCTCGCCCCGGAGGTGTTCGCTCCGCTGCGGGCGCTGGGCACGAATCACCACGCCAGCCAGGAGGGGGCCGTCGCGTCGTCCGCTGCGCTCGATGTGCTGGACGAGGCGGCCGCGCTGCGGGCGGCGCCGCAATTGGCCGGCGGGATCCGGCCGGATGGCTCGGTGGCGATCGAGGGCCTCGCGGTGGCGTATGCGGACCGCGCCGAGCCCGCGCTGGCCGGGCTCGATCTCGTGCTCGAGCCGGGCGAAGTCGTTGCCGTGCAGGGCGAGAGCGGTGCGGGCAAGAGCACACTGCTCGCCGTGCTGCTGCGTCTCGTCGCGGCCGAGGGACGCATCTCGGTCGGCACGGCCGACGGCGCCGTCGACCTGTCCGTGATCGACCCGACGGCCTGGCGGGCGAACCTGGCCTGGGTGCCGCAGCGCCCGCAGCCGACCCAGCCGACGGTCGGCGCCGAGGTCGCGCTCGGTGATCCGACCGCCGGCCCGCACGAGGTGGCCGATGCGGTCGCCGACTGCCACGCTCCCCATCCGGACACACCGCTCGGCGAGGACGGCACGGAGATCTCGGCCGGGCAGCGCCGCCGCGTCGCGCTGGCCCGGGCCCTGCTGCGCGCCCGGCGCGTCCGCGACGGCGGCGGTGTGCCGATCGTGCTGCTCGACGAACCGAGCGAGGATCTCGACGCGGTGACCGAGCGGGTCGTCGCTTCGGTCATCGGCGAGCTGGCGGGCTGGGCGACGGTGGTCATGGTGACGCACAGCGCGCGGCTCTCGGCCGTCGCGGACCGGCGCGTCGTGCTCGACGGTGGGCGGCTGGTGCACGACGTGCGCCAGCGCGCCGTGCGGGAACAGCCGGCCGGTGTGCTCCGTCTTCCCGCCCCGCATGCGCCCGCGGTCATGGCAGCGGCGAGCGTCCCGTCGCTGGGCCGGTTGATCGGTTCGGGTGGACCGGGTCGCCGCCTCGTCGCCGCTGCGCTGCTCGGCGGGGCTTCGGGGCTGGCCGGCCTCGCGCTGACCGCGACCTCGCTGTGGCTGATCTGCCGAGCGGCGCAGCAGCCGAACGTGCAGGCCCTGGAGATCGCGGTGGTCGGCGTCCGCGCCTTCGCGCTGGGGCGCGCCGTACTGCGCTACGCCGAGCGGCTGGTGAGTCACGACGGTGCACTGATGCTGCTCGCCGAGATTCGAGCGCGCGTGTTCGCCGCCCTCGAACCCCTTGCGCCGATGGGATTGTCGGGCTTTCGCCGTGGCGACCTGCTGCGGCGGTTCGTGTCGGACGTGGACGGCGTCCAGGAGGGCCTGGTGCGCGCCGTCGTGCCGGCTGCGAGCGCGCTGATCACGGCTGCGGGAGCGATTGCGCTCGCGTCACTGCTTGCCCCGGCCGCCGGGGCGGCGCTCGCCGTGGCATTGCTGCTCGGCACCGTTGCCGTCCCGGTCGCCGTGCGCCGACTCGCCGGCGACGCGGCCGCACTTGCGGCCGCGGCCGGGCGTCGCGACGCTCGGCTCACCGCGGCCCTCGACAGCCTCGCGGAGCTGACGGCCTACGGCGCGGACCGCCGTGCGATGGCCTCGGTCGGGCGTGCCGACATGGCGGTCGTCCGGGCATCACGGCGTCCGGCCGCAGCGGGTGCCGCTGGTGCCGGGCTGACCGCGGCGCTCTCGGCGCTCACGCTGCCGGCGGTGCTCGCGGCCGGGGCTGCGGCCGCCGCGGCGCACCGCTGCCCGCGGCGTTCGCGGCGTGGTCGCGGTTGCGCGCCGGCATGCGACGCGTGGCCACCGTGCTGGCCGTGACACCGCCGGTCGCGGAACCCGCCGTCGTCGGCGACGTGCCGGCCGGCCCGATCGGCGTGCGTGCGGCATCGGTGACCATCGCGCCCGGGGCCGGCGCGCCTGCCGTGCTCCGCGACGCGAGCCTGACCGTGCGCCCGGGCGAGCGGGTAGCAGTGATCGGGCCGAGCGGGTGCGGGAAGAGCACGCTGCTCGCTGCGACGCTGCGCCTGCTGGCCCCGCAAGAGGGCAGCGTCGAGATCACGAACGCAGCGGGCGGCGTCGCGCTGACCGCGATGGGCGCCGATGACGTCCCGCCGCTGGTCGCCGGCTCGCTCCAGGGCGACCACGTGTTCAACGCCTCGCTGCGCGACAATCTGCGCGTCGTGTGCCCGTCGGCGAGCGACGCGGACCTGGACGCCGTGGCCGAGCGGGCGGGCCTAGGCGGGTTCGTCCGGGCGCTGCCCGGCCGATGGGGCTCACCGGCTGGACCGAACGGCGCGGCGCTGTCGGGCGGGCAACGGCAGCGACTGCTGTTGGCGCGGGCGTTGCTGGCCGATCCGGACGTCCTGGTACTTGACGAGCCGACCGCCCATCTGGATCCCGCGACCGAGCGGGAGGTGCTGGCCGACCTGCTGGCCGGCACGCGCGGGCACACGGTCCTGATGTCCACGCACCGGCGGATCCCCGCGGATCAGCTCGACCAGGTCGTGCGCATCGACCGCTGCAAGCTCATGGCGGACCTGCCGGACATCTCCACCGCGCTCATCGCGTAGCGGTTCGGCCAGCAGCCTCGGTGCGCACGAAGTACGCCGACGGGCACGGCCCGAAGTCCGTTGTCACCGTCTCGCCGTCGTGGATCCGGTAGATGTGCCACTCGTCGCCCTGGCCGAACATGACCCGCCCGCTGTCCTCGTCCAGATACTGCACGCCGCGACAGGGACCATCCACACAGAAGACCCGGATGATCGCTCTCGCATGCACCTGGTGATCGTTCGGCGATGCGCCCGCGCGCACAAGGGACCAAGGTCCTGCCGGCGGGCGATGTGGGCGCCCGCTGTTTCGCCGCGCGGCGGAGGTGGTCATCCGCGCCCGACCGCGAGCCCGAGGTCGGTGGCCAGCTGCTCGATACGTTCGCGCTGCTGCTCGATCACTGCGCGTTCGGCGCGCCACGCCGCCCGCTTGTCGCGATGCCGCATCGGCGGCCGTCGGGCGCGCCAGTCGCGAAGCGTCATCCGCCAGCAGAAGTCCTCGGCGACGAGCACGCCGAACGGTGGCTTGTCCAGCGCGTCACGGGCCTCGATCGTCACGTGGACGGAGCCCAGGTACAGCGTGGACTGCAACGGGTCGGCGTCGGGTGGTTCGTTGCCCATGTCCGGCACGAACGGAAACGGGTACATCGTGGCTCCCTGCGGGCTCGGCGCGTTTCCCGTGACTCTTCGCCCCGCACGCCGTTCGCCGGCAGGGTGCAACGACAGGCGGATCGCGGTGCGAACGACCCCGTCCCGACAGGACGTTCGCCCCTCACGCGCGAGACGGCCATGCGGTGCGCTTGATTCGACACCCGCGTGAAGGGATACCGCATGACCCGCCACATTGTTGTCGGCGTCGACGGCTCGCCAGCGTCCGAGCGGGCCCTCGTCTGGGCGGCCGACGCCGCGACCCGTGACGACGCCCAGCTGCTCATCGCCCACGGCGGTGACGTGCTGCCCAAGGCCGAGCTCGCGCTCGACGGCGGGCGCGACTACGGCCGGGACCTGCTGCGCGAGGCCGTCGCGACCGCGATCGACGTCGGCGGAACCTGCAACGTGAGCACGGTCCTGCGTCAGCAGAGCCCGGCCGAGTTGCTGCTCGAACTGAGCGACGATGCGCGGATGGTCGTCGTGGGTACGCACGGCGCGGGCCGGATCGTCGGCGCGCTGCTCGGCTCGGTCGCGTACCGCGTCGCCGCGCACGCACGCTGCCCGGTTGTGGTCGTCCCCGAGGGCTGGCGGGCACCGGCGACCGGCGAAGCGCGTGCTGTCGCGGTCGGCGTATCCGGATCGGTGTCCGGCGGGGACGCGCTGGACTTCGCCTTCGACGAAGCCGAGCGCGCGGGCGTGCCGCTCGTCGCGGTCCGGTCCTGGACCGAACTCGACTCGACCAGGCGCGACGTCGACCTGGTGGCCAACGGCAACGAGCGCCTGCGGCACGAGCAGCAGGAGCTGCTGACCGGCATCGTCGAGGCCGCCTGGGCGCGGCATCCGACCGTCGAGGTCGTCACCGAACTGTCCAGTGAGGCCGTCTACGACGCGTTGCTCGCGGCTGCCACGCGCGCCGACCTGCTCGTGCTCGGCTGCCGCCACGCCGACGACCACATGTTCTCCCGGTTGGGCCCGATCGCGTCGCGGCTGCTCCACACGTCTCCGTGCCCGGTGGCCGTCGTCGGTCATCCCGTCGCGCCGACGAAACCGGAGCCGGTTGCGGACGACCACGCATATGAGGAGTTGCTGAAATGAACGAAGACCTTGGTTCTGGCCAGGACCGCATCGTCGTCGGCGTCGACGGATCAGAGCCGTCGAAGTCGGCGCTGCGCTGGGCGGCTCGCATGTCGGCGATGACCGGCGCCCCGATCGACGCCGTCATCGCGTGGCAGCCTCCGCCGAACTACGGGTGGGGATACATGAACGCGACGTGGCGACCCGACGTGGACGCCGACAAGGTCATCAACGCGGCGGTCGACTCGGTGTTCGGTACCGAACGCCCGAGCGGCATCCGGCTGATCATCGAGCGCGGAAACCCCGCCAAGGTCCTGCTGGATCACAGCCGGGGCGCGCAGATGGTCATCGTCGGCAGCCGAGGCCACGGCGGGTTCGTCGGGCTGCTGCTGGGATCGGTGAGCGCCAACTGCGCCGAGCACGCGACGTGCCCGGTACTCGTCGTGCACGGAACCTCTGACGACGAGGACGAAGGAGACGAGTCGTGACGATCCGAGTAGGCGTCAACGGCTTCGGGCGGATCGGCCGCGAGTACCTGCGCTACGCGGCCGACAGTGCCGACATCGAGGTGGTCGCGATCAACGACGTCGCCGACATCGCGACGCTTGCCCGGCTGCTCCGGCACGACAGCACGTTCGGCCCGTTCGGCAAGGAGGTCGAGGTCCAGGACGACACGCTGGTCGTCGACGGGCGCAAGGTCGCGGTCAGCGGCGTTCGCGAGCCGCGCGACCTGCCCTGGGCCGAGCACAACGTGGACGTCGTGATCGAGTCGACCGGCAAGTTCCGCACGCGGGAGACGGCCGGTGGCCACATCGCCGCCGGAGCGTCGCGAGTCCTCGTGTCCGCGCCCGGCAAGGGCCTCGACGCGACCATCGTGATGGGCGTCAACGACACGACTTATGACCCGGAGTTGCACCGCGTGATCTCCAACGCGTCATGCACGACGAACTGCGTCGCGCCGATGGTGAAGGTGCTGCACGACGCGTTCGGCATCGAGCGCGGCTTCATGACCACCGTGCACGCATACACGAACGACCAGAACGTGCTGGACGCTCCACACAAGGATCCGCGCCGTGCACGGTCCGCGGCGGTCAACATCATCCCGACGACGACGGGCGCTGCCCGTGCCGTCGGCGAGGTGCTGCCGGACATCGCGGGACGGCTCGACGGGGTCGCGCTTCGCGTGCCGGTCGTCGACGGTTCACTCGTCGATCTCGGCGTGCTGCTCGAGCGCGACGTGACGGTCGCGGAGGTCAACAGCGCGTTCGAGGCCGCGAGCGCTCAGGGTTCGCTCGCCGGCAAGCTGAGTTACACCAACGAGCCCGTCGTGTCGTCCGACGTCATCGGCGACCCGGCCTCGTGCGTGTTCGACTCGAGTCTGACCCAGGCGTCCGGACGCTTCGTGAAGGTCTTCGGGTGGTACGACAACGAATGGGGATACACGTGCCGGCTCGCCGACCTGACGCGATTGGTCGCAGAGGCTGCCGCGCACTAGCTCGCGGCGGGTGGACGGTGGTCACCGAATCGTCGGGCCGTTGGGCCCTGCCGATCGTCCGCAGCGTTGGCCACGCTGGGCTCATGGTGGCAAACGAAGTCGATGCCGTGCGCGCGGACGGCGGACTGGTGCACATCCGCCCGATCCAGGACGGCGATCATGGCGGGTTGCTCGCACTCAACGCGCGGGCCTCGGACCAGTCGATCTTCAACCGCTTCTTCTCGCTGAGCCGGCACGCGGCTGACGTCTACGTCGACCGCCTACTGCGGCCGCCGGACGCCGACCATCAGGCACTGGTTGCTTTCGTCGGCGACGAACTGGTCGGCGTGGCGGCGTTCGAACGGCTCGACACGGTCTCGGCCGAGTTCGCGTTGCTCATCGACGACCGCGAGCAGCATGCCGGCATCGGCACGTTGCTGATCGAGCACCTGGCGAGCGTCGCCCGCCGGTGCGGCGTGCGCCGGTTCGTGGCCGACGTGCTCGCCGAGAACGCCCCGATGATCCGCGTCATCCGAAGCCTCGGCTACGAGACGAAGACCGAGCTCGAGTACGACGTCCAGCACCTGTCGTTCGACCTCGACCCGGGCGCCCGTGTCGTCGCGGCGATGGACGACCGCGAGCGAGTGGCCGACGCGGCCAGCCTGCGCCCGCTACTCGCCCCGCGGTCGATAGCCGTGATCGGCGCGAGCGTGCGGCCGAGGGCGGTCGGGCACGAAGTGCTGCGCAACATCCTCGACGGCGGCTTCGCCGGCACCGTTCACGTCGTCAACCCGAATCACGACGCCGTGCTCGGCGTGCCGTCGGTGCCTTCGGCGCTGGACCTGCCCGTCGTGCCGGACCTCGCCATCGTCGCCGTGCCCGCCGCGCAGGTGCTCGACGTCGTGCGGGCCTGCGGTGAGCGCGGGACGCGCGGCGTCGTGCTGCTCAGCGCGGGGTTCGGCGAGACCGGGCAAGCCGGCCAGGCGCTGCAGCATGAGATTCTCGCCGTCGCGCGCCGCCATGGCATGCGCCTGATCGGGCCGAACTGCCTCGGCCTGGTCAACACCGATCCCGCCGTGCGCCTGAACGCGACGTTCGCGCCGTTGCCGATGCAGCCGGGCAACCTCGGCCTTGTCTCGCAGTCCGGTGCTCTGGGGATCGCTGTGCTCGCCGCGGCGAAGCGCTGCGGGCTGGGCATCTCGCAGTTCGTGTCGGTCGGCAACAAGGCCGACGTCAGCGGCAACGACCTGCTGCTCGCCTGGGAACGAGACGAGCGGACGTCGGTGATCGCGCTGTATCTCGAGTCGTTCGGCAACCCGCGCAAGTTCTCGCGCATCGCCCGCCGGGTGTCGCGAACCAAGCCCATCATCGCCATCAAGGCAGGGCGAACGCCTGCCGGGCAGCGCGCGGGTCAGTCGCACACGGCGGCCGCCGCATCGTCGGACGCGGTCGTCGACGCCATGTTCGAGCAGGCCGGCGTGCTGCGCGTGGACACGATGGAGCAGATGCTCGACGTGGCGCGCGTGCTGTCGGACCAGCCGTTGCCGGCAGGCCCGCGCGTCGCCATCGTCGGCAACTCAGGCGGTCCGGGCATCCTCGCCGCGGACGCCGCCGAGGCTGCCGGGCTCACCGTCGTCGAGCTGGACGACGTGACCGTCTCGCTCGTAGCCCAGGCAGTCTCGTCCGCGGCGTCCTGTCAGAACCCGATCGACCTCGGCGCTGCCGTGCAGCCGGCCGAGGCCGGCGAGGCCGTGCGCGTCCTGCTCGCCGCGCAGGAGGTCGACGCCGTGCTGACCGTGTTCACCGAGACCCTCGTCGCGAACCCCGACCAGGTGATGGCGGCCGTCGTCACAGCCGCGGCAGGGTCCGGAAAGCCGGTGGTGGCCACGCAGGTCGGCGGCGAGGCGCAGTCCGTCCCGGTGCCGGGCACGAAGCGCGCTGTGCCCGTGTTCACGTTCCCGGAGCCCGCCGCCGCGGCGATCGGTTTCGCCTACCGCTACGCCGGGATCCGCTCGGCGGCGCCGCACGACGCCACGCGGCCCGTCGGTATGGACGCCGAGGGGGCCCGTGACTTCATCGCCGGTCGGCTGGCCGCCGGCGGTGGCTGGCTCGGCGCCGAGGACGTCGCCCGGCTGCTGATCCGCTACGGCGTCCCGATGAGCCCGCAACGGGTCGTGCACGACGTCGACGACGCGCTGATCGCCGCGGCCGAGTTGGGCTATCCGGTCGCCGTGAAGCTGGCAGGCGGCACGGTCCACAAGACCGACGTCGGGGGAGTGCGGCTCGGCATCGCCGACGAGCGGGCGCTACGCGAAGCGTTCCTCGCGATGCCGCCGGGCGACGTTCTGATCCAGCCGATGGCGCCGCCCGGTACCGAACTCATCGCCGGGGCCGTGCAGGATCCGCAGTTCGGGCCGGTGGTGATGCTCGGCGCGGGCGGGGTCCTCGCCGACATGATCGCCGACCGGCAGTTCCGGCTCGCCCCGCTCACCGCCCAGGACGCCGACGCGATGATCGGCGGATTGCGCACGTCCGCGCTGCTCGACGGCTACCGTGGACGTCCTGTCGTGTCGCGGCAGGCAGTGCGCACGTTGATGCTGCGACTCGCCGCGCTCGCCGACGACATCCCGGAGGTGGCCGAGTTGGACCTCAATCCCGTCATCTGCCTCGGCGACGATCTGGTCGTCGTCGACGCGAAGGTGCGCCTGGCCCCTGCCCAGCCGGCCCCCGATCCCGTGCTGCGCCAACTTCGAGGCTGACCGTGCCGAAGCCGCATAAAGACCAGCTCGCCCGCTTGGGCCGGGCGGTCTATGAGAAGGAGCTGTTCCGGCTGCAGGCCGAGCTGGTCACGATGCAGGAGTGGGTGCGCGAGTCTCGGGCGCGCATCGTCGTGATCTTCGAAGGACGCGACGCCGCCGGCAAGGGCAGCGCGATCAAGCGGGTCACGCAATATCTCAACCCGCGCGTCGCGCGCATCGTCGCGCTGCCGGCGCCCACCGAGCGGCAGCGCAGCCAGTGGTACTTCCAGCGCTACGTCGACCACCTGCCCGCGGCCGGCGAGATCGTGCTGATGGACCGGTCCTGGTACAACCGCGGCGGCGTCGAGCACGTCATGGGCTACTGCACGCCGGACGAGCACCGGCGCTTCCTCGCCCAGTGCCCGGTGTTCGAGCGCCTGCTGCTCGACGACGGGATCCTGCTGCGCAAGTACTGGTTCTCGGTCAGCGACGACGAGCAGGAACACCGGTTCCGGTCGCGCCTGGACGACCCGATGCGCCGGTGGAAACTCTCGCCGATGGATCTGGAGTCGATCCGCCGCTGGGAGGACTACTCCCGGGCGAAGGACGAGATGTTCGTGCACACCGACACCGCCGAGTCGCCGTGGTACGTCGTCGAGGCCGACGACAAGCGGCGCGCGCGCATCAACATGATCGCGCACCTGCTCGCGACCATCCCGTACTCCGAGGTGCAGCGCGACGCGCTCGAACTGCCGAAACGGCCCACCGCGGCGAACTACGTCCGCCCGCCGCGTGACCTGTACCGGTCCGTCCCCGACCACGCCGCCACGCTCGATTGAGTGGCCTTCGCCGCTCGTGGCCGCTTGCGGTCAAAGCCACCTTTCGGTCACGGCAACCGATACCGGCGCAGCGTCGGAGTCGGTAGACACGGGTGGGGCGGGTCCGGCTCCGATCCGAACGTGAGGAGCCGTGCATGCCACGGCAGAGGACTCGGCAGGCGACGCAATCGACCAGACCGTGCTGGCATGTTCGACGTTCGCTGATACTGCGGGCCGCCGGCAGTCCGGATGGTTGGATATTCCGATGCCCGGCGCACGGGACCAGGAGCGGTCGCGCGTCCTGCTCGCCTACACCGCCTTCGTGCTGGTCGGCGTCAGCGCGGCGGTGGGTGGCGTGCTGCTGCCTGCGCAGATCCTCGACTACGGCGTCAGCAAGGCCACGATCGGGCTGATCTTCGTCACGGGCTCTGCCGGGTTTGCGCTGTCCGGAGTGACGGCCGGCGCGTTGATCCACCGTGCGGGTTTCCGGACGGCCCTGGCGGTCGGCGGTGCCGCGTACCTGCTGGCTGCCCTCGGCACCGCCGCACGGCCGCCGTTCGTGGTGCTGGTGCTCGTGCAGGTGCTGCTGGGGTACGGCACCGGCGTGCTGGAGTCGGCGCTCAACGCCTACCTCGCCGGACTGCCCGAGCCCAGCGGCCCGCTCAACCGCCTGCACGCGTTCTTCGGCGTCGGCGCGCTGATCGGCCCGTCGCTGGCTGCCTGGATGCTGAGCCGGGTCTCGTGGCCGACCGTGTGGCTCGTCCTGGCGCTGCTGTGCGTGCCGCTGTTGGTCGCGTTCCTGATGGCCTACCCGCGGGCTGCACCGGCCGAGCCCTCGCCCGAGCCGCCCGTGCGCGGGCGATTGCTCGCGGCAGTGCTGCGCGAGCCGGCCGTCGTGCTCGGTGCGGTGTTTCTGTCGATCTATGTCGGGCTCGAGATGAGCGTCGGCAGTTGGGCGTTCACGTTCCTGATCGAGGACTGGCATCAGCGCGACGTGCTCGCCGGCTACGCCGTCACCGGCTACTGGCTCGGGCTGACCGTGGGCCGCTTCGTGATCAGCCCGCTCGGCAGCCGGCTAGGACTGAGCCCCGTCGCGATCGCGTCGGGTTGCCTGGGCGGGGTCGGTCTGGGCGCGGTCCTGGTCTGGCTGGCGCCGGTCACGTTCGTGGTCAGTGCCGGCTTGGCGGTGCTCGGCTTCTTCCTCGGACCGCTCTTCCCGACCGTCATGTCGGTGGCGCCGCGGCTGACGGTCGCCCGCCTGGTTCCCACGGCGGTCGGCCTCATGGTCGGCACGTCCGTCGTGGGTGGGGCGGCGCTGCCGTGGCTCGCGGGTGTGATCGCACAGCACGCCGGGGCCTGGACGCTGCTGCCCTACTCGATCGGGCTCACGGCTCTGCTCGGGACGGTCTGGTGGCGCCTCGTACGTCGGCTCCCGCCCGGGCAGGAACAACCGCGCCGAACTCGGCCCGGACGCCCAGCAGCCGCACCGGACGCCGCTCGGTGAACTGATCGAGGGCGTCGAGGGCAGCCTGCTCGATCAGCGCCGTGTCGGCGGTCGGCGCGGCCAGCGCCCGGCCGCGGGTGCGGGTCAGGAACGTCGCCGAACGCACCTTGACGACGACCCGGATCGCGTCTCGTCCCTCGGCGGCCACATCGTCCGCGACCAGGCGCGCGATGCGCACGACCTCGCGCCGGACCGCGTCCCAGTCGTCGAGGTCTTGTTGGAAGGTCGTTTCACGGCTGCGCGAGCGAGCCACGTGCGGGATGTCGTCGATGGGCGCCCGGTCGACACCACGGCCCAGCCGGACCAGCCAAGGACCCGTCGTCGGACCGAGCTGTCCGGCGAGAAACTCCGGATCAGTCGCGGCGAGGTCGCGAACGGTCGCGATCCCCAGCGCAGCGAGCCGCTTGGCCGTCTTGGACCCGATACCCCACAGCGCGTCGGTCGGCCGTTCGCCGAGCACGTCGAACCAGGTCTCATCGGTAAGCCGGAACACGCCTGCAGGTTTGCCGAAGCCGGTTGCCAGCTTGGCTTGCAGCCGGTTCTGCCCGATCCCGACGGTGCAGTCCAGCCCGGTCGCTTCGCGCACGCGTGCTTGGATCTGCCGGGCCATCGCCTCCGGGTCGTCGCGCTCGACGGCGAGGAACGCCTCGTCCCAGCCGAGCACCTGCACCACGGCGTCGAACTCGCGCAGTGTCGCCATCACGTTCGCCGACGCTGCTTCGTAGACATCGCGGTCGACGGGCAGGAAGACGGCCTCCGGAAGGCGCCGCGCGGCCGTGCGAAGTGGCACGCCGGAGTGCACGCCGTGAGCCCGGGCCTCGTAGGACGCCGTGCTCACCACGCCGCGCTTGGTCGGATCCCCGTCACCGCCGACGACGACTGGCCGTCCGCGCAGTTCTGGACGGCGGAGCACCTCGACGGCCGCGATGAACTGGTCGAGGTCGACGTGCAGCACCCAGCGGGTCACGCCTCAGTCTTGCCCGCTCCGTGGCGAGCGTCGATTTGCCGCCGTTACGCAGGTCGGGACCAAGGGCCCTGCCGGGGACGCTCGACCGCGAGGGACGCTGTGGTTGCCGGGCTAACCCGGCAGGCATGTCGCGGGGAGACATGGCTATTGTGGCGTGCCGCGCCGCGAAACGTCCCGCCGCAGGGCGGGAGGGTCTCGCCAGGGCGTGCCCACTCGTGCCGGCAGTTCGGGGTCGTTGTGGGGGAACACGCATGGAGGACATGGACAGCCCATTCCAAGCCGCCGACGGACACAGCGCGTGTCGCGCGCAGTGCGCCGGTTCGTGCCCATTCGTGCCGTTGCTCGTGACCGACTCGCGGGCCTGACCAGTGAGAACAATGATCCTTACCCACCGCGTCGTCGCCGAGGTCTCCCGGGAACTGGACCGCCAGTTCGCCGGCCTGCTCTCGACGACGGTGATCACCAGCTGCGTTGCATCCGCGATTCGCGATCTGCGCGGCTCGATCAGCGGCGAGGCGCTGCCCGAGATGGCCGCTCGCCTGGCCCGGGTCAGGCTCGCCGCGCTCGTCGACGAATGCGCGGCGCGCGCGTCGTCATGACCGAATCTCCCGCCTCGGCCCTCCACTCCGCTCCTCGCTGCGTTCCTCGCTTCGCTGCGGTACTCGCTGCGATGCTCGTGAAGAACCTCGTCTCATGACCGATCGTCCGTAATCCGGGCGGTCTTTGGACCCTACGCGGACGGGTCCGGTCGAGACCACGATGGGCTCGTGGCCAACCTTTCGCGCGAGCGCCAGGACGCTGTGCGCAGCGCCGAGTTCCTGCGCGAGCTCGCCCGGGCCGGCGGCGAAGGCGGCTTCACGATCGGCGTGCTCTATGAGCTGGAGATGCAGCGTGCCCGGCGCGCACGCGCGCGGGCGCGACGGGCGACGGGACGAGGGTGACTCGGGACATGTTCCAGATTCGGGTGCACGGACGTGGTGGCCAGGGAGTGGTCACTGCTGCGGAGTTGCTGTCCGTCGCGGGATTCCTGGACGGCCGCGAGGCGCAGGCGTTCCCCAGCTTCGGCTCCGAGCGGATGGGCGCTCCGGTGATGGCGTTCTGCCGCCTCGACGAGGTGCCGATACGAGTACGGGAGCCGGTCACCGAGCCGGACGCCTTAATCATCGCCGACGCCACGTTGCTGCATCACGTCGCGCTGTTCGCCGGCCTGGCGCCGCACGGCTATGTGCTGATCAACTCGGCCCGGTCCTGGTCCGAGCTCGGCCTGGACGAGCTGCACGACATGTTCTCGCCGGACCGCATGCTGTCCGTCCCCGCAAGCGAGATCGCGCGTGAACACATCGGCCAGCCGCGGGCGAACACGTCTCTGCTTGGCGCGTTCGCCGCACTGACCGGTGCCGTGTCGATCGCGTCCGTCGAACAGGCGTTGACGCAACGATTCCCGGGCGCCGTCGGCGACCGAAACGTCCTTGCCGCGCGAGCGGCATTCGAGTTGGTGCAAACGCGAGAGGTCGTGTCCGGTGCGTAGACAAATCGAAGGATCGCGCGCCATCGCCGAGGCGGTCGCGCTCTGCCGGCCTGAGGTCGTGCCGGCCTACCCGATCACGCCGCAGACGCACATTGTTGAGGCGATCGGCGTCATGGCACGCGACGGAACGCTCGCGCCCTGCGAGTTCATCACCGTCGAGTCGGAGTTCGGCGCGATGTCCGCGGCGATCGGCGCGTCGGCCACCGGCGCGAGAACCTACACAGCAACGGCCAGCCAGGGCCTGCTCTACATGGCCGAGGCGCTGTTCAACGCGTCCGGCCTGGGCCTGCCCATTGTCATGACGGTGGCGAACCGGGCGATCGGCGCGCCGATCAACATCTGGAACGACCACAGCGACTCGATGAGCCAGCGCGACTGCGGCTGGGTGCAGCTCTACGCGCAGGACAACCAGTCCGCGGTCGGCCTGCACGTGATCGCGTTCCGGCTGGCCGAGGAACTGTCCATGCCGGTGATGGTGTGCGTCGACGGCTTCGTGCTGACCCACGCCTTCGAGCCGATCGACGTGCCGAGCCAGGAGCAGGTTGACGCGTTCCTGCCGCCGTACCAGCCGCGGCAGGTGCTCGACCCGGCCGACCCGGTCACGATCGGCGCGATGGTCGGGCCTGAGGCGTTCACCGAGGTGCGCTACCTGTCGCACCGCCACCTGACGGCTGCCCTGGACGTGTTCCCGTCCGTTGCCCGCTCGTATGCCGACGTCGTCGGCGCGGATCTGCCGTTGGTCGAGCCCTACCGCACCGACGGTGCCGGCACCGTCATCGTGGCGCTGGGTTCGGTGAGCGGCACGGTCAAGGACGTGATCGACGAGACCGCCGGCGACGTCGGCCTGCTGACGCTGACGATGTTCCGGCCGTTCCCGTACGCCGCGGTACGGTCGGCGCTCGCAGACGCCCAGCTGGTGATCGTGCTGGAACGCGCCTTCGCACCGGGCGCCCGGGGCATCGTCGCGAGCGACGTCCGCGAGGCGCTGGCCGGATCGCCGGTCGAGATCAACACCGTGGTCGCCGGGCTCGGCGGGCGCGCGATCAGCAAGGCGTCGCTGCACGCGTTGCTGGCCGACGCCGCGTCCGGCGGGCTGGGCGAGCTGACCTTCCTCGACCTGCGGCACGACCTCGTCGACAAGGAGCTGGCGCGCGCGCAGGAGCAACGCGAGTCCGGCCCGCACACCCTGAACGTGCTGCGTGACGCCGGCGTCCTGGCATCTCGAATCAGCTGAGAGGCCTGCCATGACCGCGCAAACCGTGAAGTTCTACCAGGTCGGCAGCCGGGCCGTCGGCAACCGGCTGCTCGATGAGAACCTGCGCACCGAGCAGGCGAACGCCGAGCGATCCAACGCGATCAACTCCGGCCACCGCGCGTGTCAGGGCTGTGGTGAGGCACTCGGCGCGCGCTACGTCGTCGACGCTGCGATGCGCGCAACGCAGGGCAAGCTCGTCGCGGTGAACGCGACCGGCTGCCTGGAGGTCTTCTCCACGCCGTACCCGGAGAGCTCGTGGCAGCTGCCGTGGCTGCACTCGGTGTTCGCCAACGCCCCGGCGGTCGCGTCCGGCGTGGCGGCGGCGCTGAAGGCACGCGGTCTGTCGGACGTGAGGGTGCTGGCGCAGGGCGGCGACGGCGGCACGGTCGACATCGGCATGGCGTGCCTGTCGGGCATGTTCGAACGCAACGACGACGTCCTCTACGTCTGCTACGACAACGAGGCGTACATGAACACCGGCGTGCAGCGTTCCGGTGCGACACCCGCCTATGCACGCACGGCAACGACCGAGGCGGTCGGCCCGACGCCCGGCGCGCCGATCGGTCAGGGCAAGGACATGGCGCGCATCGCGATGGCGCACGAAATCCCGTACGTGGCCACCGCTACCGTCGCCGAGCTGCACGATCTAGAGGCGAAGGTCGAGCGCGCGATGACCATGCGCGGCGCCCGGTACCTGCACGTGCTCGTGCCGTGCCCGCTCGGCTGGGGGTCCGCCTCGTCCGACACGATCAAGCTGGCCCGGCTGGCGCAGCGCAGCGGTCTGTTCCCGGTCTACGAGGCCGAGCACGGCGAGGTGACCTCGGCGCTGCCGATCCGCCAGCCGGTGCCGGTCGAGGAGTACCTGCGCCCGCAGCGGCGCTACGCGCACCTGTTCAAGGACCCGCCGCGTACCGACCTGCTCGAACGCATCCAGGGCATTGCCGATCGCAATATCGCGCGATACGGCCTGCTCGAAGGAGAGCTGTGATGGACAGACCCTTTGCTATCACCCTGGACGTGAAGTCCAGCCTCGCCAACCACACCGGCACGTGGCGCACCGAGCGGCCGGTGTATGTCGACCGGCGCCCGCCGTGCAACGCCGGTTGCCCGGCCGGCGAGGACATCCAGGCCTGGCTCTACGCTGCCGAGGACGGCGGCTACGAGACCGCATGGCGTCGCCTGGTCGTCGAGAACCCGTTCCCGGCTGTGATGGGACGCGTCTGCTACCACCCCTGCGAGACGGCGTGCAACCGAGCCCAGCTCGACACCGCCGTGGGCATCAACTCCGTCGAGCGTTTCCTCGGCGACGAGGCGATCAAGCAGGGCTGGCAACTGCCGTCGCCGGCCGCGGACACCGGCAAGCGTGTGCTCGTCGTCGGGGCCGGGCCGTCCGGGCTGTCAGCCGCGTACCACCTGCGTCGCCGGGGCCACGCCGTCGAGATCCGCGATGCGGGCGCGCAGCCCGGCGGCATGATGCGCTACGGCATCCCGACGTTCCGGATGCCGCGTGACGTCCTCGACGTCGAGATCGCCCGGCTGCTCGCCCTCGGCATCACGCTGAAACTCGACACCCGGGTGACCGACCTCGCTGCCGCGATGGAGGAGTTCGACGCCGTGTTCCTCGCAGTCGGCGCCCAACTATCGCACCGCGCCTACATCCCGGCCGGGCAGTCGGCCCGCATTCTCGACGCGCTGGAGTTGCTCGGCCAGGTCGAGGGGGGCGAGCGCCCGCAGCTCGGCCGCCGCGTCATCGTCTACGGCGGCGGCAACACCGCGATGGACGTCGCCCGCACCGCCCGCCGGCTCGGCGCCGACGAGGCACTCGTCGTTTACCGCCGTACCCGCAAGCAGATGCCGGCGAACGACATCGAGGTCGAGGAAGCCCTCGAGGAAGGCATCCGGATGCGGTGGTTGTCGACGATCAAGCACTTCGACGGAGGCCGCCTGAAGCTGGAGCGGATGGAGCTCGACGGGGATGGCAAGCCGCAGCCGACCGGCGAGTTCGACGAAATCGAGGGCGACGCGGTCGTGCTCGCGCTCGGGCAGGACGTCGACCTCAGCCTCGTCGAGGGCGTCCCCGGCGTGCAGGTCGCCGACGGCGTCGTCCAGGTCGGTACCGACATGATGACCGGCCACCCCGGCGTGTTCGCCGGTGGCGACATGGTGCCCGCCGAGCGGTCGGTGACTGTCGGGATCGGCCACGGCAAGGCCGCGGCGCGCAACATCGACGCCTGGCTGAATCGGATCACCGTGCTGCCCGAGCCGGAGTTGCTGCCCGCCGAGTTCGACCAGCTCAATCCCTGGTACTACAGCGATGCGCCGCGGACCGTCCGGCCGAAGCTGGAGGCGGCGCGTCGGATCTCGGACTTCGGCGAGGTCGTCACCGGCCTCGACACCGAGACCGCGCTGTTCGAGGCCAGGCGCTGCCTGTCGTGCGGCAACTGCTTCGGATGCGACAACTGCTTCGGCGTCTGCCCGGACAACGCAGTGCTCAAGATCGACGGCGCGCACGGCTACGCGGTCGACTACGACTACTGCAAGGGCTGCGGCATCTGCGTCGAGGAATGCCCGTGCGGCGCGATCGAGATGGTGCCGGAGGTCACCTAGCTCCGGTTTTGGCCGCCCGGACCGCGTATAGCGGCTCGAATGGCCAAAACCCGGCCATGCGGAAGTAGGTGCCGCACCGGCAGATGTTGCGGATCTGGTCGAGGTCGGCGTCGGTGATGTCGCGGCCCTGCGAGTGGACATGGTGAACGGTCGCGACGGCGGCCATGATCTGGCCGGGCTGGCAGAAGCCGCACTGGGCGACGTCCTGGTCGAGCCAGGCTCGCTGCATGGGATGCAGGTCGGAGCCGGCGCTCGCGGCGAGCCCTTCGATCGTGGTGATCTCGTCGGTCGGCGCGATCGCGGAGACCGGAACCGCACGCGGGCTGAAGGCCTTGCCGTTGATGTGGCAGGTGCACGCCTTGCAAACCGCTACGCCGCAGCCGTACTTCGGGCCGGTGACGCCGAGCAGGTCAGCCGGCTCACTGTCGCCGGACGGCAGTCGATCTCGACCAGCGCGGCGCAGGCGCCCTTGTACTCGGCGTGAAAGGCGATGCCCTGCGCGGTGCCGGCGGGCATCGACCGGCCCCAGTTGCCGACCTGCGCGGCCTTGTCCAGGACGGCCCGCGACCGGTCGTCCTTGAGGAACGCCCGGCGGAACTGGTACGGGTTCTGGCCCGCCACCTTGGCCAGCTGGTCGACGACGAGCTCCTGCGCCTGCGCCACGCTGAGGTTGCCGCCGATGGGCAGCTGCGTCGCCGTCGCCGAGATGATCTCGCCCAGGCCGCGCGAGAAGTCCGTCGAGATGCTGGTGTGACGCTGCTCGTACGTGACCACGTTGCCCAGCAGGTAGGTCGCGCGGACCCGCGAGGTACACAACGGGTGGGTGCGGCCGTGCCGGAAGTCGTCGGTGCGGTGCCACATCAGCTTGACCGGCTTGCCGACCTCCTGCGAGACCTCGGCGGCCTCGATCGCGGCGTCCCAGAACAGGTGCCGCCCGAACGAACCGCCGCCTTCGGTGACGTGCACGGTGACCTTGTCCTGCGGCAACCCGAGGCGAGCCGCGATCGTCTGCTGCGCGGTGATCGGCGACTTCAGGCTGGACCGGATCTCCGCGCTGTCGGCATGCACGTCGGCGATGGCGCTGTTGGTCTCCAGCGGGGAGTTGCTGGCCCTGTAGAAGGTGAACGCGGCGTCCACGGCCTTGGTCAGCAGCGTGAGCTCCCATCGCCTGTCCTCTCAGTGAGCATTGCGACGAAACGGGAAGCAGCTGCCTTCCCGGGAAGATAGGGCCGAGTCAAGCATTGAGCGCAGTGACCAAAACGGGCGCGTTGCCTCGCCCATGGGTCCGAGGTCCCAGCCGCGGCGGGACGGTGGTCTCTACAACGGGTACGGCGACGCGAGTGGACTGATATTGACGGGACGGCCTGCGACGCACTGATGGCAGCGACGCTGCGGCGACGTTCGGGATCAGGTCGTCCCGTGTTCTCGACGCAATGCAGCGGCGAGCACGCGAGGAGCGACCATGAACGGCCGAGCACGAGTCGCTCCGGTTCGTCAGCGCGCTGCGCAAGATTCTCGACGAGTACCCGAGCGATCGGGCTTAGGGGGTCCGCAATGCGAGCGGTAGTTGTTTACGAGTCGATGTTCGGCAACACCCGGAAGATCGCCGAGGCGATCGGCGCGGGACTACGTTCGTTCGACAACGTCGAAGTCGCGCCGGTTGGTGCTGTGACGCCGGAGCTGCTGGCCGAGGTCGACCTGCTGGTCGTCGGCGGGCCCACCCATGCGTGGGACCTGAGCCGGCCCTCGACCCGGCAGAGCGCGGTTGCGACGGCGCACAAGCCGGACAGCGGGCTGACGCTCGAACCCGACGCGGACGGTCCAGGACTGCGCGAGTGGTTCGCGTCGATCGGCGAGCTGTCCTGCCGAGCGGTCGCGTTCGACACCCGGATCAAGATTCCGGCCGCGTTGAGCGGACGCGCCGCCAAGGGCATCGGCCGCCGCTTGCGGCGGCGCGGATGCACACCGGCTGCCAAGTCCGAGAGCTTCTTCGTCAGCAAGGCCAATCGGCTGCTGCCCGGCGAGGAGGCGCGGGCACGTGCCTGGGGGGCGCAGCTCGCCGGCGTGCCGTCGCGGGCCTAGGCCGATCGAAGGAGCACGATGAGCGCTCCGACGGCGGCAACCACCAGCACAGCCGCGCGCACCGCATTTGACGGGACGCGCCCGCGCAGACGAGCGCCTGCAAGGGTCCCGGCGATGATGCCCGCGAGCCCGGCGTAGCCGAGATCAGCCCGAAACGGTGGGTCGCCCAGCACGATGAAGGCTGCCACGTTGCCGGGCAGAAACACCGCCTGTGCCGTGGCGACCACTTGCCGCGGAGTCCACGGCTGGGCTGCGGCATATACGGCGATCGGCGGACCGCTGACGCCGCTGCTCACGTTCATGGTCCCGGACAGGACGCCGGCGGCGAGCGCTCCGGTGCGGCCGGTCAGGCCGGGTGGCGGGCGCCGCAATGCCGTCGCGGCGATGGCGGCCAGGGTTGTGACCGCGACGACGACGCCGAGCGCGCTGCTACCGCTGCCGGATACGACCGGTCCGAGGAGCAATGTAGCCGCCAGAGCGGGAATCACCAGGAGCAAGGCCGGCAGCCAAAGGACGAAGCGCCGGGCAGTCAGCAGAACCGCCGAGTTCAAGATCGCACTGAGACCGACCACCAGACGCACCGCGGCCGGTCCAGGCGCGACTACCTGCATCACGGGCGCCAAGATGAGATTCATCCCGAAGCCGGAAATCGCTTGCGCCGTCGCGGCGAAGGCGGCAACCACCCTGATGACGATGTCGTCCGCCGGAATCACCGGAATCGCCGGCGCCCACGGCGGCTCTCCACGCGGCTCACCGTGCCGCGCACGCCGAGCCGACGACAGGTCCGCCGCGTGGTGAGTGGACTGGACGCGGCCCCGGCCGGTGTCACATCGCTGCGATGACACGCCGGCCGGGCCCGGGCCGTCTGATTCACTCCAAGGCATGTCGGCGATAGACCATCTGTTGCACGCGAACGACGCCTACGCTGCCCGCTTCCCGGGTGCCCGGCCGCTGCGTCCCAAACTGCGGCTTGCCGTGGTCGCCTGCATGGACTCCCGGCTGGATCTGTTCGGTGCCCTCGGCCTGGACATCGGCGACGCTCACCTGATCCGCAACGCCGGCGGGCTGCCCACCGACGACGTGTTGCGCTCGCTCGCGTTCAGCCAGCACTACCTCGGCACGCGCGAGGTCGTGCTGATCCACCACACCGAGTGCGGCATGGAAGGCTTCGACGACGCCGGCTTCCGCGCGGGCCTGGCTGCGCGTACGGGCGACGTACCTCCGTGGGATGTCCCCGGCTTCACCGATCTTCGCGCGACTATGCGCGACTCGGTTGCCACCGTGCGTCGCTGCGCTTGGCTGCCCCACCGCGAGGACGTGCGCGGCTTCCTCTTCGACGTGGCGACCGCGCGGATGGATGAAGTCAGCTGAGGCCCTGTCGTCGGCGCCGAACCTAGGAGATCATCACTGCGCCCGCCAGCGCGTCACGGAGGTCCGATGAAGGCAATCGTCCAAGACCGGTACGGCTCGCCTGACGTCCTGGCGCTCGGGAGCGTCGACAAGCCGATACCCGCCGAGAGCGAGGCGCTGGGCGGATTCACGCGGCCTCGGTCAACGCGCGCGACTGGCATGTGATGCGGGGAGATCTGTACGTGGCGCGGCCGTCGTTCGGGTTCGGCCGGCCCAAGGTGAAGATCCGGGGTACGGACTTCGCGGGTCGGGTGGAGGCGGTTGGCAGCGACGTCCAACGGTTCCGCCCCGGTGACGAGGTGTTCGGCGAAGCCGACGGTGCATTCGCCGAGTACGTGTGCGCCCCGGACGGCGTCGTGGAGGCGAAACCGGCCAACCTGACGTTCGAGCAGGCGGCGGCGATGCCGCTCGCGGCCAACACCGCCCTCATCGGCCTGCGCGACGTGGCCCGGGTGCGGCCGGCTCAGCAGGTTCTGGTCAATGGCGCGTCAGGCGGTGTCGGCACGTTCGCCGCGCAGATCGCCAAATCGTTGGGCGCGGAGGTGACCGGCGTTTGCAGCACGAGGAACGTGGAGCTGATCCGGTCACTCGGCGCGGACCACGTCATCGACTACACCGTCGATGACTTCGCCCGTAACGGACGCCGGTACGACGTCGTGCTGGACCTGGTGGGCAACCGTTCGTTGACCGATTTCCGGCGTGCGCTGACACCTGCGGGGACGCTCGTGCTGTCCGGTGGGGGCGTGTCCCGCGGCGGCAGCATGTTCGGGCCGATGGGTCTGTTCCTCAAGAGCCAGCTGCTGTCACGCTTCGTCCGTCATCGGCTGCTCATGCTCCCGTCGAGGCCGAGCAAGGAGAACCTGGCGGCGCTGAGGGAACTCGCCGAGTCCGGAAAGCTCACCCCGGTCATTGACCGGACCTACCCGCTGAGCGAAGCACCAGAGGCGATCCGGTACCTCGAAGTGGAGCACGCGCGCGCGAAGGTCGTCATCACCGTGTGATGGGATGTCGGCGTGCGACTGACGGACGGCGGTCTCGAGACGTCCCTGATCTTCCACCAGGGGCTGGATCTGCCTCATTTCGCGGCGTTCCCGCTGGTGGAGAGCGACGACGGCAGGTGCGCGCTCCGGATGTATTGGGAGCCCTACCTCGCGCTGGCACGCGAACGCCGGGCCGGCTTCGTGATCGACACGGTGACCTGGCGGGCCAATCCGGACTGGGCGTCTCGACTCGGCTACGACACCGACCGTCTGCGAGCGGCGAACGATGCCGCAGCGCGATTCGCACGTGAGCTTGCAGCCGACGTGCCGGAGTCGGTCATCAACGGGGTGGTCGGCCCGCGGGGCGACGGCTATGTGACCGGCGAGGAGATGACGGCCGAGGAGGCGACGCGCTATCACACGGCGCAGATCGCGGCGCTGGCCGAGGCGGGCGTGGACCAGGTCACCGGGCTGACGCTCACCTACGCGCAGGAGGCGATCGGCTTCGTTCGAGCGGCCGCGGCCGTCGGTGTCCCGTCCGTCGTGTCATTCACCGTCGAGACCGACGGATCGCTGCCGAGCGGGCAATCCCTCCACGAGGCTGTCGAACTGGTGGACGACCAGACCGACCACGCGCCTTCCGGATTCATGATCAACTGTGCGCACCCGACGCATTTCGAGCACGCTTTTGTCGACGGCGCCTGGCTGGGACGCATCAGTGGCGTCCGAGCCAACGCGTCGAGGATGAGTCATGCCGAACTCGACGCCGCCGAGGGACTCGACGACGGCGACCCGACCGACCTCGCCGAGCAGTACCGGCGGCTACTTCCTTCGCTGCCCGGCGTGCAGGTTCTCGGCGGCTGCTGCGGCACCGATCATCGCCACGTCCGCGCGATCAGCGAGGCCTGCCTGTCGACCTAGGCTGCTCGGCCTGCCTCATTTCATTTGGCACACGACGTCGACCCGGCTGATCCGGCCTTGCGTAACCACGGCGGGCTTGTCGCCTCGACACGGCGGCGTTGCTGGCGGAGGGTCAACGCTGAAGTCGGGCGACGTGGCCGCCAGGTAGTACGTGCCCGCGGGGACGTTCAGGCGGAAGCTGCCGTCGTTGGCTGTCTTCGCCTTGAGCTGTGGCTGGCCGGTGAGGCTGGGGGAGGCGAACGCGTACACCTCACCCGTCGTGGCGCGATCAGTACCCGGCGGCGGGCCACCTGCGAGACGCAACGTGCCAGTCACCGTCCCGCCGTCGGCAGGCGCCGTTGACGGGTTGGCGGGTGGCTTGGACGAGGAGCATCCGGCGCACGAGGCAAGCAGCACAGCGACTGCGAGGCAGACCGCTGCCGGCTTGCTCGTGCCTCTCATCGCTCGGTCCAGGTAATGATCGAGAGCCTAGCTCTGGCCGGTCGGCGGCGGGCCTTGCGAGACGTGCTGGGCGAACCAGCCGCCCGCGGGAAGCGTCGGCGCGGGGATCCCGGGCGGCTCGTCGTCTTGCTCCGGACCTTGCCATGGCCAGAGTTCGACCTTGTCCGCGACGCCATGAGCGATGGCGTCAGCCGGCAGCACCGTTCGCGACTCGTCGACACCGTGCGCTGGCCAGGCGACGACGATCGTGACGTCACCGGGCGGCGGCAACGGCGTCAACCAGTACTCCATGTCGAAGGTGCGGCCTCCGCCGCCTCCGCCGCCGGAGATGAGTAACGGCTGATCCTCGGGCGTGAACGGTTCGGGGAATCGCCGACTGCTGAAGTTGCTGGCGGTTCGCCCGTCCGGATAGCCGACGCCGATCAGCAATCCTCCGTCGGGTGCCCCGTGCCCGCGGTGGCCAAACATGTCAGCGCCGAATCCGGGACCTGACGTGTCGGACTTGCGAAAGCGGACGGCAATCTTGATCGAAATCCCACTGCTGAACGCTTGTGCCGCCACGATCGCGACGGGCCAGTTCGTCCGTCCTGCCGAGAACAGCGTGGAACGGGATCGTCCCGGGCACCTCGTTGTCCGGCGGGCCCATCCGTCGATGCAGCGCGGTCAGTTGCTCGGGCGTGGGCTCGGGGTGCTCCGGGTCCCGCTGACCGCGAACGAAGTGCATACCGCGAACCTAGCGCCACGCCGTCCGCCGGCGTCTGCCCGCCGAGGCTTCCTGGATCCGCCTTTGCGGCAGAGCATGCCGCTGGGCGCCGCCTAGTCGCAGCCGCACGGAGTCGGGTTGACGAAGAGGTACGCGATCCCGAACACGGAGATGGCGATGGAGACCAGACCGACGATGATCCAGGTCGGCGTTCGTCGTCGGCTGGCGAGCACCAGGTAGGGCAGCGTCCAGAATGCGCAGGCAGCGGCGAAGAGCAAAGCTCCCGGCTCTTGGGCCCCGTCGCCGAGGTCCTCAGACAATGTGAGGCCGAATGTCATCCCGGTAAGGCCGATCAACGCCCACACCGCCAAGAACGCTTGCCCGAGCACGGCCCGCGCCCAGCGTCCCGGGACCTCGCGCACTCCGGACCTACGCGTACCGATCGTGATCGGCTACCGGATCGGTCGGCAGGTCGCGATCACTGCGCCACTGCTGGTCGGCTGGGCTTCGACCAGCTCGAGCCTGGTCAGCGCGGCGTCATCGGGGAACAGCCCCCGACACTGGCCGCCTACCAGTTCGCCGGTCTCGTCGTTTACCAGCCGATGAACCAGGTCATGTTCGCCGGGACGGACGCGCTCCCGTCCGCCCGCAAGCTCAACCGCATAGCAGATTCGGCAGTGGACGTGTTCCTCGCCGCATACGGGAAAGAACAGCAGCCACGCGACGGACAACGCCGGCGCACGCCGGCCCGCCGAAGCCTGGGAGCGAACTGAAGGTGGTCCAGAGCCTGACCGGAGTTTGTCACCCTGATCGGCATGGTCGAGGCATCAGCGATGACGGGCGCAAAGGGGCATGTCGCGACGGCGTGACCTGCAGCGTGCTCCGGATCGATCCGTTCTGCTAAGGCTCGGTCTTCGTCGGCTTGCCCAGTTGCTCAGCTTGCCCGGCTCGGCTTTGCCGGCTGACTTGCCGAGTGTTAGCAGCAGCGGGCCGGCGCTGCTTTGCGGACCGGGAGCGCCGAGAGTCGTGACGTTCGTCCTTCCCGAGTGACGACCTTGGCCCGAAGTGCCGGCGCCGATGCGCGGCGAAGGTGGGTATATGACGACACCTGTGCCTACGACGGCTCTGAAGTTCGTTTACGACTTCGCCGAAGGTGGCCGAGAACTGGTCGACTTGCTCGGCGGCAAGGGCGCCGGGCTGGCCGAGATGGGGCGGTTGGGCCTGCCCGTGCCGCCCGGGTTCACCATCACCACGGAGGCGTGCCGGCTGTACCTGCGCGTCGGTACCGTGCCCGCGGAACTCGCCGCCGAGATCAACGCGCACCTGGCGGTACTCGAGCGAGCCGCAGGGCCGGGTTTGGGCCAGCCACACGACCCGCTGTTGGTGTCGGTGCGCTCAGGTGCGCGGTTTTCGATGCCCGGGATGATGGAGACGGTGCTCGACATAGGCCTCAACGACCAGTCGGTCCAGGGTCTCGCCGCACAGGTCGGCGACGAGCGCTTCGCGCTTGACTCGTACCGTCGCCTCATCCAGATGTTCGGCCGCACTGTGTTGGGCATCGACAATGATCGGTTCGCCAGTCTGCTCGCCGCGGCGACGAAACGCGCTGGCGCTCAATTGCCAGTGGGCGACCTGCGGGAACTGGTCGCCGCCTTCAAGCAGGTCATCCGCGAGGCCACCGGCCGGGAGTTCCCGCAGGACCCGCGAGAGCAGCTCGACATGGCGATTCGCGCGGTCTTCGACTCCTGGCACACCGAGCGCGCAGCGCTCTACCGGCGGCGGGAGGGGATCTCGGACGACCTCGGTACGGCAGTGAACGTCATGGCCATGGTGTTCGGCAACAAGGGCGCCGACTCCGGAACCGGCGTCGCGTTCACTCGCGACCCCGGCTCAGGGCAGCGCGGCCTGTACGGCGACTACCTTCCAGACGCCCAGGGCGAGGACGTTGTCTCGGGCAGCCGCAACGCCTTCCCGATCTCCGAGCTCGAACGCCTCGACCCTGCGTCTTACCGGCAACTCCTGCATAACGCCGACATTCTCGAACGGCACTACAGCGATCTGTGCGACATCGAGTTCACTATCGAGCGTGGCAAGCTCTGGATGCTGCAGACCCGGGTCGGCAAGCGAACCCCAGCGGCCGCTTTCCGCATCGCCTGCCAGCTCGTGGACGAGGGAGTCATCGACCTCGACGAGGCGCTGCGCCGCGTCAGCGGGCACGATCTCACCCAGCTGATGTTCCCGCAGTTCAGCGCAGGCTCGGACACCGCTCGGCTGACGACCGGCATCAACGCGTCTCCCGGCGCAGCCGTCGGCGCGGTCGTGTTCGACTCCGCCACCGCGGTGCGCCGAGCCGAGTCCGGTGAAGCGGTCATCTTGGTCCGGCACGAAACGACACCGGACGACCTGGCCGGGATCGTCGCGGCGGTCGGCGTGCTCACGACACGTGGCGGCAAGACCGCGCATGCGGCCGTTGTCGCGCGCGGCATGGGCAAGCCCTGCGTGTGTGGAGCCGAGGAACTGGTCATCGACGAGGACGGCCCCCGCCTGATCGCCGGCGCCACCGTGATCGAAGAGGGCGGCCAGATCTCGATCGACGGAACGTCGGGCGCGGTGTTCGCGGGCAAGATTCCCCTTCAGCAGCCGCCGATTGTGGACTACTTCAATGGCGTGCTCGACCCGGATGACCCGGCGGCCGGCGATCTGATTCGCGCTGTGCATCGCCTGCTTCAGCACGCGGACGAGCGGCGCAGGCTCGGTGTCCTGGCGAACGCCGACACACCCGAAGACGCCGCACGTGCGCGTCGATACGGCGCGCAGGGCATCGGCTTGTGCCGGACAGAGCACATGTTCCTCGGCGAGCGCCGGGCGTTGGTCGAGCGACTCGTCCTGGCCGATACCGTGCCCGAGCGCACCGCGGCGCTGGCAGCACTTCTTCCGCTGCAACGAGCCGACTTCATCGGTGTCTTCGAGGCGATGGACGGCCTGCCGGTCACGATCCGTCTACTCGACCCGCCGTTGCACGAGTTCCTTTCCGATGATGCTGAAGTGACCGCCCGGATCTCGGCGGCCAAGGCCGCTGGTCTCGCGCCCGATGACCGCGACGTCAAGCTGCTCGGTGCGCTGGACCGACTGCACGAGGTCAACCCGATGATGGGGCTGCGCGGTGTGCGGCTCGGCTTCGTCGTCCCCGGCCTGTTCGCGCTGCAGACACGCGCCGTCGCTGAGGCCGCGGTCGAAGCCCGCCGGCGAGGGCACGTCGTGCGCCCGGAGATCATGGTCCCGCTCGTCGCCACGGTGACCGAGTTCGAGATCACCCGTCGCGAACTGGCGGCGGTCATCGCCGAGGTTGCAAGGGAGTCCGGTGAAGACCTGGCCATTCGCATCGGCACCATGATCGAGCTGCCGCGTGCGGCCCTGACCGCCGGATCCATCGGAGCGAGCGCCGACTTCTTCTCCTTCGGCACCAACGACCTGACCCAGACGACGTGGGGCTTGAGCCGCGACGACGTCGAAGGGGCGTTCTTCCCGGCATACTTCAAGGCCCGCGTGTTCGACGCGTCTCCGTTCGAGACGATCGACCGCACCGGCGTCGGTCGGCTGATCCGCATCGCTGTCGACGAGGGCACTCGCGCCAATCCGCTGCTGACTGTCGGGGTGTGCGGCGAACACGGCGGGGACCCAGACTCGATCCACTTCTTCGACGAGGTCGGCCTGGACTACGTCTCCTGCTCGCCGTTCCGGGTACCCGTCGCGAGGCTCGAGGCAGGACGCTCCGCGGTGCAGCGCGCCGGACGCGTGCGCGCCAGCGACACACGCTGATCGGCTCGGACGGGCCGGTCAGGTCGCGCAGTGGATCCGGTCACCGCCGGCGCGCTTGGCCACGTACATCGCGGCATCGGCGCGGCGCAACGTTTCCTCGGTCTGTCGACTGGGGCCCGCTGCCACTCCGATGCTCACCGTGACCAGCATGTCGAGGTCGCGCACCGCCTCGACCATCCGCTCGGCAACCCCGCTCGCGCCGTCGATGCCGCTCCTGACTAGCAGTGCGCAGAACTCGTCGCCGCCGAGCCTTGCGAGTACGTCGTCGTCACGGACCTCGCCGGTCAATGCCTCGGCAACCGCTCGCAGAGTCGCGTCACCGGTCGCGTGGCCGAGCGTGTCGTTGAGCGCCTTGAGCCTGTCGACGTCGATCAGCAGCACCGAGATTGAGCTATCCGGGTCGATCCCTGCCTGCCTGGCGAGCTCACGGTCGAAGCGCCGGCGGTTCGGCACGTTCGTCAGCGAGTCGATCTCGGCCGACCGGCTCATCTGCTCATGCTCTGCGCGCAGCCGCTCGTAAGAGCGCATCGTCTCGGCCGTGTGCAGCGTGCTCATCCGCTGCTGCCACAGCGCGCCGGCGAGGACGTCGCCGTAGCGGAGCACCGCGCGCATCTGCGGCGGGCCGGCCTGGGCCAGCAGCGTCGCATGCGTGTGGGTCACGGCTGCCTTCTTGAGCCAGTCACCGCTCGTCGAGAGTTCGGCGAGTGCCCGCTCGGCGACGGCCAGCGCCTCGTCCCGGCGCCCGCTGCGGGACAGCGCGACGGCGAGGAACGGTGCGGCGAACAGCCAGTCCGCCATGCACTCGCGGGCCAGCATCCGGTCTGCATATCGGCCGATCTGCTCGGCGGCGCCTGCCGGATCCGATCCGTCGGCCCACGCGCATCCGAGGAACAGGCCCGCCACGTCGCGCCAGTGCGCGGCGTCGGAGCCGTCGGCGTCGTGCATCGCCTGCAGCGCGCACGGCTCGGCAGTCAGGCAATGCTTCTCCGCGTCGGCGACCTTGCCGACGCGGTACAGCTCGAGCGCCCACTGCAGATGCAACTCGGCGAGGTTGCATTGCCACATCGCCGCGTTGCCGTTGGTAAGGCTGCCGTTCTGGCAGCTCAACTCGTAGGCCGCCTGATGGTGCGGCTCGGCCAGCTCGTACAGCCGCATCGGCACGTACCCGATGCCGATGCCGACGTGGGCGTTCGTCCGCACGACCACGTCCTCGACGCCTGCGTCCAGCGCGCGTTCCGCGGCGACGAGGTCACGCAGCGCCGCCTCGGTGTCGTGCTCGCCCAGGTCGCCGTCACCGACCGCGATGCGCTGCTCCGCACGCATCGACAGTGCGGTGGAACGCCAGCCGTTGTCGCCCTCGCGCTCGGCGGCAGCGAGCATCAGGTTGCAGGCGGCGAGCGCGGCGCGGTGGTCGCCGGTGGCCCGGAAAGCGACCACGCGGGCGAAGTGCAGCGCGGAGGGACCCGCTTCGATACTTCCGGACAGCTCGACGAGACGCGCCTCAACCGTGCGGCGCACCTCATCGGCCTGACCGGTCTGAGCAGACTCGATCAGGCGCGCGGCCTCGCAAACCAGAGCGTCCATCGAGTTCAAGATCGGCAGCAGATGATCGCTCGTGACGATGTAGGCCGCCTGGTGGGTCGCGGTGGTCCCGTTTCAGGACCCGCTTCGGGACCCTACGCAGACGAGTCGTATGCATCGAGCGCCGCGGGCAGGCAGGCGATCACGCCGTGCCCGGCCGAGGTCGCCCTATGAGCCCGTTGCGTAAACGCGCGTGGCAGCAACTCATGACCTTTCGCTCAGGGTTGGTCAAGACGCCCGGCGTCAACGGCGCGGCGGGTTGGGCGCCTGACGGGTCAGGCGGGCAGGGTGCGGGCCCGGTAGAGCTTGAG
>WNGR01000190.1_pt1 | contig 86396 bp, 92 predicted proteins | sample 5407581 | NCBI WGS metagenome assembly WNGR01 (sample SAMN13153383, study PRJNA577476) | soil metagenome | isolation source: 80 cm soil or saprolite under Garry oak tree replicate 2 | place: USA:California | collected 2016-06-15
TCTTCAGTTCCCCTAAAACATCCTGAGACGCCCTTTCGAGTACAGGCAGCAGCGTCAGGCACCTCAACGTCGGCAGCGCGGTATGTTCGAGACGTACCCCGAAACAGAGGAGTAATTCGCCGTCGTTGACTGTGAAAGCACGGGAGTAGGAGCTGAGACAGAGGGAGACATGTTGAGTGATGAGATAAAGCAAGAGTGAAGAACTGAAACGATTTATAGCACGAGCACATCCTGTTTTCACCGCATAGTAGACTCATACTGTATTTGGACGCAGAAGCAAGTTCAAGATAAGCCCACGGAAGTTCGTATCAACTTCAACTTGAATTTGTTGACCATAGCCAAATTTGTGATCCTCAGAGCCAGATCAACGTGAGCGGTGTCACCGGGGTAATGCTGTGGTCCGCGGAACAATACCTCGTCGCTGGGAAGGCGCAGAGCGATGCTTCGTAAGAAGAGAATTTACGTGTGGGTGGAGTAGACGGAGGACTAAGTTACATAAACCTGACGATGACCGCAGCTCCACCTAGCTTCAACGAGCTCTCCACCTTTTCCGTCCTGCATGCGACTGTGTTTGTCTCGACATAGACGTATCACTGTAACAGATGGAGAGTCGAGGTCGTCCCTTCGCTGACGCCGAAGGGCCAGTTTGAACCTACGTTCCGGTTACGCGACTTTTTCTGAATGAATTGATTATTGCCTCCGATTACGCCCGATTGCTATGCATGGTCCGAACACCAACGGTTCTCAGTGTTTCATCACCCTGCGTGCTTGCCCCCACCTCAACGGTAACTTATCCTCCATCTCCGCTTTCCGCCATAGAATTCGCTCCGGATCGAGTTGGGTTACGCATACGTATCTACTAGGCAAGCACGTCGGGCTTCGATGACGTGGTCTGCAAGGTCGCGCAAGTGACCATAGATGAGAAAGTCCGGCCTGCGGTTCCCGTGATTGTATCCGACTGCGGCGAGCTCGAGCTGAACCCCCATCGCTTCTTCGGTTACTTTGGCAGCGAAAGAGCCCTCCGTGAGCGCTAGCGAACCCGAGGACGAATCCAACAACGAGGGCGCAAAGAGCCGCAAGCGACACAAGCGTCGTCATCGCTCCTCATCTTATCATGGTGGTGGAGTCGTGGAGGATGGCAAGCGGCACAAACGGAAGCACAAGGGTAAGGCACCGAAAGGACAAGGAGCATTCTCGCTCAAAGCTGGGAATGTAAGGCTAGCTGCCGCACGCGAGCGTGAACTAGAATGGCCCAAGCGACAGCACGAGCAAGAGACGCAATCTACAAACGGCGTGCGACTCAAGGGTTTTTTCTCACTCTCGTTCTTCTCGGCATCGGTCAGGTCTCCATTTTTGAGGGTTGCTGGGCTCATGACTGCATACACCACAGCCCGCGTCGCGTCATGCTACCTTAGGCTTGGCCCTGGCCCTTTCCCCTTCCGTACCTCCCGTTCCCTGGTCCTCTCAACATGATTTGCCACCCAACCCCGCAACGCGAGCCCAGTTCCTGGATACGCAGACGCTCAATATCGCTTTTTACCCGTCACCCGCAGCCGCCAGCACCCACTGCAGCCGCCCCTCAACGGCCACAGACATCCCAAGGCATTGCCTTCCTCATGCGGTGCCGCGCCGCCACCATCGCCACACTGGCGCCTACTGAACCAGCACCTCGCGCATGACACGCGCAGTGACTTGTCGCCGTTCGATCCACCATCGTCACTGACAGTGATATTGAACAAGTCGGACGGTAAGTCGCCGGTGTCCGTGGGGCGCCAGGTCCTGTACCGCACCTACGCACCTGTGCACATGCACCTGCATCCACATCCGCATCCACGGGACGGGACGATGCTCGCACCAGACGGTGAGGAGGAGTTGGACGAGCTGGCCGGTGTTGCGCATAGCATCCTGGGATCTCCATGTCTCTTACAGTACTGTACCATCGTAATAGATTGCTGACCATCTCAGACAGCTCAGAGCCCGAGGCCTGGGGTTTTATTTCTGGGTACAGCATAGCCGCTGTCATTGGCAATGCTAGTGAGACTCCGTTGTTAGTACTGCATCCTCTGCGGTTGTCCTCGACTACCAATATGATATGGATGCCATGACGCACACATCATGAGGGAGATGACGAAAATAAACAAACCTTGTCACTTTGTCGTGGATGTAACTTACAGTGACAAGTAGAATGCTATATATATACATAATCCTAATTTCCACCGCCTATTCTTTCTTAGCGCCATGATCCAACAGCAATTGCGCAATCTCACTAAATCCACGCTCCGATGCCGCCTGGAATGGCGTCGTGTTCCCTAGGCTCGGCATATTCACATCCGCCCCATGCTCGAGTAGCAACCGCACGACTTCGAGCTTTCCCCTCTCCGACGCCGAGTATAATGGAGTGCGGATGTAGGTATCTTGTGCGTTGATGTTAGCTCCATGCTCGATAAGGAGCCGCACGACTTCGACATGTCCGTTCTCCGACGCATAGTGCAACGGCGTGAGGTTCACAAAGCGCTTAGCGTTGACATCTGCACTGTGCTGGAGTAGCATGCGCGTGACCTCGTAGTGTCCTTTGAATGCCGCATCGTGCAATAGTGTCCGGCCGCTCCAGTCGCGCACATTCGCATCTGCTCCAAAATCAAGTAACAGGCGTATCACCTCCACAGGACCATCCCAGGAAAAGGTCCGCAGTGGAGTGTCTCCCCGTGAGTTCTTAGCATCGACATCGGCCCCGTGTTCGAGCAGAAAACGCGCAACTTCCAGGTGACCCATTTTCAACGCCGCGCACATCGGAGTGCCAAACCAACTGTCACCGATGTCTGTGTCCTGCCTCCGCGAAACAACAAGCTGCTTTGTCGCCCAGCTGAGACCATTCAATGCGGCATAGTATAATGGGGTAGCCCTAGGTGGCGATGGATGCTCTGCCAGAACGGTCACGGATCGGCCGGATCCCACACCCCCGTCGTATATCCAGGTCCATGCTGCGAAATGAGGCTTCGTGGGGTCGAACAGAAGCTCTATGCGATCTTGAATTTGTAATTCTATATTCTTAAACCGCGCATGATCGGCCCAGTGCCGAGCAGCATAGAGGGCGAGAGGAAGGTCCTCAATACGCTTTCTATCCACCTTCTCGTCAAGTTGATGTAGCAGGACTAGGCAGGCTTGCACCAGAATCATGTGAGCCGACTCTAAGGGAGCGTGGAAATAACGGATATTTGTAGCGGTCGATGTGGCGAGGCGATCAGAGGTCAAGAACTCCTTGACTGAGAAGTGTGAAAATTGCACGATTTGTAAATCTTCCACTTTGACGACGGAGACCAGGCTAGAACACGCAGACAACACTGCGCCTTCTGCATCTTCCGGGCGCCAGCCCTCTTCAAGCCTGGTGGCTATTTTCGAATCGAACTGAATTGCAAAGATCTCAGCGAGCTCTTCGAGTTTGAGCGGACGAATGGACGCTATCAGGCACTGGAACAGACGATGCGCGTGCGCTCGTTTCTGCATGGGAATGCCTTGCAATATCCGCTCGTATGTTTCATCCAGACTGATCGGCAACTCATTCAGAGCCTGTCGAATGCTTGCCACCATACAGCGGCGTAGCGTGTCCAGCTGACAAAACACCCAGCGAAACCTGTGTGTCACACCATCAGCAACGCTTAAAATGTCCAAGGACGGAGGCATCTTACATCCCATCAGCTCTTTCCGAAAGGGTATTTATTACTAGCTGCTTTTCCTCCGCTCTCCACCTTCGCATGTCTCGGTCCGTGTCAACAAAAGATCTGATGTAGGTGTTGATATCCTCTCTTTGCCCAACTTCCTCGTGAAGGGACACACGACAGGATGTGGGACTTAAGGGGTCGAGAACAGTTCGGATATCTTGTTCGGGACGACTCGTAACGCACAAATACAGATTCGGATACTGGTCGCCGACAAGGTCCTCGACAAAATTCAAGACCTTTTCGCGAGGGGATGGGGTTCCAGTGGTATTCGGGCACTCGTCCAAAGCATCTACGATGATGTAAAATCGGGTATGAGCCACAGATTGGAGCATGTCCTTGAGACATTGTACAAGGGCGGCCTCGCCTGGTTGATCTGAGCCGTCCCGGTGTTTGGTGTATAGATCTGACAGAATGCTCCAGCAAATGTCGGATATGTCGCTGAGCTGGATGAGGAGAGACGAAAGCAGTCCGCGGATGTCCCGTTTTGCAGCGTCTTTAAAGTCGAAATAGAAGTATATCATCAGTGATGACCTGGCAGTTCTTTTGAGGTCTTCAATGATTGTGGAGCTTATTAACGATGTAAATTTCGTCGGGCAAACGTAGGTGTGTGGGGTCACTTACCAAAGAACACTCTTTCCGGAACCCGCTGAGACAGGAAATCAACGTCTTGGGAGGGAGGGTTGAAAAAAAACACGCACGATTTCCGCGGATCCACAACAAGGAGCCATTCTTTTTCCATTCATCAAACACATTGCTTTGAGAAAACCACGTTGTAGTGCCATTGTGGTGAGTATCGCAAGCAAGGTTGTGATTTATGGAAGGATTTGGAGGAGAGACCCATCTTCGGAGGTCGCTTCGTGCGCGACCACCTATGAGGGGGGTTAAACACTCACGGTGACAGGTACATCAACTGTAAAAAATACTGACGGCTCAGTGTGCTTGTTGCTATTCAAATGCCGTGGTTTCAACGCCGAGCGAACGTACAAACAATCGTTACGCACCCTCTCTGATTGCTCTCACATTGTTATCGACCCTGCGTGTGACCGCCTTGATCGCTTTCACGTTATCGTCAATGCCGTGTGTGACCTCCAAATTTATCGCCACCGCCATCTGCATCTCTCTCTGCGTGAGCATGTCCAATCTCTTGAGTGCGTTCTCAACATCCGTCCTTCCCACCAGTCTCTTTAGATACTTCTCTGCTTCATCGTGAGCCAGAAATCATGAGTTGGATGAGCCAACTCACTGAATTGTCTCTGCTTCATCTCTTTTGTTACAAGAGCAAAGATGGATAGCACTTCCGCCATGATTTTTCCCAGCACCCCCATCATTGCAGGTGTCAGTGGCGTGCCACTGTATATCTCAAGTCGTTGTAAGAAACCTTGCATGCGCTCGAAGAGGCTGGCGAGCGAGTCATAACTTGCCATGACGTCCTTGGCGGTCTGAAAGATTGGAGAGTTACCCGATGTGCTACAACTCAGTATTGGCAGATACCCACTGTAAGAAGCACCCCAGCGCCAGCGAAAATCACTTTTGCGGGTGAAAATATCTGAGAAAATGTCTGCTGTGGTATGCAACGAATGGATCCTTGGCGAACTTACCAGTCCGACTCCCTCTCCAAGTGCCGCCGAAAATGTGAACAGGATATGGACCATCGGATCGAGCCACTTTATGAGCTTCTCATCGCCTTTACGGGTCTCGCCGAGGATTTCTGCCTGCTTTCGAAATATGCTCAAGACGGCATCGGGCGAGTCGCAGATGTCGAACTCTACAGAAAATGGATGCGTATTGAGATCTTGTCCCGTCAGTTTCTTGTACTCTTTCGAGGCGGCTTCGAAGATTGAGATAAAATTGGAGGTCACAGTTGCAGGTTGTGTTCCGGACATAGAATAGACGTTATTGTATAGTCAAGCGAGGCTGATCACCGACGGGGATAATGTGTGGGTATGGCGTGAGGACTGTTGAGACGCCACGGAACACTGCCTCGTCGCTGGAATGGCGCAGAGTGATAACTTAAGAAGGGAATTACGTTGAGGGTCAGGTAGGCGAACAGGTGGACAATACTCACAATAGCACCCCTGCATAGAGATAGCTTTTTTTCGTTCTTTTTGGAAAGTAATTTGTTCTCGAAACTACAGTAATGCGACGAAACTATTAACCAGGTGCTAGGTAACGTGAGAAGATAGGTTTCAGTCTTGGTACTGGTACTGTACTTACTACCTAGCGCCGAGCGCGCACGGGGCCGACCTAGCACGGGGCCGACCTAGTTACAGTTAAGTTAGTCTGGTATGCCAATCATTCCTTATATTCGAAAGTCCGCTGCAGGAGACAACTGGGACGCTCGTCGCGGCTAGTGAACGTTAGTGAACTTTGATCGACGCGGCCAAACGGATTGGCGAATCTGCCTGGTAGTTGACGGTGCCGAATTTCCTGATTGCTCGGTCATCGCCCCATAGTACCGCGCAGGAAGCCAAAGGAACAGACTCCAACGCTGCCACATCTCCGAGCTTGGCAGGCCACTCGGCTCTCGCCCATATTTTGGCCTTCGGTGCACCTGGGTCGCCGTGAACGAGATGAATGTGTTGGAATCTAGAAGGTTCATTTGACGGTCAGACAGGCAACTCCTTCCGAAAGCATTTACCTTGTGGTGCGCGAATACCGTAGCATACTCGAAGTTCACGAAATTGTCAAGGTCACCAACGCGTGCAAGTATACAGTAGTGTACCACCTCCCCGTGCCCAGGTACAGGATCGGCATCTATGGACGTCAGAGTTTCACCCAGCCTGTCATGTTCACGCGCATCAGGCAACCGCCACAGCAAGAAGACAAAGGAACGATATGTCCTCTTCGCATTGTCACTCTTCGGCTCCTGGAGGGCTGACACCAATAAGGGGACTAACGGTGGCGCACCAAATGGTGATGGCCAGGTACTTCACGGAGTCGAATAAGAGGTATCTCCCAGACAAGGGATCTGCATGGGAGTTGGGTACGGTCAGGAGCCCCCTTCTTGGATATCATCACTGGGAGGTGAAATGGCAGGACGATAAGACAAGCGGTGAGTGTGATACTCGATCACTCTTGGCTTCTTGGTACAACTGGAACAGAAATTGGTTGACCAACCTCGGTCAGAAATGGGTGGGGAGGCGAACAGAAGCAGTTACACAATTTTCAACGGGATTAGCTGCGCGCCAGCCTTCTGTCACCTTCATCATTTCATATTTGCCTCACCATCATTCTACCATTACGCACTGGTCCGTCAATTGTACCTTGAATTTTGTACATTCTCCTAGGAACCGAAGTAAGTCCGAGGCACTCGAAGGCTCGTGATTGCTTGGGCTTGTTGCCACAAGTATATGAATCACAGATCCTACTACGTCTGCTCCGTTGTACTATCCGAGCGTCTCTCTTGGCCTTTCTCTGCCCCCATTGCCTATTGACTTGGACTTGACACGATACGCGCACCCTGGCTTGATGACTAACAAGAGAAATGCATTTGAGATTGGCACTTGGCCGTGCTCGTATGAGTACGTCAAGGACCAGTCGATAGTACACCCCGCGTTTGAAATGCTCGACGGGCAACCGGGATTGGACGAGTGAGTCACATCCAGAGCGTCAGCGGGTGACGGCCAGACCAACATATACGTAGAATATTTTGTGGAACCCAAGTGGAGAAACCCAACGCGTATGCGGTTTTAAGTGCGAAGCTGATTGACTGAAGAGCGCGGAAGCGGTACTGATTCCAAAAGGAACGAACAGATTGGCACACGATCGAAGCTCACGAGAGCTTTTTGGCCGACAAAGAGAGGATGCATAAGTTCGTCAAAATGTTCGAGACATCTGCAAAGGATGGGGTCCCCCAGGGAAAAGTGATTCATGTGTCCTGGGAGGTGTCAGCGGCGGTTCCCTGCCTGGGAGCCCCAGTGACGGAGATAAGGAAAGTAAAGCCCAGAGAAGGAGTCACTTTGGAGGCAGTCCAAGCGACCTTGGACAAATATGTGAACAAATTGACAGTCGAGGCGGTTGGTGCTACGTACGGCCAAGTGATTGAAAACCCGGAGGAGATCGTACTTGTTATTGGGTGGAAGACCATTGAGGTATGAACCTGCTCTTGCACGGAAGGACAAGACTGAAATGGAAAAATGGCAGGGGCGGAAAGATAGCCAGGAAGAGAAGGAGATAAGGGAGATAACAGAGGAGGTGGAGGAGATCAGGGTTTTGTTGAAGCAGTATAGCAAATGAGTGATGTGGTTCCGCCATGCGTACCTTTCGTCCCCACATTTCCTCCGGTCCACACTCGAGTGAACATCCTCCGATGCACCACACTCGTAGACATGCTCTCCGCCCATCCTTCTACTTCGTTCAGTATTCCAGATCAAACAAACCCGCACCTGGTTCCCATCGTCGTCACTTCTCCCTTGGCTGGTGTTTCCTCAGTTCCAGTACTGGGCACCAAGTCAGGACTTGCACAACCCCGACGAAGAGGCTGCTCCACCTGTGTGGCTCTTCAACAAACTCTCCACTTTTTCCATCCTGCGTGCGACTGCGTGTCTCAGCATAGATTACGTATCAAAGTCACCAAGCTACGCTAGTGCTAATAGACTTCTTTGGGTCTTCCACATCGCTCACAGCGTTCCACCGCCCGCACGACAATGGCAGCCGAGGACAAGCCCATCGCACACCCTCCACTGGTCCGCGTTTCACGCGCCGCTGTAGTCTAGCCGTCCGATGGGTTTCACGAAACGCAATGGGACAGGAGAGTCGATCTACGGTAGTTCTACGGTGGTCCCTTCGCCGACGAAGAACTCTTGCGTCCGCTGGACGCCGAAGGGTCAGTTTGAACCTACTTCCGGTTACGCGAATAATGAGTATCGCCTCTGATCACGCCAGGTTGCTATGCATGGCCAACGACGGTCCGAACACCAATGGCTCTCAGTTTTTAATCACCCTGTGCGCTTGCCCATTCGACGGCAACGTGTCCTCCGTCTCCGCTTTCCGCCGCAAAACTCGCTCTGGATTGGGTTGGTTTACCCACACGTATCTGGGTAAGTACGTCGTCTTTAGCGGTGTCATCGGGGGCTCCGACGACGTGGTTTGCAAGGTCGCGCAAGTGACCACAGATGAGAAAGACCGGCCTGCGGTTCCCGTGATCATATTCAACTACGGCGAGCTCTAGCTGCGAAAGAAACAGGCTCCGCCGCGTTCGTGTGTTTCTTATTTTATTTTGGAAAAGACTAGTGAACCCCCATCGCTTATTCGGTTACTTCGGCAGCGAAAGAGCCCTCCGTGAGCGCTAGCGAATCTGAGGACGAATCCGACAATGAGGGCGAGAAGAGCCGTAAGCGACACAACCGTCGTCGTCGCTCCCCTTCTTATAGTGGCGACGTCGTGGAGGATGGCAAGCGGCACAAACGGAAGCACCGGAAGGACAAGGAGGATCTCACTCAAAACTCGCCCCTCCCGAGGGGAGCGAGCCCTTTGGGGAGCGGAATGAGATTGAAGAAGAGTATGATGCGTGACTGGAGCACGAAGAGAATGAAAGGCTAGCTGCCGCGCGCGAGCGTGAACTAGAACGGCCCAAGCAACAGCACGAGCAAGAGACGCAATCTACAAATGGCGTGCGATTCGAGGGTTTTGTTTTCTCTCTCGTTCTTTTCGGCATCCCAGTCAATTTTGAGGGTTGCTGGGCTCACGACTGCATACGTCACAGCCCGCGTCGCGTCGTACGTGCTACCTTGGCCCTGGCCCTTTCCCCTTCCCTGCCTCCCCTTCCTTGATCTCTCAACACGATTCGCCGCCCAACCCCGCAAGCCCGGTTCCTGAATACGCAGACGCTCAACATCGCTTGTTGCCCATCACCCGCAACCGCCGCCGCCCATTGTTGCCACCCTCAACAGCCACAGACCCCGAGGCGTTGCCTTCCTCACGAAGCGCCGCGCCGCCACCATCGCTATACTGGCGCCTACTGATCCACCTCGCGCATGACGCGCGCAGTGATTTGCCGCCGTTCGATCCACCATCGCCACTGATGGTGATGCAGGACAAGTCGGACGGCAAGTCGCTGGTGTCCGTGGGGTGCCAGGTCCTGTACCGCACCGACGTACCTGTGCCCATGCACCTGCATGCACATCCGCGTCCACACGGGATGATGCTCGCACCAGACGGTGAGGAGGTGGACGAGCTGGCCGGTGTTGCGCATAGCATTCTGGGATCTCCATGTCTATTACAGTACTGTGCCATCGCAGTAGATTCCCGACCATCTCGGACAGCTCAGAGGCTGAGGCCTGAGGCTTTATTTCTGGGTACAGCTTAGCAACTGTCGTTGCCAATGTTAGTGAGACCTCGTTGTTGATCATGGCGACTGCCGTTATGATACTGATGCCATGACACACACGTCATGATGGAGATGACGAAAACAAACAGATCATGTAACTTACAGTAACAAGTCGAATATATAAATAATACTAATTTCCACCGCCTATTCTTTCTTAGCGCCGTGATCCAACAGTAATTGCGCGATCTCACTGAATCCACCCTTCGACGCCACCTGGAATGGCGTCCCGTCCAATCTGCTCGGTATATGCACATCCGCCCCATGCTCGAGTAGTAACCGTACCACCTCGAGCTTTCCCCTCTCTGACGCTCCGTGTAATGAAGTGGAACCGAAGTTACCTTGTGCGTTTATGTTGGCTCCATGCTCGATGAGGAGCCGCACGACCTCGACGTGTCCAGCCAACGACGCATAGTGCAACGGCGTGAAACCCCAAAAGACGACCTCAGCGTTGACATCCGCATTGTGCTGGAGTAGCATGCGCGTGACCTCGTAGTGTCCAATTTTTGCCGAACTGAGCAATGGTGTCCAGCCGTCCACGTCGCAAACGTTCGCATCTGCTCCAAAATCAAGTAACAGGCGCGTGACCTCCACATAACCAGCGCTGGAAAAGGTCTGCAGTGAAGTGTTTCCCAGCGAGACCTTAGCATCCACGTCGGCCCCGTGTTCGAGCAGAAAACGCGCAACTTCCAGGTGACCCATAACCAACGCCACGCACATCGGAGTGTACCAATGGCTCCCGACGTCTATATCCTGCCTCCGCGCAACAAGCTGCTTTGTCGTCGTCCAGCTGAGGCCAAGGAGTGCGGCATAGTATAGTGGGGGTGCACCAGGTGGCGATGGGCGCTCTGTTGGACTGGTCATTTGGCCGATCCCCTCAACCCTGCCGTATATCCAGGTCCATGCTGCAAAATGGGGCTTGGTGGGGTCGAACAGAAGCTCTATGCGATCTTGAATTTGCAATTCTACGTTCTTAAACCGCGCATGATTGGCCCAGTGCTGAGCGGCATATATAACGAGAGGAAGGCCCTGGATACGCTTTCTATCCACCTTCTCGTCCAGTTGAAGTAGCACGGCTAGGCAGGCTTGCGCGAGAATCGTGTGAGCTGACTCTAAGGGAGCGTGGAAGTAACGGATATTTGTAGCGGTCGAGGTGGCGAGGCGATCAGAAGTCAAGAATTCCTTGACTGAGAAGTGCGAAAACTGCACGATTTGTGAGTCCCACGCTTCGACGACGGAGACCAAGCTAGAACACGCAGACAGCACCGCGTCTTCTGCATCTTCCGGCCGCCAGGCCTCTTCGAACTTGGTACCTATTTTCGAGTCGAACTGAATCGCAAAGATCCCAGCGAGCTCTTCGAGTTTGAGCGGACGAATGGACGCTATCAGGCACTGGAATAGACGATGCGCGTGCTCTCGTTTCTGCAAGGGAATGCCCTGCAATATCCGCTCATACGTCTCATCCAGGCTCGCCGGCAACTCGTTCAGAGCCTGTCGAATGCTTGCTGCCATACAGCGGCGCAGCGTGTCCAGCTGGCAAAACACCCAGCGAAACCTGTGTCACACCATGAGCAACGTTTAAAACGTTCAAGGACGGAGGCCCCTTACACCCCATCAACTCTTTCCGAAAGTGTGTCTATTACCAGTTGCTTTTCCTCCACTCTCCACCTTCGCATCGCTCGGTCCGTATCAACAAAAGATCTGATGTAGGTGTTGATATCCTCCCTTTGCCCAACTTCCTCGTGAAGGGACACGCAGCGGGATATGGGAGTTAAGGGGTTGAGAACAATTTGAATGTCTTGTTCGAGGCGACTCGTAACGCACAAATACAGATTCGGATACTGGTCGCCGACAAGGTCCTCGACAAAATTCAAGACCTTTTCGCGAGGGGATGGGGTTCCAGTGGTATTCGGGCACTCGTCCAAAGCATCCACGATGATGTAAATTCGGGTATGAGGCACAGATTGGAGCATGTCCCTAAGACATTGTACAAGGGAGGCCTCGCTTGGTTGATCTGAGCCGTCCCGATGTGACGTGTATAGATCTGACAGAACGGTCCAGCAAATGTCGGATGTGTCGCTGAGCTGGATGAGGAGAGACGAAAGCAGTCCGCGGATGTCCCGTTTTGTGGCGTCTTTAAAGTCGAAATAGAAGTATATCATCAATGATGACCCAGCAGTTCGTTTGAGGTCTTCAATGATTGTGGAGCTTATCAACGATGTAAATTTCCTTGGACAAATGTAGGTGAGTGGAATCACATACCAAAGGACACTCTTTCCTGAACCCGCTAAGGAGGGGAATCAATGTCTTTGGATGTGCAGAGGGTTGAATAAAAACGGACGATTTCCGCGGATCCACAACAAGGAACCTTTCTCTTTCCATTCATTGAACGCATCGCCTTGAGCAAACCATGTTGCAGTGCCATTGTGGTGAGTATCGCAAGCAAGGTTGTGATTTATGAAAGGATTTGGAGGAGAGACCCAGTTTCGGAGGTTGCTCCGCACGTGACCACCTGGGAGGCAGTCATGCAATAGGTAAGTCAAGTGTAAAAAATACTGACGGCTCATTGTGCCTGTTGCTATTCAGATGCCGTGGTTTCAACGCTGAACGAACGTACAAAACAATCGTTACACACCTTCTCTGATTGCTCTCACGTTGTTATCGACCCCGCGTGTGACCTCCTTAAGCACATTCACATTGCCGCCGACATCGCTCGTGATCGCCTCGATCGCCTCGACGTTATCGTCAATGCCGTGTGTGACCTCCAAATTTATCGCCACTGCCATCCGCATCTCTTCCTGAGTGAGTATGTCCAATCTCTTGAGAGCGTTCTCGACATCCGTCCTTCCCAGGAGTCTCTTTATCATAGTGAGCCAGAGGCCATGAGTTAGATGAACCGGCTTACTGAATAGTCTCCGCGTCATCTTTTTTGTTGTAAGAGCAAAGATGGACAGCACTTCTGCCATGATTTTTCCCAGCACCTCCGTCATAGCAGGTGTCGGAGGGATGCCGGCGTATACCTCAAGTCGTTGTAAGAAACCTTGCATGCGCTCGAACAGGCTGGCGAGTGTGTCGTAACTCGTTATGACATCCTTGGCAGCCTGAAAGAGACGAACGTTACCCGATGCGCTACAACCTCAGGCAGTGTCGGGGGGCACCCACTGTAAGAAGCACCCCGATGCCAGCGAAGATTACTTTTGCAGGTGAAAATATCTGAGAAAATGTCTGTCGTGGTATGCAATCGGTGGATTCCTTGCGGACTGACCAGTCCGACACCCTCTCCAAGTGCTGCCGAAAACGTGAACAAGATATGGACCATCGGATCGAGCCACGTTATGAACCTCTCATCGCCTTTACGGATTTCGTCGAAGGTTTCTGCTTGCTTTCGAAATATGCTCAAGACAGCATCAGGCGAGTCGCAGCTGCCGAATTCCACAGAAAATGGGTGCGTATTGAGATCTTGTCCCGTCAGTTTCTTGTACTCTTTCGAGGCGGCTTCAAAGATTGAGATAAAATTAGAGATGGAAGATGTCGCAGTTGCACGTTGTGTTCCGGACATGGTGGACATGGTATAGATGTTATTGTATGATCAAGTGAGGCTGATCACTGACAATAATGTGTGGGTTTGGTGTGAGGACTCGTGAGGGTGTGTTGAACTGATACCATGAAACACAGCCTCGTCGCCGGGATGGCGCAGAGTGATAACTCAAGGGAATTACGTTGAGGGTCAGGTAGGCGACAGTACTCACAATAGCGCCTCTGCATAGCTTTTGGAAAATACTTTGTTCTCAAAACTATTTACCAGGTGCTAGGTAGCGTGAGAGGATGGATTTCAGTCTTACAGTATTACCTAGCGCGAGTTGGCCACTCTCGCTTCCTTGACTGTGAGACGCCGAGGCACAACGGAGTCTGTGCGAATCGATTAATCCGGCAGCCAACCTAAGTTATTTGCTATCTGTCGCATACTGCCAGTAGTACCACCTCCCCGTACCCAGGTACAGGATCGGCACCAGCCACAGCAAGAGGACAAAGGAACGATATGTCCTCTTCGCATTGTCACTCTTCGGCTCCTGGAGGGCTGATGCCGATAGGGGGACTAGCGGTGGTGCACCGAATGGTGATGGCCAAGTACTTCACGGAGTCGAATAAGAGGTACGGTCGGGAGCCCCCTTGGATATCATCACTGGGAGGTGAAATTGCAGGACGAAAAGACAAGCGCAAGTGTGGTACTCGATCACTCTTGGCTTCCTGGTAGACAACTGGAACGGAAACTGATTGACCAACCTCAGTCAGAAATGGGTCGGGGGACGAACAGAAGCAGTTACACGACCTCCAACGGGATTAGCTGCGCGCCAGCGTTCTGTCCCACCTTCACCATTTCATACTTGCCTCACCATCATTCTACCATTACGCACTGGCCCGTCAATTGTATCTTGAATCTTGTACATCCTGACCGAGGCAAGTCCGAGGCACTCGAAGGTCCGTGATCGCTTTCGCTTGTTGCTTTTTATGTCGACGGAGGTAATTCCACTAGTCGATTCACATGTATATGAACCACTGCTCTAAGTCTGCCCTCTTATAACTTACTCTCCGAGCGTCTGTCTTGGCCTCCCTCGGTTCCTCTGCCCCTTGCCTATCGACTTGAACTACTTGAACTTGACACGACACGAGCACGCTGGCTTGTAACGGGATGACTAACAAGAGAAGTGCGTTCGAGATTGTCACTTGGCCGTGCTCGGAGGAGTACGTCGAGGATCAGTCCACATTACACCCTGCGTTGGAAATGTTCGACGGGCAACCGGGATTGGACGAGTGAGTCACATTCAGAGGGTCAGCGGGTGACGGCCTGACCAAGGTATACGTGTGACGTAGAATATTTTATGGAATGCAAGTGGAGACACCCAACGGGTATGCGGTTTTAAGTGCGAAGCCGATTGACTGAAGAGCGCGGAAGCAATGCTGATTCCAAAAGGAACGAACAGATTGGCACACGATCGAAGCTCACGAGAGTTTTGGGGCCGACGAAGAGAGGCTGCATAGGTTCATCAAAATGTTCCAGACATCTGCAAAGGATGGGGTCCCCCAGGGGGAAGTAGTGATTCATGTGTCTTGGGAGGGCTCAGCGGCGCTTCCTTGCCTGAGGGCCCCAGTGACGGAGATAAGGAAAGTGAGGCTTAGAGAAGGTGTCACTTTGGAGGCAATCCAAGCGACCTTGGACAAATACGTGAACAACTTGACAGCTGAGGCGGTTGGTGCTACGTATGGCCAAGTGATTGAAAACCCGGAGGAAATCGTACTTGTTATTGGGTGGAAGACCATTAAGGTATGGACCTGCTCTTGCACGGAAGGACAAGACTGAAATGGACAAATGGCAGGGGCAGAAAGATGGCCAGGAAGAGAAGGAGATAAGGGAGATAACAGAGGAGGTGGAGGAGATCAGTGTTTTGTTGAAGCAGTATAGGAAATGCGTCATGTAGTAGTTCTCACGGGCAACCTGCTCTGCTCCTCCGCCATGCGTGCCTCTCGTCCCCACACTTCTTCCGGTCCACACCCGAGTGAACATCCTCCGACGCGCCATACCCGTAGACATGCTTTACCCGCCCGTCCTTCTACTTCGTCGGGTATACCGGATCCAACAAACCCGCACCTGGTTCCCATCGTCGTCACCTCTCCCTTTGCTGGTGTTTCCCCAGTTCCGGTACGTTTCTTGCTGTAATACGTCATCACGCGGTCCGCCAATCTCATTCAATCCAGCCCTTTGCCGATTTTATGCCCACCCGCCGAAGAAGCGCCAGGAAACGAAAAGAGGGCGCTCCTCCCTCGCGTCCACATGCCGACGCCGCCACATCTACCCCCCGTGCAGACTTACCAAAAAAAGACGCTCACTTTTCTACTGCCGATCGCGCTATCTTGCAGGAGCTCAAACTCGGCGCCGCTGCCCGCGAATCCCAATTCAAGATGAAAGGCAACAAGAAGCACCACCCTTATCCTGCAAAGGAAGCTCCTTACCCTCTCAACTATGACAGGCCCGTCATTGACCAGTTTGTCTTGTCAATGTGATCCCCGCTTATTCCATGCCAATCATCCCTACCCCACAGCGATGTCTGGGAGACGATGTTCATCAAGCAACTGTCCGGAAGTCATACTTTTCATGTGTTTGACACTCCACCCACAAAGGTGTACGTCCCTTCCAACGTCTTTATTCCAACCATGTGCTCACGGCGGCCGTAGACTCGACCTCGGTTGTGGTGAGCATACCCTCACAACCCACTTTTTTTTTTGGCTACTACCATACCCTACAGGTTCCGGCTATTGGATTCTAGAATGTGCAAAGCAATGGCGCGTGAGTTGTCCCTCTACTCTGACTGAGGCCGGCGCTCAAAGTAAGCTTGCCATCGTTACCGTCGGCTCTCCAGAACTGCGAGTTCGTTGGCGAGTACATGCACCATATCGTGCAAATCATTCTTCTCATCTAGCACAGGCCTCGATTTGGTGCCTCTGCACCCTGATCTGTCCCTTCTTCGCTCTTCCGATCTAGGCACCCGGATTACATGGGTACAAGCCAATTGGTTGGTCTACCTAGTCCGTCATCTATCGTAACGCCACTGACGGACTTCGTGTGTACGCAGCCTCGAAGGTCTTCCTTTTCTAAACGAGGAGTTCGACTTTGTGTGAGTGATCATGCCTCCGTCAGTGTTGCGACTATGGGGTGTTAATGAGATGTCTGCTCAGGCATATTAAACGCCTAGCCCACGGTATCCCCGAAGACAAGGTCAGTTACGAGGTTTGGACCAAGTGACCTTCCCTCTGACTATGTCTTGGACGGCAGTGGGACTTTTTGCTCGAGGAAATCTCGCGAGTGATGAAACCTGGTGCCGCCATCGAGGTGTGTTGTACTCTATCTGGGCGTTAATGCGTGTTTCGACATCTCGTGTCTATTTCAGATGGTAGAAGAGGATTTGTTCTTTCCTGGACGATTTCTGGATCCCCCTCCTCAACCCCGCTCGACAACACCCCGTCCCTCTTTCACAGCGCCGCATCCAATACACCATCAGCCTAACGGATCATACCACGATACCAATGACCAATGGAGCTTTTCACAACGTGGATCTACTTCGACATCTGCCTCCGCATTTTATATTCCATCTATTTATTCACCCTCTCTTCCTAGTGTGGTTGGAACTGCGAGCATGTCGACACTCCCAGTTTCACTCCACGATACCGATACTATGTCTTCGCTAGACAGCTCTAATCGTCTATCCTCTGACAGTTCGCGCCAAGAATCAGGCGCTCCTTTGAATCCTCGAGATCACTCTTTACTCGAATATATCTACAGTGAGATGCACGCAGCTCGTTTCATCAATCTTTCGCCCCTATCCCTGCTCGCTCACTCGTTGCCTCTCTATTTCGAAAGTCTGTTTATGCTCTTTCCCTCTCGCGACCTGTGTTTCTGGCTGACTGATTATGGATGGTTGACAGATGTGCGATCACACGCACCCATCATGTTCATGTTTCCTCCGCCAGATTTTGCACGGGTTAAGCGGCAGCTTTCGCAGTCCATTGGCGATACGAAGCATTCGGATGGCGAGCTCAGGTCGACACAACAGAGTCGCAAGTATTTCGACAAGACTGGGCCGGTGACGGTGATCGGCGGCCGTCACATCCTGCATCAAGCCCAGCAATATGTACTCCTTGACGAGTCGGCTGTTGCGCCTGGGACAAAGACAGCACGTCAGAAGACAACTCCGACGACGTCGACATCTCATCTACCAACTGCCACAAGTAGCGCAAGCACCCCAACCAAGAGCAGCTTTCCCTCCACATCCTCACGCGTGTCCTCAGAGGGATCTCTGTTTTCCGAAGAACGCCCAACGAGCACCACACCCACGGCTTACTCGCATGCAGTCAGCGAGGATACGAACATGGCCAGCTGGTTTAATACCCTGCCAAACCAACGGCTCAAGTTCGACCTGCAGAACTTGAACCTGCACCTGTCGATGCGTATCATGGAGATCCTTGCGTGTAAAGAGGCGATGTGGGAATGGGTGTGCGAGTATCAAGACACGCGACGGTCACATCATGGGCAGCCCCAGATGTATAAGGGTAATTCCCAGACACGCCCCTCAGGCGACGCGGACAGGTTCCGCACAGAGCTTGTAGGAATGTCGAGGCCTGAATTCGACGTACTGTTCACTCGGTTCGAATTGTGCGTGCTTGGTTTTTTTTTTTTGGGGTGGTTGAATCCCCGGGCTGATACATTTGGGCGGCGCAGTGACATGCACGATTCCATCAACATGAACTCCCGCATCACCTCCGCATTTCACACTCCTATTCCGACATTTGCGCGAACAAGCGACCGAAAGGCGTTCGACGACGCCTGCGAGAAGTGGGACGAGTACCAAATGAAGCAGCGCGCTCGGCGCGTGCCACGTCCCGCTGGCGTCCACCAGCCCAAGAAGGGCAGCAGCGACCTGTCAGCAGCGGAGTCACTGGATTCTGACGACTTGGAAGCCGCGGGCCCATCCAGACAGCGGCTTAGCCGGACCTTCCGAGTCTTCTGTGCGTGGAAGGCGTCTTGATTGCGGCGCGGAGGTGGGCTCGATGCGGAAAGTCGAGGACATTTGGACATGGGAACGGTTGCTAGGAGCGCCTCGCTTGATTGGTCTGTTGCAGGAGCAGGAGCTTGCATCTGCCCGGCCCGTCACGTTGGCACTTGGCCAGGCTCGGGACGGACCAAAGGGGGTGTGGAGTACGAACCCGTTTATGGCTTGTCCACTTACATTTTCGCTTTGACGGCAGACGCCCCTTGACCTTCCCCCCCTCTCCCCTGGCCTGAAACGTGTCAAGGTTCATTCGTCAAGCCTTTTCTCTTGTGCACGACCCCCCCCCCTCCACGCCCGTCTTAAACTCGTGACACTCTCGGTGCTGCCGAAGCCATATGTGGCGCACATACGTACAGCACGCGACATATTTTTCCGGATCTTTCCTTGATGATAACAAAACAAACATATACAACGAACTAAAAGTAACAAGAGCGAACAAGCAACTGGTGCCTAGGCCCCCTCATTCCCCTAGATCTTAGGATTTCATGTGCTTGACACGCGTAAGCGCGTCTCTACGCCACGTATGCTGCTTCTATCAGATGTCTTGTTCTCCGAGCGCCTCGCTCGTCGAAGACCCATTTCCTCCATCCATTGTTCTTCCGCCGCCGCCCTTGCCAGTCAGTCACAAAGCCTCTTTTTCTCTCGGGGAGGGACGGTGACCCGCCGGTACTATACAACTCTCAAATCATTTTCGTCCAAGGGTCATTCTTCGTTATCGCGTCATCCATATTCCTTTTTGCTATCTTGCGCAAGCATACAATAAGCACAGCCCTGCTTGGAGATGACAGGGGCTGCGTTTATTGGGCGCCGATGGGCGGATCGACAGTGCCGTGATCGTACCGTCACCGGTTTGCACCCGCCCTCCCCCTCCCCTTCAACACCTGTCCAGCCCATCCACAACACGGCGCTGGGCAAATGATGATTAGGGTTTGGGTTCAAAAGGCGAGGATCTCCGGTTGTGGTTGCCATGTAACTTACTCTCTCACCTCCTCGGCGCTCTCTTTGATTAGTTTGCTTGCTCAGCGCTCAGCGAGTGAGAGAGCGCGCTTTGCGTATTTTTTTGCGGATGGATGGACGGACCTCTTTTTGTTCCTCGCACCAATCCGGCATGTTTTTGGCGCTCGTGCACTCTTGTCATCATTCACACACGCCCCCCCTTTTTTCGTTCCTCACACACAGCACACCTTACTCATCTATTAGACCCATTTTGGATCAGCTGTCTTTGCTATCAACTCTGGCTTATTGGACTATTGCAAATGTATATGTATTAAGTATACAGCAGTACCTGGTGTTTTGTTTGTTTTTGGCGTATAATTTTACTTCCCTTCCTTCTTCCCTTTTCAACCCGGAGCCCGGAGAAAAATCGTCCGTGGGTATCCAAGTCCGGTCATACCGCTGCCGGCGATCGGGGGCACACATCGCCACATGTACTTCCTTTCATCGTCGAGGTCCTCGAGGAGCCCAAAAAAAAAAGAGGGTGAACCAATGAGGGGGAGTGCCGCCTCGAGGATGCTGAGGTGAGGACGTGAACGTCATCATCCAACTTACCCATTCACCCCACACTCATACAGTAATTATAACATCATACGTTTATTCCAATACATCATCGTGCCATTATAGTAGCCAAGCCCAGTCGGCTAGCCCGTTCGTCCTCCGTCGTCATCCATCAGGGACCTACCATCATCGCGGAGCGGGCGTTCCATCCCGAACCGAAGGGGGAAGAAAGGAAAGACCCTCACACACATTTTCCTACCCACGTCTGTCTTAATAAGCTGCATGCGTCCCTGTCCGTCCATCTATTCAGCCCTATTTGTTGCATTTACGCGAAAAAAATATGCGGAGGACGACGACGTCGTGTTGCTTTTCGCGGGAAGAAAGAAAGAAAAGAAGGATTCAACGGACAGCCAACCAATGAACGTTGAAAGGAACTCCTCATCTTTTTGCAATATACTTTATTATGACAGTTGCGGGGCGGGAACCTCTACTTTTTAATTGTAACTGTCACTGTGAGGTAACCGTTGTTTGTGTACGGCTGGGCCGGAATATTGATTGGTGTGGCCTGTCTTTTTTCATGACTGGAATGAACCGAGGACCGTCTCTTTTTTCCGCCTCCGTCCCCTACTTTCCGCCGTACGAGAATAGATGCCTGCCCTTGCAGGGGACGTTTACCGTGTTCATTACACTAAGAGAGAGAACGGGCCTTGGTCCGGCGGCCATTGTCATGACGGCTTATGAGAATCATTTCTCGTATCCAGTTGGTTTTGATGGGAATTAGAGCTGTCAACGCACTCATCACGTAGAGGTGCGGAGTCTATTTGTGTTACATAGTGTCTCCGATTCATCATTGATATGGCGGCCAACACAGAGGGGCCTAAGCTAAGTGGTGAGATAGAGGGGGAGGGGTGTCCAATCCAGGAGACACGGCTACACGAAGACAGGAAATACGAAATACGAAAAAGCGCGTGCAAAGACCGATTGGGTAATACAGGACAGGCGAGCAAGCAAGCAAGGGCGGATAGAAAAAGAACAAGGAAAAATAGCCGGAAGCATATTTCACGGAAGGGCAGTCGTTAAGGACGGGAAGGGAAAAAAAAGTCGTAGACATAACACAGCGAAACAAGAAGTAATTGTAAACAGCACTTAAAAAGGGAAGAGACCAACAAAAAGGCGGCGCAAGTATCGTTACAGAGCGGGAAGGCCACGATCCCGTATCCCGTAAAAAAGAATGCTTCAAGCGTGTATTGTGGAAGCTCGGGGACGAAAAGAGTATACCCTAAGCCAGTAGATCCAAGTACACACGCTTCACCGCCGGGCGTATCCACCCTGAACTGCTCCTGCTCCGTGCCATTGTCCAGGCGGGTTTGGCTGCCCGGGTTGGCCAAATCCATAGCTGGGAGCAGCGGGCGGTGCCATGAGGCCAGGCTGTGCCGCGTAGAGGTCGTGACCCGCACCGCCGTGAGCACTTGGATGGTATTGCTGCGTTGGGCTGGCATGCGTGTAATGAGGTGATGTAGGTTGTTGCACAGGAGATGCGGTGGTCGGTGACGGTCCTAGGCCCATCTGGGGGTTGGGAGCGCCTGGGTGAGCCGAGTGAGGACCTTGGGCATGCGGAGGTATAGCAATAGAAGGTGGCAACGCCTGCGCCGGGCTGTGGGGGGACGCGGAGGGGTTACCCCCACCCGCGTTTGAGTTGCTGCGTGTGCCGCGTGAACCGGGGCCGGGGCCACCCCCTGATGTGGAAGCACGGCGACGGCGTTTGGAGCCCGCCCGTTCGTTATCCTCGTCCTGATCGCCGCCGTCGTCGACTTTGTCACCACCAATGGAGAGCCCACCGGGAACGTTGTTGTGGTGAGGGGGAACAGACATTGGTGTTGGGACGGTACGGCCCATTGGGGGACCGACGGGCATAGTGCTAGGAAGAGTGCCATGAGGGGCGTTCAGACAAGCCTGGATGAGGTTCTTGCCCTCCGGCTGGGTGACCAGAGGCTGTAGCTTTGCAGTGGTAAAGGTATAAACCAAACCAGTTTCCGAGACGACGAGCAGGAGTACTTGTGTTCCGGTGAGGGTGGAAAGCTCGTAAGCCTAGGGGGAAAAAAGGGGTGATAAGAAAACTGACAAAACAAAAAGATAACAAGGCGTAGGAGAGAAAGGATACCTTTTTCATAATGCCTGGACATGTTGAATGTGCGTGAGTGGACTCGGTTGAACGAGAAAGCAAGGGAAAAAGGACGGACCAGCTTTCCTTTTTGAGAACGTGATGTGTCGTCTCGATTTATCCTGAATGAATTCAATCTTAATCTTGCGTCTGCCCGTCTTCTTGTCCGATTTTGGTTTCTCCTCATCATCGTCATCGTCGCCCGCGCTGTCATTGGCATCCTGATCATTTATGAACTGATCAGTGGGTGGGGGATGAGCGGTCGGGTCGGCGCGCTTGGAAGAGTCGTCTTGCATGGGTGGGATGGTAGAAGGTTGAGAAGGTTGATTCTGAGGATTGGGTGGATAGGACGCGTATGGGTTAACTGGAGAGACGTTTGATGCAGATGGGCGGCGAAAGGCCATACAAGAGGAAAGGGGAGAAAGAGGACGCGACGCGGAAAAGAGACAAGAGGGAACGGTGTGCGCGTCTAGTTGGTTGAAAAGGGACAATAAAATGGAGGGGAGGGGAGGAGTAGAGGAGGAGGGGGAGCGTCGGGGGCAGGGGAGTGAGTGAAGCAGGGACAGGAAAGGGGACGGACCGTAAAAGGCAGGGGGGACTAAAGAGGTAAGGGGGGGAAGATGGGGGCAAAGGCCAGATGAGGATGGTGAGATGGAGAGGAGAGGCCTTTTGGGAGCTCTGAGAGGGTCTCGAAATCGGATCCCTTTTCCAGCAACAACCGCTTATCTATATCCAGAACTTTCCCAGGCACACCCCCAAACAATCACATACTTCCTTTCCCAGACTTCTTAGCCCAGACGCCAAGGTTCAATTATCCCCTTATCCGGCGCACGGAACCCCCACTCTGGCGCACACCCACACAGCCCTCCCATCACCACTGCATCCTCCCTCCTTTCTCTCTCTCCGCCGCACCGTCGTCCTGTGGCACTTTAGCGCTTTATAATCACTCGCCACATTTTGTCCCGTGTATAAGAAACACAACACTCATCCCATCCGCTTGCAGACGTTCCCATTACTTTCTCTCTTTTTAAAATTTTTTATTATGAGTTTCTTCTAACCCCCAATCCATTCGTCGTTCGAAAAAAATAAAATAAATGCAAAAGGAAGAGGAGAACGAAGCGGAAAGGAAAACACGACAAAGTCAGAGGATTAAAGGCAAAAAAAAATGCATCATCTTGCTTCAGGTCTTGATGCCTAAGCTCGCTTGAACCCGCATGCTTTCCCAGGCTTCTTTCACGCGCCCGTTGAATGTTGCCTCTGGCCGCCGGGCACGCGCCGCTTGGAGCGCTTGAACCATCTGCGCCACATTCTGATCCCCGCACAGATATCGCGCAGTCTCGTCATCTGCAAACACAAATGCACCAACACCGACACCAACCGCACCCAGCCGATAAGATGATGGCCCATCGCGAGATAAACACAGTGTAAGAGGACGTGGCGCACCATTGGGTTCAACCTCAAGCTGGCTCAGATGCCTATCACCGCAATCCGCATCCCGGCATTCTCCGCCTCCAGGCACCTCGAATTGACAGATCCGTGCGTTCTCCAATTGGTTTTCACTCAAGCGCCGAGCCGCGGCTTGCATCTTCAACTGCTTAAGGTTAAGTGTCCAAGTGAGCGTCCACTGAGAAACGGATAGTAAGATAGCACAGAGTTATAAGCAGTGAACGATGACCCCGTCTTTACTTGCGAGCCATTCGGGACCTGCTAAAAAAAATAGAGTGTCGTTTGACATCTTCATCAGCACCGACACGGTCGCAGAAGGAATCGCTGCTCCCGCATGGCAACAGAACCTGTGACGCATAAAGAAAGGGAGACGCACCTGGGCCGACGCAGGGACATCGACAGTTTCTCGTTCCGGTCCATCTTCTGAGTGATGCCAATGAGGGGTTGGCTCTTTAATGTGCCTGGGTGTCGAAGTCTTTGAGGAAGCCTAAAAAAGACACAAATGGACAGACAGAAGTAAAAAGGCAATGAAGGTCGACGTGAGATCAAGAGGCGCGTGTAGAGCGGAGAGAACAAAATGTTGGAAAACATATGAAGGGGAAAAAAAAGGATATTAGAAAAGGTTGGTTGTTGTCGGTGCAAAAGGGGAGAGGAAAATCCTTGCCGCTGATACTGATTCTTGCCGGGACTCGGCAGCGAGAGCTGTAAAAGCATCTTAATCCGATCCGCAAGTGACGTTTAAGGAAGCGAGAGACGGGAGCATGCAATGAAGCAAACATGCCAGCGTGTAGAAGCCACGGATCGGAAGTACGAATCGAGGGTTGTGAGTGAGTATAGGATATGGTGCGGTTGAAGAGGGGACGAGGGTAAGAGACTTCCGTGCAATCACACAGATGATAACGGACACTTGCCTGGTCCGCCGATGGTTTGGTTGCCTGCTGCAGGCGTGGCGGATTGATCTGCAATTCGATTCGATTGGGACGGTCGAAAACGAAACGGGAAAGAGGGTGGAAGAAAGCATGTGATGATGGGTTGAGGAAGGAAATGGCATGAACAAAACCAGTCAGTGAGAGCGCTCGATTGGAAGACAAGGAAGAAGAGTGACCGGTCGATGTAAGCATGGCTACGGCAACTTGGCCTTTACTACCGTCTTCGAATGATAGGGGCGGAAAGCCAGGAGGCGGAGGGGTGCTTGCTATCGGACCCGGACTCTGACTCGGGTCGTTCACATTGAAGTGAAGCGACGATAGTGCACTTGCGCTTGCCAGCACTGCTTCCAAACAGGGTTTTAAAGTTAAGTTAGCAAAAACGAACGGCGAAATGACGTGCGGAAGTAAAAATTGTGGGCAAAAAGAGTCAAGTCAGCAGCTCCGCGCCAAGGTACCGTGATAGATAGGGGTTTCCGCAGTAGGCGACTCATCCCATTCGGCACGCTCACGCACACACGTGATTAGCGCCTGATCGCAAGACCAATGCTTCCGATCCGAGAAGCGTGGCGCCACAGACGCTGACACAGATACCGAACCAGACCCCCAATCCGGACTAAAAAAAGAACGCACCATTTTCGGAAGATTGGTTGTCATCAGTCTCGGATCTCGGCACCCCGTCTGTTGTCCCAGTCGCTGATGCCGATGCCGATGCCACCGTCTCGGAAGTCTCCTCAGATGCTCGGGACTCCCCAGGCGGTTCCCTGGAAACGGGCGTCGAGCGATTTGAGGCCACCTAAAGTAACTGAATTTCCTCTGTCAACTGAGCGGCCTCGCAACTTACCGCTTGCTTTCGTAGCTTCAACTCCTCCCGCTCCCGAATCATCTTACGCATACGCTCAATTTCCATCTCCAAGGCCAACGCACTATCACGTGGAGTCTGTGTCCCACCCTGTGGCCGGCGGGACACACTTGTCATTGGCGACAGCTCTTCCTCGCTTGCCTCGTCCTCGCTATCGCTGACGTCGATGACGCATCGTCTTGTACTGTTCAGGCTTGCAAACCCCCCGGCCACCACACCATTCATCCTATGTCGAACGTGCGGATTCGGATAGTATCCACCTCCATAGTTGAGCCCGGCTCCAGACCCGGTACGCGACAGTACAGGCGGTGTGTACCCCTTCGGTGCGGAATCCGAGTCAAAATCAGCCGCAACAGGACGCTTCGTGCCCCGCCGAGGAATAGGTGCCATTGGTTGGGGGGTGGAGGACGATCGACGAGAATCGTACCCGTCATCCCTTGATGGTGGCGCGAGTATCCCGTCGCTCCTTGATCGAGCAGGGAGATTCTCCAAGATTTGCGGGGTCTTATTTGTCAACACGGGGGTTTTGCCTTTCTCCCATTCAAATGAGAAGTTTGCTTCCGAGGCACTGGCAGATACCGGAAGGGACGCGTCTTCTGAGGATGGAGGCACAGATGTCCTATCCACTAAAGGCATGGACTGATCGTCATCTGGAAGGGAATTTCTTTCAAAAGTATCCGCGGATTCTGGCGAATATGCTTCCATGTCCTCGGGTTCATTCTCGGGTATGAGGTCTTGCCTGGGATCAGCACCATCATAGAGAGGGGGTCCGATGCTGTTCAAAAAGTCCTCCACGCTCACAGCAGAAGTAGGGGCTCTAGCAGAAACATCAGCTCCTGTGGATATAGCAGTAGTTGGCGATGTAGGGGGTTCAGCGGCAGCGAGAGGCTCAGGTTCTTTGCGTTTCCTCGATGCTTGGACAGCTTTTCGGGCGAGAAGTTCTTGCTTTCGCTGACGCTCCATAGCGGCTAAGGTAGATTCGCTAAGAGCGAGGAGCGAAGCGGAAGTTGAACCCTCATGAGACGCTGGCGCCTGCGCCTGTGGGGAACGGTCTGAGTCTGTGTACAAAGAACAATTAGCGAGGGCGGGGGAGGGAGATGATATGTACATACCATGGGGGGCAAGTGGTCGTGGGGAGAACGCGTGTTCAGACGATCCACGCATCGCGGCGTCATCAATAACGCTAGAAGTTTCTAGGGACGCCGAAGGAAGCGAATAGCTAGACTGAGATAGGAGAATAGATGCGATCACGTCTGGGGGCGGCGGGTATGGAGGAATGCCCACTAGGTCAAGGTTATTTGGCAGACGAAGATTAAGTTCCGTAAAAACGTAGTAGATGATCTCTCTAGAGAGCCCACAGTCGATCAAGTACTCAGGTGGTACACCATATCCAAGAATGTCAAGAATAACTTCTTTAGAGGTGTCATATTGCCTCTGTGTTACTGTAAATCAAATCGGTTTAGACCTTGGGAAGGACATGCAAATTTGAAATCCACCTACAAGAGAGACCAGGGCGCACGTGATGAGTGTCGAGCACATAGAGAGGAGTCTCAAGCCTGAAAGATTCCAAAGGGGCCTGCATCTTTAGCGTGACAGGTGATGCCTCACTGAGTCGCCGTGATGCAGAAGGAGGAGGGGTAACATGCTGATAAGTGTCCTCGGCTTTTACAGAGGGCGATCGAGACCCAAAAGGAGACCGAACAAAGCCAGGAGACTCAGCCCTGGCGTGATATACGACACCAGAGATGGTGGTGGACTTGGGTGGTGGTCGAAAAGGCGGATCTTCGCTCTCGCTGATCTCACCCTCTTCTCTAGTAGAAAGGTCGTCACTCAAAGAGATTTGTGGAGCAGCCCCGCTAGAAGCATCATGTAGGGGTGGAGAGGTATGTGCCCGAGACCGAGTCGGAGTTGATGGTTGGACAGGAACAAGTGCAGTTAAGGGAGGTCGCTCCTCTGTGGAAGTGGTTGACGAGGGTTCCTCTGGGCCATAATCAAGAGCAATAGAAGGTATGGTAACAATAGATCGCGGTAAAGGTCTGGGAAGTGAGGTAATGGGTGTGTTGGAATCAAGCTTTCGACGCTTGAGTTTGCGGCTAGACAGAGCGGCTTGTCTGAGCAACTGGGCAGGATCAGAGGTCGATGACTCCGGATTTGAGGCCGCAGAGGTGTGGTTGAGATATGATGAGGAAGGGAGAGCGGAAACCTCGGACATGACGGGCAGGAAAAAAGGGTTGACAGAAGCCTGGACTGGGTCAAAGGGCAGTGGCAGTGGCAATCCACTTACCCTCGGTAGATGCCGAGTCAGCGTCTTCACTTTGCTTGCCTCAATGCCCCTCGATGGTCACGCATTTCTCGTCAACCAGGGCTGGTCTGGTACAGGAACTGGCCTTCGCAATGGCTCTATTTCAAGGCCGATTTCAGTTCCACAGAAACGAAACCTTGCCGGCATAGGCAAGGACAGAGACGAGGCATTCCCCTTTTGGGACCAGTGAACACCCAATTCTTTTTTTTTTCTTGACAATTACTGACAAGAAAAAAAGTTTGTTCACGGTAGCTGCATCTGCGATTCGGATCGAGTGTTTCTCCAGCGACGACGAGGATGGCGACGCATCTGTGAGCAACCGCACCCCCAACTTATCTACCTCTAACGGCGCATACAGACTAAAGGCGTACGCTCTTCTACGCTAGACCTAAGGCAGACCTCCACCGGAATACTGTCGAATCTGCCTCCAGTCGTGGGCACGCCCATTTCCTCAGACGATATCACACCACCGCCTTGTTCTGATGCCGCATCTGGCTCTTCCACCCCTCGCTTATCCCTCGTTGCTCTAGCGAAACGTGAGGCTGCCCGTCGCGGTCTTTACTCAAGATTTTTCCGTGGCCCTGTCTTAGGTCCCGACGTTCAGTCCGAAACGGTCGAGGCAGAGGCTACCCCCGTATCTCAATCCCTTGTTGGTGACAACGCACGGGTTGGGATGGAAAAGAGGTCAAAGAAAAAATCCAAGATCGACCCTTCTGGGGACCCATCGACGGAGGATCCGAACGAGCAGGCGAAGAGGCAGAAAAAGCTACGCAAAAAGGCAGAAAGGGCTGCTAAGAAGCTTCATCGCCGCAATGGCAAGGAGAGAGGCGAAAACGGACAAGATGCGGACGAGACAATCCCGCTGTCGGCTCCGCAGGAGCAGGTGTCAGCACTGTTGGCTTTTGAGACACCCCATGAAGTGCTGTACAAGAGGAAAAAGAAAAATAGGCGGAGGGAAGTGTCATCTACTGGCGAGTTAGACACACCACCTTTTGAGCGGACATTAGTAGTAGAAGATTGTGAAGACTCGAAGAAGAACGACTCTTCAAAAGCTTCAAGAAAGAGGCGTAGACGGAACGAGTCATTGTAACGACGCTTGTTTACTATTCCCTGGTATACAGTAGCATCATACCCTCTCGGTGTCCCTGACGCACAAGTACATTGAATGCTATCACCATGGAATGTAATGATTCACAAGATAATTATACAATCCAAGAACTACGATGGTTCACTGAAGGGGCATGCTATGGTTTGCAAGAGTTGGAGTTAATGCCTATAAGCAGATTTTCTTAGCGAACAAAGTGTGCACGGAACTGAACAAGGGACGCACAATCGGGTGATGAAAGTAATCGACGGCTTTCCAACTGAGGTATGACATTAGCCTCGGGTACCGCGCCATGCGCTCTGCATGGTAATCCGACGGGCCTGCGCGTCCCCGAGAGTGTGAGTGGTCGTATCATTGAAGCGAGCGAAGGAAATAAAGGACCTGTTCTAGAGTGATAGGGTCTTCTCTCAAGAGCACCTTTTGTTTCCCACCGCTTTCCTCCTCATCCTCGTCGTCGTCGTCTATAGTGGCCCGGTTGGTCGTCCGCATGCTGCCAAAGGCCGCCTGGTTGCCAGCTAGGGAGAACGGGGTGGACTGGACGGCCGTGCCATACACGCTGGAGGTCTTTGGTGCGCCAAATGCCGCAAAATCCGTGACGACCTTGCGCGGCGGTGACCCGAAGGGCACCGTCGTCACCGACCTGGAATCCGACGCACGTGGCGGAAGAGACGGCGAATAGCCATAGCCGTATGAGCTACGCGCGCTGTGCATCCGCACTTGCATATACTTTTCCGTGAAGCGGGACCCGACGATCTACACAAAAAAAAAAGCCGCCGGGTGCTGAGAATGGAGGTGCTTGCGTTCAGGGTTTCACGGTCTGCGATCGAACATACCTTTCGCAGGTGCGGCCGCGCTTCCGCGAGGTTGGTCGCTCGCGAGAAGACGTCAACGTTGTGCCTCGACTCGTCGGAGTCTTTGTAAATGCTCTCGATGACGACCTTTTTCGTACTTTCGTTCCGTAAGAGCAGCTTCTCGTGCAGCTCTCGCGCGACTTCGTCCACGCTTTCGTTGTTACCCAAGATCCGTTGCGCGACGGCCTGTCCGACTTCCCGCACGAGACGCTCCATATCGAGATTCTCAAGCACGAGGCCGACAATGGCATGTGCGAGCAGGTCCGCTGTGGTCAGCGGAAGCATGATTCCAGACGTGGTGTTGACGAGTGCCTTGTAAAAGTCCGTCGCATACTGAAAGAAAGGAGGAAGGCGGGGAATAGGTGTTCAGGCAACTGCGGGGAAGCCTGCGCGGGTGAAAGGAGGACATACCGAATAACTACTTAGTGCTGGCTCGCATGCCACGAAGAACTGCGGACGAAGGTGTCAGAAAATCATAGGGGGGCTACTTGCGATCGCAACATGAGTACCAGAGTGATGCCACGAGCGGCCATCTGCCGAGCCAGCTCGAGGGGGTCATTGCCGTCAGGGGACCCATCGTCGAATCCTGAGTGGGAGGGGCGATGGATAGGATAAATGGGGGGGCATACGGCAACGACACGAGAGCATAAAACACACACCATCCCCGTATTCTCCAATGCCATGCGGAGGCGCGTCGGCTATGAGCACGATCATCTTGCTTGCTCGTTCGTTCCAGTCCATTTTGAGCGCCTCCGCTAGGGCAGCGGTAACCGCCTCGGGTCCGTCACCGCCACCCGAGGCATACAGGCTCGAGAGGTCTCGGTGGACCTTGTCAATATCGGACGAAAAACCAAAATTGCGTGTTACGTAGGTGTGATCCTGCGGTGGGTGATCGCGATAGGCGACGAGGCCGACGCGCAGGTCCTCGCGGGATTGCAACTTGCCCGATTGAAAGATGTTCTCGCAGATGAGCTGGATGTTTTTTGTCGCGGAGGAAATGTAGGATCCCTGGCTGCCAGTGCAGTCTTGGACAAAGACGAGATCGCTGCGAGAATGACGGCCGATCGAAAACGTTGGGATTGAGAGGGATCAGTGGAACGAGGGGGGGCAAAAGATGCACGTACAGCATCTTGCGGTCATGATTGATGGTTGGTGGGGGACGCTGCTGGTCATTGAAGGCCTCTTGGAAGATGGCGAGAGCGTCAGCAGAACCTCCTTGTTCGAAATCCATATCAGCATCCATGATTAACTGAAGACCGAGTGCGAGGGGACGGGTTGTGGGTTCTTGATCGCGGTGTAGTTGACCAACAAGAGCTTTAGGGACCTCAAAGGCGAAGGTTAACTAATGCTCTCTCGTATTCTCGACCTCGCCTCGTTGCATGAGACCTCAAGGCAGTCGCTTAGTGCAGTCGGGCCATGCGCGTTACCGAATCGGATCAGACAACTGAAAGGAATGGTTGTATCGACTTTACACACACACCCTCTCACTCGCCTCTAGATCTACTGCGAACGTCCACCTAGAATCCACCCTCCCCACTGCCCTGCAAATGTCCCAGGTCGCAAAAATGTCCGATACGCCACAAGCAGCCCCGCGGATAAACCCCCCACAAGTGCCGAAAACACAATGTACGTGCGTAATCGCGCCGCCGGTGACAGACTTCGGTCGGCGCCTCCCGGAATCGAAGAATTCCTGAACAAGCACGTGGAACGTCAGCTGAAGGATCCGGGCAGCGAGCAGGTCAGTTGACAATTCTTTCACGTACGGATGCATCGCAACGCTGCAGATGGCATGAAACACATCCGCAATTTGACCAGTTTTCACACTGACAGCAACAGGCACTTGCAGGTTTAGTCTTCTGCAGTACACATCTGGCTGCACTTCGTGTCTCTGGTATGGAGGGGAAAAAAGTCACCCAGGCACTTTGTGATGCATAAATAATCACACACCTGTTGCGCGAGGTCCAGATCTGATTTTGTCGCAACGAAGAGGGTTGGGATGTGGTCAAGGCTGTATTGTTGCTTACCCAAAGTCAGATCAGAAGTTAAGATACACCGAAAATCACTCACTCTTAGATTACTGATGTACGAGAACGAATTCGTGTCACTCGAATCGTGCACGTAGACAATGACATCAGCCAGATCCGTCTTCTTCGAGTTTCGGAGCACCTCCGGCTCGTATTTAGAACCAAACTCTTGTAACTGGAGGTGACGTAGACAACGTTCAAGATCAAGTACATCCCAACACAGATGCGACCTACCACTAGATACTTTTCGGACCCGTGGATGTCTACCGAGTTGACCACGCTGAGGACCTTCCCAGTCGGCTCATACGTGTCACTGAAGTGCTTGCCAGCGAAGGATCGTAACAAAGATGTTTTCCCGGAGCCAGCTGCTCCACAAACGTAGCACAAGAATACGTTGCGTGTAGACTTGCCTCTTCGGCGGTCGTGTTTTCTAGGACGGGTGACAAGGAGGGCACCAGTGCGAGGTTCTTCGGGATAGCCCAAGTAGGCAAGGTAGGCGAGAGTAAACTTGTGATCCAGCAAAGTGATCATACTTGGGGGTGGCTCAGCGGGTACTCGAGCAAGCAACATTACAAAGCATCAAACGTACCTCCATCGCGCCAACCATGCCTGCAAAGTAACGGCTCCGCCATCATCCAAGCCCGGGAAACTCTGGTTTCGCCACGGAACATTCGGTGGCGCGGTGCTGAACAAATCTTCAAGCTCATCCTTATTCAAAGCACCATCCCTGTCCTGAAAGCCAGTTGTAAGTTCTACCCCAGGCAACATTGAGGAATAACAATACTTTATCGAAGACCTCAAAGACATCGGTAAAAAACTGATAGCCTAAGGGACTCAGTTCGACTGAGCAATCCGAGGGAACATCGAATCTGCGGGTCTCGTCGGATCAGCGGGATTAATACGAATCACCGTCGGGCTTACTTGGGATAGAGGAATGCTTCCGTTAATAGAAGGTCCTCCGCGTAGCCAAACTTTCTGAGGACTGTCCATGTGGTCTCTAGCCGACCTCTTTGAATGAAGATGGTGTGAAGCAGAAGAAACCCCGCTTCGGTCAGGCCATCTCCACGCACGCCGTCTGGATTACATTCCCGAACCATATCTTTGATACCCTCAAGCTCTTGCAATTGCAATGGTGCATCGAAGCACTTCCGCTGTAAGGTCTGAGCAACAATGCATGGATCACGGGGGTAGACCAAACCTGGAACTCGTTAAGTTCTGCATTCTCGAGCACTCCATCTTTATTGGCATCACAAAGCTTGAATATTCGGCTCAGTGCATCTATGCATGCAGACTTTAGGGCCTAGCAAGCGAATTCAGATCGAGCTTGACAGCGCAAAGGGGGGTGGAAGGCCTGCGCACCTGCTTCTTCGAGTCATAGAGGGGAGCCGTTGGATGGAGGACGGCCTTCTGGGCGAAGTAGAACACCTCTGAGACGTTCAGAGGTATTTTTGCAGAGCATTCCACGCACGTCTCTACTTCCTGTGGGCCATTCCGCAGGGGTAAGTGCGAAAGCAGTGAGATGAAACGCGTCCCGCACCTTGAACTCGGCCATAATTGGCCTAATTTCATCCTCTAATGACTTATTTGTCACCTCACCGCCCCGTAGATCTATTTTATTCCCGACCAGGATGACGGGTACCTAATAATGTATCAAAATGCGGAGATGGATACGCAAGGTGATACTCGGAACGTACATTAATGCCAAGTTGGCGGAAATATGGTAGCCAGTAAACGGGGATCCGATTAAAAGAGTTTGAGTCGTCGATAGCATACACAACGCAGATGACGTGGGCTTTGCGGACTTCGAGCTCCAGGTGGTGCTTGTCGCTTGGACCGGCTACAGAGATGTTATGAACACGGAAAGAGAGGTGTTTTCTTCGGAAGACTTGCCTCCGGAGTCTACGATGTAGGTCGTTACGTTTTCGGAGGTGACCTCGGGAGATATGGTGACCTCCGGGACGACGTGTTGCACCTGTGGAAGTGACGGAGAGTGGGTCAAAAAAAAAGGATAAATACGGTATCAAAACATACATGGGACACGAAAGACTCCTTGATGAGCGAAGTGACGATGGTGCTCTTACCAACACCCTCTGAGACATGGAGTTTGTCGCTGTGGTGACACGAAAAGAAGAGAAAGAAACGAACCATCTCCGACTAGTAATATGCGCACATCTCTGCGCATACTTTCAATGACGGTATAATAAGGATGCGTGTATGCGTGTATGCGCGTGTGAAAGGCGGAAGTCCAGGGGAAGCACAGACTCGGACAACCGGACCGGGTAATTCATTGTTGAATAGGCGCTTTGTGATAAAAGCAAACCCCAAGATTTGACAATGTCAATCAGACAGCATGTCCCTGCTCTCCTTACCGTCTGACATCCTCATACTTATCACATCACATCTTTCCCTCGCCGACCTTCTCCTCCTGACTCGAGTCTCTCGAAAATTCCATAGACTTGTGAGTTTCCACCCGCTCACCACGCTTATGCTTCATATTGTTTCGTAGGTACACGACTTTGGCTGGAAGTCTTTCCTCCGTACTCTCCACAGACCGTCGAACAGCTTGGTGAAAAGCCTCCCGCTTTGGAGTCCACTCGCACAGGTCAAATATCACACCCTGTCAGACAGGTCTTGGGAAAAGCAGCGCTTCGTAGCTCGTCCTCTCTCTCGTCCATGGAGGGGCAAGCTCCAGCCTCTTCTTGCGATAAACGAATCTCGCTTGTTCGTCGCCGCCGGCCATGCGTTGTATTCGTACGTGTTCATATCTTCCCACCATGACGGCACCTCTCCCGGCATCTCCTTTGAGGCTTCATTCGACTTCGGCCAACAGGACGCCCCGAGGAGTGATATCACCAGCCTAGCATGCGCCCCGGACGGTGGCTCAGACAGCACTCTCTTCGTCGGTTTTGAGGACGGCGAAATCCAACGTGTCCACATACCACCTTGTAATCCCGGTCAACTCGGCGTCCCGGTCGACTCCTCGTTCCGCACACCTTTCCATTATCACGACGGCGAATTGATCGAGGCATTGGCTGTGTCCGGCGACACCCTCCTGTCCATGTCGACCAACGGCAAAGCCGGTCTTCTCAATTTCTCCTACGGGTCCTCCTCTGCCCCACACATGATCGATTTGGACACCCGTGCCTGGTCGGCGCTTCTTCGCACTTCCTCGTCTACACCCTTTGCCGCGTTTGGCACTTCGTCCGACACCCCCCTCACCGTCTATTCCATCACGCAGGACTCCATCTCACCAACGCCGGCCGCCGTTTTGCGCGCGTCCCAGCACCAGTGCGACTCCGACTTTGAGCGGCCCTCCGCGGTGTATGGCATTGCTTCTGCACCGCCCGCATCCCCTTGGGGAGCATCGGATCGGGTCCTTGTCTCGGGCTGGTTCGACGGTCTCGTACGCGTGCACGATATGCGCTCATCCCACGCGCCCACCCTCACCTTCGCCGACCCATGGTCATTTGAACCCGTTTACGCCGTTGCCTGCGGGGGCGGCGGGGGTGCACACATTGCCGCGGGCTCTGCAAGGCACAGCGTAGTGGCGTTCTGGGACGTGCGCGTTGCCAGCCGGGGTTGGAGCGTGCATGCACCTGGGAACGACGTGTCACCGGTATATTCGATCATACTCGAGAGCTCCCGTCTCTTCGGTGCAACACAGAGTCGGCCGTTTGTCTATGACTTTGGTCCCGCAGTAAAACCGGAAACCTACCCTTCACTGCCGGGCACTCAAGGGAACGACGGACTAAAGTACAAGAAGGGGTGGGATCGTATCGGATATTATGTTACCAAGTACGACCACCCTGTTGTTCATGCGGGGGACCATTAGTCGCCTTATCTTCGAGAGAAAACCAGAGTATCATTCAACATTGCAGATATCTCCGACCGGTCACAGGTACAGATTGGCGTGGTAGTGGTTGTAATGCATGGTTAATGAGGCCAAATGACGATGCAGATGTAGTTACGGATGATAAAGATGCAGCTAAGATAGAAAGATGTCGATCTACAATGGTTCCAGGAAGATGCATGACAAAAAATGATCCAAGGTTCAGATGGGAAATGCAAAGCGGAGAGTGGAGTGAAAAATAAATAAATGGGGAAGTGAATAGTAATGGGGAGAGGGGTAAGATGTACTCATGTGATCAAGGTGATGTTGAATCCGATCAAGAGACTTGCACTGGCTGTTGACTAACTTGGGAACGGCTTGTCCAAGAGAAGAGCTGACGCACGTCTCCCGAGGGCGGGGCGTCGGCTGCCTGCCTAGGTTCAACAAGCAAGCTAAAAAGCGCCGGTTAGTGACAACCTTAAAGTAAAGCAGGACATCCATATGGACCATACCTGCGACGGTACAGGTCTTGAAGGTCTCCATGATGCTTGGATCTCTCAAAGGCATCGTTCAAGAAGTCTTGGACTTCCGGTATCTCCTTCAGTACATAATGAACTTGGAAGCGTTGTATATCTGCAACGATTCAGACCTGCGCTTCTTCTCAAAATGGAACGCAAACCGTACCTTGAACAATTCGAGCCATTTTGTGATATTTGCTGAAGTTGATCAGCTTTTTATCGGCGGCCAATGGGGACGTCCTGTGTGACGTGTTTCCTTCTCGGCAGAATGTTACATCGGTTAGGTACAAGCCTAAATATAGAGTCAAAACGGCGACGACATCGTAGAGCTGAGCACCCACCCAAAAATGGGACAGCGGGAGGTACGGTCGCACGTAGGCGTGAGCGGTACTCGTGATAATTCCGTGCATAGTCAGCGAGTTTGCGCACGCCATCAAGCTGCAACTTCTGCTTCTGAGGCACGCCCTACAGAAAAAAGTAGAAAGACATAAGTGAGATGAAGACAAGCACAAAAAGAAAAACATACCATCCAGGTCTGCTGCAGGCGGGAAATAGTCGACGAGTCCAACGCCGCAAGAATGGAGCGTGATGTAGCGAAGTTGCTCAACGTCATGCAGCGCTGTACCACGCAGAGTCAACACAGACTTTACCTCGAAGGGACGAATGAGAGTGACTTACGTCAGCTAGCTTGATGAAGAACTTGACAAGCGTTGTACGCTTCTTGATGTCGGTCTCGTTTAGGATGCATTCCGCAACCCAGCCAGTGATGACAGTGCTGAGACCCGTAACTGCCCGTACATTGAGTGGAGGTTTAGATCCCTCTTGCCCGCTCTCCAAGATCTCCTCTGGCTGGATCGCGCAGAAGAGGTTGGACTCCATAATAGTAAATTGACGCGCTAGCTCGAGGGCGTCGAAATCGGTGATCGAGATGGCAGCGAAATTCCGACTCCGCAACTGAGAAAAGAGCGTCTTGGTCATGATAGGTCGTGGTATCTCAGACGGTGAGTTAACAATGAATGCCATCGAGGGATCTCGAACGAGGTCGGGTCGAGGAGTTGGGGGGATAGCCTGCTCTCCTTCGCGCTCGCGCGTCGTAATGGTTTCGTGAATGCGTTGGGATGGGCCTGGGAACATGTGCGCCAACGCGTCGCGGTTGAAGTCGAGTAGTAATTTCAACACGACATTATCAGACGCAGGTCGCCAGTACAACTCTAGCCACGACTTGATGAGGTTGGAAACGCGCAACCGGACAGGGATCCCTTTTCGTTGTTGCCATACGTAGACACGTTCTTCAGAAAGTCCTGGAGGGGGAACAAGATTGTAGCGATCGATGATGGTTTGCACCAATTGAGTTGGCGACGAAAACAGCCTGAAGGTAAGGAAAAATATTGACGAAAAAGCGGAGTCCACAATCGAAGCATGGGGTGTCATCTTCTCGACTATAGCCTGAAGAGTGGCGCCGACAAGGTGACCATCCTTATCAAAGGCGATGTCTTCGGGTAAATAATCGTGAGATTGCAACCACGAATCAGGGTCCAACAGACTTTGATCGGGTACGTCTGTTGTGGGGATGGACGGTAGGACCCCATGGAGGATCTTCTCTTCTAGAAGGTTTCCTTCGTCGTGGTTGTCCCCCCGCCCCATGCGGGTACCTGTGATTTGAGACACATGGGAAGTCGAACCGGCTTCGACGGGTGAGCTCTAAAATAGTCGTGTCAAAGAATGACGCAACATCCAAAACATTGGGGTACCCACCAGGAATGCCTGAGTCGCAGGTTCTTCCGGCGTAGTTGCTGGACCTTGTAAAGAGGTGGCAGCACTGGTGCCGCCCCGCGATAGAATGGCGCCATCACCTCCCTTGATAGAGGAGTCCCCCGCAACTTGATGTACCCCGTTCCAACTGACGGCTCGTTGGAGGCGCGAACGAACAACTTGGTCGGCAGAACGCGAAGGTGTAGAATACTCGTCGAGGGCCCCCGGCCGCTCAATGACGAAGGGTTGTTCGCCGGTTGAACGATTTAGACACATCTTCACGGCCGCCACGCAATCCGCGCCAGCCCTAAGCGCATTAGTCGCAGAGCGAATCAAAGCCATCTTTTCTTGCTCTTCGGTCATGTTGGGAGGAAGGCTACCTGTCAAAAGGCGCACGGACTCCGCGAGGCTACTAGTCACGTTGTATAGACCATCCTTGGCGGCCTTGAGATTGGCGGCCTTGTGAACAGGGACTGTTGGATGATGCAGGACAGCCTCCACCACAACCAAGAGCCTGCATACGATCTCCACAATTTCCCGTACGAGCTCATACATATGACCGGTACTTGCCGCGTGTGACGACCGCGAGTGTGCATGCGCGTGTCCGATGAACGCTGCGATCGTAGATAAGTACTGATTGTGCGTGCGTCGCAGAGCTTCCATCAGCTCTTCATACGTGGAAGGACCAGATGGAAAGGGCGGAGACATGGGACTAGAGGCGGAACCCGCGGAAGTGAATGAAGAGGAGGAGGACACGCTGCTGATTGAAGGGCCATGCTTGTGGCTGTTCAGGCGTGAGTCCGCGGGGCCGAGCGCGCGCACGTGAACGGGTTGCCTGAGATCGGGACTAGGCCGTAGCTCTGTTTCTAGAGAGGCTTTGCGTCCGAGACGCAAATCCCCCATACTCCTTGCCTTAGTGGTGGTCTTGGGCGCAAGCGGACGGTCCAGGGCTTTGGACAACGAAAGGGACATGGGGCTCTTGGTTTGCCATGGCGTTACCCTCAGAGTCTCATCCTCGTTCTCGGCCGTTGAGCTACTGGCTAGAGAACCACTGGATGACAACCCGTCTGGTGCCTGTGTTGATAACGATTCTAGAAGCGTTGATGGGTATTCAGTGGAAACCCGCTCGTCAGGGACTTTGACGCCACATCGGGTGGCAACTGCCAAGAGGCGCCGTACACGAGAGAAGACCTGTCCTGCGAGCCTCACCATTTTCTCTACTTGCATCTCCCGCTCGTCCTCGTCGACATCATCACCGGAAGCCGATTTCGCCTGGTTGACAATAGCAGCAAGGTCAGACAAGACGCGTTTACGCTCCTGAGCAAGAGGGGAAAACTGCCGTAGTAAATGGGCATCACGCGATAAGCACCCGACGGCAGCCAGAATAGAGCGGACGCATGATATGATGCATGCTACAGAAGGCTGAAAGTGAGCTATTCGATTCGACCGAACAGCGTTGTGCAGCAACGACAAAGCATGGAGTAATGGAACCATCGGGGGAGGGCAATAATCATCTCGAGAGAAATGGCTCTGCCCAGATGAATGCAAACTGGTGGTAGGAGATGAGATAGTAGAATGAGCTGGAGAGTGTCGTATTCGCTTCCGCTGAAATATATGCGTAAGTTTGATACACACCGGAAGAGTGAATGGAAAGCATCAGCGAACCGATATAGACTGAGGAAGATGATCGTCCGCCAAGAGAGCAAGATCACCGTTGACGTAGTTGCTGGGAAACCATCCACGGCTGCCATCTAATTCACCATCCCACCATCCACTCGGATCGCGATTGAGGACTCGAATCACTTGGCCTGCGCGGAAAGCGAGACAAGTGGCGTTACGCTGCTCAGGAACATAGTCGTGCATAGCAAGGACGTATTCTGGCTGGGGCCGCTCGGGAGGGCTCAAGTCTGCATTTGTGTCGACAGTAGTTGCTGAGTATACGGAGGGTGCTTGCGGTAGAAGAAGAGACGACGTGGATGCATTGGCGGACGAATCGGCGGGAGACACTAAGGAAAGAGCAGAGGTTGTAGGAGAAGATGAAGGATCTCGAAGAGGTCTGTCGGTGATGTGGCGGACAGAACTTGGAGTACGGCCACTGCTGTTGGAATCAGCAGGGTAAGGGTGAGAAGGCGAGACAAGTGTGACAGAGGTATCGATTTTGAGACGAAGGGACGTCATAACGGCCATATGACATAGAGAGATAGAGCAGTACGAGTGATGATAAGCGCCGGTTAAGGGTATGAAGGAGGCGGCGTGGTGGTAAACGGCAGGAGCTGGAGGGAGAGAAGTGGTGTTGAATGTTCAGTTGGACTCAAAGCGTAATCCTGGGATACGGTATATCTTACCCGGTGATGGTGGTGTCACGAACCCTGCTTTGGAAGGGCTAAAGAGAACAAATCGAGAGAATGAGGTACGCAGAGACCAGACGGACGAAAGTTCGAAACTTGAGAGTTCTCAAATTAGACAAGTATACAAAAGCAAGGAATGTCGAACCACGTCGAATAGAGCGTCAGAGGAGGGGGCAGTCCCGAGGGGAGGTGCGCACAATCTGAGGGTGGGAAAGGGTGGGGAAGAGTTGGCGATCAAAGGTACAGGACGCGGGGAAGGGTAAAATTGGACGCGACTCGACGTCCTAAAACTGAAGGGGTAGGGTAGCGGCAGAAGAACAGATTGTACAACGCGTTGAACCGCGGACGATGGAAGTGAAAAGAGGAAGGGAGGAGGGAGGAGGAGGGAAGGGGCAGGGGAAGGGGAAGGGGAAGGGACGAGTAAATGCTGTTATCTAACTGCTGTAACGGGGGGAACTCAATCGGCGATGGAACTGACGTGACCGACCGCGAAATATCCCAAAATATGTCCAAACATGCTCCATTAATTTCACTGACTTCCGGGCTTCCGAAACGCCCCCTCCCTCTTGAGCCTAGCAACTAAATAAATGTCTCCTTTCTCTCAAAGTCGTCTTGTCTCTCTGACAGTTGGGACATGGTTGAAAAACGGAACAATCTGCTTGGAGGTGGGCCTACTGATCCATTCCGCTGACGGGGAAGTTTTGAGACTCCGAATGTAACAACTAGATTTGCGTGCACGGTATAACTGAAGTCCGGCGGACCTCTGCAACAAGCACACCCCTGAGGGTAACAACCGGTCTTTAAGTTACGCTATACAACTTCGCCTGTGAGAAGTCGCATTCGAAGACGCCAGTCCACTTCATCCACAGCAACCGTGGCGCCTTTCATCTCATCGCGTAGAAACTATTTACCTTCTTTCTTCGCTTTGCTCGCTCGCACAGACCAGCAGCCAATCCTTGTTAGTAGACCGGATTGCTCAAGTGCTCTAGACCCCACACAAGATCAAGATTCACTCACAAATGGTTCTTCCATTCCAAACTATCCATCTTTGGGCAGTTATGCACGCGACCACTTTCAGGCGGACACCTGTCTGGACTCGTGAAGACGAGGTGCTCAGCATGGTGCTCAGCGCTAAATCAGTTCAGGGTCGTGTCCGCTTCGGGTCCCATACGAGCTAAGCCATCACATGATGTGATTAGTGCAGTCTTTTTTCATTTTATTTCACTCGTCCTGTCAAAGTCTCGAGTTCCTTGATGGACGGGAGAGAAAAGGCAGAGTGCCGCGGCTACCGTAAGACGGCGCCGCGCATTCGCATGGAAGGGAAGCTCACGGCCTAGTCCCCGAAGAGGAAGTGCCAACTTCCAAACCTGGTAATCGAGCTTGACGAATCACAGGCCTTCAGTACTGTAAGCCCCTATCGGACGATGATCTACTAGCCCAATTTATTCAAACCCTGCCAGCACTCACACAGAATCTCTTCCAGAGATGGACCGCACACGCACTGCGCGTTTGCGGGCCCTTTGCTTTCATCGCCGTCGCCATCGCCTGACGCTCTTCGGACGTTCGGTGGTGCTTATTGGGTGTGAGTTGCTCGCCAACGCGATCTGTTGGATTGTCGCCGGCATTCTTTTTGGCGGCCGAAGGGAGACGCAACCAATCCTCAGTCTCTCGCTACTTGCATGGGTAGGTGCTGTTCCCCTTCGTGTCAGAGAACGCATGCCATAATCTCGTTTCTGTTGTGAGACGATCGGCCTGAGACACGGTGAGTGGAAATACCGCTATCAAGTAATGCGTGAAAGAAGTTTCAACCTGAGAACTTCTCTTCCTAGCCCTCGACGCGGACCACATTAGGTGAAGGATGTACGCTATCTCCGCCTTTATTCCGTAATACCCTGTGTTCACCGTTGCATAGCGCTCAGTCGTCAAGGTTGCATCTGCCTCCTTCCTCGAGCGCTAAGCCACACGCAGTGCCATCGACAATGCCACCAGAGGACTCATCAGCCTTGGGCAGCTCCCAGTCACCTGCGGCCTTTTCTTTTCACTCGGCCATAGCACCATCGTAATAGTTGTAGTGAGTTGCGGCCCCCTCCCCCCCTTTTTTTTTCTTTGCTTCATGCGTATGCGCTGTTACTACGTCGACAAACACTCGCATAGAATGTCGCCATCGCTATCAGCACCGATGTCGCGGACAAGATCGGTGGCGTTGGACAAGTTGGCGGAGTTGTTGGTGCGTGTCACGTCATGGTTCCATACGAGAGTGACAATGTATTGCGGACGCAGGGTCGTCCGTCAGCGCCGCCTTCCTGTTCATCGTAGGACTCGCGAATTCCGTTATCCTTCATAGGGTCCTCCGAAAGCGTCGACAGGTAAGAATAGTGGAAAGGTTAGGTGGTGATGGCCACTCGCTAAGCGGCGGTTAAGAACAACAAGCGCAGGGAACAGCAATTAGCTCGAGGTGAACAACCGGACGAATCCGAGGACGTGCCCGAAGACGACGGTCAGTACAACAACACGATAATGATGAGGATTCTTGGCCCGGTGGTTCGTTTCGTGGACCGACCTTGGAAGGTGCTTCTAATGTGACCTCTCGCCTATCTCTTCTGACATCCGTCAGATGTACCCGGTTGGAGTGTTGTTTGGATTCGGTGAAGAGGACCAGCATCCAAACCACTCATAACCACTAACCTATCGAAAGGGTTCGACACTGCGTCATCCATCGCGCTTCTCGCAGCGTCCATCGTCGCGAAGAAGGGAACGGACACAAAGGGCGTTCCTCCTAGGGATGTTGTCATCCTTCCTGTGAGTTTCTTTGTCCATTCAAACTGGGATCAGACTGAGTTGCATAACCAGATGCTATTCACAGCCGGAATGACGCTTCTTGATTCAATAGACTCCATTCTCATGCTTTACTCTTACACCGGATTCCCCGAGCGCCGCTTTCGCATTTTTGAATCTGCAGAGGTAGACGGTGCGTCAGAGGAGCGAGGTAGCGCCTATCAGGAAGCGGCAGCCACTACTCAAACGTCTCGTTCGGACAACGGCGATTCAAACCAGCGCGGTCTCCTTGCAGGCGTGGATCCCGCACCGAGACCGCAGTCCTTGCCGCAGTCTGAACAGAATTGCGTTCCCGAACAAGACAAGAAGACGCAGGTCGAGGTCGTTGTGGAAGATGCAGGTGAAAATATAAGGATCATAAGAAAAAAGGCGCGAAGAGACATGGCAGTGAAGCGGAACATGATGTCGGGGCTGAGCATCGTGCTTACTTTGATGAGCATCATTGTCGCATTCAGGTGAGAGTCTACCACTGAGACGAGGGAAATCTCACTAACTCCCGTCTCTGCAGTATATCACTAATCACAATTATGGGACTGATTGGAGATGAGTGCGCGAAATGTCGCGCGGCTGCAGAGAGCGATAGGGGCTTAGCAGGAAAGTGGTGGAGATTGTGGGCCAAGGTGGACATCTATTATGCAGAACGCTGACACATGCTGACCAAGCGTGGACATTCAAACCCATAAGGCGAATGACAACTCGGGCTATATTGGTGCTGGCATTGTCGGGAGCTTCGTGTTTGTAGTCGGTGGATGGTATGGAGGCCAATGGGCAATCAACAAGTGGAAGAAGAGGACAGGATAAGGTATCAAAGGTGTAAATTTTTAACTAGCACACTGGCGAGTGAAGGAAACAATCACAGTACAACCCAAGGCCGGAAACCAAGGGTCGGGCAACCCGGGAGTGGTACCGGAAGGGACGTGATGTCATCCTGTTTTGAGTCCGACTGCCGATCGATAGGCGGGTGATGACGGAACAGAACGTTCACGTCAGCCCGATTACTATCCGGCGATAAGCATGGCCGGCACATTTATAGCGACTTGCAAGGACCAAGTACTCAACATCGCATCTTTCATTAACACGACTCGGACATGTCAGCCAACAACGCTAGTGTACCCTTGTACCAAGAGTGCGTCCTCTGCTTTCATTTGGCTTATTTACCTTCCTTATCATTTCTTTCACTGGACAGGCTGGTCTGGGGGTCAGCGAAAGCCTTTCGGGCGTTTGTACCACCACACCAATACCGCATTCCAAGGACATGGGATACAGCCCCATATACACTCCTCCCATTCATCCCTTACTCATTCATGTCATACCTCGTCCGAAGACCCGACACACATCTCATTCGCCTTCTAGTCCTCCCTACTCTGATCACTACATCCCTCCACTCATCGTACGGCTACGTTTGGCTCGACCCAATGTATAATGTGTTCAACTGGGCAGTAGCGCTTTTCGCCTTTGTTCTCGTCGGTAAGGGCATCGATCTGGCATTGGCCAGGACCGGCCGTCATAAACAAGGTGAGGATGTCCCGGGCATGATGTCAATCCCGGCCATCGCCACCAAAGAAGGCTCAGATACTCCGGGGGACGCGTCCGTCAAGGAACGCCAGTGTTCGACTCTCCTCCCGTTGTGGCTCCAGGATGCCATCGAGCTCATGTTCTCCATGCGCGGTCTTGGGTGGGACTTTGGCAAGGGTGTCTACACGCCGCCGGCCACGCGCCCACAAGAGCGCCTGCCCTTCCTTCGCGCCACCATCAACTCTTTCCTTATCAACTTCTTGATCCTGGATATTGTCGAAGCAACCATCAAGCACATCCCCGGCGTCGGAGACCCCTTCGGCGGAAGCATTTTCTTCGCAGACCTACCTCTCCCCACCCGCTACGTCGTCTCGACCACCATCCACGTCCTCACTGGTATCGCCTTCGTTGCCGGATTCGAAATGGTTTACGACCTGATCACTCTGTTTGCCGTTGCTCTCCTTTCCCACTCGCCTAGTTCCTGGCCACCGATCATGGATAACCCATGGGCTGCACAGTCACTACATGAGTTCTGGGCAAAGCGCTGGCACCAGCTCCTCCGCCAGACTTTCCTCGTTTTTGGCGGCATCCCCGGCCGCAAGATCGGGGGCAATGTCGGCCTCGTGATTGGCACGTTTCTTGCCTCCGGCTTTTTCCACGAGTGCACTATCCTCGCGATGGGCCACGAGTGGGACTCGCGCGTCCCTCTCTTTTTCCTCATGCAGGGTGGCTCAGTCATTGGCGAGCGCATCTGGAGGAAGACAACGGGGAGACGTGTGGGTGGGTTCCTCGGTCGGATGTGGGTATACTTTGACATCATTATCCTTGGCCAACCTCTCGGTAAGTGTTTCATGTGTCCTTGGGCGGTAGCCGGCGGTCTTGAATAATCTTTCTCTCGCAGTTGATGCCTGGCACAGGAGAGGCCTTGGCGGGGGAATGGTCATCCCGCCCAAGCTAAGCCCAGTTCGGGTTGTCCTTATCCCCGTTATTCGGAGGCTTATGGCATAGCAATCGTGGACGTCCCCTTGGTTCTACCAGTTAGAAAGATACCATGATTATAACCTTTAATTGTTGGTTGCTTATTTGTAGACGTAGCTACTAATTGCTTCGGTCGCCTGTATCAACATCATATTTCCCTCCACAATCCAGGAATAAACATACCTTGTACCAGTAGTACATCCTAAGCCCCACCGTGAGGCCCGAATAAAAACCTAACCGTGCCCTCATTCCGTCCAATAGCATCTGCTCCGTCCGGAAGATCGTGATATCCGTCGCCCAAAATCGGCGTCCGACTCCGAGGTGGGTGCTCAGTCTCGCGCATGGCTATTTTGAGCCGCATGAGCTGGTCAGAAGTGTACGAAGGCGGTGCGGCGACGTGGTGTGCGCCACGGGAAACGTGCGGTGACGGGGAAGAAGGCGTGTTCGGAGTCGTGTTGGCAGAGGGGTTCTGTGTCTGCGATATCAGGAGATCAAGAAGCGCGTGGGATATGGCTTGATTGCCGGCAAAAGACAAAGACCGTCCAGGAATCAGAAGAACGTCATTGAATAAGGATTGGCAGTAGAGAGATGTATGAAGCTTCACCTTCAAGATCGTCAATTTGCGCTTGAAACCTCTTTTCCCAAGGCCCATGGTCTCCCAGAATGGCCACAATCTCACGATTGCTGCGACATCCGGGGAGAACTTGTGTCTCGCTCTGCTCGAATGTGGACAAAAGGGCTGCGAGGTAAAGACAGGCAACCGCGACTACGTGTGGCGGATATTGCAGCGCCACCAGCGTCCTCTGGCTACGCGGGAGTTTACCTGGGGATGAATAAGGTGAAGGAAGGAGAACCTACCTGTCGATAGTCAGACGCCACGCAAGTTTCGTCAGCTTTTTCGAAGCTAGGATAGTCAATTGCTGTGAACAGAATTCGCGTTTGCAGAGATCGGTGGAAGGTCATACCGTTAAGCTTCCTTCCGACCTTGATCACGTATGGGAATGGCATACGGGAGGTAAAATTGAAACAGATGAGTTCTACAATCAGCCGTTCTACGGCCAACAACCTTTGTCTGTCTTGTTCGAGGACCTGTCATGACCGAATTTAGTGGTCTGTGCTTCTAAGAGTGTCTAGGCGCACAGCTGGGTCCATGTCGATCTCTCCAACAATCGACTTGGACTTCGCCGCTTGTTCCGGGAAGCGCACGGAATAGGAGGCCATAAGAATTTCCCGAGGTTTCTTCAGGGTGTCATGCATCTTCGAGGACACGTAAAGGGCCGCGAGTGTCACATCCTGCGAAGTGTCGCGATAAATGGCGGTTCAAAATACACAGGGATAATGTGCACCTGATACCCAAAGTCCTTCTTAGGAAAGAAAAGGTGGAATCTGTGGTACAAGTTCTGCGCGGTTGCAATTGTCTTCCGGGGACTATTATGAAAGTAGCTATATGCGCACTCTTTTCACAACAGAGAGCCGATATGAATACTCACAAGCCAATTTTGACGCCAACGGATTCGGTAAAACCACAAGCTTGTTGTCTTGCCTTCTCCTCTTGAGACGTGGAGAGCTTTCCACGCTGCTTTTCTGAGAGCCTCACGACATCAAAAGGTGGGAAATATGGACGGTGGTGTTGAGTATACGTCGAAGGTTGATTTACCGGACCAGGGTCACGATAGAATGTGTCCATGGCCATCGTCGAAAAAGAGTGAGTTCAAGACGTCACAGTGACCATAATTGTTTTGGCACGATAAGATAAGATTAGATGAACGCGGTACACGTGATGTTGTGGAGATGGTCGCGTTATTATATTAGCTTGACTGAGTTCGTGATGGAGACAGAACCTAACCGCTACAGATCTCATGGACGCAGCTGGTCCCACCCATCCCTCCACAACCGTCTTTCTCCAAGATGCCTGTTTACACCACAGGTATATCAGAACACGAGACTCATCTCACATATTTGAGCGTCCAGAGCGGCTCCGAGCCGTGAAGATCGGGCTCTGCGCTGCTATATCTCGTCTAGAAGAGACACATCCCGTCTCGACCAGCACCTCCGAAGGCGCGATTAGTTCCGACCCTGATTCGCTTATTGCTGCTATTGAGAATCTGAAGCTCGAGCAAACCCCGACGGAATCTCCTCTACCCAAGGGACATCCTGTTCAAGTGGTTCGGAGCTCCGCCAAAATTGACATTCTCGGCGACCCTGCTGTAAAGTACATCCATGGCGATGTTGATGGAGATACCTATCTCGAGAAGCTCACTGAATGGACTCGCCAAAGTATCGAAAAGATCTCGACAGGGCAGTCGGAGATTCCAAGCGAGCTTCCTCAGGGCGATCTGTACTGTAATTTCAATTCTCCTCTGACACGAAATTGCAGGGGCTTATCCCGCTGACAGTGTGTCCGACTTCATTGGATGCCATTCAAGCAGCACTAGGCACGGTATGCGAGGCGGTTGACACAGTTATGAAACTACCTACCGAAGGGTCCCTCGATACCCCTCGAAGTGCTTTCGTTGCCGTTCGGCCTCCAGGTCATCACTGTGGGGAAGACACTCCCTGTGGCTTCTGTTTCGTCAATAACGTTGCCGTTGGGGCCGCACATGGTAGGCGGTGGGATTCAATGAATACGTTATCGCCAGACAGTAACTTCCTTCCCCTACAGCCCATTTAAAACACGGAGTCAACCGCGTCGTGATTTTGGATATCGACCTTCATCATGGTGTGTCTGACTGATATCGGCCCATCCGGGTTAAGGAACTATCAACAGGCAATGGAACACAGTCTATTGTCTGGCAGATCAATGAGGAAGCATACCGAGCCAAATTCGAAGCTGGTGCAGGAACCCCAGTCAAGCCTAGTCTTCAAGTCTATTACGGCTCTGTGCATGACGTCCTGTCGTTCCCATGTGAGGTAACAAACTCAAAACGTAGGATTTTTCAGGGGAGTTGCTGACAGGCACGCAGGATGGCAAGCCGGACATGGTTCAAGCGGCATCTGTTTCAATCCATGGTTCCCATGGCCAGTACATAGAAAATGTCCACCTTGAGCCATTCGAGTCCGAGGAACAGTTCTGGGATGTACATTATCGCGAAGCGTATAGCAAGTTGCTCAGCAAAGCGGAAGATTTTGTCAAGAACACAGGTGGTACATCATCGGATGATACACTCGTTTTCATTAGGCGAGTCGTTTCGCCGTTCGTTCATCTCAGTGTCTGACATTGGGGCGGGCTCAGTGCCGGATTCGACGCTTCCGAATACGAAACACCGTCGATGTCACGGCACAATCGGAGGGTCCCAACATCTTTTTTCTATCGCTTCACGCGGGATGTCTGTGCGTTTGCCAATAAGTGGGCCAAAGGCCGAATTGTGAGCGTGCTCGAGGGTGGATACAGTGACAAGGCGTTGCTCAGCGGAGCTATGGCCCACCTCACCGGTCTTGTAGATGGAGAGAGCGCTTCTGGGAAAGACGACTCGAGGGAGACCTGGTGGTCCTCTGAAAACGTTCAGATGGTGAGAGCCTCGCGACATATGTATTTAAGCTAAGGACTGATGCGCGATGTGTACAGCTAGAGAAGCTAGCCAAGAAACGTCGTGGCCCGATATCTGCCCTCGGTACCAAAGATGATATACCCCCACCGTGGTTTGATCGTACCTCAAGCCTACTTGCCCTCCTCGATCCACGAAGTGCCGAATCACCGTCAAGTCGCAGCGCGTTCGTCCCTCCTAGCTCCATGACACTGAGGACACGCAAGTCGAACAACCAGGGAACCTCAACTAGCCCTACCACGTCTCCAGGTCGGAAGAAAGCAGATAAGAACCGCCCCACAGACGACGTCGCTGATGCGTTGCTGTCGTCCGAGTCAACCGCCGAAGTTAAACCACCCAGCGTCACGAAAAAGCTTCCGCGTGTCATTCTGAAAGTTGGCTCACCCCCGGAGGCCTGAAAACGCCTGTACGTTCCATCCAATGGCATAGTACACCTTGTGGTAAACGTGAATTAGTGTAGTGTAACCGTCGTCTGTAGACTAGAAATACTGATCAAATGCGTTTTGTCTCCGTGAGCTCTCGATATCCTTCGCTCGTAATTTATCAAGTAGTTTTAGTTTTGATATACTCTCTAGAGCACTGGTGCACAGCTACGAATAACCCGCCTTGTGCTCATTCGAGTCCGTGGTTGCATATGACGGATTTTGTGCTGCCGGAGGCGAACGCGAGCGCGCTTGCGCGCCGCTCGGCCTCGGAGTGCGCTAGCAGCGCCTCATTTGATTTTCGATTGTACATCTGGTGTACAGTCGAAAACTAAATGAGTCCAAAATTGAATATTGAATACGCGTACGTTCCGATTTGTCTTGTATGTCTTCGCGATATGTTTCCGTTTCAGTTTTTTCCGTTTCGTTTCTGTACGCGCGCCAGTTTGTCCGACCTACTGATTTCAAGCGCAACAAGCCTTGGATCTTCTTACTGTAGCGAAATGACGCAGTTCTTGAACCTGCCTAACTTCCACTAGGCTCTGGGATCTCGTTCCATGGTCTATCTTCCTCGCGCTGAGTGGGCCACCAAGTGCAACAAGGCCACTGTTTTCCAGGTAGCTTTCCATGGGTCATCAAGGTCCGGGGAGTGTTAAACCGGCAGTAGTCGCGACACTATCAATGCGCAGGTTAGTCTGAGACAGCGAAGAGTGTCCGCAGGACTCCCTCCTGTCCTGCGACGATGGCCAGTCTAGGTAGGCCCCCTGTGACAACCGATAGCCTCCAGGCTGACGAGACTGCCCGTAGCCCGAAATGGGGATTTGAGCACTGACAAAGACTGAACTCCGATCTGAAAGGGTCGGGTGCCAGGCAATGCAGGCAATGAACGCATGCTGCCACGCCCAGACACCGTACGTAACAAGGATGACGTTCCTTGGAATTGTCGATCAGAAGGATGAGTTCACTTTTTGCTCCGCTTACGACCCCATCTTACTGTAAGGGCTTACTGTACGCCAATCTTTCTGAAACACAAAAGGCGCCACTTGGCAGCGGAGATCTTCCCAGAAATGGACAACGCTAGAATTACGAGGCGAGTTTGTTCGCTTCCATGGCGCCAAACTGGACGTACACGATATGTATGAGCTAGGAACGGAATAATTGAATAGATAGCTCGGTTCCGCCAGTCCACAATATCAAAGGGACGCTAGCACCTGAACTTTGTGAAACTTTCCATGGCATCATCCGATTCCCACGCGGTACTTTGGTTTTGGGGGACTTGGTGCGTTTGTAAAGAAAAGAACAGAAAACAAACTATGCAGAACCACGGCATGAAGGCACCCACAGAGAGGAAAAGCATGTCCTGTCTCTCGTAGACCACAAGTTGGGAGAGAGGGCTGGTCAGACAGAAACGAGAGCCACAGTACCGTAAATGAGACCACAGACAGCGCTATAAGCTTTTCTCTTTCGTCACAGATTGGGGAAAAAGGAACGACCAGTGACTAATTGGTTTTACACAATCAAAGGGACGCGAATGGGATTTGTGCCCTTATAGGATATCTTCCACGCCTGTCGTCTGTTGCCATAACAGCTCAATTGGTAACTGCTGAAGCGCTGAATGATCGCGGCATGGCCATGCCGCATCACTTACTACTTGACAGTCAATTATTCATAAGGACCGCACAAAGACTCTCCCGCAAAAACAGACGGTTCCGAGTCAAGGTCATCTCCGACTAGAACCGCTCTAGACGCCCAGGCGCCACAAGTCCTCTCTATGGCAGCATCTATTTCCTCGTCCGCCGCACTCCCTGACAGCGGCCATTACTCATTTCACTGGAACCCGGGCCGGGAATTGATCATTCAGTGAAAAATATTGGGAAGCCAGCCTCTTTGAGCGCATGCAAGGTTTCTAACGACTTGAGATATACAGCATCACGCCGCTGACGGAGGTGCTGGGAAAAATTATGGCCGAAGTGACATCGATTCTACTAGTGACCATATGCATGTTTCTCTCAGATGTTTCGCTCCAAAATATATATATGCAAAACATTGTACTATGTGTAGTCTGCCCATGTTACAGTGCAAGATCGAGAGCACCTGCCAGTGATCGTATGACTGCTTGCAACCTGAGATGAAAACAGGAATCCAGCAATACGCGCATGGTCGCATCCACGATGGAAGTGTCTCCTCTAGTGAGCTCGTACTGAGCTGTGGGCCTAGAAGAAATTACTTGGTTGGCCGCAGTACGATAATTGGGTCCCATATCAGATCTTCTGTATGTTTATCCGCCTCAAACGCACGATTCAAACGCACTGGGAATGAATCACGCATGGATAAATACTGACAGCAGGTTACAACGGCGTCCGAGCCCTATTGTACGCCCGTTAAAGAGTATAAGTTACAATAGGTGCCCTCAATAAAAACGAGTGAGGGTCGATGTCTTGCCTTAGATCCTGCCCGGTTTGATATCCTCACTTTTCCGAACAGTCGTACACAAGCGTTCCAGTCGACCCGCCCTCGTGTGGTGCCACGTCGCAGCCGCTCTCCAAGAAACCCCCTACGTCCCCGATAGGTGGCGAATCCAGTGATGTGAATCTTATAGATATTGGGGGTTCAAAGGCGTCGAGGTCAGACATAGACAGAACGTCGGCAGTGTTTAGTCGCGTCATGACGAGGAGCACGATAGTCATGGGGTAGATCCCCTGATGGGTGGAGCTGACACTTAGCCTGTCATGACATGATAGAAGGAGGCCTTACGACAACTTGGACGATAGCTGCATCCAAGAAAAGAACCCCATCCCAGTGAACAACTGATGATATCATATACACCACCTGCCGCGGAGGGCCTTAGGTCAGTTAACGTACAACATAACCAGAAGTAAATCAAAACATACCCAAATGCATAGATAAAGTGCCCCAGACTCGACCATGAAAATGAGAACTTTTTCTGCTGTAGATGTAGCAGTTTCCTTGCCAAGCAAAGATCGTACATACTGCCTGTGCTGCCTGCAGGACGCGGCGTGTCGTCACAGACGGCGTCAAGTAGCTAGGGTTAAGAGAAAACGTACCATGTTCGAATACAGATTAAGCCTGTGGCCCAGAGATTTGTGCCAACTGAGAGGCCCCAGAAGGCCCATCCGAGGTAACGGCTCACGCTTCCATATCGCTCGAACTTATATTCAGTCCCGACGTGCGCGCACGCAGCGCCAGCGGCCGAAAATACTGACAACGGATACGTCAACCGAGAGAATCACCCCGCAGTCTGCTTATGCTCACCGAGTGTGCACCCAAGGGAGAAGAGCGGGGGAATGAATACGGTGAATCTGCGACTCGGACCCCACAACACCCAAGCTCGCCACACAACAATCCCATCACATAGGATGTACTTCGCGGCAATAAGCATTCGTCGCAAGTGATGTCTCAAGGGGGACATACATTAATCGTGGGTATGTATATGATTACAAGCATTTCGAGGGGTGACATGAGAGCTTCGTCAACCCTCAAAATTTTCGCGGCAATAGCCATATTCATGGCCCAGTGTACCGCAGAGACCGCGTACATGACTGCGGACACGGCTAGCATAGAATTTCTGACTGGGGTGGACGGGCGTTTGGACCTTGCAGTCGGGATAAGAATCGAGAATCGCAAATGGAACGCAGACGTACAGCATAAAAACGCTTGAGAAAAGAAAGACAGCGGTATATATCCCTGTTCTCTGGCTCAGCTATGCGGAATGGATCAAGAACATAGTCGCACCGAAAAAGAAAGTCTCGCATAGGAAGGCCCCGATTAGGATGATGAGTTTACCATACATTTCTGCTCGAGCATTGTCACCCATGGTACAGGGCTAAGAAGATCAGTGACAGTGAGGTGAGGAACGTGGTTGACCAGGAGAACTCTTGCGCTCCGAAATGTCAACGAGACACGAGATGAAATGGGTGAGGGACAGACAGCCAACGACCTCTAATACGTCCCGATTGGGTGGTGCTGTCGACTAAGGGGCGTCTGACCTAGGTCGAGTGCCTGGTTTGACCAGACGCGCAATCAGTGTAATGGACGTTGCTATCGGGGGTACAAGATCGCGCCAATTGTCAGGGCCCGTGTTTTTCAGTGAAGATCAGAGATCGATTGACAGTGTATTTTGCGGACGTATGAGATAAGATATGGCAATTAACGCACTTACATGTAAGGACGGACCTGTCAACCATACAGCGAGCACCTGGACATAGCAACTCGGACTTTGATGGGTAACGAGGGCAACGGAGGAAATTTGGGCTGAACTTCACAACTTGTCATTCCATGAACCGTACTTCATGGTATTGGATTACCGGGCGACTGGAAAATGAAAAGAACTCGATTGAATACAGCCGGACAATGCGATGTCGGCGATTCGGGAGGATCTACCGAGTCCAGGGTGCACCGGACATATCGGGGTACAGCAGGTGTCGACTTAAAACGAAACGGTCTCTCCTAGTGCAGGAAATAAGAAATCACCTGGTCTAAGACCTGCTTTTCCACACTCTTTTTTGAGAAGTTCGGGAGGCTCGAGTACGGGCTCCAAGGTCAGGGCCTAAGTCCTAGACTGGAGGCTAAGCAGAAGAAGAATAAATAAGGGGAGAGTGGATAGTTACCCCAAATGCATTGCGAGGGTTTTCTCAGCTTTAACATCCGCACAGCGTCCGCAGGGGAGCCATGCAGATTCGACCACATGGCGCGCGGGCTATATGCGCTATGGCGTAAACCGATGTGAAATTTTGGGGTTCGATCGGAAGTTGTGACGCGTACCCAATAGGCAACAACGCGACGTCAACATCGCCGAAGCGCTCCCCAACCTGGGCAAATGCGGGACAAACGGGAACCTTATCTTCATCTTCCCCGTCGTGTACGGTACGGTATCCGGTATCACCGGTGAAATACACCCTCTTGTGCGAGTGGAGGTCATCCACGACCCATGCTACCCAGAGCGCATGCCATCGATCGAGTGCCGTGCGTCCGGAGATATGTTGCGACGGTGTGCAGGATAGCCGCACTTCCGCACTTACGGCGGGGCCGCCGGCGTTTGAGGGGACAGCAACGCGCAAGAGATGTTCGTCCCACCAGCCGAGTTCGTGGATGCGAGAGGAGGGTGCACCGAGGGCGCCAGAAAGGTAGGTTGCATTGTTCAGTCGGACGAATATGTGAGCCGAGGACGAAGGGTTAACGAAGAGCGCACGAAGTGTCGGAGCGTCAGTGCTAGGCAAATGAAGGAGTCAGAGGGCCGTTGAAGCGTCGAATTGGAGGGAATGTATGCACTGATCATAATGATTGTGCTGATCAAACATCAGAATTTGTATGGCCAAAGTAGGATAGTAGCATACCGAAAGCACGATGGCGTCGACGGCAGGGACGTCTTCAACTTTGCAAGGCGCATCTAAAGGGGGTGTAAGGATAGATCGGAACTGGTGTCGTTACGTCCATAGCGCCATACCGGTGAAGCGTGCAGGTCCGAACCACTGAGATGTGGAACAGGGCTGTGAAAATACAGGATCAAAGGTGATGCGGACCCACGCACGGCACCAGGGGGTGTGCAACTCTACGAAATAGCACGCATGACTGTCATGACATAATTCTCAGGTCACGCTCGGCGACTTCGGGGGTGTAAACCACCTAACTTACCCAAACCAGGTAGCTTTCGCGCCACCCTCGTTCCCACGTTGGGTACCCCATGTAGGAATTTGGTTTGGTATCAACGACTTGATGTGATTTGGGATGCGAGGGCTCCGAGCCGAGACCGCGAGAACTGGATGACGTACACGACCCGTAAGAATGTTGCCATAACTTAACTCGAGGGGAAGGTACGCACGGAGCCCCACTGGAGGACGATCGGAATCTGGGTGGGAACGGTCGTGGTAGACAGGAGGGACAGGGACCTCACTATACCTGAATGAGGGCCAGGGATTCCCAAACATTGTCTTGCTATCATTTAATGGTGACTACTAGTAGGGCGGACTACGTTATCGTCGGGCGGAAACCTTTTCGGAGGTTCCGTGACTTCGATGTGTGGTGCGAGTGTCATGATTGCCAATAGACGGAGAGGTCGATACCCAAGACCGCTCGTCAGGCTGGTCAGTTATTATCATGTTTCGGGTCAACACGAGCGCAGATTCGTCAGTGTTGGATGTTGGCCGCCCACACACACATGGCGCCGGCTTGAAAGCGTTCAGGGTTGAGTACGTTGAGCACTTGAGCACTTGAGTCAGCCCGGCCGCCGCTCGATTCAGCTCCTCTGAGTCGCGGCGCGAAATTGTTTTTGGACGTTTGCCTCCGCATTGTATACTACAGTCCTGTCCCTTACCCTATGCACCCCATCGTTGGACAGTCACCCATTGTCACGCCCCCCATTGAAACTCCACTCGACCCCAAGCTCGGCCTGCCACTCGCGCGATTGCCAGTGTGGGACATGGCATGTACGGCATCAATGCGCAACGGATTACTGGATTATATGACCCTATCTAAATGTTAGGTACTCTTGTAGATACTGTTGGAATGTATTGTAGTAATAATATTGTTGATAGGTAGTACTGGGGTGAGTACCCAAACAACCCAGGTCTGTCTCGGGATCAGGGAGGTGCGAAGTGTCGCAACCGGTCGCACAGGCCTCCGCGCGGCGCGAAACTTCGTACGGACGTTCGCCTTGTTCGGGAATACGTTGTCCTTGGATCGCTAAGGCCGCGCGCGAGTGCGGCGTACTTCTTAACGCGAACGATGGGCCACTCCACTGTACGGTGATCAGCGGCGCAAGGGATCGCGCACGCCTCCGCGTAGAGTAAAACTTCGAAGACTTGACCGCAGCGATCGGGAACACGTCGCGCTTCAGTTGCTAAAGGCGCGCGCAAGTGCAGAACGCTGTTTGAACGCAAGGAACGGGCTGCACTGAGCCTTACTGAGATCTGGAGCCATGGGAATTCTTCTCCGTTGTTGATGCCGTAAATACAGTATTTATATACATGAGGAAAGGGAGATCTGTGGACCTAGTAGAAAATGCCAACACTGGGCTAGATACCAGGAGACAACCGAGCAAAGGTCGAAAACCACGGAAATGCATCGCAGGAAAGTCCCAAGTTAGCCGGAAGCAGAACCAGAGCGCGGGAAAGTGCAAACCGCCAGAGCGATGCGGAAAAGTGACAAGTAACGAATAGCGCAAAGGACGTTTTACCTGGCTGGCCGCGCGCTGGTCTACTGGCACACTGATGGGCTATGTTTTCTTTGTTTTTTTACGAGCCTGAGGGGGGAAGACGTCTCCGAGTAAAGCACACTAGAATCTGCGAAAGTGATGCGCTCTGGTCTACAGAAGAGCCAGTGCCTTCTCCGATTGTGATAAAAGACGTCGTAGGTGTTCGGTGTGACGACGGTGTCTGATGAATTTGAATGGCTGCGAAGCGCAAAATACACTGTTAATGACTCACATCTTTCACCTCCTTAAGACTCCAAGCAAAGTTGTCAAACCCGTCAAGAGCATCACTCTGGAGCATCATACCATTTGATGGATCGCCATGGTCGCATCCACGATGGAAGTGTCTCCTTTATTGAGATCGTACTGAGCCGTGGGCCTAGAAGAAATTACTTGGTTGGCCGCAGTACGATAATCAGGTCCCATATCAGATCTTCTATATGTTTATCCACTTCAAACGCACGAGTCAGTCGCACTGGAAACGAATCACGCATGGATATATACTGACAGCAAGCTACAACGGCGCCCATTGCACGGCCCGTTTTAGAAAGAGTATAAGTTACGATGGGTGCCCTCAATGAAAACGAATGAGGGTCGATGTCGTGCCTCGGATCCTGCCCGGTTCGATCGACCTCATCCTCACTTTTCAGAACAGTCGTACACAAGCGTTCCAGTCGACCCGCCCTCGTGTGGTACCACGTCGCAGCCGCTCTCCAAATAACCCCCTACGTCCTCGATAGGTGGCGAATCTGGCGATGTGAATCTTATAGATATTGGGGGTTCAAAGGTCTCGGGGTCAGACATAGACAGAGCGTCGGCGGTGCTCAGTCGCATTGTGACGAGGAGCACGATAGTCATGGGGTAGATTCCCTGATAGGTGGAGCTGACACTTAGCCCGTCATGACATGATAGAAGGAGGCCTTACGACAACTTGGACGATAGCTGCATCCAAGAAAAGAACATCACCCCACTGAGTAAACGACGATATCATATACACCACCTGCCGCGGAGGGCCTTAGGTCAGCTAACGAACAACGTAACCAGAAGTAAATCAAAACATACCCAAATGCACAGATACAGTGCCCCAGACTCGACCATGAAAATAAGGACTTTCTCTGCTGTAGATGTAGCAGTTCCCTTGCCAAGCAAGGATCGTACAGACTGCCTGTGCTGCCTACAGGACGCAGCATGTCATCACGGACGGTGTCAAGTAACTAGGGTGAAAAGAAACGTACCATGTTCGAATACAGATTAAGCCTGTGGCCCAAAGATTTGTGCCAACTGAGAGGCCCCAGACGGTCCATCCGAGGTAACGGCTCACGCTTCCATATCGCTCGGACTCATATTCAGTCCCGAGGTACACGTATGCAGCGCCAGCGGCCGACAATACTGAAAAATGGATACATCAACCGAGAGATTCACCCCGCAGTCTGCTTATGCTCACCGAGTGTGCACCCGAGGGAGAAGAGCGGGGGAATGAATATGGTGAATCTGCGACTCGGACCCCACAACACCCAAGCTCGCCACACAACAATCCCATCGCTTAGGATGTACTTCACTGCAATAAGCATTCGTCGTAAGTGAAGTTCCAAGGGGTGACGTACATTAATCGTGGGTATGTATATGACTACAAGCATTTCGAAGGGTGACATGAGAGCTTTGTCAACCCTCAAAATTCTCGCAGCGATAGCCATACCCATGGCCCAGTGTATCGCAGAGACCGCGTACATGACCGCGGACACGGCTAGCATATAATTTCTGACTGGGGTGGACGGGCGTTTGGACCTTGCAGTCGGGATAAGAATCGGGAATCGCAATTGGAACGCAGACGTACAGCATAAAAACGCTCGAGAAAAGAAAGACAGCGGTATATATTCCTGTTCTCTGGCTCAGCTATGCGGAATGGATCAAGGACATGGTCGCACCGAAAAAGAAAGTCTCGCATAGGAAGGCCCCGATTAGGATGATGAGTTTACCGTACATTTCTGCTCGAGCATTGGTACCCATGGTGCGACAGGGCTAAGAAGATCAGTGACAGTGAGATGAGGAACGTGGTTGACCAGGAGAGCTCTTGCGCTCCAAAGTGTCAACGAGACATTATATACATTATATGACACGAGATGAAATGGGTGAGGGTCAGCCAACGAGCTCCCATACGTCCCAATTGGGTGGTGCTGTCGACTAAGGGACGTCTGACCTAGGTCGAGTGCCTGGTTCGACCAGATGCGTAGTCAGTGTAATGGACGTTGCTATCGGGGGTACAAGATCGGACCAATTTCTAGGGCCCGTGTTTCTCAGTGAAGATCAGAAATCGATAGACAGTGTATTTTGCGTTGCGGACGTTACGTATGAGATAAGATATTGCAATTAACGCACTCACATGTAAGGACGGACCTGTCAACCCTACAGCGGGCACCTGGGTATAGCAACTTGGACTTCGATGGGTAACGAGGGCAACGAAGGAAATTTGAGCTGAACTTCACAACTTGTCATTCCATGAACCGTACTTCGTGGTCATGAATTACCAAATGACTGGAAAATGAAAAGAAAGAATTCGATTGAATACCACCGGACAATGCGACATCGGTGGTTCGGGATCTACTGTATCCATGGCGCACCGGACATATTACAGCAGGTGCCGACTTAAAACGAAACGGTCTCTCCTAGTGCAGGAACCAGGAAATCACCTGATCCAAGACCTGCTTTTTCACACACTTTTTTGAGAAGTTCGGGAGGCTCAAGTACGGGCTCCAAGGTCAGGGCCCATGTTCTAGACGGGATGCTAAGAAGAAGAAGTATAAATAAGGAGAGAGGGGATAGTTACCCCCAATGCATTGCGAGGGCTTTCTTAGCTTTAACATCTTTGAACATTCGCACAGCGTCCGCAGGGGAGCCATGCAGATTCGACCACATGGCGCGCGGGCTATATGCGCTATGGCGTAAACCGATGTGAAATTTTGGGGTTCGATCGAAGGGAAGTTGTGACGCGTACCCAATAGGCAACAGCGCGACGTCAACACCGCCGAAGCGCTCCCCAATCTGGGCAAATGCGGGGCAAACGGGAACCTTATCTTCATCTTCCCCGTCGTGCACAGTACGGTATCCGGTATCACCAGCGAAATACACTTTCTTGTGCGAGTGGAGGTCGTCTACGACCCAAGCTGCCCAGAGCGCATGCCATCGATCGAACGCCGTGCGGCCAGAGACATGTTGCGACGGTGTGCAGGACAGCCGCACTTCGGCAGTTACGGCGGGGCCGTTAGCGTTGGAGGGGAGAGCAACGCACAAAAGACGTTCGTCCCACCAGTCGAGCTCGTGGATGCGAGAGGAGGGTGCACCGAGGGCGTCAGAAAGGTAGGCTGCATTGTTCAGCCCGACGAATATGTGAGCCGAGGATGAAGGATTGGCGAGGAGCGCACGAAGTGTCGGAACGTCGGTGCTAGGCAAACGAAGGAGTCAGAGAGTCGTTGCGAATTGGAGGGAATATATGCACTGGTCATAATGATTATGCTGATCCAACATCAGAATTTGTATGGCCAAGTAAGACTAGTAGCATACCGAAAGCACGATGGCGTCAACGGCGGGGACGTCTTCAACTTTGCAAGGCGCATCTAAGGGGGGCGTGAGGATGAATTGGATCTGGTGTCGTTACGTCCATAGCGCCATACCGGTGAAGCGCGCAGGTCCGAACCATTGAGATGGAGAACAGCGCTTTGAAAATACAGGGTCAAAGACGATGCGGACCCCGCGCACGGCACCAGGGGGTGTGGGCAACTCTACGAAATAGCACGCATGACTGTCATGACATAACTCTCAGGCTACGCTCGGCGACTTCGGGGGTGTAGACCACCTACCCTAACCAGGTAGCTTTTGCGCTACCCTCGTTCCCACGTTGGGTACCCCATGTAGGAATTTGGTTTGGTATCAACGACCTGATGTGATTTGGGATGCGAGGGCTCCGAGCCGAGGCCGCGAGAAAGAACTGGATGACGTACACCATCCGTAAGCCTGTTGCCATAACTTAACCCGAGAGGAAGGTACGCACAGAGCCCCACTGGAGGGGCGATTGAAATCTGGGTGGGAACGGTCATGGTAGACAGGAGGGACAGGGACCTCACTATACCTGAATGAGGGCCAGGGATTCCCAAACATTGTCTTGCTATTATTTAAATGGTGACTAGGGCGGACACCATCTACGTTATCGTCGGGCAGAAACCTTTTCGGAGGTTCTATGACTTCGATGTGTGGTGCGAGTGTCATGATTGCCAAGGGATGGAGAGGTCGATACCCAAGGCCGCTTGTCAGACCGGTCAGTGTTTACCGTGTTTCAGGTCAACACGAGCGCGGATTTGTCAATGTTGGCCGCCCACACACACAGCCCGGCGCTCGATCTAGCTCCTCTTCGTGGCGGCGCGAAATCGTTTCCGGACCACATTGTATACAGCAGCAGCGCTGGGGCAGCGGGCAGAAACGCGTCCCCCTGTCACGGTGTCACTTGCCGCGAATTCAAAAACACGTGTGTAAAAGTTCTCAATGGAGACCGTGACCGTTCCCGCCGAATCACCCTCACCTCGGTCCCACCTAAATCCAGATACACCACCCGAGCTCGTACTTCCCGATGACCCCGATGCGGACATCATCCTTCGCTCGTGCGACATCCAAGAATTTCGAGTACTGAAAATTTATCTTATTAAGAACTCTCCTGTGCTCAGCGAGTTAATGGAATCACCCACCTCCCTCCACGCTGGAGCGCTTCCCTACATCCAACTATCTGAGAACGGCACAATCCTTTCCAGCCTTCTTAGTTTCATTCTTCCCGTGCCCTCCATCCTTCCTCCAACCACCGAGCAAATCATAGAGCTGGTATCGGTAGCTCAAAAGTACGAGATGACCCCTACTCTGGCTCACATCCGGGAAACTATCACCTCGCTGGATCCACCGTTTATACTTCCAGAGACCGCCTTCCATATTTACACCCTGGCTCAGAGGTATGGACTTGGTCAGGAGGTTGTTAGGGCGGCGCGCATGGCATTGACCTTCCCAATAACCCTTGAAGTCCTGGAAGACAAGCTTGACATTATGTCTAGCGCTTATCTTCACATACTCTGGAGGTATTACCAGAGAGTTCGAATCAACCTCAGATCAGACCTTACGGCGTTCAGAACGAATGGAGCACACAGTACGCTGGCGGGTCTAACTTGTTCGACTGTCACTAGTTCCGGTATCCCAAACTGGTTGGATGATTATATCGCGTCCATAGGGGAAGATCCGTCCCTTTTTGACCTCACTGAATTTCACATGTGCTTGACGCGCCACGTCACAACGTCCCAGTCCAGTGGGTGAGACGTGTGCAACCATGCCTACCAAGACGATACGTGCTTTTTGGAAGGCATTCACAGCTGTTGTTAATGTAGTATGACAAAGGTAAGTGCTACTCAAGTACTCGATAATACTGGGAAACGGTTGGAATATGGCTCTACAGGACGAAAAAGTTTTAGTGGAGAAAGCGAAGTTGCAAAGTTGTTCAAGTTCGGCTAGAGACGCTTCGCCCCTGCCCGGGAAAGGTTACATTGACCCACCCAACGCAGATATAATACTCCGGTCGTCCGACCTCGTCAACTTCCGCACCAACAAAGCGATACTATCCATGTCATCGCCATTCTTCATTGACATGCTCTCTCTTCCCCAACCCTCTGATGATGAAGTTGTCGATGGGCTTCCGGTGGTGTGTTTATCTGAGGATGCAGAAACCTTGAAGAGTCTCCTCATGACGCTATATCCTATTCCTTTTGTGTGGCTCGACAACTACCATAAAGCATTAGCGATTCTTGCCGCTTCTCAGAAGTACGACATGGTTGGCGCCCAATTCTCTATCCGTACCAAAATCGAAAGCTGGGGACCTATCATACTATCGGGGACTGAGGCCTTTCGTGCATACGCTATCTCGAGCAGTGCGAAGCTTCTTCCTGAGATGAAGACCTCCGCCCGTCTCACTTTGCACTTCCCTTTGACACTGGAATATCTAGGTGATGAATTACCGTTATTTGAAGGTTGGGCATTGCGTGATCTTGTCCGTTATCGCAAGCGCTGTCGAGATAGTCTTGTCTTAGCCCTTCGATCGTTCCTTGACTCCAGTTTTATGCCGTCAGGTATTTGGGTTGTTTGCAAGATCGCCGGTCCCGACTTAGTTTACGCATATCCCGAATTTCCCGATTGGTTAGAAGACCTTTTATTGCAACATATAACTAAGATGGAAGAGACATATACGAACTCCCTCCTGAACCCCTCAAGCATCCGCGGGGAGTACTTGGCTGCACTCCACGCGCACGTCAGCCAATGGGACTGTTTCCCCTGCGCGAAGGTGCACGCCTTGAACGGGGAGACATACTGTGGGGAGTTGAAGAGCAAACTTGCGCGGGCGCTGGACAAGGTGAGCACTTCATTGTGATGGATTCTCAGGAATCTGAGTCACTCACACGATCAATGCAGATACGCTTAATTCCAGACTCACAGACAAAGGGTTCACTCACTGAACCCACGTCTAGAAATCCGTGACGTCAACATAGGGACAAAGGATACGAGTGGGAGATATGGGTTTCGTAGGGCCATCACGTCGTGACAAGAGATCCATGTATAGTGGGTGTATGGACGGTTTTTCTGTGGACATGTTCAGAAGGGTACGATCGATACAGCACTGTCAGTGGTGAGCGCCACTGGCACGGACAGTACTCAGGACGGACATCCATTCAACATGTCATCACCTTAGCCGTCTCAGGCTCGTGTCGCCCGTCACCCCTTCGCCCTCCGGCTCCGGCTCCTCCTGAGATAGTAAGGCCGCAATTCTAATTGCTGAGTCAAGTGTCCCCATCTATACTCTATACAATACCTTAATACGCATCGGTTTGTGTCCAGAGTTGGCGGGCTTTGAACGCTGCTTGCAGCAACAATTTGCACACCGTGTGCCGTTTTTTTCTCGATGACTGTCAAGGCAACTAGGCCCATTTATCCTTCATCATGGCAGTCCTGTTGCTTGGGCTAGAGCTTTGTTAGACCCCTTACTGTAACCAGGAGGAATTGAGCTAAGCGGCTATCCAACTGCAACGAGACTTGCGTTTCACCCATTGAATCCCGAACGAATTGGACATGGCTTCAGCCACACAGCGGTAAAATCGAAGCTAAGTTACAATAGGCGGATATGCCGGGAGCGTTCGCTTATGGCCTAGAAGAGAAATGTCTCTCCAAGTGCAGGAATGAGGAATTCATCTAGACCAACACCCGCTTTCTCACAATCTTTCCTAAGAAGTGTGGGGGGTTCAAGGACGGGTTAAGACCCAAGTTCTGAAATCGCGCTTAGCCGAGGCATAGACGGAAAGGTGACTCGGTGACCCACCCCCAATGCATGGAAAGAGCCTTCTGGGCCTCCAGGTCCTTAAATATCCGCACTGCGTCCGCGGGGGAGGCATACTCATTCGACATGATGGCGCGCAGCTCGTATGCGCTACGACAGCAAGTGGGACAGGCTGTCAACATACGCAGTGTACGGGATAAAAGCGATCCTGGTGCGCACCCAATGAGCAACAATGCCAAGCAAAAGCCACCAAAGCGTTCGCAGGGCAAACGGGAACCTTATTTTCGTCTTCCCCGTCGCGCACGGTACGGTGTTATCACCGGCGAAATACACTTTCTTGTGTAAGCGAAGGTTATCCACTGTCCAGAGGGCATGCCACCGATCAGACGTCGCACGGGCCGAGACGTGTTGCGACGGTGTGCAGGACAGTCTCACTTCTGCGTCTACGGCAGCGCCGTTGACGCGCTTTGAAGGAAGAGCAACGCGCAAGAGAAGTCCGTCCCACCAATCAAGCTCGTGGATGCGAGAGAGCGGAGTGCAAAAGAGTTCGCATTATTTCAGAGCTACAAAATATGCGCAGAGGACGAAGGATTTGCGAGTAAAGCACGAAGTCTCGGTATGTCTGTGCTAAGTCGTGAGTGTTTCGTTGGAACGACAAATAAGAAGAGTGTAAGTTACTGTAATCAGGTGGAGCCACCTTGGTGGCCCGAGTCTGTGAAGCATGGCGGCACCATCCTCGTATTCCCGGACCGCCACTCCGCTCACGGACGTCCGTTGCTCGCCATCAGTGCGAATTGCGAAAGACATGGACGACACCTTAGAACAACCAAATCCCTCTTTTGTCAACCCAGGAGATGAGGACCATGAGCAGGACTCCTCTGGAGATGAAGACGGTGGTCTCGATTGGACAAAACTTCCGTATGTTCTCATTACGACTCATCGCTGGAAAGTAAGTTTATCTGCCACTTAGCCTCGGGAACAACGCCGCACGTCCGGTGATCCCAAAACGCGGTGAAAAGGATTTCGAACCAAGCGGTTCAGGTCTTCAACGCCATAATCTAGAGAGAGCCCGTTTAGCAATGTTTGATGCGCTAAGATCCACCCGCGCAATTTCAAGGTACGGTCTATGACCACATTTTTATCTCATGGCACTTTTACCCGCTTTCTTTGCACAGCAAGTCTGTCAGCTACGCGGTATGGCATCCAGATCTTGCCCGCGCTCATGTGACCGTCGCTCGAGGCGTTCATTTCACCTCGATGGGTCACTCGGTGCAGCGCCCGTCCGGGGTCTCCACGAAGACTCAAAAAAGGCTGGAGCTTTTGCCGGAGGAAGCGCTATATCTCGTAGAAAAGGGCGCCCTTTTCTGCTGGAAAGCATCTCACGATAGCCCCGATGAAGATGCGGGTTGGGATTCTGCGTCCCAGGGTGCACCTATGAGCGTGCAACAGGCGTACGCAGAGATGATCGGGGCGCAAGATTTGACTCTGGACCGATATCACGTAAAGTGTATGCCCCTCGTCTTTCCCTTTTCGATATTCAAAGATACGCCTTCTACAAGACGTTCTCTTACCTTCGGCGGCTGGGTTACATAGTAGCTCGAGCGAGGCCTCCTTCCCCCGCCTATCCTGTCCCTGCAGCGCAAGCGCTTTCACAACAACCCACCACGGCTTCAATCTTTCGCCGAGTGTTCGCCGCTCTGTGTTCACCAATACGTAGGCTGTGGAGCTGGTTTATTCAGCCCTCGAAGACTTGGTGGCGTCCTCTTGTGCACCGGCGATGGCTCCACCATAATATGGATTACCGTGAGCATTTTTTTCCCAGATAACTGATAATCGAAAGCTAAATACTTTCTGTTAGCGTCAATATTCAAGACCTTCCGATTCCTCTCTTCAGGACACACCGTCCCTCTCCCATCTCACGCTCGATGTTTTACTGGCGACCCGCCTTCCCCTTATGAGATATTTTATCACCTTTACAAGCCAAATACGCCTTACCGCAAGACGGCGCCTCCCCAACCGGACTTTTCGGTCGTGGTTGTCAAGTGAGCTCTTTTTTTCTAATCCACGCTCGGTCGAGAGTAACATCTCTGTTTTCTATCCAGTGCACGTATGACACCGATGCCCACGCTCGCGGAGCTTGCGCACATGTATGAGGGCCTGCCCACCATTCCACCACCCGTTCCTCGTAACCGCAGAGCGCCGCCCGCGACAAACACCCCCGTGTCCAAGCCGTCGCCTCCCACGGGAACTGTCGTGAGGCCCCATTCATCCTTCTTGGCCAAGTTGCTGTCGTACATTCTGTTCCGTCCTATACATTCACCGCCAGAGCCAGCACCAGTTAAGCCTAACCCCTTCATGGCACTTCGTCAGGGCAAAAAAATCGTCATCGTCGCAGCTGCGGACGCAGGCATCGTGAGTTTCTTCAGGTTTGGTGAAGGTGCATTTGAGGAATGGCCGATGGCCTGATGAGGACATCGTGATGCGTGCAGAAATTCTAACGCATCGATACGTTTTTCCTCTGTCAAGAGTTTCCACAGACACCACATGTAGCTAGACAGAGTGTGGCTCATTACCAAGTCCTTAATGATGATGAGGGAAAAGTACAACATAGCAACTGCGGAGAGAGAGATGTAGGTGATGCAAGTAATGACGATGTGAGAACCAGCAATGGGAATGGACTAGGCCACAGAGACGGAGGTATAGAACATAATGGTGAATAAGATGACAAAACGCGCACGGGGGCGGGCGTAACTTTTTTTGCGTTAAAGGCTCAATCGTCCCTGAAACCTACAATTGTACTCTTTGGTCGCAAGCTGATCACTGGCGGGCCGTGCTGTGGTACTGGTGGAGGCTCATCCTCTTCGTCGCTCTCCGAACCATGCGCCCGCGGGGCGGCGAAAAGCACGCTCACCACGCGGCCGTTCGGTTGCGATGGTGCCGGCTCCGAAGCTGGAAGAACGAGTGTTTTCGCTGACTCCCCGAGTTGGCGCAGCACATCCTCGTCTAGGTCAATGTCGAAGAGATCAAACACGTAGCGCCGCACAGGCAGGCGATAGCGAGACGTCGAGATCGTGTGCAGCGCACGGTAAAATGCAGGCACAGAGGAGAAAACCTTTTGGTACTCGGGTCGAGACTTTAGCCTGCAAGGTGGGTCAGGAAGGAGTGTTCACAAAACAGAGTTAGCATACGGACTTGGCCAGTGAGCGGGACGCCGTGTTGGCAATGACAGTATTAGAGAGATTCGAGATAGCAGTGGTTACCTCAATCTCTGCCTGTGACTCTGGAGGAACGAGACGCAAGTCACTATCGCCACTGGGTGGAGTAGAATCCCATGGTGGTACCTGGAGAACGTGAGAGGAGGGTTAAGAGCTAAAAAAAAAATGATGCTGAGTCCTTACTGATAAGAACTTATCCAGATCTAGTGGTATACATAGGCCAGTTGGAAACCCAAGTGGAGACAGCGTGGCCTCCCAGCCATAGTCACTCAGTATCTCTGCTCCTTGGGGTGTTGCCGATATTAAGCCTAATACAAAGAAGCATGTTCTGGAAGGTGTGGTGAGCCGAATTCAAGTCTATCTGCGTCGATCCTACCCTCGTACGGATAGCACTAACGATTGCTCCGCGATTTCGAGAATCACAGGGATGATGTCTTCCTCTTCTAAGAACGGAAGTCCACCAGTGGAAGAACCGATGTTGCCCTACACGGGCTCAATGTGGAGAAGAGTTACGTGATAAACATAGCGTACCACTGTCCACAGGATGCTCTTTAGCTTGAGAATGAGTTCCGGGTCTTCCTTCTCGCGGCCGTGCTGACGGATGAAGAGGGCGAACTCAGAAAAATGGCCTTTTTCATGGAGAACTTGACACCCAAGCTCTGTCTTCGCCATCTCCCCATAAAAATGAGGTGGGACCACACCGTCAAACGACCTAAAACAAATTTGTGAGAAGTTAGGTACTTATGGCTCGAGTTACCCACTGTATGTCGTCTTCGTCGTCAACCGGGATGAACTCCATTGTCTTCGCCAGCCAGACCTCAATTTCGACGACATAGTGAATGTTGCGTTCCTTTATGGAGAGAGCGGTAAGTGCAAGTAATCTTCAGTGTATTTCAACCTTACGTGAAACCAGATATCCATCTCACGGTCGATATAGCCCGAGTCGAACAGATACCGGAACCCAACGGGAGTTGACATGAACCTTGTAAGAAAAGGGTCAGAGAAAAGCACGAGAGGATAATTCAAATGGGTCCCACTTTAGGAGCAGCCCGTGTCCAACATCGCCAAGATGGTCTAGAGTCGGCTGCATTGCCACCACAAGTCGTAGAATATCCACCGCCTCGCAAGCCTCTTCCAAGAACTGGGTCGCCAGTTGGCACACTTCCATCGCTGGATCATAGAGTTGTGTAAGCAATAGTCGGAGAGTCCACGTGTTTGCGGTTGGACTGTGCAGGATCATCTCGCTAAGGTGTTTCGTGGCGTATAGGCGTATGTGCTGAACAGAGGGCATGTGAACAACGATAACACTGGAAACGAATGCCGATACCTTGTAACTGGATGTAAGCGCCTTGGATAGAACGATTCGCGGGTGGCCATCACTATGTCTCCATCAGTAAATTCCTTCCAGGAATGAGGAGATGCGAACATGGAGTAGTCAATGTTTTCAATAATGCCTTTGATGAGATCTTCTCGGCTGCGTAGCTCGCTCAAGTGATAGAAGGCGGTGAATAGCTTCGCCTTTTCCATCAACCTGGACTAGCCCGTGAAAATTCGAAGGAACAGACAGCACATGAATGCATACTCGATGCCTTCTTTGTGCTTGCTGAGCGTGCCTAGCATCTCGAGGTAGCCGTAGGTCAGCGTTTCAGAAACCCGCTTCTTTGAGAAAATTGGGTCGGACTCTGGGGCGCCATTGAACTACGGACCAGTTAAGCGGGGTGTGCCTCCTATGAAAAGAAGGCCGTACAGGGTCTAGCTGTGCAAAGCTCCTTGTGAGCTGCTTTAATAGATCGTCCTCCGAGGATAAAAAACGCTGCCCGTCTGAGCTCGCCAGTAGCGTCGTCAGCAATGTGCACCCCAACTTCACCCAGCGCATGTTTGCCTGTCATGGATAGTCTAGACAAATGACGTGTGCAGTCTCCAAGGTGCTTACTTTGTTTCGCTCAATGTCAGAGAAGCGATGAGTGAACGGGTGAAAGAAAGTCATAAGCCTTCTCAGAAACCGTGAAAGTTTGATGGCCTCTTCCATGCGCTTCGGGTTGAGCAAAGGTCCTTCGACGAGTTCTTGTAGTGTCTCAAAGTTCCACTTGGTGTGGTCCTTCGTTAGCGTAACCTATCGCCTACGCTAAGCACCTGAGCAAGTCCTCTTTGAGGAGAGAAAATACTTGTGTCTCGAGCAGTGCCGCCTGAAACGTTCTATCATCCATTTGAAGGCCCATCTTGATTCGGACCTGTTCCACCTGGCGTTGACCGCGGCGAATGGCGTCCTCAACAGAGTTTGCTCTGTCATCAATCAGCCGTGCCCCATATGGGCGTAGTGGCAATGAACCAACCTCGGTCGGTTACCCGCAGCAGCAACGGCAGTTTCTAACCGCGTTCTGTTGCGATTGAAGCTGTCAATTGAAGACAACGCGGATGTACCAATGATCCTGTGTTCCCCTTGTTTGTAGTCTGACGCAAGACTGAAGACATCCGGGACGAGCTTGTTTTTTTTTGGCATGTGTGGGTCAGCGGTTGTCAGCAGCTCGAACTGTAGGTGCGAACCTGGATCTTTGCAGCCAAAGAAAGTGGAAGGACCTTATTCGCGAGCTGCAAGACCTCTGCCATGAGCAGAGTTCCCTTCCTCGATAAATTGGAACCAGTTGTTGTCTCTTGAAACATGCTAGTCAAAGCCTGTGAAAGCGTGGGTGAGTACTTGGAGCTGGCTTCATCAGTTACCAACCTCCAACAGTCCTGCTTTGGTGAAAATCAATAGGAGCAAGGCGATATATTGATCTGTTAATCTGAGTGGCTCAGGCTGTCGTTGTTGAACTGCTGTGTCACTGCCATTTGGCTGTGAAACTTGGCGAGACTTCCGATAAACTGTTAATATCATCTGTTAGAATATATTTTATCGTTTTCTTGTGTGATTATAGCATACCAGTCAGGCGCCTGCCGCTGATGAAAGCATTGTACCAAGCTGGCGTCTTGATGTTCAGAAGGTCGAAAAACATGTCTAAAACGATTTCCTAAGAAGAGAAGTTTGTGTCGAGAACTCGTGTTAGTAAAAAATTCTTTACCCTAGGTTCGAGAGACGGTATTCGAAGAGTGTCAATGAGAGACCTGATTGCGCGCATGTCACCCATACAAAAATACATGAGACCTGTGTGGTCGGTTATGGTAGAAACAAATCTGTTGAACGAACACACATACCACTCCAAGTCCGCAACATGCATACAATGGACCGGCAAATGTCTTTGAGGCGATGTTGATGCTCTGAGTCTTTACCATATGCGTCCGTGACTCCAGACAATGCAATCTAGAGACAGTGTTTGTACCTTAGATTTCAGAAGTAATCAAATCGAGCGCACCTCCAGGTCCTGTCCAGGGCGAAGGTATTTTCTCGTCGATGGCGAGTCGATGATGTAAAGGAAGGCGGGACTAAGAAGAGAAGCAAGCGCAGGAGGACCTTCGGAGAGTGTTTGAAGTAACACTCGCATACCACCGGCATTGGAAACACACTGTACATCAATGAGCACTAGTTCTACATCAGCCCCTGGAATTGGTCTAGAGACCACTGCTCACTGATTTCGGCCAGTGTCTGGATAGCAACGGATCGGAAAGGATCATCTGGCTGTTCCGCAACGGCTATAAATGCGCGCACGACGCGTTCTGATAATGGCACTGTGCCAGTACAGGAGGCATGATTTGAGTCTTTTCGCTGAGACCCTATGGTGACAATCGTGCGTATGAGTTTGATGGCTTGTTCCTTTTCCACTGTGTGCTTGTTGTCTAGAGCAAGCGATCTGAGAGCAAATGAATAAAGGCATTTTCGTGTGGTCGCATGGCGCACCTGACAATAAACCAGTCTAGGGGTTGCTCATGAAGGCGCTTAACCGACTCTGTATCCACAAGCATGTGACGGAGGAGACGGTAGGCAGTCGCTCTGCTTAACTGGGTGGAGTACTTGGAGAGGGCGGGGGTAACACTAGAGCATTGTTGGACGTGCTACGGGGCCTATACGGGTTTGACTTACGCACGAACAACCTGCACGACGTCCAACTCGTATTGCACTCGTAGGTTTCGCTGTAGCAATCCTATGAGCTTGGTCATGGCCTCGATTCGCGCTCGATTCGTCTCAGGGTCATGAAGGGATATAGCTTGGGTTGGAGTCGAGGCGCCCGGTGAGGCGGACGGAGACGTGGCAGCCCGGGAAAGAGATAGCAACGTCCTGACGTGTCCCCAAGCCTGCTGGAGAATGGTACGGAAGTCGTCTTCGAAACCATCAGTGATTTTAGATGACTTAGGCGACTCGATAACAAATAGATTTACCTCTGTCATCCGCTGCTCGCCGGTCTTCCGTGAATTTGAGTCAATTCAAACCAGGGTAAACGTGAAAAATTCGGACACACGCTGCTCTAACCGATGAGAAATCGTCTCTATCCTTCCTTCGGCCGTGTTGAGCTCAGACTGGACTTGGTTCCGTAATGCCTCCTGTATGCCGAATCGTCAGCATTTAACGCACCAGGTCGGAATGATAATACCGTGAGCTGAGCAGAATTTCCATGTAACACTGCCTCTGCTCCTTCTTTAATGCTGACAGCTTTGCCCATCATATGGTTGAGGATGGCGAACTAACATAATATTCATTCATGGAGCTCATCTTTGGGTCACTTTAGTAGTCGCGCTGACACACCTGCTGCCCAGAATCCTTCCCTTGCAACTGGGTAAAGTCAAAGACGCTGTTAGGCTCATTCGAGGTAGAGTTGCCGCTGCTAAGGTTGGGGTGAGCATGGCCCCCTGCGTCCTGAAAGGCCTCGTAAGACCAATCTGTGGTCATCTAGAGTACGAGAACCCAGATGCCACAATAAAAGACGAGGGTCCGAGGGATTGAGGGGGAGACGGAGTTGAAGAGTGAAGAGCGGGCGCTAACGTAGATAATAATAGCAGGTACGCCGTGCACTCACTTTCGGGACGAGATTAAGGTAATCGTCCCTTATCTTATCTTATCCGGTTTCGGCAAAAGCCGAAGAAACTGTAACATCACTTAATTAAAGTTCAAGCCACCCTGGCCAATTACACCGAAGACCGACGTCGACCAACGACAACAATTCCAGACGTTAACACAACATGGGTCAGTGCTCTTTCTCCACGCTGGCTTCTCTCGGATGCTGACTCGTACATTTCAGTTCGTTATGCCGCTGCCGCTCTTGCCCCGGACCCTGAAAAGAGTGCGTCTAAGTCACATCATCTCTTATGCCCGCGTCTTGAACGAGTTACTGCCATTGTCTAGCCTCTCGTGCGCGGGGGGAGTACCTGCGTACCCACTTCAAAAACATGCGGGAGGTTGGTGCCGCGCTGACGGGTGAGTCTCGCTTGCTGTGGCCTTCAAGTCCTCATACATACTTACCAATACTCACAGGTCTTAAGCTCACCAAGGCATATGCATATCTCAGTAACGTCAAAGAGCATAAACAGGTCATTCCTTTCCGGAGATTCAACGGTGGCGTTGGCCGTGCCAGCCAAGCGAAACAATTCAAGGCAACACAAGGTACGTACTACCCTCCGAACGTTCGATCACGGTTAACTTACACTACATCACTACGTCACAGGTCGTTGGCCCGAGAAATCTGTCCTATTCATTACCCGTCTCTTAAAAAATGCCGAGTCAAATGCCGACGCGAAGAATTTAGACCTGGAGGACTTGATCATCAAGAACATTGTAGTACAGCAAGCGCCGGTATGCTTGCCATTCGGCTCTAGCTAGCCCTAATATTCACTTGTCTCAACAACAGAAAACACGCCGCCGTACATACCGCGCTCATGGTCGCATCAACCCCTACCAAGGTCACCCTTGCCATGTTGAAATTATCCTCGCGGTGTCTGAGGAGGAGGTGGAACGAAGCAAGGATAAAGAGGTCGCAACTTCTTCACTTGCTGGCCTTAATCGGCGACAGGTCGCAAGGCGGCGCATTGAAGCTGCACGCGCGTGACGACGGGGATCTCATGTGCGCATGTACCAATGGCGAGCCTTTCATGTCCGCTTTTATGTATGCGTATGCCATGCAGTGAGACACTCATCTTAGGCCGAGCTTCATGTCCCACCTTCACGGACTGTGCAGGCTTGACTTCTCCCTCTTGTCTTTTGTTGAACCCCCGGCAGTTGGGCGCCCATCTGGAAATATGAAGACTGTATTTCATTTCACTCTACTCGAAAACTAGTACATCAAGAAGACTACTTGTCAAGGACATAACATTTTAACCTACATACACGGGCAGATCATCAATCGGCAAAGGGAGAAAGTCGAAATTGGCGTTTAATGTTAAAGAGTGTGAGTGTGTCATGAGCGCCTAACACCGATAGAAAAGAGAGTGGTCAGTGGTGAAGATGTAGGGCGTGGAGATATAGAGGCAAGTGGGTAGTTGTGGGGCGAGGGCACATTTATTCAAGCCAATGGCAAAGGAGGTAGAGGTTTTGAAAATCGTGACAACATTGCCGCGGAATCAGAGGAAGGCTGGGTGTCAGGTTCGAGTTCCGGGACGAGATCCCATATAGTAGCCACCTTCCGCTCGGGCTTGTTCTTTTTCCCAAAGGGATTGGATAGTCGTGGTAATTTCTGTTTGGTCGATTCTGGGCGACCGGTTTGTTCGATGGTCAAACTGCACTGGAACGTGAGCGATTCTGCTTTAGTCCCAGCCACGGGTTCGGCAACGCACCTTTGTTTGAACATCCAGTCACACTGTTTGTCAGAGTCACGGGCAATAGTACCCTCCAAACTCTTCAGAAGCCAAGCTTGGACGTTGTCGCCGCGTGGGTGATTGTAAGGGACATGCCAGTGTTCCATTTCTACAGGTAGCGCCGTCAGCTCTAATCGGTCTGGGAAAGACGCGGACCAGATGTATATTACCATGAATGATGCGCACGACGTTGTAGCACCTATCCATGTTCGCAATGGGCCCATGCGAGTTGGGAGACACCACGAGTGACTTCGCGTTGATCGCGTTGCCGAACTCGTTGAAATACCAATCTAGAGACGTACATTTGAATATGGTGTCCGTCCGGACGATGCGCATCGACGTACCCATCGCCGGCACAGCCGGTTGAGGGAATAGGGCGACTCCCCTGCCATCGAGGGCAATCACATCCATATTTTCCTTGAGCCCGCCCAATCTGTCCAGTGCCCAACACGCAGGGACACTCAGGGGCTAGCCGCCGTGTATGAGTCTCATATTTCCCCATCCAAACGAGAAAAAAAGACTTACTAAACGCAGGTCAGAGAGTGACCCCAACGACGGGTGCGTCAATCCAGCATATATGCTGCGCATCCCACTGTAATTGTGATACTCGTGGCTTCTCTGAAACGAGCGTCAGCCTGAGAAGATTTACCATCTGATTTGGGAAACATACCAGTGCAAGTGCAATGAAGAAGGTCATGACTGCAGCCCTTGTCTCCGCTTCGACCTGGCCCAAGATGGACCCCGCAACCCACGAAGCCAATGCGCTCTCGTATATTTGCTGAGTGGAACGTGCCGTGTCGACATCGCACTTGTGACCCATGCTAAAGCGGTACCATAGATCCTCAGGAATCACTCTAAGATAACCCTCGGACATGAAAATTGCAAGCTGTCGCGCTAACTCTTGGCAGAGTTCGCGAGAGTTCATATCGAGGATGTGAATAGGATTGTCGCTGTTGCGCACGAGATCGTCCAGTGCCTTGGCGCATTGAAGCTCGTCGTCTGTGGGTGCGGGTTGAGAGACTCTTCGGATAAGTATCTCTGCTCTTGCCTGGAGCCTCCCCTTGTATTGAATAGGCTTTTGGCGACACGCAGCGCGGCTAGAACTCCCGGAAGTTTCGTCGGGCTGGAACCCCTCCATAGAGTTGCCAGAGGGTGCCAGGGCTATGGCCTCTTCGCGTCGATCGTTCAGCTTCCGGATGATTTCCGCTCTTTCAATTGGCAAAAACTCTTCGTCCATCAACGAAACAAGTTCTTTGATGTGAAGGCCAGCTACGCGATCCCTCTCGTGGATCCAATACTGGTCGATCCAAGTACTGATGAGGCGCAGGACGCGGGCCTTGACCGAGGATTGATAGGCAGGCCAGGCTTCGCGCTGGGAGCGATTGAGAGCTCTGGGCTGTTCCTCGTAGCGTGAGATGAGTGCCTTTGCCAGTTCAATCGGGTCACAGAAAGAGCGGAAGCAGAGCAGGACCGTGTCAAGAAGGTCGGGATCACTGGCGGGAGTGCGCGGCTGAGGATCGGTAAGGATATAAACCAATGCCGCTAGACTCGCGCCTTGCATGAAGCCGCTCTCGTCAGAAAAGAAAAAATCCGCAGCGTCGCCAACAGGGGCTGGCATCCTGACACCCCAGTACTCCTCCGCCTCCTCCAGCGAAACGACGTCGGCGGCCATGGTAGCATAGAAGCTGTACTCGTCTTCTTCTTCGTCCCTGTCCTCGGGCTCAGGCTGGCTCGGACTGGAGACAGGTGGTGCGTCGCGAGGCTTTGAGCGCTGCGTAGTGTTGGACTGCCGGCGAGAAAGCGTGGGGCGTCTGAATCTGATCCTCCTTTTGGGAGAGGGTGTAGGGTTACTACTCTCTGATGCAAACAATTCGTTAGTATTTAGCTGTCATCGCAGCAGAGTAAGTAGTTGAGGACGGACCTTTGATCGACACTTTAGCTTGCAGCCTCGACTCGAAATCGACGATATCAAGAAACACGCGGATCGCCCTTAGCAGCATATCACGTTCATGATGGCAGCGCTTCATGATTTGTTTCGAACTCTTGCCATGCGCTCGCTGAATCAGTCGACTTCCGACACCCAGGAGTGCAGACTTCGCCTCCAAAATATCCGAGGTGCTAGAGATGAGGCTTTGGGTGTTACGAATGTCGAAAGGTAGCGAGTCCAAACTATCGAGGAACTCTTCGACACCTCGGTCCAGCCCTTGTAAAATGTGAGTTAGACCCTCGTGACTGGACTCCTCCAAGGCGAAATCGAGCATGGTGGCATGCGTGAGCAACTGCTGAAAGGATCCATCCAATTGCAAGCCGGAATTAACCTGGAAACCCTTGAGCGTGGCACAATAAGAGACGGTGTTGTCCATGGTGAGACTGCGATTTGTGAGCTTGTTCTCATCAAGACATGTCTGCAAATGAGAGCGAAGTTTCCCGCAGACAATAGCATTGCCATTTGCTCTTTCTTCTTGCGGGGATTCAACAAGCGTGGAGGAAGAAGAGTCGGGTGAGTCGGGTGAAGACACCCAGTGAACGACCGGCGGCGTCAGGGGGGCGGGGCGGTTGAATATGGCTAAAGAACGAGAGGAGGGCTTCCTGGAAGACACGCGGTGGGTGGATGACGTCGTTACGGGCGATGTCCCAGACAAGCACGGAACATCAGACACTGAGGAATGTGGAGACGGCTGTACAGAAGATAATTCTTTGTCCTCCACCGACGTAGCACTGCTAGCATCGAAATCGTCGAGGGGAATAACGATAGATAGAGACATTGTTTCGGGAGATGTGAGTAGTCGAATATTTTCTGCGAGGTGGTGTAGGTGGATTTATGTGAAATCATGTCCCAGTCAACGAGACGCAATGTGGCAAATCAGAGCAAGCCACAACTTGAAAGTCTGTAGAGAAAAGCGCCATGCGTGGCAACTCGAAAATAAGCTCCGGTAGCACGATATTAATGTTACAAAAGCAACTAATCGGCAGTTTGTGGAGCTGACATTGACACCTGTTGTGGTGCTGCGGATTGATATTGGAGCCTTTTCGGACGACGAGAAAGCGGTAGTGGAAGAAGCGTGTACGCCGTCCACGCTCATACCCATCGAAAAGGCTGAGCAAGCCAAATTACGAAAAGCGAACGGGCCATTGCAGAACCCCGGCCAGAAGTCCACATGACTCATGAAGTCGCAAGGGCCTACTAAATCCACGAGATAAGTTGTTTGGGTTAATTCTGAACCCGAAGCTTGAAGAGGGATAGACCTAAACGATAATTTTGTTCGCAGACGACCCTCATGAAGACAAGTACAGGCACAATTGGACTCGCTAAGTTGCTACCTCCCTGAACACGTGACCGGACGGGTTCTACGTGGACAATGTTCACCACAAATTGAACTGAGGATATCATTCCCTTAGGAAAACAAATTGTGGATATCTAAACCGCTACGTACCCGAAAACATCTTCATAAAACTTTGCACCCGTCCTTCGGCGGGGAAGAACGTGGATGACCACCATCACTAGGCAGCAGCTCTGGAATGAGGTCTGATGGCGGTGCGTATCCACACAAAAGTTGTTCCTTTCCTCATAAACGGCTTCGAAAGACTCTAGAGGAACTTTATCGGTTCAGGAGGTCTTTTCTACTCAATTGCGTCTCTGGGAGAACGTTAGACATGGTTAGAAAGAGGGTTGCGTGAAGCTGAACCATCCCGAATCGATCCATATGGATATGTGCTCAATGACATGATGGGCCAGAAGCTAGGATGGCGGGGGAAACCGTCTCGCATCTGAAGAGGAGTCTGAATTGGGTCACGTTTCTGTCACTCCTCTGTTGGTCCTTTTCGATCGCATATCTAACACATCACAGTAAGGCAAGGCCCAGTAGGAATGTCAGAATCGCCGGGATATGGGGGTGTGCCGGACCACTCCATCACCTTTTTCGAGTTTTCATGCCCCTCCGATCCTCTGTGATCTTATACTGTCGTTCGTCCACTGTGGCCTCGACTGTTGCAACACTTTTTTAGATGCACGTCTAGCTCTACACCAATACATCTGATTTCGACGACCACTTTACCAATAAAAAGCCTGCCTTCTCCGCTACAAAATGGTGCTCTGGGTCATACAAAAACGTGGTGGTTAACACCCACTGGAAAGAGGGTTATTTCCGGAGGTGGTGGTGCAACAACTGTCACACTTGGTCACAACGGAAAGTTGAAGCCGTGTATTTCGGACATCCTTTTTTGGCAGACGCCCGGACACTCCGAAGCATGCGGTCTGCTTATGCTGACTGTGCTCATTCGACGGAGCTTGAAGTGCACCTGCTCTGATGCCTAATTGTCATGCTCGACGCCTACCATTTGTATCTTTGTCAAAGCATATATATTGAAGGTGTATTGCCCTATGAGAGTCAGAGTTTAAGGGTCAGTGGTTTTTTGTTCTTGATCCCACTTTCTGAGAATGAAAAGTCACACTTTTTTCTTGACTTTTTTGAACACTTTTCGAGCTACGGAATAAGTACTCAACTTAGAATATACAGATCCAGTACTACAGTATGTTCAACGGTACACATGAATTCCTGATCTTGACATTCCAAGGCCTCAATATGGTGTGTGGTGCTGGATGAGGCTAATCACTTGGTGTCGTATCTCTCAGGTTGGTTTTGTTTGGCTGTAGCATCAGTGGACGAACGACTATCTATCTATACATACATGCTAGAGAACATACTGTGTTTTTTGGGGGGGAGAAAAGATGCAGAGAAAGTACTGATCTACTAAGATTTTCCGGAACTGCACATGTGTGAACATTTGCAAAGGTGTAAGGATGATAGCAATCGATCAAGTTCCAAGGCAGTAATCAAACGATATAAATGAAAAGGCGTTGATATCTCGAGGCTCCGTATGGCGCACTCTAGGCTGAGGCGGTTTTCCCGGCAAGATGGCCCGCACTGTCTGGTAAAGGCGAGATCAACGACTGTCATTTCTCCGCATCCTGCCACGAGCTGAAAAAGGCAAGTGAGATCAACATGCATTCCTGCTTGCATTCAAGTTCCTGCACAGGGCCCGGGGGCCTACATGTGACAGAAAATAATCCCGAGAGGGCACGCCGCGGCGCGCAGGTAAATTTAGAACGGCGGTGGCCCTCACACGATTTCAGTGTCTCCAATAACTTATCTCCAGAATAGCGTAACTAATTGCAGACATTTAAAAAATGTAACGATTCAGTTGCATTATTGGCATCCAACTTCCCGCAGAAACGTGAACGGCACCGATAATTATAATGTCGCCGCGCTGGATGCCACCTGGCCCGATCCGCCATGGTTTGCGTGGGTCATCGGCACACCCAGAGTCTAATTCGCAAACCTAGAAAGTAAAGCTCAGTACACAGTGTTCTTTTTACGTGATGGTGTCGGAAGACGGACCCGAATAAAAGCGTTCACAGTTCGCCCGACCTGACGAACGAACCTAGCCATGGTGATAGGTTTGCGCGCGCTCGACTCGTCACGAATTGGGATTTGCCGCTTGAACTTCTTATAACCAGGCCACTGATGTTAGTGGTGAACGAGTTCGAAATCAGCAAGTGTCCACAAGCCAACCGAGGCCATACTTACGACAATACGGATATGTGTGGTCGTCTTTTGACCCAGTGGGGCGGGATAATTCGCGTCTCGAAGAACATGGCATTGGCCATCAATCGATGCCCCAAGGGAAAGGCCGAGTCCCCCGTCCTTGTCTTCGAAAAAGACGGGCATCTGCAACTTCGCCCTTGCGACGTGCTGTCGTATATCGCCAGCAGAACGCGGGGACCACATCGTCTGAGGGACCACCGTACCCTTATCCACAATGCCGCGGTCAAGTAACCAACGAACTGGCGGGTTGGGAAACCGGGCGGAAATATGGGGAGGGACAGAATGGACGAAGAAAAAATAGTCCCCCTTCCCAGTGTAAGACAAGGTTGCATACGGGGGAATGGAGGCGCTCTTCAGTAGATTCTGAAAGTACTGCTCGGCTGCTTGACTTAGGAAGGTCTGGGATATGTACCCGTCGACGAGAAGGGTCTGTAAGACGAAGGAAGCAAGAAAAAAATAGGTCAGGTCGGAAGAGCATACACACAAGGGCTGGCCCCTCATTACCTGGATGCTAGACATCGCTTGCTATGGGGAAAGCGGATAGGAGAGGATGCATGACTTGACTTTATGGGCCTTATGATGAGTTAATGGATGGCGTGGAGAGCATGCGCATTCCGAAATTGGTCACAAGCCAACGAGCGCGAAAACCCCCCAAATCCCTTTACAACATTAGATACGCCTCAAGTGGCGAGTCACGGAGAAAGACCAAAGACGTGATCATTGATGATATTATGCTCACCCCGCCGAGGAGTAGCGCAGGCATGATATGGACACGAGACCAGTGTGGAGACCCATAGTCTACCATTGCAGAGATCGTGTTGGTCCTGCAGAACGGCGGGTGATATGACATGACCTACATTCCATTAGCCGACACGATAATACGCACCGAGGAGGTGCGGATATACTTGAACGAGAAGCGGAAGATGTCAAACGAAGCAATTACCCGTCTTGTGCTCAACCGGAGAATATTTGAGGAGCACAGGCAGTTTCAGGATATTGACAAGCGTGTCGACCTTGCTCAGGTGCCATATTAAACTCCCTGTATGATTCCAATTTTTCATGTGCATCCCCGGAAGTGGCGTCCGCCGGCAGGAAGATGGAACTCCAACCTCCAGGTGTATTGTGTGATATCAAACAGCTAGATAAGACCCGGAGCGCCGAACGGTTTGCAGCTATCACAGGAGAAGGAAGAGACTGTGCAATAACGTAGTGTAGCGAGGCACACTGTCTAATGGTACCGAACGTGCGAGGTGTGAAGCTATACCTGTGTGGCTGTGCGTCGGGGGGTTTGCAAGGACATTGGTGAAGGGTCGCCAGGGGTATGGCACGCTGACTCAAATAATGCGGAGCGGAAATGGGCAAGGAACAGGGCAGGTAAAGGACGTGGAGGGAGGAAAGTTTGGATTTTGCCACGATGCATGATGGACTGTAGGTACCGTTCACCGGCGATCACGAGTTATCCATAAAAGTCAATCTCTTGGGATGTCCGGTGTGTGCATGGCTGAGCAGCATCAACGGGTTCCTTGACTTGATGGTATCTGAGTGACTTCTGGAGACTATTAAGGATGATCTCTTCCCTAAAAGAGAGAGAGAGCGCTTCAGAGCCGCGTGTCGACATGGCTGCCCGGGAAATGACTTAATGACGGCGCGGGTGATGGATTACGCTCAGAATGAAATGGAGGCTCAGCGCTCAGAGCCCGTGGGCGAAAGGGGGTGCGGGGGGTGCGACCTCCTTCGCCAAGGCGGGAGAAATGGGGCACGCGCGGCTGCGAAATGAAATCCGTCGTGGTCCCGATTGTACTCTGGTCGCACAGATTTTTGTGTACTCGTCACGCCATGACTAAGCGTGAATTAGCAGGGCAGGCGTTTCGGCCAGCATTCAAACTATATTCAAGGCTGGACGGAGCGCGACCACTTCTTCATGTAGGCTATGTGAGGCGTTGTAAGGCCAACCCTAAACAGTGAGCGACACGCGTTCTCCGGGTCATCCTCCCGGTCGTTCCTCGTATGATAGTTATGCTGGCTGAGGCCTTGGCACAAGTCGCCATGACCATGCACCCGAAGTGTCCTCCAACACGGTCACCGACCGTTGCCAGACCACCATCGCAGCCATCGAAGAAGACGAAGGGTTACCGGACTATGACATCACTGAGCACTGGTGCCACACGATGTGTTACCATAAACCCGGACTGGGCAACGACATATCACCCAAGATATCACCGTCGCGAGAGATTGACATTGCCACGTTTGCCGAAATGCCGCCCATTTCTCTCACACTGGATACTTATTACTACTGGACTAGCTAGTCATAATGATGGTACAACATTGCTAAAGAAGTGCGAGAGGATTTTTTCATAAAAAGAAAACGAAAAACTACTTGCTAGTATTCGTTGGGTATTCGTCGCGCATGCGCCCTGGTTCTTGAGCTTGGTCTTGAGGGTAGAAAGGTCCAAATTGGGTTACGTTTTCTGTCACCCCTCCGTGGTCCTTGGTGAGTTTTCTGTCTATAATAGCCAAACTTTCGCGACCCGGGGAGAGCCCACTGGGCCCTCCCTTAAAATCTCGTGAGATGCCGGTGCAGTAGACGTTGCGCACTGCTTTGCTAGTGGAAAACAGTTGTCAGTTACGGGAAGCACGAACTGGAATGTGAAAGGGGCGTCGGAGAGGTAGAGCAAGGAATTTCTGAGGAAGAATAGAAGCAGGCATGGTTATCGGATACACGTAACCCTAACGTGAGGCCGATTGCACAGGGGCGAGGCTTGGGTAGATCGAGGTAGGCAGGAGTGGAAGCACTGCCAGTGCATACTTTCACGGAAGACAGAACATCAGTAAAAATATGAGGTGTGTGTCGACACCAGGATAGTGAGACATTGCAGAAACACGTAAAATAACAGCAGCACAGTAGATGACCGTATGTGGAGGCATCACCTACAGGCTCCACCCCTCCGTACACTTCCCCATCTGATGCGTCTGACTTGACCTGTCTGCCGAAGGAGGGCACCATACCAAGTTAACCGAACGGTCGTGTGAATGGGCGGTAAGAGATTGGCCAAGTACCAGGATGAGGGAGCTCTGTGGATAGCTGAGCGGTTTCTGTCAAGATCAGGGGTGACCTGGTGACGGTGAGCCGAAACCCTGGAGCGCACGAGGCGAACTCGTTGACGGGTGGTGCCAGTCACAATGTGTACACCCAGCAAGCAGAGCACCTCGACTGCACTTCGACAGGCTCGACCGCGGGCCGGAATGAATGCGAGAGTGCACTGAGAGTGCTTCCAATTTGATGCACTCACTATTTTATTTATTTCCATTCCCGTCCCATCCATTATCCCAGATAACCCGCTTTCCCCTTCGCCAATTCCAATCTACCCATCACCCGTCCTCCTTTTTCGTCATGCCCAGAAGGTCTGTAAGCGTAAAGGAACAGTGCGATTGGAGCAACTATGTAGACGGTGATCCCGCCACTAGCAACCTTATGGGGACAAAGTATTGTGTAAGACACAGGGCGGTACGTGAGCACCGACGACATATAGGAGAAGCCGTCGACGCGCTAGAGAGTCTCGTATGTTTGTTTTCTACACAAAAATCCGGCGTTCTGCGACTCACTGACGCCTCCTTTATTTTTTATCATAGGAAGCCGAAGGGTTCGAATTGCCAGGGTTCGCGCATTCATATACAGACGGTCACCAGTCTAGCAGTGATACTGTAATTTTGTTTGCAGACGTTCCCTAAACACGTGACCGGACTGGTCTACGTGGACAATGTTCACCACAAATTGAAATGAGGGTTTCCTTTCCCTTGAAAACAAGTTGTGGATATCAAAACCGCTACAACTACCCGAAATCATCTTCATAAAAACATTGCATTCATCCTTCGGTGGGGAAGAACGTATACGACCACTATCACTAGCTAGGCAACAACTCTGTACTATAATTGCCCGATGGTGACACAAGAGCGGAGTTTCACGCCAGCCTCGCATGCATATCATACGCGGTCTTCCCTCTCTGTGTATCTCTTTCGTGGCAGCCTTTTCCTTCGCAAATTGTCTTTCGTGGCACGCTTTTCGGGACTTCTCTGCATCTTTGCTTGACCGTTCGTGGGGAATGCTTCGCATTCACTTTTAAGACAAGAGCGAAGTTCAACGTCCAAGTTCAACAACAGTGCAGCGAGTGCTTCTTCGCAGTGGGATTTACTTGCCTACTCCGCCGCCGATGTGTGCATCCACCACCTAACCAGCGTAGATCCGCCGATGCCGTACCTTGTGCGGGCTCAGTCTCTCAAGCAGAGCGACCCAGGGGCCTCGGCGTCTTCGACTCAATCATCACCGGGTCGCGCATGCGCCCTGGTCTAGGAGGGCGTTGTCGCAGACATAGAGCTAGAGTAGGGCATGTGCGGAGCGCGAGCTGAGCCCCGAGCGTCTTGAGCTTTTTGAGCTTCTTGACGAGCCGATCCATCATGGCTTGTGCACGATGCCGCCCAGGCTTGCAGTTATGCCGAGGTGTTGGTACAGCGACAGGCATCCAGTGTCTCGCGGGAATGTGCGATAGTTCATCCCTACTCCGGCGGCAGGGACACGGGCAGGTGGTCCAGGATTTTCTTCATGAGCACGTTCGGCGTCTCGGCCGCGAGCGTCTCTCGCCCTAGGGCGTTTTCCGGGCTGCCCAGCAGCGTAACGGGGGTGGCGAGTTCCGTCAGCCTACGGTTGTCGAGGTACAGGTCTGGCCGCCACGACGAGCCAAATGCCTTTTTCAAGAACGCGAGCTCATCCTCGGGTGCTTCGGACAGTCTCGGGCCGGCTGGACCGGCAACATACAAGTCGAGCTCAGTTGCTCGATCGCAGTCTCAGTTTTTTCAGTCTAAGAAATTTATTTTCTCCTACATAAATACTTCATAGTTCACGTAGAAAGACCTCAGCCTTTTCTCTCAAGCAGCTGAGTCGTGCATTTTCGCGCTCCTACAGGTTCTTCAACTTGTACATAGTCACCGACGCAGCGGTCACGATGCTAGATCTTATGGGTACCTCCCAAGTGGACACGACTTGCTCCTTTCCGTGCGACTTCACGACCTCCGGAAGACTTGCCCTCTCGGGACTTCCGGTTTGGACACCCGCACCTGCACTCGTCGCCTCGACAGTGCCTCGACACATGCCTCAGCACGATCCAGTATTACGTCATGTAACAGTTTCGACCTGGGGGAAAAGCCTCTACCTCATTATTCCCGCGCGCTCTTTTCCGGTCTCGTAGACGCAGACGTTTTTCAGGCAAATAAAGATATGCGCCCCAAAATTTTGCTAATCTGCATCACTTCACTCCTTGCTATGAGAACGACGAAGGACATGCGCCACCGCACGGACGCTGGTGCGTCGCGTGTGGCTGAACTCCAACAGAACCCGGAGATGTACGCGACGAAATCCTCGACCTCGTGATCTTCGCCGAGTCCAGCCAGTATCCATGTCAGCGCATCTTTTTCCAGAGACGACTCAGTTTTGAGCGCGATACTTCTCTGCAACCCTTCCTTGAACTAGCACTTGCGAGTGGTAATGTGACGCATTATGTGCCACCGCCACATGATGATCTCGATGCTCGCCGTCGTCCCGCCATGTATTCTCCTCGATGTAGGGTGGATGACGGAATGAAGGCTGGCTTCTAGGGCGTCGGTTATCTAGCTGCGATACCTTCCACGACCCACTGGAGGACGATATGAAGTAGTGGGAGTTTGAGAAGAAACGCGGAAGGAGCATCGTCGCGATGTACACGGGCGCAAGGGGGACAATGTACACGAGAAGGACCCGTGCGACTGTTTTGTTGATCGAGAGGAGGAAGTCGACGAGGCCGATGAATAACACTGAGGTGTGGAGCGGAACCAGGATCATCTCCACCGCATGCTCCATGCCAAAGCGGCCAATCCCCGAGAAAAGGTAGGCGCGCTGCAATCGCGCTTGCCTGTGCGGTTCGCAGCTCTGGCCTAGCAGGTCAACGTATCGCTGCCACCTCTGCGCCAAAGTATTGCCCAGGTGAAAGCATAGGCTTAGGAAACACGGGATGCTATCCCGGACAGTAGGTAGTCCAGGTTGAACGGTATGGAGTGTCTGGAGACGGAGGTAGAGGCAAAGGCGTGGCCCTCGAGATTCCCATGAGCTGCTGTGACACCCGGATAAGCAGGGCGACGGTCTGTTCGCCAGAGTCGGGCGACAACTTGTTGTAGCTCTCTGTCGGAACCGTTGCAGAAAGTAGACGGGTCTATTGAAAAAGAAGGGAAAATAGTAATTATGGTGTGAGCTGCACGACTGCACAAGTGAACATGTTTCGTGTACGTAATGATATTCCTTTCTGAGCGTGTGAGTATTATGTCGTCTAGATGCGATGACGTCCTTCTCACATTGACAGTATCAGCCATCTTTCCACTACTCCCACCACATGTCGACTCGGATCCAGGTCTTCATACCATTGCTTCAGAGACTAAGTTCTGGCTCATCGAGCGATACCTCTTCCGTTTACGACCTTCTGAATGCCATCTGGAAGAAGGTGAATCTGCGCTTGGACGAGGGGTTCAAGTTTTCCCAACTTTCACTCCGCTCTTTGGTCAGTGATCTTCAAAAAATAAGCGTTCCAACTCAGACTTGACTTTCCACAGGTTTATCCAGTTCCCCTGGAACCACGGGATACCCTCCACAAAAGGGTAGTGGACAGCGCACGTGAGAAAGGGTGGGCGGGTACAGAGGTGGGAGACGATGTGCCTTCTGGCTG
>WNGR01000136.1_pt1 | contig 85970 bp, 120 predicted proteins | sample 5407581 | NCBI WGS metagenome assembly WNGR01 (sample SAMN13153383, study PRJNA577476) | soil metagenome | isolation source: 80 cm soil or saprolite under Garry oak tree replicate 2 | place: USA:California | collected 2016-06-15
GTGTGAGTAGACGTCTTGACATCTATACGCCGCACGCCATACAGGGCCAGTTCCCATCCTTATACCCACTCTTTCTCCTCACCTTCGCCATGCCTAGTTCACGACTAAAGAAACGCACATCTGTTGACTCCCATGCTACCTCGCAGCTCAAATCAACGCGCTCTCCGTCCTCTCCGGAGCCCAAGCCGCGAAGCCCTCAGGAGCCGTATCCAATGCCCAGCAGCAACCCTGCCAGTCAATATACACTCATGGAGAAACTGGGAACAGGGAGCTTTGGAACCGTGTACAAGGCCATGCATAACGAGACGAGGCAGATTGTTGCTATCAAACAAATCGGTGCGTTGCTAGCACTCCTCGCAATAGCCTGCGCTCTCACTCTCTCACGTTTCTCTCCCTGCGCACAGACCTCGAAGATTCAGACGACGACATTTCTGAAATCCAACAGGAAATCGCCAATTTGGCTCAGCACGAGTCGGAATTCGTCACCCGTTACTATGGCTCCTTCGTTATCAATTATAAGCTCTGGATCGTCATGGAGTATCTAGCCGGTGGTTCTTGTCTCGACCTTCTCAAGCCGGGCGTATTTTCGGAGGCACACATCGCCGTCATCTGTCGTGAACTTCTCTTGGGCCTTGAATATCTTCATGGCGAAGGCACCATACATCGCGACATAAAGGCCGCGAACGTACTTCTCTCTGCATCAGGCAAAGTCAAGCTTGCAGACTTTGGTGTCGCTGCGCAGTTGACAAACACGCTCCGCCACACCTTCGTCGGTACACCCTTCTGGATGGCGCCGGAGGTTATCAGACAAGCCGGATACGACGCCAAGGCGGATATGTGGAGTTTGGGCATCACTGCCATCGAAATGGCCAAGGGGGAGCCGCCCCTCGCCGAGTATCACCCGATGCGCGTGCTTTTTCTAATCCCGAAAGCCAAAGCCCCTGTATTAGAGGGTCCCTTCTCGCTAGCGTTCAAGGACTTTGTGTCCCAGTGCCTGACAAAGGATCCAGCACAGGTATGTCCACCACATCCTCCCCTGGCCAGACCCGTTGCCTACGCCCTTCCAGCGACCGACAGCAAAGGAGCTCCTCCAACATCGTTTTATACGAGGCGCACGCAAAACGTCCTACCTGACTGAGCTAACTGAACGTTATCAAGAATGGCGCGCTCGTATCCCTGCGCGTGGGCAGGCTGCTCAACCCTCAATTCGGAATAGTATCGCATCGTGGGACAACGGTACTCTGAAGAGCGAGTGGAACTTCGAAACCATCAAATCTACCGCCGCCATGGGTTCCTTCCGCAACATGGCAAAGGACCTCGTTCCACCCGACATGATCCCAGATGAAGACGAAGAAGTGGTTTCGTTGTTCGAAACCGCAGAGGACGGAGACTCTCTGGACACTGACGCAGCAACGAAAGGTAGCGACATCCCACCCAACCCTGGCAACCCCAGTCCGGAAGTCCCAACAGGGCACTCCACAGTTGTCATACGATCCCAACTAATATCACAGCCCGAACAACATTCCGTGCCATTGGAAGATGCTACACCGTCTGACGCATCAAATACCGGACTGACGGATGCAAATACCGGTCCGGATCTTGGCGATCCGCCGGCCTATGTGCGGACTCCAAGACGGTCGTCCTACGCCGCGCGCACCGCGCCGAACGGCACCATCGTTCGAGAAGCGGACCTAGGCACTGGAGTTGACACAATACGTCCCGTGAAGAAGATCGACACCACGGGTTCTTTACGATTGTCGTCCGAATACGTCGGGAGCATGCGAGCGCGTGAAGGGCGGGATGGTAGCGGCTCTAGTTCCTTGGCTACATCCCCTACATCGCCCGTGAAGGACAAGTCCTCTGCACACAAGCGCGCGGCGAGTGATGCGGCGAGAGCGGGCCGGTCGTTTGTCGATGAGGTTGTTCTTCCTGCCATACAGAAGGTGAGTAATGCCAAGCTCCGGCTTGGTTGGTTAGTAACTCGGATGTTCGGCAGGCCATCACAGACGATATGGACGCGCGGGAGATTGAATCGCTCAGCATGTTGTCGCGCGGCTTCCAAGAGCTGAGGGACGTCAACGCCGAGCTCTCCTACAACGTAATCCTCGACATTCTTGCTGGTTTAAACGAGTACGTGTGGGAAGACCTCCTTGCAATTTTTATCTTACCGTTCTTTTTTCGCCAATTGGCGTTTGGCGACTGGCAGGAATGCTGCTGTACGGCAACACGTGCAGACCTCACGCGGACTCTTCCCACACAGACGAGTCACAAGGAAGAGCGAGATGACAAATCGCGGGCTCGTGGTGACAGAGGTGGTCGAGGACATTGCCGGTCCTTCTGGTGCGGTGGCGGTCGTCCCCGCAACAACGCCTGGTGTAGAGAACGGCGCAGACGCCTCACCCGTGAAGCGGTCACCCATCGCCGAACTTCTTTACATGCGGTGGCTAGAAGGCCTCAAAATCAAATGGCCAAATATATTGTCGTGAAAGCCCACGAGGCAGGCACACTTTGCGCTAACCCTCTACCCCCCCATCTTTTTTTTTTCCCTTTCACCGTTGTTGCATTGTCACAACCTCCTACCTTCTGCAACTCGGTCCCCTAACACTTTCCGGCCGCCGCACGCGGGCATACACTGTTTCGGTTTAGAGCCGCTTTCCCCTGTGTTTTCGAGACGACGCACAACTCAAACCGATCATACATCGAATACTGTCCCGTGATCGTGCTTTCCATTTGATCCGAACAGGCCCACCTATGTGCCACCGGACCTGCTACTGTATGGTACGCGTCCCCCTGCCCTGTTCTTTCACCACCGATCTATTCCCCCTCCCCCCTTCTCACACCCCCTTTTCTTTTTTTTTTCTATTACCCGCGGGGATCTTCCTCCTTGGCCTTTTTTGGCGTGTGATTACCACATGCGCCGTGTTACGATCTTTTACGAAACAGGCATGAAGACGTAGTCGGAACAGTTACCTGTAACATTTTTAGGAATACTTCTACTAACGAGATGAGCGATATGAAGAATCACCACTGGTATAGATAGCTATGGAGCGGATCCACGCCACACCTGTGCGCCCAAACTCTTTCTATTTATATAATGATGATTTACTGTAGTCGGCGTTTCAAAAATCGACCGGCTTGGTCAATTGTGGTCAGTGAGGCGGCCACCGCCTCCATGTGTTTGCGTTGCGATTGGCAAGATAAATGCGACAGCTACCGAGGTGTATGTTGACGCCGTCAATGACGTTGACATCTGGAACTCGAATTATCCTGCGTGTTATAGTAAGTGCTATTGTCCGTCTATCGGTCGTGACGTATTCGTAAGCGTGCGAGAGGGAAGTCCGTCCAAGTGAGAAGCAAAGGGTGGTGTAGGGGTACGCAAAGGTATGTACTAAAAGAGTCCAAAATTCGTTTAGTGATCCGAAGGCAACCAAATCAGGGCATGTTAGTTCGATCAACAGTGACAAACCCAAGAACCGGACGCCACAGACAAGAGCGCAAAAACTACATTACTGCCCAGAGACAGTTCACGAGGGCTAGAACGGCCAATGACAGCGTGAGATGACGGGGTGAGTGCCATCTGGGACTAGCGCTGCTACTCTTTACGCCGTTATCAGGCGCTGCGCTGCTAGAGGGGCTGCTGCTGCCGCTGTTCGTCGCGCTAGGCTGGGTGCCTGTGCTCAAAGTGGAAGGGACGAGTCCTGCACCGCCATTGCCGCCAGCTGTGAGGACCACTGGCGTGGGCGGGCTCGTGTCGTCCTTGGCATTCTGATAGGCGCCTTGGCCATCCAGCTCAGCCACGGATTGGAGTGTCCAGTTGGTCTGCTTCATGAGAGGGTAAGCCGTCATGAACGCTTGGACGGAACCGGCAGAGAGCTCATGCTCCAAAATCATGAGGCCAGGGTTCTTAGGGCCTAAATAAAGCATATCCTTGAGCCAAAGGCGCTGCAATAAATTCGCAGTGGCTAGGAGATTGCTTACCTGACAGCCATTTTTGGAATTTGGATTGGACCGCTTGAAGATTGGTTCCTCCGGGTTGACCAAGGGACCAGTCTCCAGTGCTGTAGTGGTATCGATGAGCAGTTGGACAGGTGCGATCAAAACGAGGACTGTGCCCACTCTTGGTTCCATATGACAGTCGTGAGACCAAATACTTCTTTGGCGATGGCCGTAACTCGCGTATCGGTGTCACCATATGGTGGGCGCCAAAAACGAGCGAGTCTGCCGCCAGTAGAATTGTATATCACTTGAAGGGTCCACCCTAGTTGAGCGACAACATCGGCGTTGGACAACGTAGTCATATATGGGTGGGTCCAGGTGTGTACCGCGATATCATCCTGGTTGGTCTGGAAGGCGATGTTGAATTCTTTCCAGAACTGGATGATATTGACGCCGATGAAGAAGTGGGTCGCTCTGACTTGGTTCTGCTGGAGGAATGCATACAGCTTATCGGACGGCTGAAACAGGCATGGCATCAGAACTCGCCAGCAACTCAGGCACCGCACGATCGGCGCCTACGACATATGCGTCCAAGGGGGACGGAACTCACTGGAAGAGGACCATCGTCAAAGCTGATACCTATGACCCCCTGGGGTGCGTCCCAGACCTGACCAGCGATGCGACAGCCAGATGTCGCAGAGCAGACCTGGGGGCCATTGGGGTTCAGGGAGCCATAGGTGGGGTTGCCGGTCGGAGAGTTCTGCTTCGATGGCGGATAGTTGGGGATCTTACCAGCCTGTACGGCGTTGTTGAGGGCATCCTTCCAGGATTGCGGCATTGCGTTCGAATCCGGAGTTGATACGGGATACGCAGCCGCCCAAGCAGGTGTGCCTACTTGGGGAAAGGCAGGAGGAGCGCCTGCCTGACGCCTGAAGAGAGCATGAGCGGGATGGTCATCCTCGTGGAACCAGCGATCGGGAAGGAGGCGTTGAGAGACATGGTCATGGTCATGAGTGTCATGAGAGGGAATAATGGCAGCGGAGACGGCGGAGAGGAGGGGGATGCCAGCAAGGAGCAGGAGAGAGGGAAGCATGGTGGGAGCGGGGCTGGCAAGGATCCATGGCAGGAGGAGGACTGAGTGGCCTTATAGTGCAGCGAATCGCCTAGTAGATCAATGTCAGTAGTAGTTTGACTCTTGGTCTTGGAAGCTTGGACTTTGACTCGGTTGGGATAGTCTGGTGTCTGGTGCTGGTGTACTTGACTAGATCCAAATTACTGGAACTTGGCGCGCTTCTCTGCCCCTGCCGCCCACCCCCACCGACGGCTCCGAACATACAGCACATGGTACGGCTTGCTTTATCGTCTCATCGCGGCTTTGGTGTGGGAAAGGAATGGTCACATTGTGCAAGAGAGTAGTAAGAAAAGAATGACAACAGGGCTAATTTTAGAGACATTCACGTATAGTTAGAGGGAGGTAGTAGGAACAACAACAATGTCAATATAGGGCCATGTCCGCGTTGTTTAAGTCTATGTGTGCGAATACAGTCTGAGCGTCACTTCCATTTTCAGATAACATTTCTCAGGACCCATCAAAGGTTCATAGCAATCCCGGGCAACAGAGACCGTTTTCTTCATCGGCTCCTCAGAATTGCGAGACAAGGACACCCGCAAGTACAGCCACAGTCAACATGAGCACGGCCGAGACCGAGTTGGAAGCCAAACCAGCCCCGTTGCTTTTAGCAGAATTATCTGGGGTTGCGAGAGTGGAGGCTGCGGAAGAGGTGCTGCTTGTCGTTTTTGACAACGAAGTAGTACTCGTGGACGTAGTTCCGGGAACTGTTGAGGCAGGGGGAAACGGTGTGTTGTGCACGATGTCAGTGGTTGCGACGGTGCCGTTTGTTCCTTGCGCATTTTGATATGGAGCATTCAGTCCGTCCAATTGAACTACAGAGACGGGCTTCCAGCTGTTGGCACCAATCAAAGGGTAATTGTCGATAAAGGCTTGAACGGACTCGTCCGAGAGTTCATGTTCCAAAATGATCAAGCCGGGAGTTTTAGGACCTCGTTTCCAGAAATGAGCGTGTCACCAGTAATTGTACGAGGACGTGTAGTTACCGGTGAGCCAGGTTTGCATATTGGCGTGAATCTGAGCCGGAGTCGTTCCGTTCGCGGTGGCGTTCGGGGTGAGAGTCCAATCCTCGGTGCTGAGTACAAAGCAGAGCCATCAGCAAGACTCGCGGTTACTATAGCAAGGTGTGCACTTACTCTTGATTCCAGATGACAGTTGTCAACCCGAGGACTTCTTTCGCGATCGTGGATACGCGGACATCCGTATCGCCAAAAGGCGGTCTCCAAAACCTGGGCACACGCCCACCGGTAGAATTATGAATCACCTCCATTGTCCAAGCAAGCTGCGCAACAACATCCTCGTTGGAAAGCGTTGTCATATGGGGATGCGTCCAGGTATGCACGGCAATGTCATCTTGGTTGAATGCACGAAGAAATGTTTGCGGATTGTCGATGATATTGACCCCAATGAAGAAATGCGTCGCCTTTACGTTGTTCGCTTGAAGGAAGGTATACAACTTTTCTGATGGCTAGAAGTAAAGACAAGGACAGGCGTGAGAACATGGCCTAAGATTTTATAGTATTGGCAACGATTGGTGCCGCAGCAAAGAGGGCGCTTGATGCGGTCCGCGGTCCGCGGTCCGTGGCAAGACGCGTAAATGCGACTCGTGTGACGTGTTTGAAATGTAAATGGAAGACACTCACTGGGAGAGGGCCATCATCGAAACTGATTCCAATCACACCCTGAGGGGCGTCCCAGACGTCGCCTGCAATCCTGCATTTATACATTGCTGAGCATACTTGGGGCGAATTTGGATCGTAACCAGAGGGATACACGGGAATCCCGTTATTCGGGTTAGAGGAAGGGGGTATATTGGGTATCTTTCCGGCCTGTACCGCAGCGCTGAGCGCGTCTTTCCAAGCTTGTGGCATCGCATTTGCGTCGGGAGTGCTCACGGGATACGCGGCTGCCCAAGCTGTTAGAGGCGAACCAAAATACGGTGAGTGCAGGGCAGCAACTGGATAGGTAGGGTAACGGACTGGGAGAGCCAACCTGCGGGTAGGTTATTCCATCTGTGGGGGGACCAGTTCCAGTTTGTCTGCGGAATAGGGAGTGAACAGGATGATCTCGCGGATGGAACCAGGTTTCTGGAAGGGGTGAGCGAATCTCATGTGAGTGGCCTGGATGAGCGGCACCAGTTCGGGCCAAAAACGGGAGTGCAAGGAGAGTGAGGGAGATCCAAAAAATGGACATTACAATTTCTTTTCTAAAAGGAGGGACTAGAAGAAAGGTGGACGATGGATTAAAAGGAAGAAAGTAGAGAACGAGAATAAAAGCATTGGGGGTTCGAAGCCTTGCCAACACCTTCCCCGTATCGAACGGCGATGCTGACACACAAGCTTGACACGAATACCTAGATTAGCCGAATACTGTTTTCGTGTTTGAGAAAGAAATTGAGTTTCCAGTCGGTTTAACACCGACCCACGCTCCGGGGCCCGCAGTATAACCTCTGGTATTCTCGTTCGCATCATTCGCGCTAACCCCGCGGATCAGTGCCGTCGTTGGCACGCTGTAGTGTAAGATAAAATTACATGATATACTGTATCCCATCCTTCATAGCATGTATCTATATCCTTTGCGCTGACCAGCCGATTCGCGCTGCTCCATTTGTTTGTTCTGGTTGGCAAGCACCTGCCTAAAGATGAAGCACATTACTATGCAGAGCCCGTTGGTCGAAATGCAGATCGCATAGGAGCTATTATAAGTCGGACCCCACGATTTTTGCCACACGTATCTGTCCATGCGCGACGATCGTCAGCGACGGAAGCACGCAGAAGAAATGAGAAGTATGATACGCACGAGCCAGCGATGTTTCCGAGCTGCGAAAACGCGTTGACAAACGCTAGTGCTACAGCGCGTTTCGACGCTGGTCGAGCAAAAGTGTTGGATGTCCACGTCAAAAAACAGATGAACCCGGCGTACGACTGCGCCATCAGGAAGCTAACAGGAATGCATCAGTGTCTGAAGAGCAGTATGCCGAAAACCGCGGAACATACAGCGCAAAATAGCGAGCCGCAAGCCTCATCGTCGAGATCGCGATGACGAAACCGACTATTCCGACGAACAACGGGACAACAATGTGGAAAAAGCGTTCCCCCGTCCTATCGGAATGTCTGTAATACAGAAGTGGTCAATCCCGGCCCCAAGTGAATGCGCAACTGCTTAGACTGCGCACCTGCAGACGGCAAATGCCACTATGGTGGCGAAGATCCACGGAGGCGCGCAGAGCAACAAGGTCACGGTAGGGGAGTATCCGAGTGTTGCCGTAAGGGTTGGGAAAAACGCATTGAATGACAACGAGACGACCAGACTGGTGAGCGCCAGCGCTAACCAGTACACCTTCCAATCACCCAACGCTTCGAAGAAGCCTGGAAAGCGGGACCCTTTCCGCTCAGTCTCCTCATCATCGCTAACGCCGACATCTTCTAGCATGCGGAGCTGGGCAAGCCGCACCTCTTCGGGAGAAAGGAAGCTATGGGAGTTATTCGGGAAGTCCGGGAGTATGAAAATAGCGAGAATCGCGACGAGAATCGTTAGTGTGCCTTCGATATAAAACAGCCACCTGAGAGGAAGGACTATGAGAAAATGATTCGTGCGCAACTTGCACGAAAGCGACCGACCTCCAAGCTGCGTGGCCCAGCTTCCCCTGCATCCCACGCAGGATGCCTGAGGCCATGAGCGACCCAAAGGCATTGCTAATGAGATTGCCGCACGCCAGCAGTGCGGTGCGGAGCCCAAGTTCCGAGCGCTTGTACCACTTCGATAGAAGAAAGAGGGCACCAGGGAAAAAGGCAGCCTCCACGAAACCAAGGAAGAATCGAGTGAGGAGCGCTCCGGTGTAGTTGTGGGTGGCGCCTGCGAACGAGAGTTGGAAAATGAGCAAGCAAACAGAAAGTCAGGCGCTTACCCGTCACGCAAGATATAGCACCCCAGAACATCATGCAGACAGGGAGATATATGGAAGGCCTCCCAATATGGTTCAGAAACATATTGCTGGACGGGTCAATAAGAAGGGGGAACGGCGGATTGTTGGGTAGCATGCTTACGAAGGTATTTGCATTAAAATGTAGCCGACATAAAGGATGCTCAGAAGTGTGTTGAACTGTTGGCCTTTCAGATGCAAATCTGCCTCGAACCCTTTCAGACGAGCGGCACTGAAAGCATCTTGAACATCGATCGCGTCCAACTGATGACGTCACGGGACTTACGCAGCGTTATTCCGGTCGATCTGGTGAAGCGGAAGGGCCGGGTTATATCATATCGCGCGAGACAAAAACGACCAAGACGCACATAGTTGAGGATGTAGATCACTATGAGTATGGACATACGCATGTCCAGCTTACGAAGGAGCTTTCGCTCAAGTCTGAGTCTTGCCTCCTTGCCTCCGAACTCGGCGTCGATGTCTAGAGGCACGTCCACGAATTGCTCCTCGCCGACTTGATCTACCAATACCGATACTTTGGCCGACTTTATCGAGGACGACATGGTAAGGTGGGCAGAAGGTAAGGTTCGGAGTCAACTGGGGGTCTAAGCTGAGAGTTTTATAACACCGGGTACAGTAGTACGCAATAGCCTAGTTTATCGACTCGGACCTTTGACATATCTTCTCCGTAGAATGGAGGTTTCCCGCGTCCCACGTCCAGTGGAGTAGCGCAGCGCGTGCGAACCCGATGGACCCTTCGATTCAGCTGATCCTAATTGCTACGGGTTCAATTGTGTTTGCGTATGGCGGTCGCACCCTTGGTTCAACTGCCCTCGTCGGCCACGGATTACCATCGGATCGTCTCTCCGACTCTCCGTATAACGTCAGACACCTCAATCACCATCCCAGTCGGTCTCTTAGCATGTCAACGTACGTATCATAGGGATCATCTCTACCATTTTCTGACCATCTTTGAAATCAAGGCGACCCCTTGCTTCGCTCCTTGGACACCTCGATCATATCGGCGTCTCTGTTGAAACCCTCTCCTCCGTCTTCGGTAAAGAAGGGAAGTCACGTAAAGCAGGCAAAAGTCTCTTCCGTCCCTGTTTTCCAATATCCTGTTCTTCGGGTCATCCTACACGACACTGTTATATTCCCAGAGGGTGGAGGCCAACCTACCGATATCGGAACCCTGACCTCCGAGGACGGTAGGGTCTGGAACGTGGAACTCGTGAAGAGGCACGGAGGCGTAGCCGTCCACTACGTCAAATCCGCAGAGGATATTAGTGATGTGCCCGATGTCTTCGTATCGGGAAAGCGCGTCAGCCTCGAGCTTGGCCAGGCGGGCTTCCAAAGACGGTTGGATCATGTTGGTCTTCCTACTTGACTTGCTTTCGACAGAAACTGACTACACCACACACCCACCGTCGTACTCCAGATGAGCATGCACACCTCACAGCACCTTCTTTCTGCTGTCATCGAAAAAAGCCTCAAAGTTCCCACTCTTACTTGGTCGCTCACGCCGTGGCCTTCTCCCGCGTACATCGACCTCCCCCGGCCTCTTACTGCGGCAGAGGTGACACAGGTACAAGACGAGGTCAATCGGTATGTCTTCGAGGGACGGCGGGTCTATGTTGAAGTGCAAGAGTTGCGCGCGGGCCAAACGGGCATAGATTCTGGCGACCCGGAGGCGTCTTCTCGTGAACTCGGTCGGGGGCTTCCCAGTGACTATACTGGCGGCGTGCATCGCATGGTAATTATCGATGGCATCGATCGCACCCCTTGCTGTGGCACGCACCTCCCCACTCTCGCTTCTCTGCAATTATTCCTGTTTCCGGTCTCGCCCTCCTCTTCCTCCGGGCCGTCTCGGCACTACTTTGTGGCGGGCCCGCGTTTGCTGAACCATCTCGGTAGTGTTCAGTCGCTGCTCACGCGGACCACAACTGTGGTCTCATGTGGGCCACCGGAATTGCCGGAGCGCGTCGCCGTTGTCGTCGAGGAGAGCAAACGGCGAGAGAAGCGCGTCAATGATCTCGAGCGCGAGCTGGCGGGCGTGCTGGGTGTTCAGCTGGCAGAGGAGATGGTACAATGGCGCGGGGCTGGTGGCGAGGGCGAATGGGTCAAATTCGTCAGCAGGACGGATGATTCGCCGAGTGTGCAACCGTTCCTGCAAGCGGTCACCCTTACCTTTGCAGCGCACCTTTCGGCTCAAGGTGATACGGCAAATCGATACACAGTCCTCCTTGTTTCTTCCCCATCCTCTCAAACGTCCTCATCTACAACTATCGTCATGGTTTTCGGAAACGAGGATAAGCGCGTGAAATCAGTCGGCGAAGAGTTGAAGAGGCAATTTAAGACGCTAAAAGGTGGGGGGAAGGGCGCCCGTTGGAGCGGCAAGTTTGTTGGGGTGTGGCTAGCTAACAGAGAAGGGAAAATAGCCTCTTCACTCTTGTCTCAGCCTCTATAAGCAACCTTTGATAACCACTAGGAATAGCGAGGAATGTATAAATAGAATTGGATGTAACACGCAGGCTATAGCCTGGTGGAGAGTGTACAAGTATTACAGATGACGATATACAATGATGACGAACTTGAGCAGAAGTGAGAAGTTATTCAAACTTGGAAATCCGTCCACTGGCACAAATTAACTTTTTGGCACCCCGGCGTCGTCGTATATGGTATACTCTCCCTCAGAGTCGAATCTGACGTGGACATTTTCTTCTGCACGGAACAATATTAAAAACAGCCAGGATTAAGGGAACGACCAATTGTGTGCAACGCGGAGCGTACCTGAGAAGCGGTCACCAAACGAGAGCTCGCCCTCGCTTGTGCTCATTGAATCACCGTCTGTGAGCCCCCATTCCTGCTCGCCGTCGACGCTCCCATCCCACCAAGCAGCATCGCTACCACAAATCGACTGAGCTTCCTGTTCACGCGAGTTGTGGTAGCCGGGGATGTAACTTGAAGAGGGTGTAGGGTTTTGTTCGTCGCCTTCGGTCACCTCGTCGCCGCTTACGTGGAGAAGGGGGTCGACGTCCATGGTCTCCATGTCGATCCCGTCGCTATCCATGAAACCATCTTCGTAGTCTGTATCCAAGTCTGAGTCTCCTTCGTACTCGGTAGGGACATACTCCCCGCCGTCAGAAGACTCGGCGTCCTCATCCACCGGACGTAATTCGGGAAGGAATTCGTGTCTGCATGTGGGGCAAGTTCCGTGCTAAGCGTGTACGTCAGAAATAGAGGTGGAGAAAGCACACGAGAGAAGACGCACACGGCCCTTGATCCACTCCGAGAGGCTGACGGAGACGGGATAGGTCAAACGTTTGGTGAGATTGAGGAAAGCGGACATACTCTTCCGCACAGAACATATGTCCACAACCTCCGACTCTCGCAACCCCTGCAACAGTCTTCCCGTGTAGATCGTCTTGCCGCTGTTCGAGAACGGTCCGGAAAGTCATCAAACATATTGGGCAAGAGTCGTCCAAGTTGGGAATGTCTTTAGGAGGCAGAAGGTCGAGACTAGCTAGGGCATTGGCTACGATCGGGTCGATTAAACCAGGTGCACTCATGGTGAGAGTACAATTGTAAGCAACGGGTAATGGACGCTGGAAACGCGTATTGACTTAAACTCAGTTGAGCAGTAAACAAAGTCGCGTCGCATCACGTGACCAATCTAATCACTCGTATGTCTCCGCAAGTCGACCAACAAGATATTCATCCGCCCTGACAGGCGCATATTTCGCCTCGTTTCCCGGCCAGTGACAATTAGGGAGGCATGAAACTTCCACTCCGGGGTTAGGGTTGCAGAAGAAAGCGATTGACTGACGAGCAGGTGTCATACTCTCTCCGTTGGCACTCTGGATGGGAGGTGCGACGACACGGTGGAGAGTTGACCGGAGAACGTCGTTTGTCCAACGAGAGAGGAGATCACCTGCGTTCACGACGATCGTTCCGGGCTCACAAAAAAAAAGATAAGTCAAGCATTAGTGCAGAAGATTGAGCGCATACTATTGGCTTTGCAGGCTGAAAGTGCTTCGTATGTGGGTTCTCAACCTCAAGCCCGCCGACATTGTCTTGGAAAAGGAGGGTGAGGGTGCCATAATCTGTGTATGTTGTGTGAGCTTTCCCTTCTTCCCACTGCGGGGTTAAAGATAGGGCCTTGCCTGAGTGTGCACCAGCGCGAGCCTGGCCTTCCTTCTGCAATAATGAGGTCTTGATGGAAGGGTATGATAACAGTCGAAGGTTGTGTTGCTGCTCGTTTATCTTATCTTCAAAATACATCTCATCTAAATCTAAACCAACGGCGATGGAGCGCATCACAATCGTGTGAAGTTCATGGCAAGTCTGAGCAGATTAGATTTGCGAACCCGAGACGAGAAAACGAGCGTAGTCACGTACTTGAAAGAAGCTCAACGTAGTTTGTTTGAACCCGGGGGCATCCCCCTCCTGAGGCCATTGGTTCTTCCAAGTTTTATCCCATTCGTTACCAATCTCTATGGTCTCCTTTGAGTCAGGAGCTTTCTTGCGCAGCTCAGCGATCTCAGCAGCGTCTGAAGATTGGGTGACACGCTCCCTGCCGATCTTCACATAGCCGCGGTTGGCACGAGGGTCTTCCCAAGCGAGTTTGTCCTGCGGCACTGTCAGCACAAAGGGTCAGGAACTAACGGTACACCCACTTTGACAGAAGATGGCAAACGGAAAAATTCCGCACTCTATCTCAAGGGCTCTTTTAACAAAGGAAAATCCTCGTTTGGAAGACGCGGACCTTTCTGAACACACCGTCCACAGTGCTCAACGGAATACCATGGCCTTCGAGATAGATGAATCCGACCTCTTTGAATCCGTTCACAACTTCGTCGGCTGTTTTCCGCTTCTCAGAAAGCGAGGTTGCATGTCGGTATTTGCTGAAATCAATCAGAGGGATTCGGAAGGTCTGATCTGAGCGGACATCCTTTCAAAAGACTAAAGATTAGATTGCAAGGTAATGCGAAGATACTCCGACCACGGACGGATGCGAGGGAGGCCAAATTTCGGCTCCTCAAAAGCAATGCGCGGTGATTTGTCGATCTGAGAGCGAAGACATACCCAGCCATTGTAATTGAAAGCAGACAAATCGGATATGTAGTGGGCGTCTGACTGTGATGCACGAGGCTCGGCATTTGCCAAACTCCCTTTAAGTAACACTCAGCCCTGTACCAGCCATCCTAGGATGTCGACTCCGACTCACAACATTCATGGCCCTTCCAGGAGCAGGAGGGGCCAACAGTACGGTACCCTTAATCACAATACCCCTTCCAACACAAGCTACCCGAGTCGTTGTCACATCGGACCACCACCTCCCTACAGAGATCCCGCCTCAGGTCCCACCCCATCTCCCCTCTAGTGAGTACGGGTGGTTGTCTGCCATACTGATTTTGCTAAAGACGAAAAAAAATATACTACTAGCCCTAGAATCCCAGTCTATGACGAAGAGTACGCTTCCTATATGCTCTTGGTGTAGCGCCTCATCGTTGTAGTGTGTTTCTTAGCTCCGAGTACGTGCAAGAAAGTGTCTCACTCTTGGGCACGAACAAACCCAAGAAACGCGACAAGAGCCGGACCTCCCGCTTCATCTTTCTGCTATTTTGTGTCCTCATGGTTGTCGCCCTATGGTCCATTGTCCCGATCATGTCGGTAGCTATCGAATTGGAGACCGAGGAATGGCAGCGCGTGCACAAGCAGATGCTCCTCGACATTGGGAAACTCCGGGAGGAGAAGAGAACCATCGCAGACGACGTACAGCAGCTGCGGTTCGAACGCGATGCAATGCGCCGAAAATGGGAGAATGAGCGCGAAGCAAACGAACAAAGGAGACGCGGCCACGTCCCCTTCTGGGGCGAGCCTCGACTTATGACCGCACAGTGTCCTAAGGACCGCTTCCGGCGGTACGAAGCACGCATGTACAACCTTCTTGTCGAAGACGACTGGTTTGCGAGATGCACGAACGAGCCTATTCAGATCGCTGGGCGAAGGTTTGCATCCCCGGGCTCGTGTATCAACTATGTATGTCCCGCCGCATTTTCCAAAAGATTCCCTTTATAGCTTCAATCAGGGCCTTGATGACGGCGTACGTGGTTACTGGACCTTCGAAGTGAATAGGCGCGAATGTCCGAGGACCATATGGGACCGAGTGTGTCAAGGACTCTTCTCCCTCACCGGCATCAAACTTACTCTGTCCTTCTTTCAGCTGAGAAATATCTTCAGGTAATGATGCTTATTGCGTCAAACACTCGATTCTATGAAGCAAACAGAATGATCGTTGTCTCTCACGGTCACGATTCCATTGAGAGGTCTTGACATGTCGTGGTTGTATGTGTATCCCTTGTTTCTTCTGTTTCAAAGTTCCCGCAATAGTTTCTGCTTGACTATGAACCCCGCTCTTGAGTTTTGGAAGTTGTCTGGGCTCAATCAGTGGTGGCTTTTCGAAATGTTCGAAGGCTTGTAGCAAAGGTCACCGTGTACGACCCAGCGGCGATAGAAAAGCTCTTTAACTTATCCAGGAGTATGCCCCAGAGGTACGAGGCAGCGAGGTCACACGATTGGCTTGGCGCATTCCTTCAATTGACCACAACCTGGCTGAAGCAGATTGCAATATTCTCGATAAAGCTCTCCCTAGACCTTGGTATTTTTTTCCGTTGTTGTGCGCCTGGGGCCAAAATACCCTCTGTAGCCAGTGTACACAACGCCTAGTGTCCCGCCAGTCCAGGTGGACTCATTCAACGCCTCATATTGTTGAGATTCCAGCGCGCGCGAAGTGCGGCGCGACCCTGCACGGACACTATCCCGCTGTCAACCATTTTCGTATTACCACTAGTATAGACCGTTCCTTTAGTCTGACATCTCACTAGCACAGCTGCTAAGTTAGTCTCCCCTGAGTATTCTGTCTATCTAGTTCGCCTTCGCGCGTGTTCCGGAGCTCCCGACCGACTCTCCATAACCAACACATATGTCATTCTCCTCCCTTCGTTGTGTTGCTCCCTCTTCGTATCGTAGCTAACGTGGCACCCGGTTTGCAACTACCGCGTTAGATTCGTGTACATTCGGTACGCGGAGATGGTCACAACAATGCTTCTCAACCCATTTCCTCTCAGGGTAGCACCAGACTGGGCACCGACCACTTCGGCCATCCTAGCCGGACTCTGGAGTCCAGAAAAGCGAATCCTAGTTACCATCTCTTCTTGTCAAGGCGTCACCCCGAGTTTAGAGCGACATAAGCCCCTTTGCGGACTCTAGACTTTTACGGGTGTTTTGATGTTCTATTCGACCTCCCATACTGCAAACGGTTTCGTCCTGCTTCGATCGAGAATTCATGGATTACCTGCAGTTCATAGGGCATCGCTGAGAGCTCTTTTATGGCACCCAGGGTGGGATTGCCTATTAGACAAAGCGGACTATTGCGTCTACCGGATCGGAACAGGTTTTCGAGGTTGGAAAGAAGGGCCCAGCCGTGACTTCCGACACCACCTGAGCCCGAAGGTCAATGGTTGGGGTAGTTGCGCTGCGGCCTGAGCACGGGCCTCGGATGCGAAAGAGGACCTGTTGGGCAGTAGATGCGTACTCCTGCGTCTACCCGCCTCGGGTTGCGGTAGTAAGACGGTCAGTATGGGCCGTACTTTGCCCGGGTGGAAACCCGGGTCCTTTTGTCCACCACGAAAGACTCAAAGTCCGGACTGAGCTCTTCACTGGTAACACAGCTAGTGAGGAAACGAGAGGCCCAAATGCACTCAGGCTCCACTTTTTTTGTGTTTACTTTTGGAGCGGGACAAATAACGGTCTCTTACTGTAACCGGAATGATACAGGTATACAAGGAGTCATGCGACACACAGCTATTGTTTTCCTTGTTTGTCCCTCTCCAAAAGCTCTCCAAAAGAAGTGGAGCCTGAGTGCGTTTGGGTCTATCGTTTCCTCACCAGCTGTAAGTTAGTTAGGTTTGTCCACAATCAGTTTTCCGAAAAGACTGATTCCAGTGTGGGTGCCAAATTCGGCACTTACACACGCCATTTAAAAGTCGAGTTCTTCAGACTGGACCATACTAACCTCTCGGCATGACTACGAGTCCTCCCGCAGTGGATACCCAGGTTGGAACCAGTCAGCACCAGAACACCGGTCGAGCCATCGATTCAGTAGCGCAACGTCCTCCCCCTCCGGTCTTCACAGCTCGGTCCACGTCTCTCGGTCCGAAATGAAGAGCTAGATCCTCCGCGAATTCAACCGTGCTACATTCCTCGTAGATCTGACCGCCAAGGGTGCTTAATCACCTCTAGGTTATCACAAGATCACCCATCACATTTGCTGGGTAATGATGATTTGACTGAGGAGGCCCCACGGCTCCCACCCGATGGTTTCACGATGGAGGGAAATTCGTATGGGCCCCTCACACATTTCCTCAACATCATCGTCCGCGCTGCCAAAGAGCGCCTAACTCCTTGGGCCGCACGTCACCTCAGAGATCTTCGGTTTCTTCCTCATGGTGTGGAGATGCAGGATAAAGTCGACTTGGAGAAGACTCTGATACCCGATGCTTTGGGGCTTGTTCGCTCACCCCCTCCTCGTCAGCAGAAGATTTCCGATGTGCTCTTGACTTCGATTATCATGGCTAGTGGCCATAATCGTCCAAGTCAAGAGCAAGCGACTTGAGCTAGTCCAACAATTATTGTCATACGCCCGTTGCTACCTTGCGGTTGACAGAAGACGCTCTTTCTCCAACGCCATCGCGTTTGACCACAAAAAGTTACAGATGCATTTTCTCGTTTTTCACCGCTCTGGCTTATCTTCTTCGCATTAACTATCCCTCCATTTAGAGGCCGAATTCCAAAGCGTCATCAAGCATCTGGTTGGAATCCTATTGATCCCCGACGAGGAAATCTGTGTCATATCTAGACCGAATGGCATTCGGTCTAGATATGACACGATATGACACGCTTCGAGAATGTGTATCGCATCAACAATCGAGACTACGAGATTGTGCGTCTGATCCACAAGCGCAAACAGCGTGTGCGGTCGTGCGACAGTTGTATACAGCATACGAGGTACGGAATTGCCCTTTTGACTCGACTTACGCATCGTACATCCAATATGTACCCAGATGCCCGAGATATCCTTGTTAGACTACTACAAAAAACGTGAGCGATTGGTTCTATATGCAATCCCACTCTCTAGTGAGTAATGGTCGTGCACAGAGAGTAGGTAAAATTGCAACAATTTGTCTTTATCATATTCATGGACTGACCGCATAACGCGTGAGGCGTGAGGCCAGGTGTCGTGTTGATTTTTAATATATCTTCAAGTAATGCTTATTGCGTCAAGCACGCGAACTCTATGAAGAAAACAAAATGGTCGTAGTCTCTCGCTGGTTCCATTTGAGGAGTCTGGACGTGCCGCGCTTGTTTGTGTATCCCTCGTTTCTTCCGTCTCGAAATTCCCGCAATAGGTAAACGCGCTTGAATGTAAACCATATTGTATCTTGTACTTATCCGGCTACTAGTAGGCCCCCCCAACCAGCCAAGGGGAATGCGACCCCCTACTAAGTTTTCGCCCGTTATCATAAAGAGGGCGTCGCCCTGTTGGAGTGTACTATTGGAACTGGCTGTTGACCGACAGACGACCCGGACACATTCTTCCGAATAACGCTCTGCCGAGGCTAGATTCAAATACTGTGAGCAACAGTCTGAGGCACTGGTAGTTGCACGGAAGTACTCAGCGCGCACCCACGCTCAGTTTATTTGTGTGCTCGTGGTGCTGCGCAGTTTTATACGACCCGGATGATTGACCAGCCGACGACAATGAAGCTCCGGGCACCACTGATGACGCTCGCAGCAGCCTCCACCGTGATGGTGCTGTTGCCAGTGCCGGAGAGCGCAGGACAACATCGCGAAGTCGATGTGGGCAGAATATGCTTATATTGGGCGGCGTCGTAAGTAGATAGCTGGATTACATTCTCGGATAGATTTCATGCTTCCCACACTGCATACAGAGCTACAACGCAAACGCGTTGTGGTCTTGAAGTAATGCGGATGAAGTTTACATCAGTGCTCGATCACGGTGCCCTCCTTCGTACTGTAGGCCCTTAGCCGACTCGTCAATTACATACCGTATCACATTTCTGTCATGTACGCGATGGGTAATGAACACAGCTCTCCTTTCCCTCTTACCACCATCTGGCCCCTCTCGTTAGGTGCTTGGGACACTCCCCTCCACTAACTTAATGCAACTATCCCCCTCCCTTTCGTGTTGCTTCATCATTCCCATTCGTTTCACTTTCTCCGGGAGATGCTCAATTTTGGGACACGCTAAGGGTTCGTCTGTTCAGCACCCCAGGCTAGTAGGAAGCTTGGGTGGTCTCTCAAAATGGCTCTTGGGTCTCCCCTTGGTAAAGGGAGTTTGCAGCTAGGATACTGGCGCCCAACGCAAGTTGTTCCATGCAGAGAGGGCCCCCGGTCCTTGACGACGCTGGTGCGCAACCCCAAGCCCCGAAAGGGTCCACGAGGATAGGGGTCGATAAGAGGGGGCACGAGATGAAAACAGGCCGACTGAAAGGACAGGCTCCTGCCTTCTATTCGGAGGTAGGACGTTAGTAGGGATAACCCAAACTCCGCGACGGCTGGCCCCCATACCATGCCATGATTTCCACCTCGGTAGCGGCCCCCTGCGAGACGGGCGAGCTCGGACAGTTGCACGGGGATCCGGGCCGAAAGACAAAACCGAACCGGCTGCCGGTTCACGGGAAGGTGAGCTGGGAGTGGTGCCCCAGGGACCACCGGGCCGTAGCCATGCGTGGAGAACCGCGCGTTGGGCTCGAGAGTTCAAAATCCGCCGTCGGTGGCTCCCAGAGAGAAGCTGGGTATAGCTGCTTAAGTTGTTACCATGGTAGCGAAGGTGACCATCTGCAGGAGGTGCAGCAGGGTGCGAGTCCCCCCTGTACCCTTTAGGAAGGTGGGCTACCCAGCGAAAGGACGAGGTGTGATCCCTGGGAAGGACCACCAAAGAGCCTGGACGTAAAATGGTAGCTAACCGATCAAGTGGTCTGTGGGACATGCTGCCTGAAAGGGTCGAAAAAACCTGTCAGATCACTCACCTATAGGGGAGGTACCATGGTACCGATAAGGGTACGACCTGACCAACAGACTGGTTGCTGACGCGTGGGTATCCGCAAGGGTCCCCTTTGACTATGCCTGCCTTTAACCATGCCTGCTTGACCTGGACTAAGTGTTCTTTATGACTCTATGCGTCTCACACTTCGATCTGGCTCAAACAGGAGTTCTACGTTGTAAAGGAGCTGTGCAGCATCTCCGGATTTGGTTTGGACGACAAGATGCAGCTCGTCGCCGTTGCGCCGATGTATGCCAGCGTGTCTCCAGGTACGTGAATCGCTTATATTAAATTATGATACAAAGATACAATGAATCTGCCCTCCTCAAGCCATTTCGAAGGAAGCCTTTCCCGTGTACGGCGGATCTCCTAGACGGCACCCGAGAAACGGGTCTCAACTGTGCATGACCCCTGGCCTTTCATATGCACGGATCTTGCAGATGAAAGGCCAGAGGCCATGTTCACACGAACGCCTCCTGACGGTCTCAGAGGACGAGAAAACCGCAGAGGGTATCAATTTTCACTCTCGCTGCGTTCTCACAGGCAAATATACTGGGTCCCTCGAGAACGGAAACCCAGAGGTCGACCCTCGACCTAAAGGAGACTAGCAATGAGGTAAGTGCTGTAGTTCTCTGCGTCAATCTTTCCCTCAGCATTCTACTTCAGGGCAAAGAGATCGCTGAGACAAGGGCCCGAGTCTTCAATCCGCAAGTGCTCCATCCAGAACACGGGGTACAGCCTGGGGCAGACGCCGCAGAGTACCTCACATCTCAGTCTGTCAAGGACTTTCTAACCTGGCCCGCTCTATAAGTAACGTTGGAGGGTATTTTGGATCGTGGGGAGCCCTGACCTCGCGAGAACATACCTCACTCTGAAGAATCCGCGCGTGCACACTGGTCCCCTTCGGCATGAGATAGACAAATATCGCATTCAAGACGATGTAACTACTCATTCATCATTCACTGTGTCTTTTAAGCGTAGTTTCATTCAGCGAGTAAGCATCTTTGTACAATGTAGAGGCCTTTTTTTCACGACTTTACGATCACACGCGTCTCTCAATTCGGCTGACATAACTACTAACGATCTCGATACCATGTACAAAGTTGATATGTATAATGCCGCGCACGACAACGTTTGTCTAACCACGGGTATAAGTGGCTACAGCAGGAGAGCGCAAGCGTCTGAAGAGCGCCATCATTGTTTTGCCGCCGTCTGCTCCCCATCTAGGTTGATCAACATCAGAGTCTGCCATTAGGATCTGACAAAACAGGCGCTTACTCTCCAGCGGCCACCTCTACGCAGCCCCGTTCAAATTCTTCTGAGGTTTGAACCTCACTCCACCGTTCCACAACGAAATCCTAGGGTTACCTCGATGCTAGCTCTTAAACCAGAAGTGACCTTCACGCTTACCTCTACTAAAGAGTGCAGCTCGTCCCATACCACCGAGGCCAGAAGTAAGGCAAAGCACGACCGTGGGGTGATAGTCGCCATCATGTGCTCTAGAGCGAGGGTGGCCAACCCCGGCATCCCATACCGGTGCGCTATCTGATAGACCGAAAGAGCCGATGCGGGTGGTGGGGTCGAAGTTGGGTGAGGGTGCGGGTCACCAGAAGACGGCGCCACAGACGTGCGCCCGTGCGGTCGCTGAGGAGCGTTTGTGTAACGCGACGATCCAATAGGCATTGGCTGCGCCGTATGGCCTGACGTAGAATGTGCGGGAGTAGATACGGAGATGCTGATGGATGAGCTGTCGGGGACAGTACCGCGCCGCGAGACTGCCGCACTGGCTGAGCGAAGAGCAGACGAATGCGGCACCTTGGAAGTAGACGACGGTCGTTGAGCAACACTGCGCATGGCCGGAGTGGAAGGCTGATTGCCCTGGAAAGTGGGCTTCCCCTGGCTGGAGCCGCTCGCGCGGCCATCTATGAGGGAAGGGGCACTGTCGCCGCTAGCTGCGCTGAGGTTATCATCTATTATATTGTTCTTGCCAATTGTTTTCCAATCCCACTCGCTGTCAGCTCCTTGCGGGCTCAGCCAGCGCGCACTCCAACCCGCACCAATGCCCTCCACGGCCGATCGCGGGTCGTCCTCTTCCTTGAACAGGAGCCAGTTCGCGTAGACCCATTTTAACAGCCAGTAAATGGTCACGAAATCGGCCTCTTCCACAACGATGGTATGAATTTTGCGTTCCCCGGATGGCATTGTCTCAGCAAATGCAGAAGAAAGCATGGAAGAAAAGTAGTCCGATCGACGTATAAGAATATCGGAATGAGCGTATATAACGCGCTTGCGAGCGGTTATCCTCGATCCACTTGGAGAATGTGAGGAGGACGAGGAGGAGAGCTGACTCTCTGAATTGGCAGTGTTCGGCGGGGTGGGAGACACCGGGGTTTGGGAATGATCGCGAGAGGCTTTCTCAAGACAGATAAATTGAACGTCACCGGTGTCTAGAATTGGATCAGCTCCGTCATGGGAAGGCCATTGGAAGGGTCACCGACTGGAATTATCCAACGAAGCTTCAAGTCCCTCGAGTAGATCGCGGGGCACATAATACGCGGAGGGATGCTGGGGAAAGAAAGGTCCGGTTGGTGTGTGAATCTGTATGCAGATCACAAACGAATCCGTTTGACGAATCCTCGGGTTGTCGAGCAGCGACGAAAGCGACGGTAAGGCACACTCTGCGGACGTTTGTCGTCAGAGCACGTAAGGGAAACATCAATTTAAGCGCTCACGCCAGACTTCATTGTCCTGTCTGAATGTCCACTCGGTCTGCCAAGTGTCCCATGCCCAGTCTGCCCTCGCACCGCGTTCCCCGACGCGATCATCTTGGCACTTGATAGCAGCTAACATAGACGCTGAGATCTCGTACTCAGCGTTGGCGTAATCCAACATGAGACTTGTCACATAGAGGGAAAGGGTGGGGAGTAGAGTAGTTGGGACCTCTGCATCGGACGGCGTCCGCGCTAAAACAACCTCGCTGAGACCGGAAAAGAAGGGAATTTGCCTGCCTCGTACCAATTTCAAGCTTATATTTTCCGTCTCCAAGCATTGGAGACTCCTTGAGAATTTCAAACTCATCGCGGTCTGGCCCAACCCTTCCTTCTGGGATTTCGTCCTGACCTCTATCTTCCACAAAGTCCCGAAGTTTCGCTACATCGTGAACGACCCACTCAAATGCCTGGCACACACGAATGTCATACTAAGGACAGTCCCAAACAAACCCGGAATGCGAGCTCACCGTGAATGACCAATGTCGCGTCAGATCATCTTGACTCGCAGAAGCGACCGGCGCACCAGTCGCAGGACGTTTGACTGTTGTGTGGGTTGAATGCCACATTGTATTAGAAGAGCTGGATCCAGATGAGGGTCTTTGATCCCAGGATTCTTGTCGAGCGGTACCTATCGAGTGAGAAGACAAAGAACTCTGAGAGGAGCGATGAGAATAGGTTGACCATGGCCAGTGTGGTCGAGAAAGGACACGGCCGGCCGACGGTGCAGGCGAGGAGAGTGGAGAGTTATTGTGTGGCAAATGCTCAGACATTGTTCCTGATCGCGACGGTTCTAATCAGAAAGTACGAGGGCAGGTCTGTCTGACCCTGACCACTAGTGCACTCTCATTTCCCACGATTTCGATCAAACAAACTACCGTACCAACTACCCTACCCTCTCAGCGTTCTGCCCGCCTTTCAGTACGTCGCCCAAAATGGCTCTGGAAAGACACTTCGCATTACTGTGCCGTTGTGAGTGAACTGCCACAAAAAAATGACCGGTGCCACCTACCGCGCCAATGCTCTAGCGCGCCGTCTTGCTGCCATACCGTGAGCTGGTTTTTTGTGTCGCTAAGGACTAAAGCGTCGCCGTCCTTGGTGTCTCCACGAATATCCTTCAAGTCTACCTCACGTTCTTGGAGCGTGTCAAAGATCGCCGCACGGAGATACGAATTTGAGTAATCCGTCTCAGTCGGAGAGCGGAAAACCAACGGTTTCGTAGAGGGAGAACAAAAGAATACCTGTTTCCAGAGGCTCTGAGTGTCGCATCTTAGTTCAGGAAATTGGAGCCAACCAGGTTAACAAAACTATGATTATGAATCAAATCAAGTTGGTCGGGGGGAAGGTCGTGGAGCACGCGACACTGGCCGAAGCTCCTCTGCAATGTGAATAGGATTGCTTTCGCGGGATGCGAGTCTATCTTCCCTGCGAAGTTCTCAAGAGGTGGGGAAAACATCAGTGACTGGGTAGGATCGCCAATGGAGCGTTCTTCTGCTCACCACTGCAACCACACCTTCGGGGTTCATAATAACCTTCAAGTCTTCCCAAAACTCAACAGTGAATAGATGCGCGGGAACCCCGCCGCCAGAGAAGCAATCGTGCACCACATAGTCATACTTGTCGACATCAGGAGCGCTGTGTTGCAGAGCTGTGAGCCGTTTCTCGGCAACAACAGCGCGGGCGTCCCGTATGAAGACGCGCTCACTGCCAAGATCGGGTAGCCCGAAGTACTGGCGAGATGCATTGTATACAGCGGGATCAATTTCGATGACCGTGGTGTCAATTTTCTGTCTTGCGAATGAAGAGACGGCAATACCAGCTCCTAGGCCGCTATAAGGTGTCAAGGTTTGGTTGTGATAATGCCGGATAAGCGTGAGTGCCTACATGAACAATGCTTTCTCCCGACCTGTTCGAATCGCTCGGTCACTTGTGTCGATCAAGCGAACAGCTTCTTGCAATATAAACGCGCTATAAATGGAATCTCCAAGGGGGGTCCCTTTGGCGTCTAGTAAAGGAGCACCGCTAGCTCGTTGAGAAACTTTGGCTCCTATCCAGACGCCACCCAGGATGGAGTGCGATGCGCGGAGATATCTGAGCGAAGAAGGGTAGCTTTCGGGTGTGTCTGGCACCCAGGTATCGGATGGTAAAATCTCTCCAACAACTATTATTCCCGTGACAGACGGTACAGAGGATAGAATCCGCAACGGGAAGCTTGGGTGTGTGTACGGCTCTGTCAGGGGTTGTGGTAAAACAGTAGGGCCCAGCCGCCAAAGCAGAAGTGGAAACAGCAGGGCTGTGAGTCCGGGTACAAGACGACGCGAAGAAGTAGATGGTAACGATTCGCCTTCGTCGTTTTCCCTTCTCGGTGAAAGAAAGGCTGAAGAAGAAACGTAAAGCGCGAGCACAATTCCTCCAAGTACGAAGAGCTTGGAAAATCGATGATAAGTCAACACGAAAGGAAAGGCACGTTTGCCACCTACGATTTCATTGTCGGAAAATCCAAATCGATATGAATCAAGCAGAAAACCCCAGATCACTTGGAGTCCAGTAACACTCGTGGCACATGCTGGTAGGATCGAGAAGCGTGCTGTGGAATTTTCCGATGAGGAAGTTTCGATTAATGCCTATATACCGCAACTCAGCCAAGGCACTTCAAATAAAGGGGAGTCATAGTACACACCGCCATCCGTTTCACCATGGAGACACCAATGTAGAGCACTGGAAATAGCACGACCAGATGTGTGAGCGTGGAACCAAGAGAGGGGCTATTTATTCTTGCAGCATAAAGAGCTGTGTAATAGGAGGAAATAGGGATTGAGGCAATCAAACCACCTTGGATAGCGAGAGAAGGCCATAAAGATGGAACAGGTCCAAAGGCTCCAGTGAGCGTCGCTGCCCAGACGATCTTGTCAAGGTGGAGATTGATAGGAACACTCCCGTACAACGGGTCTAAGGCTCGGACATATAAAAAGGTAACAAGCGAATCCAACATCATGAGCAAAAGGATGGGGAAGACAAGGAGTATGTATAGACGGGACTTTGGTTCCTTCCTTTGGGTTTGTGAAGGCCCCGCTGGTTTATCTGAAATAGGGAAAGCCTTGCTTTCTTTTCCCCGCGATTGTGCGGCATCGCGCCGCAATTTTCGTGGTCGTGGAGGCATGTCTTTGTGGGTTAAGGTGTCCACTACTACTATTGCTGGCAGTGGCAATTCGCATGTCAAGGCCGCGGGGTTCAGGGCCGCGGTTGATACGGCCCGTCACGGTCCGACAATACAATGCGCTGCGACTAGTAAACCGGCTACGACCATCGTTCGTAGCATTACCTGAAGAATGGACCAATCTCGCGATGAGCCCGCACTCGTTTTCGATAGCTTCGACATTGACCTGGTCGTCAAGGTGTTGTCGCACACTGCGTTCAGTCAGTCTCGAAGTCCTCTCTCTCGACGAGACATCTGACACTAGCACAGGCCCGTTCTTTCTCTTTCTCGTTCCTGTCTTCTTTATCTTCCAGGGCCACAAACTAGAGCATCCCTCCATCTTAGTATCTTCTGCGTACCTCGTCTTGGTATCGCTGTTTTGTGCGTCGTCTCCTACCGTTATAAATTTGTTGCAAACCCTTTTTTCTTTTCAGGGTTTTCGAAATGGTACTCTAGGTTGTATCGCAATCAAGGAAGTTTGCTCTTCGGGCCAGGTGCGGTCGACTGGGGTGAACAAATCGTGCTCATCACTGGAGGTGCGTGTCAACTGTAATTCACACTGCATCTGCTGAGTGATATCCAAAGGCGCCTCTGGCATCGGAGAGCTACTTGCCAACACGCTAGCCGTCCGCAATGTCACCGTCGTTGTTCTTGACATAAAGCCTATTGTTACCGAAAATAGTGCGTACCATCTCCTGACACTTTTGGCGTCATTGATGCCATTGCCTTTAGCTAATATCACTTACTACCAATGCGACGCCACAAAATGGGAGGAAGTTGAAGCAGTTGCGAAGAAGGTTATTGAGGAGGTAAGTCGCCCGTGCTTTCGTCTGTTCAAAAATTTGTGATTGCTCCTGTATTAGATCGGCCACCCAACCGTGTTGGTCAACAACGCTGGCGTTGTTCAAGGGAAACTCCTTCTGGATCTCTCACCCGAGGATGTCAAACAGTCTGTGTCTCGGCTTTTATATATAAACAAGCTGTCAATTCACCCACGTTTTAGAACCTTTGGTGTTAATGCACTTGCTCATTTCTGGACTTTGAAAGCATTCCTCCCCGAAATGATCAGAAACAAGTCCGGTCACATCGTTAGTTGTGTCGAATTCTCGTTGTTGTCAGCATTTCTCACCAGTAGGTTAGGTCACTGTCGCTTCCGTCGGAGGTCTTGTCGGAATGGCACAGATGAGTTCGTGATTTGCACGCATAAAATGTTTTCGTTCTCTGACCGAAATGGCTATAGCTGATTACAATGCCTCCAAGGCTGCTATTATCTCGTTGCACGAATCGTTGCGTTACGAGCTTGACAAGCGGTGCGTCAGCTACAACGGGACGACAGGACGATGTCTAATACTTGAGATCCAGCTATCACGCTCCCAAAATCCGTACCAGTCTCATCGTCCCGGGTCACATCCTGACACCTCTCTTCTCAACCGTCCGCCTCCCTAGCGGCTGGTTCTTCCGGTTTTGCTTCCCTTCCTTAGAGCCGATCGCTGTTGCGAAGGCAATCATCGCGGTCTTGGACGAGCAGCATTCGCGCACAGTCTATTTACCGTTCTATGCGAACTTCACACCGCTACTAAGCTTACTTCCTAGCTATTTGAGGGATTTAGCGCAATGGGTAGCCTCCTTTTATCCTCTTTTGCGTCCTTCACTGACGCACGCACAGATTACTGGTGCAGATTATGCTATGGATGGTTTCGTTAAAGTTTCCGGTCGCCGGGAAGATGAAGGTCCTGTCCCTAATCTCTCTCATCGTTCCAAAAGCGAGTAAAACACACACCATGTACAATAACATTTCCAAGTCATGTCGTGTCGCAACTTGAAACTACGATGCGGGGTTCGCGTTACTGGGTGAACCACTTGCGCCGAACGACTATCATACTCGCACACACCCGGGGAATATTGGTGGACGAAGAATACGTCGTTTGGAATTTGATGCCAGCAGTCAAACGGTTGAGGTACTCAACAAGCTGCATAGCGCAATATATGAGACATGGCGTAAGGCATGGGAACACATGGCGAGTGGATGTCGAAAGGGCTCCGTCCCATAGTACAACAACTCAGACTGCTCATGCCTTGATAGCATACTTCCTCTTGGGAAAATGAATATCCTTCTTACGTTGCTTGAGCGTCTTGAGAGACTTCTCGTGCTACCAAGTAGATGTAGGAAATGGTTGACTATGAGAGACGGAAGCTCACTTTGGACAACCGCCGCCGAATAGCACGAGTTCTTTTCGGTCGCAAATCAAGGGGAAGGTATTTCTTGTTCTTGTAGTATTCTCGGAGGTTTTGGCGTGCTTTCTGGTTGGTTACGGTGAGTACCCGTGCGATGGACTTGCGCACGGTGTTGCTGTAAGTAGATCAGTCAAAAGGTCCTACAGATGAAAGCGGCGAACGTACATCTTGGTCAGCTTTGACGCAGCGCCGCCAGCGATCTTCTGTACCCGCAGTACTAGAAGCTCATTTTTCAGATCCACGAGCTGTTTCGCCAAGTCGTTTTTGGACCTGATGAATGAGCCCGAGTTGTCAGTAACCCGTGTAATTTGCACTGAATTTCGGACGCACTTTGACTGAAGCTCATACGCCTTGACCTTGTTTGGCATTATGTCGGGGAGATCTAGAGGATTACTTTGAAGACGACGGCTTACACAAAGTAAGTCCCGATGCTCGATTGGATTAACTATACAGTTTTTCAGCCACACTTTTCACAAGCATATGCCGGGCCGGTACGGTCCCGGTTATGCAAATCAGCCACGGTGATGACTTCCTCTCGAAGAAGCTTGTTTCGCCCTTGTATTGATCTTCACGACGGACATGTAAAGCAAATCGTTGGTGGTACATTGTCAGAAAATGACCCAGGGTCTTTAAAAACAAACTTCGTTGCAAAGTATGCTACTGGGACTGCTTCCGCGCTTTTAGTATAGCTGAGTCGGTCTGAAGAGAAACGCCTGGAGACTTTGCGCTGCGTTACAAACTACATGGACTAGAGGGCGGTCATCTAATTAAACTTGGGCCGGGGAACGACGAGGCGGCCAGGGACGCGCTGAGAGCTTGGCCAGGTCCGCCCAGGTTTTGCTATCGGTCGTCTCTAAGTCATCAAATTATGCAGGGGGATTACAGATCGGGGGCGGAATAACTGACAAAAATGCACTGTCGTGGTTAGAACACGGAGCTAGCAAAGTGAGTTGTCTCTGTCATATCGCGTGCCTGTACAGAATCGTCAGAGTATTGCTCGTTAAGGTTATCGTAACCTCGTACTTGTTCCCTGGACAAAAGTTCTCTCTCCAAAGACTACAGACAATTTCTTCTCTCGTGGGCAAGGAGCGCTTAGTCGTCGATATCAGGTATGTGTTGTTTCTTCGCGTCGCGCAAAAGATCCAGCGCAAAACGCAAAGACAGCTGCCGGCGGAGAGATGATAGGTGGATGGTCGCAATGAACAAATGGCAGGATATCACAGACACCGAAGTTTGTCGAGGCACGGAGTAAACATCTTTCTGCGCTGAGTTGTCTATGCTGAATTGTCATCAATAGAAACATTAGACTTGCTTTCCGATTATTGCAGGTAGGATCGCAATGCACCACCCTTAAATGGGCAGCTCATTTAGGGCCATAGTGAATTTCTTGTACACGCGGCAGATGTGGAGGGCCTCTGCCAAGGAATAGACGGAGATCTCGTCGCTCGTACGTATCTCTGGGGTACCACACCTTTCAGTTCTAACCGGCGCAGTTCTTGGGAAGTGGGTCAGGATACCTACAACATACGCAGGGGGAGCTAAAGGTTAGTCCATCATGACCGTGATTGCTTTTCTTATCTATGTCAAGATATTTCGGACCTGAGCACGGTCCAACGACTCTCTGAAGGGAGGGTCGACCTGACCTATGGGAGGTCAGCCACTGTTCATCACAGTGGGATAATTTAATCTAATCGGGGTGTCACAAGTGCACTGGATATATTTGGAGGAAACCTGGTCAAATTTCAGGATCTTGTCGAATGGAATAAGACCGCTCTCTTGGGAGCCTAAATTTAATTGCTTCGCTGTGTCGCAAAGGATGTGCGCGGTTTCATTTGGTACTCTCATGCAAATGGGACGACCGCTTGTATTATGGCTTCCTATGAACAAATCAAGTGCTTCAGTTTCGGGGCTACATCAGACTTCTGGAAGGATCCTCAGTATTTCAACGAAGCTTCCAACATCCTCGTGAGATGCTCCCTGCCGTCCTCGCCGGCAACGTCTCCGACACCTGGTGCGAGATCCAGGACGCGACGCTGAGGCAACGTCCCTTCCACGAGCCTGGGGACGTCCTCCTTTGTATATCCGACCGCCTCGAGACCCCGTGGCACACCGAGGTTATCTAGGAAGGACGCGATAGCTTCGAAAAGATGAGGGCCCACAGCACTGTCCGGGATAGATGTTATAGACTGGTCAAGAAGGGTTGTTTGCTTGAATACAGCGAGTGCCTGGCGGTGCCTGTCGGGGGAGGAGGGCGCAGTGAACTGAAAGACGGCGGGACCGGTAAGTGCTACGCTGATTCCATGGGGTATAATAGGGTGGTCGACTTGATAGCCAGCGTGTTGGTACTTAGGGCCCTTCTTGTTGAGTCCAGAAATCTAGAAATATAATGTGGATAAACAGACGTCTGCACGTCGCAAGCAGTAACCTTACGGGATAGCTCATGCCGTGACAAAGATGAACGCCAGCATTACCAAAGCCGATACCAGCAAAAGACGCAGCCAATCTAGGAAGCAAGTAACACATGACCACTCTTTGCTCGTCTGGGAAAGCTATGGACATACAGCAATTGGTGGCGAGCTTCGGTGTTGTCCTTGTCCTTGGCTACCTTAGGAAGGTACTTCGCGGTTTGCTCCAGAGCCCAGAGGGAAAAGATATCGGCGACAGGGTTGCTACCTTGATATGCGGGTCTGAGGATGGGATTTGCTGGTCTCGGCGAACGTTCCGTATACCTGCGACTCGTTAAGATAAAGTGTGCGAATCCGGTGGATGAACGAACGGAATCGCGGTGAAACTTTCCAAACTGTGGAAGAGCACATCGAGGCCGGCACTGATGTGAACCGCTGTAGGGCACGACTCTGTGTTGAATGTGTCGACAATTCCGAGAGTGGGCTTCAAAGCACGGCTAGCAATTCCCGTCTTGAAGGACTTGGACGTGATATCGAGGATAGCGGTACCAGTCGTTTCAGAGCCAGTTCCAGCGGTGGTTGGAACTATGGTACGTAATTCGGGGTCAGTGTCAGTGGAAATGCATACAGCACACGTACTTGCTATTAGAGGACGTAGGGTCTTCGAGATAGCGAGGCCCTTCCCTATTGGTGCGTTAATGAAGTCATACAGGTCTGCTTCCTTGTACACCGTAAACCTTCGGCAAAGTCAATGCGGGCACCGCGTATGTGACAATTGTTAACGCACAAATTAGCTGCCTTAGCAGTATCCATAACACTCCCGCCACCAACGCTGCGTTGCGGGTGTGAATCAGACGCGTACCCTCAGAGGTGGGGCTACGCACGCAAGAAAATGGGAGAAGTCATGCTCCCTCGACCAGGCAATCGCCTCTCGCCAACTGTCCTCTGTTGGCTCTGTCACAACTCTGTCGAAAATCTCAAAAGGCAAATCCTGCTGTGACGAGAGAGACTCGATCGCCTTGGGTGGAGGTCACGTGTGAGGATATGACACAGCGTCAGTAAATCGGCGCACCATCTTCATGGGAAGAAGGTTGGCCACGTTTGGATCTGTGAACACGGCCACCTGTGAGAATTGTAAGCGTTATCTCCGACCCAAGGGACAGAGAACGGACTTTGGTCGCCTTCATGTTCTTCAAGTCCATACCGACCTCACGGGTAACACCGTCCCCAAAGCGAAGATTGGATGCGGCAACCTAAGCCAGGATTTCAATTATGACCATGACCGTATTAATGCAAGGAAAGCGCAAAATACCTCAAAAGCATACTCCTTTTCGACCTTGTCGACGGGTGTCGCGAGTCTCCGTAGCTGGTTGGTGATCGCGTGGGCATTGTGAGAAGTGTGTGATCCGTGACAAGGACAGCTGGTGTGCTGGGAAGCGTTTATGAGCCTGAGGATGGCAGCACGAGAAGGAACTGGCGCCATAATGAACTGAGGTGATGACACGGTGGTGGGGTACGGGCCGGGCCGGGATGCATGAAGTGTTTAGCTTCTGTATAGTGCCGCATATGGTAAGTCAGAACACGAAAACTCCCACGGATCCTCCCAAGGCTGCTGCTAAAGTGGACTTTACTTCTTTGGCGGAGACCCCTCCTCGCTTCGCTGCGCACTCTTTCCTTGCTTCTTGGTACCATCATTTCGCTCTTTTCTTTTGGGAGATGAGGCCCTCCGTCTTTTCCCTCTCTTTCGTTCTTTACACGACCACTGCATTTGCTGCCAGGTTCCCCATAAAGAAAATTAGTAAACATCACCTTCAGACTCGGTCAAGCGTATCTGCTTTCAGCCCTCATGTCTTGGCCTCGTCTTCCAACCCTTCTCCGGACAACTCTGACCTCAGGTGTGTGTCCTCTTTCGTGTGTATAACGTCCCCACGCTCAGAATTCTCTTCAAGTACCATCAACGATATGATTTACGTCACCAATGTGCGTTCTGAGTCTTTACTCAACCCCTTTGTTTACCCGCGTTCTAGATTACCCTAGGGGGCGTAAGTACGTGTATTCAACCTTGGCCTCAAAGAGGGAATGCTTATTCGTGTGTAGACTATCGTGTGCAAATAGACACGGGCTCATCTGACCTTTGGATAAAGGGCTCGACCTCACCTTTGCCTAACTCCAATCAGACGGTCCGTGCTTACTCGGCTTCTCCTTACCGCGTGTCAATTGATTCGTTGCTTGTTTAGTCAACCACTTATAACCTGACAGTGAGCCTCCATCCCCTCACTTGACATTAGGCTACAGCTTAATCGTCCTATCCAGTATGGAATTGGATGGGCTTATGGGCACATATCCTACTCTACCGTACAATTTGCTGGGTATTTTTCCCCGCCCACCGTAGTGCTCATGACAAAGCCTGACATCGTTCTATCTCAGCATATCCGTCCCGAATCAGGCGTTTCTTGACGTATCTAGCGCTCAGAACCCTACAATCGACTACGGCACGAATGGGATCATGGGTTTAGGCTTCACTTCTCTTTCTACCATCGATGCTCTCGTCAACAAGACAGGTTCCTCATCTGGCCGTAGTCTTCTATACAACCTCTTCAGCGACAACCCTCGGGAGCCCAATTTCATAGCATTCTCTCTCCAAAGATCCACCGACCCTACCAATGATGTCGAAGGAACATTTCTCATTGGCGAACTCGACCCCGACTACGCTGCCGTCAATCAGACTAGCCCAATCCCCACCTTTCCTATCACCGGCTCTAGACGCTGGACCGTTTTGATAGAGGCTATTTTAGTCGGGAATTCAGTCATTCCCTTGACCACCACAGTGCCAAATGCACCTTCGAATCGGGCAGTAGCCTTATTGGATAGTGGAACATCTTACAGGTGTGTTTGCATTTCCTCTCGGGTAGCCTCATAATTTGACCATTTTGCAGCTATGCGTCCCCTGAAGTAAGCAATGCGATATATGGAAATATCCCAGGAGCCCAGCTAGATTCACAAACCGGTCTATGGTCCCTCCCGTGCAACGTCGAGATCGATGCCGCCATACAAATCAAGTAAGGCACCTTTATGAAGTGACTTTGTACATCTGATTTTATATTACTCCAGCGGCCAAGTTTTCCCCATCCACCCTTTAGATCTTGTTCCAAAAAGCACCACTAATCCGGGCACTTGTGTTGGCTCGTTTGTATCACAGGACATTTCAGCCATTGCCCCTGCGGCAGGTAACTTGTACGCCCTGACTAAAATCTGGATCCACTGCCATTACTAATCAGAATTTTATGAATGTGAACTTCCAGTGACATGATTCTCGGCGATAATGTCCTCCGTTCTGTGTATTCTGTCTACGACTTTGGTGATTTTGACGCTTCGGGAAATATGGGAGATCCATACGTCAAACTCCTTTCCATCGCCGACCCGAATCAAGCATCCAAGGATTTTGCAGCTGCGCGAGGCACCGTTGCTCGTACTAATATTACCTACAACGCAGCAAACTCGACGGCAGCAACTTCTGGAAGAACTACCGTCTCTCTGTCGGACGACATTACGAATACCCTAAACAAGATTACCACCTATTTCCCCATCATGTTTGCGATTCTCGGGCTGAACGCCGTTGTTATTCTCCTACTCGCTATCGCGGCCTTTATCTATCTCTTCCGCCGCCGAAAAGTACCATCAGCGCGGAACCGGAGAAATGCACGACCCTTACAGCTTGAAGCGATGTCCACGGACACATTCACCCCGCCATCCGAATCGCTGCAACGCGGTGCATCGCACCACGCTTACCACCCCGTTTCTATGGCACTCACCGACGACACATTCGTCCCTCCTTCGCCCGCGTTCCACAACGATGGAAGCGGTGGATCCAAAGCACGGTCGTTCGATGACCGGCCCAAGTCCATTGCATGATGCTCTGGGGGCATTGGGACTCTTAAATGTTCAGATACAATGTGTCGGTAATTGCTTTAGCTTGGACGATCCTACTTATGAAGTTGCATTTAATTGCTCTCCCATGCGCCGCCTTACTTGACTCGTGTTGTCTCATTCGTACGACACGATTTCAGGTTATGATCCTGCACCATCGGGTCCTCCTGCGCGGTCCCACATATGCACTCATAGATAACCCCATCTTGATCTTACACAATACGGGAGTCATTTATCGGATTTTTTGGATCATTATATGCTACATTAATTGGGGATATTCCTTGAATTGTCAGTTATTGTAACCTTACTCGTAAACTCGCAACACGGTGCGTAGCGGCCTTAGAACAAGAAGCGCAACCAATCCTTGAACCAGTTGGCGAAAATGTGATTATATAAACGAAAGAGTGTCTTGAATATACGAGGGATGTTAGCATGTACAGTAAACCTACTTTCAACCGGAGTGGTAATCTCGGCGAGCAGTCTCTAAGAACGACTCAGCGCGTCTTCTGATATCCGACCAAGTTTCAGATTGCCCGACATTGGTGGCATCGGGTCCGCCGGCAGCGTCGGGACCTGACAAGGCGAGAGCAGTTGGGAGCAGTTGGACGATGCAGTGCGCAAGGGACACATAGTCCTTCTTCTCGAGCGCTGACAAGTGTTTGATGGCCGAACCCGACTCCCAAACATCGAGAACGGAGTTGTGCCGGGCCAAAAGCTCCAAACATTGCCGCTTGTCGTTCGGCGGCGCCACGATTGCGAGACGAAGCAGGTCCGCCCAGGCTTTCGCTGGTATTGAGCCACCGCGCGTGGGGCTCTCCAGCATCGCGCGGGCTATGCGGAGAGCAGACGGCATGTCCCCGCAACGGTGGCAGAGCCCGAACGCGGTAATGAGCGAGTACCTGTTCGGTACGCTGTCTTTGCGGCCCTGCGCCATGAACCACTCTATCCAAGCAGCTGCGTTCTCCGACCGCGCGGGGGAGGTCGAGCCCTCTCTGGCGAGGACGGAGTGTGCGCGAAGCAGTTTGGGCAGGTGCCACACGTGAATGATGGGCCGCAACTCGGGGGAATCCATGGCGATTTGCGCGTAATGTATGGCCATGTCCGGTCGGCCTGCCACGGTGCAACTCTCGAGGGTCTCGCCGAGTATGAACCTGTTCGGTTTAACTTTGGGTGGCGGTGGTGGACGGTCCTCACCCGGCCGAGGGAGCCCGCAGATATCGCGCAAGATGTCGAACATGAGCTCGTGATCGGACGACTCGCCACGAGAAAGCACCTTGACGACGGCGTCGACGGAGCGTTGTTCAACGTAGTGTTCGGGCTGCCTGTCTAGGCTGCGCATGTGCCGCCTCCAGACGTATTTTGCGTCGGACACCGCTTGCGCCGTGGCCTCCGTATCGTCAGGGCCCACGCGGTCGGCCGAGAGACACAAGAGGGCGCTGTAGACTTTTGGATGTGGCGCTAGCGGACCATCAGTGTCTAGCTTGTGGAAGACGTCAAAGGCCGTTTGATACTTCCCGGCTTTCCCGAGAATGGAGATGTAAAGGGCAATGGGGTATTGGACGAGTGACGAGGCCTCTGTCCCGCTACTAGTACTGTCTTCGACCAGGCCTTGGGATGTCTTGAGTTGCTGCTTCAGCTGCCCGTAGATGGAATGCACGAACCCCAGTTGCTTCGTGAGCGGCTGCCAGTCCTCGACATTAGCATACCCACTCATCAAGGTCGCATATGTCCTGATGTTTGGCATGAAACCGCGACGTTTCATCTGGAGCGGGGTACGTGAGCTGTTCAAGTGGGTGGTATGTGGGGGGAACGTACGTCTATGAAGACGTGGAATGCTAGTTTGTATTTCTCCGCATCCATGCATTGCTGTATGAGAGTGTTCCACACTTTTACGTTTTGGGCGTTCTTTGGAGCGTGTTGGAGCATGTTGACCGCGAGATCCGCGTCGCCTCGTTCGCAAAGCGCGATGAGTCGCTTGGAAAGTTCATAGGGCTGCAGAAGGAGGCGCTGCTTTGACAGAGGCTGGACGGTTCGGGGACGTTTCGTCGCGTCGGTCGAGCGGGTGGTATTTGGTGTTCTACGCGGCGGAGGTGCTCTGGGTTTTTCGGGGGCAGTCGATGGTGGTTCGTTGAGAGCAGTAAATGAGCGAGATATTTCCCGAGGGCACAATCGCGAGGACGACGTTACAAAGATGCGACCCGGACAAAGTGGCACTGACAACATTTGGAAGAGGAGCCGGAGACAACTCACCCGGGCACATGGTCCACACATCCACCAGCACGCGAGGCATTTTTCTTTTACCTTTTTTTTTGCCCTTCCCTTCCCTACCCCCATTTCGTGTCACCTGTGTGTAGTCCCTTAACACAAGTTACCAGTGTAGTGTAACTTTTTGTTGATAAGCGAATCAAGTACCAAATTACTGTAAGGAACGCGTGAGGGTGCGCCCGCCGCCCATAAAATTTGAATAGGTGTTTATGTTAGCACGTATCCCTAACTCACAGATCATCAACTCTTCGTTGATACCCCACTTCTGAGATGGATGATGATGTTTTAATATCACCAGTGGAACATGCAGAGATCCTCATGACAAAGTGGTGGTCGGCCGAGGAGATGACGCGCAATGGTAGGCATTTCGACCTTGGGATCGTGTTACATGTCGCACACATGCCTCAGGTGTACCCTGTCGCGAGGGTCCTTTCACCGAAATTGAAAGGGAACAGGCTGATAGTGCGATTACCAGATACAAAGAGGTGTGAGTTAATCATCTACGCATCATAGACGCTTCTCACCAACCAGACAGGAGCATAATCTGAGCAATGAGGACGTTGAGGACATCATATTCGGGGCAACCAAAAAGGACGGATTTTGGGCCAGCGTTAGTAAGTGACTCTAAGCCCTCATCCCCTAAATACATCTGTTCAAAAAGTATTTGTCCCCCTTCAGCTTGCGCGGTGCCCACGAGACGCATTCGGTCGGTGTACGACCACGTGCAACGCGCATACCACCCCTTACGGAAGCAGGGGAAATGGTCGACTCTTGAGGATAGTGCACTCGTAAAGTAGGTGTTTTACCTAGATGGCAAAGACTCTAATCAAACAACCTGCCAGGTTTGTCAATGAACATAACTCTAATTGGATCAAGATCGGCGAGGCGATGCAAAGGTCCGCCGAGTCCTGTCGGGGTAGGTACCAGCAGTACCTGGTGTATGTTGGAACAGAGCGCAAAGGTACGCGTATCTCTGAACTCCGTTCCAGACAAGGTTGTGAATCCGTGCAGGTCGTTGGTCCGATGAAGAGGGGGCTCGACTCGCTCATATCATTGAAGTTTTGACTGTGGAGGTAAGACAAGCACGACGTTACAGAAGTTCTGGAAGGAGGTCGCGGCACGCATGGACAATACACGGTCTCCAAAGCAATGCCGTGGTAAATGGTGTGGTCAATTCGCTTTTTTTGTACTTTACATTCATTCTTACATTAATAGGAACGATTCACTCAATCCGCGGTTGCAAAACCAAGGGCGGAGACCCCATTGCGGCCCTCTTGACGCCCATGTCCTAGTTCACAAGTACGCGTCCTTAGAGCATTTGAACTAACTGCCATCAAAGGGTTGCTTCATTAGGCCTCGATTTGGAAGCTGATATCCCGTGGAATGCGTTGCCAGACGATGGTTGGAAGAGTTGGAGTGGTCACAGGCTCCAGCAGAAGTGGACCATCCTCAAGAAGACAGTTTGGACACAGAGTGCGACGCACCGCGGTGAGCATTAACACTCTCCTAACTATACGTCACTGAACCTCGCCTAAGACATAGTCCAGCGTCTGCTGGCGTTGCATGGCACCATCCCCAACAACGGCTCTGTGCGGGGGAATTAACCGTCCACGGCTGAGTTCAACAATTCATAGCGTCGCAAACAATCTTATTTCACACGTCGATGTTTAGCAATAACAATCTATTTGGGCTCGTTCTTCTTATACTTCTTCGGTCGTAACCCGGCGCCGCTGGGGTTTCACGCAGCTTTGCGAGGGGTGGTTGTGTTGTTCCGGGGATAGCCTCGGCGGCACACGCAAGGTACGACCGAGCGATATCTCCATATGCGAAGTGGGTCCAATCCCCCGACCTTCTGCATCCGGGAGGGGATATTTTTACTCTCGACCATACCACAAGTGTGGCCGGATATAAGCTTGAATCCCAAGGTCGTAGTTTCAATATGATCAGGGCATCTACGTACGTAGCGGGCTCTTTTTTGGAACAAAGTCACCACGGGTGTTTGAATGATGATCTCTTTTCACTGTCTACCACTACGGATTACTTGGACAGACTGAGATCTACTCGCCGGGCCAAAAAGGCGACAAGGAAAAATACACCAAAAGCAATGGAAACAGCCTTAGGTTTCTGCAGATGCGCAGATAGCGGAACTTTATAAGTCACCTATGCAACTTTGTTAGAAACAGCTCAAATGCCTCTCTGTAAAACTCACGTAGATCAGTCCGTCATGTTTGTCGGTCAAATTCTCGAATGATAAGGCGACACTAGGGCGTCCGGTAGTATCGAGGTACGTGATGTGTGTCGAGTACTGTTCGGTAAGAGGGGAGAAAGGAGGGAACACTCCAATGTCGCTGTCAAACACGGGTAAGCAGACAAGTCGAGTCAGCACATTGTTCGCGTTGGCTTACGTTGCACCCTCAGGGAATATTATCTTCACTTCCGCTTGGTTGACAACTGCACCCGGAATGACAGTCTGGACCGGAACGCTCACGACATACAGGCCCGTGCTGGCATCATACCCAGCCGAGTCTGCAAGTGGCGAGTCCCACCCGAGGGTGAATGAGTAATTCCAGCCGCCTAGAACAGGGTACCGCGGGCGCAGTTCGAGGGTGCTATATTGCTTAATTTGGGCAGCTTTGGGTATGGATGGTGTAAGACGCAATCGCGACGTAGACACGTTGCCATTGAGGTCATAGTAATATGCGGAATGAATACCGGGAGGAAGGTGAAGGGCCAAAGAAGGAATGATGTGCGACGCCAGACGATTGAAGTACATTTGGCTTTGGTGTTCAATACGCGCAAAATGACCCTTTAACCTATCGAAAAAACTCAGAACAGAATCGGTTGGCGTAAGCAGGTCGAACATACGCAGGACCAGCGTTGTGCAGGTCAATATCATTTTGAATGTTGAGGTTGGCACCCCAATGGCTAATTTCGGCAGTGCGCTTTAGCGACGTGATCTGCACGACCGGGTGTCCAAAGTAGTAATGCACGACAATGTGCTTCTGGTGTTCCTCGATGAACGCAGTGGACGCAGAGGGCGGGATGTTGCTGAAAGGGCCATAGGTGATTGTGGCGCTCGACTTTGTCGCAACATTGTCAGTTGTAAACGCGTCCAAACCCTCGGGGGTGGTGTACGAGATAATGCGGGGCGCCGGCGCACTGCGCTCATGTTACACAATGTACGAGACGGTTCGTGCGACAAACACGTACCGCACTTTGATCCTTTGGGTCGCGGTCTTGTATGGACTGAGAACGAGCAAGTCACCCTCGTACTTGAGCGATTGTTCTTCTTTCTGCGAGGCCTTTTCGGGCCACGGATAGGTGGTTTGAGTTAGGACGGTCTCGACAACAAGGTTGACCGTGCCGTTAACACCCAAAGGTTTTGGCAGGTCGACTATGTACGAGTACGTGCCGCTGCAGGGAAAAAAGACGCGTCAATGTGGGCAATGTCATGTGAGAAGGATGTGTGCTGACTCGTGAGGAATGAGCGGACGAGTGGCCACAGTCAAGGGTTCGTTCTGGCCCTTGAGTTTTGCTTCGAACCAGCTCGTAGACTGAGCCTCTTTCTCCCCGAGAGTGACGAGGTATTGTTGGGCACCATTATCAAGCGCCCGAATAGCGTACGTTGTTGTGACGTGGACGAGAGACCCACCAAGGTCGACGGTGCGTACAATGGCGGTATTTTCAAAGGAATGGGATGCAGCGGAGACAAAGGACCACGAAAGGGCCAAGGCGAGAACTGGCAGACGAAGCCAGCCAGCCATTGAAAAGAACTGATGAAGGTCAAGTGCGAATGGTCCAAAGTTCTAGTGACGTGTGGCTTCGCGTTTGTATTAGGTAAGCTACCATGTCCACATCGACGCCGGGTTGCGCAGCGGTTTATCCTCTCGCACAAGCCCCGCGGAAACTATTCGCTTTAATTTACGCGCACGCTCCTCTTCCAGCAGTTGTGCCCGCGCTTTTCCTTCCTTCAGTACCACACTCATCCGTGAGTCTGGGTGGACGCGAATACCAAACTTGCAGCGTCCTTTTATTTCTAAACGCTTATGCGACCTTGGACCCTTGGTCACCCAGGCTTCGGCTTGAGTATACATAGACATCAGAGCGGGAGCAGACGGAGATGGATGGGCTTTGACGTACAGACAACCATCTTCCGAGGGTCGATGCCCTTCAGTGCCGCGTGAGATTTCGCAATGACGAGCATATTACGAATGCGCTTGCTCGCCCGCTTCTCGCTGAACGTCATCTGCAAGATGGCCGAATCGATAGGCTTTCCAGAAATCTGACGACCAAGTTTGTTGAGCTTCCGATGTGAGATTTTGAAATTTGCAGTCGAGTATTTGTGCTACGCAAGTGGTGAGAAACTGGTGCACGCGATGCACTAATTATTCGCGTACATGATCGCTCTGGCGTACGCCGACCGCTTTCGCGTCCGCTTGTTGTGCGTCCTCCACCTCTGGGGTTACTGTATCAAAGATGCTTTGGCTGTCATCCCGAGCTTCTGTCCGTTTCGCGGTATCTATTTCGCGAGTTGGCCGCTGCTGTCGCAAACTTGGACTAAGAGTAGACCGGAACCATTCGAAGGGATTTGTCCCAAAGGATGCGCTACGGAAACGCTGCCTTTCAGAATACTGAACATAGTGACCGGTGAGGATACTTACTGTCTACGCGAACCAGACAGTAGTAAACGGGATGTTGAGGCATGTTGGCGAGAAGAGACAAGGCGACCCAATACCACAGCTTTGTAGACATGTCAATAGATCATCAGGACATAACAAATATGTGCGTACCCGTACCGAGTGCCTCGCGCGCAAAGCGTGGCACGACCATAGTCGTCGAGGAGCAAGTGTAGGGCCGGAGAAATCCGAGCAGTGGCCCTCAACAAGACAAACACTCTCTTTCCTTCAGCCATGCTTTTCCTCGGGGGTATATTTTATATTGGTTTGCTCCTCATAAATGCCGTAGCGGTCCTCAGCGAGGACCGTTTTCTCGCTCGCAGTGCGTGTCCACTTGTCATGGCTGTTTTCCAATTGCAGGCGGCTTACTCTTCGTACAGTCGGATGGTCATCATCCGTTCAACCACCAAATAATGTCGGTTTTCAACAAAATTATGATCACGGCGGTGGATACGGGAATCCTGTACAAGACATTGGCGTAAAAGGCAGACTTATCAACCTCATAGGCGCAGTGAGAACTGTCATGCGAAGTACGTGTCACCTCTTTCTGCGCCTGAGACACGAATAACAACCGACCCCGAACAGTACCACTCATAGGAATCAACATAGTAGTCATCGTATACGAACTCATACTCGGGAAATAATGATTAATACGTGTGCGGGAAGCGTCTCGTTCGAATTTACCATCTAACCTCTTTCAACTCCATTCAACTTTCGGTACTCTGCCTCGATTTGCCTGATGAAATCAACGATTTCATGACCATTCTGTATCCGGATTAGCCCCGGATTAGCTTGTGCTGCGCCGCAAATTTGGGGAAGACTGCTGACCTCGCAATCCTTCCAGATCCCGTCATGTACACAAACCTTCTCCCCATTGATAACGATGGTGCAGCTCTTGCTGTGGCGTGAATATATGAGAACTTGTCAGTCAGAGGGATCAAACCGGCGACGTACATAATTCCCAAAGCCTCGGTTACTTTGATGCTCTCTTGCAGTAGCTGTACACCCTCTTCCCCCGTCCCACTGCCATCCAAGCCCGCACACCGACCAACTTCGCTATCACTCCAGTCGATTTTGGCGGTGCGGGCACATTTGAGTGCTACGTCCGGTCTTCCGATTTTGTCTTTGCCTTCGTAATTTTGGCATGTAACGAATTCCCACCATGTATTCAGTGGCGTGTACTTTGCGGCGCATAGCTGCTGCACATTCCCGGCACATTCATCGCGTCCATGGCGGCAGGTGACGCCGAATTCTGGATCAGATGAATCGAGTCTGTTGCGAAAGAGTCAGTACAAAGCCGGTCTGAAGATGGGGTATGACCGCACCTAGCAATAAAAGCGAGAGAAAGATCGATCTTTTCAGCTACCTTTGGGATGACCTTATCGAACAGAGTCTCGCAAAGGAGAGCGTCTGGACAACGTGACATGACGCCTAGCGTTACGGGGACCCTGAGATTATTTGTGAAAGAGCTCGGAATCGACCACGATTTCTCTGCATCTGTGAAAGAGCTCGCGTGTGCTGCGGCAAAAAACAGCGATAAGGTCGGTATGATGCCTCTAGAGAGCATAGTCAGCTGTCGTCGTGATTGATACGGATTCAGTTCTGAAAGCGATAGCGCCGGCTGCATTCTGAGTTGCGTCATTTACGCCAGGCCACAGCGACACTAGCCAGCGGCCACACTACCCCCACTTTACCTACCTACAACATCTCTGTAGTCATGTGTGCGATTATAGTAAAACTACGTAGATTAATTGCGCCTCTGGGCCTCGTTCCACCATCGCCGGGCTTCTTCATCAGACGCTGGTGGCTCAAAGTACCGGCATCGGGAACTGAACGCTGTTATGAAATATCAGCCCATCGCACTCCCACGGACAATTCTGTGGCACCGCTAACCATCCAAAGAGCGTCGCCGGACAATTTTTTCAACCGCGAGCTCATTGCGTATTTGTTGGGACTAAAAAAAAGAAAGCTTAGGAACGACACAGGGATTGGTTGGTGATCTCGGATACCTTTGCTTCGTCTGACACACCTATGGAAGACGAAGGGCGTGCACCATCCCCAAGCTGATCCGACCGCCCAATCCGTGTCTCGTTCGTAATCTCAACACAATAGTTGATGAGTTCAGTCCGACGTTTCCAATTTTCTTACCAGGAAGTCAAGCTCCCGGAACTCCCAAGTAATGATGGAGTAACCCATGCGTACCGACCAGCTCCTGCCACAGATATGAACATGCCTGTTCTTGGACGCTTCCCTTCCCACTTGCTCCCATACGATCGCGATCGCGGAACTGAGCTGTGGTCCGGTTTATTCTCATCGTGACGGTGTCGTCCAACTTGCGGTACTCCTTGAGAAGTTCTACAGACAATTCACGCCTTTGAGAAACACCACCAGAATTGGAGTGACGGATCGGAAAGTCCAGAAGAAGACGGACCTTTGAAGAGCGAGAGGTTATGACAAGTGGCAGGGGAGACATGCACCAACTGCGACGATTGAGAGTGTGACTGGATCGCAAGGCTTCCCAGCGCTGGCATGGTACGGGGAGACATGACTCTGTTTGAAGTTAGTGAGCGCTTGACCAGGAACTCGGTATGGACGAATTTGGGGAACGTTGTTGTTGGGAACCAACCTGCCACTCGGTATCAATTGCTTACTGGAAACTGGCGCTACGATACAAATCCCGATCACTCGGACACAATCGTAAGGGGATGATCAGAGCCGTTATCCTGGATCGGATCCTTTTTGTTCTCTGGTTCCACAACCGTCCATGCCTGTATGCCCCCCGTGATGAGACAGACGCTCAAACGCCCATGGATATGGCAAGAGGCTTCTTTACCAATAAACCATACTTTTGTCTTGCGGCGCAGTTGCCTCATGCCAGAGGATCAGCTCCGTTAGGTAGAGCTCCCTTACAATTAAACCGGGCCCTACCGCGTGGCGCTCTATCCCCCAACGGGGGCCGCTTATCTGATGGGGGACAAAGAAGGGTCCAATTGGGACTGATCGGCCGATAGTCTGGTCATGTCGCTTATGGTAACCACGCTCCGGGGGTTCTCTCGCTTGTAGCCAAGAGACGACATCTCGTCTTTGGTTCCGGTGTCACACCAGCCACACATGTTCCATATAGCAGAGCTTGTGACCGCCTAATTTTAGGCAATGAAAACAAAGATGACAGGTAGCGGGTATAGAAGAAAACGAAACATGAAAGCGAACCAATAATTACATATCGTATCATTCATCAGCCGCTACCTTCCATGGCTCGAGAGATTCATGAACAGATTGCCCTTGAACAGACTCATCGGACTTGAACTTCTTCCTACTCTCTCCTGGACGGTAACCGTGATTGCGTAACATATGCTTGTGCCTCTTGGAGGGATCTTTGAAATGGTCGCCGCAGAAATCACATCCATGAGGTGACGCGCCAGTGCTGAAAAGCCAGGCTCGATAGGGGAAGTGCGAAACAAAAAAAAAAACTCACTGAGTGTTTAGATGACATCCCGCCACATTTGATCGTTGGGTGAAAGTCTTCTCACACCACGTACATTGAAACCTCCTGCAAAAGGCGTTATCGCATTAGGACAAAGTGCCAACCAAATTTAGTTAGCACGAACTTGATGCAAAGGTGTGTCGCTTCAATGTGCCTCTTGACCAGGTGCTTTTTGGAAGAGTAGTCGCATGGCATCGGAGTGCCATTCTTCATTGTTTGCCATGTGCAACGCCACGGTGTCCTACTCCCTTCGGGGCATTCCTCTACATGCTTGAGCCACTCCTTAGTATCGTATTTGACGGGGAGCTCGATAACCTCGAGCTTGATTCCGGATGGCGAGAAGTATTCGCGTTCGAAGTTCTGTCCAGCTTTAAGCCCGCCGGAAGACTTGTGAGATGTCCGCGGCGAAGGCTCTTCCTCCTTTTCGATGGTGGCCGTTCCAAAAGGGGAATTTGTCATTTCGGCGTCGTCACCGTCGGCTTGGACCGTGAGTCGATCCCTCTTTGCCCCCAGCACATTACTGGGGTGCGGATGGTTGATACTGTCACCGTCGGAGTCTTCATCATCTGATTGCCTGGGATTAGGCATCGGCGTTAGGAAAAGGACGGAGAAACAAAGGCCGATGAGACTGACTCAAAGGATACAGGTCTAGGTCTCTTTCTTGAAGATATAGGTGAAGTGGTCTCATCCCTCGCGGCAGACGACAGCAGCGGCCTGTACAAAGTCGTCGTCCTACTTCGTGGCCACACGCGAGGTCGACACTCACCCGAAAGACTCCACTTCTCTCGACATCCTCTTCTCGGCTGTGCCAGTTCGAGATCCGGACGGTCGTGGCGACGAAATTGTTCTTAATGTGTAGCGGTTATCCTCGATGGTGCATGGCGGCGACACGAACCGTCTGACGATTTTCTGGTGATACGGTGGATCCCCGCAGTCAAGATTCCTGTCGACACCGTCCACAAAAGCGCCATAAAGAAGAGGTCTAAGCTAACCTGTTGTGGCACCCCGACATGCGCACTCCACCAAAGGGATGGACCAATTGCTCGTGCTCGTGGTCAGGCGGTGGGCTGGATCTATTGTAGCGGCTAAGGGTAGACGGTGAGACTAGAGGGACCAGTAGCTCAGAGAACACATACCGCGTCGCAGCAGCTTTGAGGGCCTTCCGCCGCGCTTCCTCTCTCGCAGCTTCATGAGTGGTACCTACGAGTTGGGGATGACGAGCATCGATGTCCGCGTTGATGCCCTCGTTTCTGAGAAAAGCCCGCAGCGGGGGCAAGGACTGGACGGGACGCGGATAAATCAAGTCCCGCTGGGGACGCCGAGGACTATAAAGCCGAAACATGCTGCTGTAAGCGTTCCGTCCATTCCACATTGTAGGGCACTCACGGTGACTCATGGGTACGGGAAGATGCAGAGGTATAACTAGGCGCTGGGGAAGGAAACTTCAGGTAGGGTCCGTGTTCCGAGAGCAGGGACATGGTAAGGAAGGAGAGGCACACAAGAAGGAGGATGCATTGTGGGTTTTAAGTGAAGTAAGCGATTATGCCGCCACAGAACATTCGGCAACTGAAGAAATACTCCGATACTAGCCGATCGTATCGTGATGACTTGCAAGTTACCAAATATGCCGGATGGTCTTGTCTCCGGCTTGTGGCGAGACAATCACCTGGAGCGCCAAATGGCTCCAAACGGTGATGTGAAAGGACCAGGCCTCAGTCCACGAAACCCGAAAACGACAAGAGCAACCAGCAGGCAGGCACCAACCTTATAAATGCCGTTCAAGTCAATAAAGCTGTGACTACGATCACAAGGACGCCCATAAAAGATTAGTACAAACTGCCAGTGATGAAGCCAGGAAAAGCCGAGGTGGCGAGTGCTTTCCGCATTGATTACGTGGGAAGGTACACGTGGAAAAGGAATAACCGATGACCAGGGATTTGGAACCGCTCGCCACTTAGCGCCTTTGTTGAGCAATTTACCATATTTAGCTATAGTTGGGCCATGCCACCGAACCGGATTCAGTACTGAGATTTAAGGGTAGCGTCGCGTCGAGGGTGCAAAGAATCTCCATTTAATACGATTGCCAGCAGACTGATATGATTGGCTAACTCTCTCCAGCTCACTTCTAGAGTGGCAACGTTTTTTGTGGCAGACTGTGGTTGCTTAACTGGAGCAACGTACGGTAGGTTTTGGAGATGGCCAAGGACGCTGGATTTTCATCATGCCAAGGTATGTGGTTTTGAAGGGTCTCCGGAAAAGGCAGCAGTACTCCAGTCCTCCTCTTCTTGCGAGTCTGCTTTGAGCGTGGTATTGACTTCCTCGCCAACGCGCGATTCAAATACAGTTGCTGGTAGAGACTTTGTCTGCCCGAACGTCCTGTGGGTGCGACGGAGGGGTTTTATAGGCCGCGACAAGGCAAGATCGCTCGCTCCAATCACCGATGCACTTTGCATCACCGTATCGCTCCTCTCGTCGTCCTGTTCCCGGTTACCATCACCAGAAGATTCTTCCGGTTCATCGACTGAAGATTCGGCACGCGTGCGTTTCTTATCGGATGGCGCAAGAATGGAAGATGGAAATTGAGAATAGACGGCGTGTAGGGTATCATAGGAAGATCGAAAGATCGGGGACTCGTTAATCGTGGTTGACGTCGCATCTTGCATATGTGATGCCGAAGGGAATCTGTTGGTGGCATAACCCGCGGAAACGCCTATGTTGGAAGATGAGCGCGTTTGACGGGTATACGATAGGATAGCAGGGCTTGGGCTCACTCCTCCTTATGCGACTTGCTACGTTCTGGAGACGAGCATTGAGGTCTTCAGGTATTCTTGAGAGAGGACATGAGGAGAAGAGGGAGAAAAAGTAAAAACTCACATATCAGGTGTAGAGGATTGAAAGGAAAGATTACTGGCTGTATGCGCATCTTGGGTCAATACTCGCTTTGACATGTTCGTCGTTGGTGTTCAAGACCGGGCCGTGAAAAGCCGAGACGGGTAACAGTGGCCGACAATTGGCCGTTGTCGTGGCGTGGCCACTGGCGAAGGCGTGTTGGCTGCCAGGCGGCCACGGCCTCAGAGCAGCAAACTGCGGGCGGTCAGAACATTCAGCTCAGCTGGCGCCCCAGCATTGGCGTTGGTAGCAGGGAAGTGATGCCTTCTCTTAATTTCTTGTTCCTTTACTCTTTTTGCCTCTTCTCCGCAACCCGTGCCCAATCCATATCGACATCCACGCCAGTCCCCCCTCTTCAGTGGATCAATCTTACAAGTCTTCTTCAAGGTTCCTCAGCTCCACCCCTCAAAGATGCATCGATTGGCTATGATAACAGTACCCGTACCCTCATCATCTTTGGCGGTGAATCCCAGGGCGGCCTTCCGCAGCAACAGGCCTACCTGTCTGTATTTCCTTTCTTGCTTCTTATAACCTTCTTTGATATCCATTCATCCTACCCAGCCTCAACTTGGATACTCTTGTCTGGTCTCCTCCAACACCTCAAGGCGGAAATACTGCTTTACCACCCCCAAGAAGTGCGGCTGTTGGAGGTGGCGACTTCGCCGCGAGCTAGTAGGTTCACCTTGCATCAGACTCCCGAGTCCCTCTTATCGGTATCTCAAGTCGTAGTGGACATGTTGTAATCGGAGGCAAGGGTTCCGATGGAGAACCCCTATCTGACGTTTGGGTGGGGCCGACTGGCGCATTCGCTCTCTTACTTGATTGTATGCTCACTTTTACCCACAGGAATTTGATTACAATAATCAGTTCTGGTCCCATGTGAATACGTCATCTAGCCCTGCTACCCCTGCCCTCCTAGGCGCGGTGGGTGGAATTGATACCAACATCCCGTTCAACTCTTCCGGTTCGTCAGGGCCGACCAATACCTTCCTTCTCATGGGCGGCATCCGAAGTTCCGGTTCGCAACTTAGCGCTGTCCCGCTTTCCGAAGTCTGGCAGCTCGACATCACCGGCACACTCTCATCTAATCTTGTAAACTCGCTCGTTGGTACTTGGTCAAAAAAGTCTGTAGGCAACAACACTGCAGTATCGGGGGAGGGTGGTACCGTCGTCAAGCAGCAATTAGTGGCTTTCAGTGGTTGCATCGGCACCCCAAGTCCTAACACTTCTTGTGCCCAACCGTACTCCTATGTGACTGACACCAGCACCGGACTTTCGGTCCTGTCTGCTCCCTGTGCTGTACCTCGCATCGGCGCTGCGGTGGTGGCAAACCAGAATACGTTTTCATCGAGCTTCAAATCCCAAGTGTTCGTTCTCCTCGGATTGTTTAACTCCTCTATCTGGGATGACGGAGGCGGCCTTCAGAAAGGCGAGGTGGTAAGCCGAGCAGCCTTTCGTTCGGTGTTCGTTCACCCAATTTCTGATTAGGATGTGCTTGATATTAATGGTGGTTCGTGGTCTCGTATCCTTCCTGCTGGTGACCCTGGCAAGTCTGGGAAGGGATCGTTTCCGCAGCCTCGTAGCGGAGCAGCTTCAATCTCATATCCCTCGGGGCTAGTGGGCTCTTCCCGGGCCTTATACTCTGATACGATAATTTTCGGCGGCCAAGATGGCTCTGGCAACTATCTGTCTGATATGTGGATTCTCAGGGCATACGGCACATCGGTATCGCAGTCAGGACAACAATGGAGTGGCTTTGGCAATGGGCAACTGCAGACAGGCGTGGATGCGAACGGCGCGGGTGTTACCGTACAATATATGTCTACCTGTGCAAATGCGGTAGGCACGTCGCAATCAGTGTCGCCCTCCGCATCGCCTTCAGGGCATGGTTCTCCGACGACTTCGCCATCACCATCATCCACATCCGGTTCTTCGTCTGACACATCCGGTCTGTTCGATACCTCCGTCACGCACAAGTCACTGGCTCCAATATCTTTGGCGTTACTCCTTCCAACTATCGTCTTGTATAGATTATCACTGCCATCTACCTCTGTTCCTTCTCCGCAACAATCACTTGGTCCGCTATACGTCTCTGTATTGATGTTGATCGTTGCGTACGGCACTGGCCTGACTGCTTTGGTGTCCTCCTTTACGTCTATCTCGAGCGGTGCTGCCATCAGCAGACGCGCGGCATCCTCCAGTATGGTCTTGAAGACCTCACATGGCCAAGCGGGACTTGCTCTGTTTGTTGCCCTCTACGGGATGGTCCCTCTTCTTTTCCTTGCTTACTTTGTACGTTGGCGACTGTTCGCTTCCACTCCGAAGGAGATCGTTGGGAAGATCCGGGCCGAACGATCCCGAGCTGACTCCTCCGACACTGCAGAGAAGCTTAATTCGTTCCGAGGTATCGCCGATGCAGGCAATCAAGGCGGGGTGCGGTCACGCACCCCAGTCCCGTCCCCTGGACACACCCCTTCTCGGAGGCACGTCGGACTCTGGTTTCGAAGCCGAGAAGAAGAACTGGCGTCCAGCGCGGAGAGTGCCCCGGAATCTGAATCACCTGTCCCCCGTACATTTGAAGTCGTCAATCGGCGGATGCGCCACCATAGTGCCAGCGGCACGCTCAACATCTATGAATCCGCCCATAGGTCGCCTCCACCGCCTCGCAACTTGAGCGATCTTAGCTGGCTCGATCGCCGCCGAAGTGTAAATGCTGTGGTACGTACAAGGGTCAGGGGTTCAGGACGTCCTGCTGAAGTGGAACCTTGTAGGGTGATCTGGATTATGCCCTAATGCAGCTTAATAATCGGGGTATTACTTCGACGCCTGCGACCACGGCCCATTTTAGCGCTCAAGGATTATCAGACCCACCATCTGCAAAAGTCCAGCCGCCACTGGTACCACCAAAAGGAGAAATCACACTTCATGTTCTCATGCATGTTCTGATTTTGTCGTTGTGCATCATTTCTCTGGTGGAGCTCTGGAATCGAGCACCGTTAGCGCCTTTCGTGGCCTTCCTGGTCTGGACACTTGCGTTTTACGCCTTACTTGTCATCATGTCATGGAACGGACGTCCCCAGCACTCTGCCCTGACATTTGTTCTCGGTCACATCCAAAGGAACGCACAGCCCATCGCCGCCCCAATCGCAACGCCAAACCCCTCCCGTCCCATCTCCATGGCAGGCACAGACCAATTCCCGTTCCCTCAGGAGCCTCGTAGCCCTTACCTCCACCAACCATTATTCCACGCGGCGGAAGACGCGACGTCTTATGCCGGCCTACGATCTGAGACGGAGGAGCTCGAATCAGATGAAGACGAAGACACGCGACAGCGTCGTATTGAGGACGAAATGGCGCGCCGCGATGTCTCAATCGTCACCGTTCCAAAGCGCAAATTATGGGTCGCCAATCCGTCATGACACATCCCATTCTCCACCACGCACTTTTTTTTTCTTTCACCCGGCGCACCCAATCCTTTATACCTCTAGTTTCGCTTCCGCGGGACTTGCGTGTTAATATCTCACCATGTTGTCGTCGTGTCTTCTCATGTTGCATCGGATGTCCACCTAAAGTTTCCCCCTCCTTTCCCTCTTCTACCCTCACTTACTGCCAATGCTTATTTCCTGCATAGATACTTATCTGCGGACATTTCACGCACATTATGCCGCTGTACTTTTTTAAAAGAGATATTAGAAAACCCATCTACAGTACCATGTCCGTGCTAGCGAAATGAGGAAGTGTGGAGACTGACGACAGGCATTCGTGCGGAAAAGTTCGAACGATGTCAGGTATGCGATAGCTCAAGACGTATTCTGCAGTTCACGGCTGTCCTCCGACGATTTCTCGACGCCACCTATCTACGCGTCCGAACTTCGTCGTATCCTGCGCGCCAGGTGGTGGACTCGCAGGAGCCGGGGGGATCATAGGCACCACCTGCTGGAGTACGGGAGCTCCGAAGAAGCCAGAACCCATCAATGATGGAGGAGAAAACATCATGCTTTGTTGTATTTGCGCCTGCAATATCAATTGTTGCTGCTGTTGCTGCTGCAAAAGCATGTTATACTGTGTGCGACGCTGCTGTTCCGACGGGTGGAAGGCGAGGGGACGGTCGTCGTCGTCCTCAGCATCCACGTGCCCCAGCTGCGATGGCGAAGAAACGAAACGCGAGACCCGCAGACCCAGTGGCTTGTCATCCTCATCCTCATCCTCGTCATTATCAACAGCATTACTGGGAGTCGCCGAGGCTGATGGAGGGTCAGGCCTGTCGGCGTCAAGCGGTGGTGGGATATCCAGCAGCTTGGATTTCGTCAGCAGTTGCGACAATGGTTTTTCTTCATCCGAGTCCGAACCGTTCGGTTCAGCGACCGAGAGGCCAAGACGAGTCGCGCGTTGAACAGCGCGACCAACGGTGGCAGCCAGGGGCATGTCTTCTTCACTGTCATCGTCACCTAGGGGCTGGATGGCAGACTGAGTGGCGGAAGCATGTTTGCGCCCTCGGTTTGGATACCGTGGTCCGACACCGGTTGTACGAACTGGACCCTCCTTCTCTCTGTCAGAGTCTCCAGAGTGCCAGCCCTCGGCACTGGTCCTCGGAGGAGGCTGTGGTGCGTCCGCATCACTATGCTCGCTACTGCTCTCCGAGCCATCGTCGTTGGGAGGTGGTGGGGCACCTTTGGTGATTCCTCTAGGAATGGCAGGCAGCACGGGGGCTGCAATGGATACTCTGTGTTCTTCGACGGGGACATCCTGGGGGACTGCCTTCTCTTTCCCTTTCTTCTTGAATTTCTGTTGCAACCGCTCTGAGTCGGCAGCTTCCTGCTGTCTCCGTTCCTCCGCCTCTTTCGCCTCAATTTCCTTGAGTCTTGTCATCTCACGCTCCCACAACGTGTCAACACCGAAGACTGACCGCGCGGCACGTCCACCTGGTGAAGGATGTAATCCTGGTGGTTGATCTTCATCGAAGTTGAGAAGGGGTTTCCCGCCTAAAGAGCCCCTCCGGCCAAGGTTAGGGCGTGTTTCCGATCTAGCCAGCACATTCTGTGATATAGGGCGCTGGTTCAATGAAGTAGGGTCTATGAATGTGGTAGAGCGCTGCATTGGACCGCGCGCCATCATGGAGGGACGATCATCGCCAGTGAATACTCTGAACGGCAGCGCGGATCAGACGAATAGTACATCGTAAAGGGTTAGGGAAATAACGCGCCTCTGCTTACTGCGCATGGTAGCCTTGCGAAGTTCCAGTTCATCGACCAGGCTACGCCCGTACAACTTTCCAACAGGCCGACCGGCACTCTCAGGCTCATCTACGACCACTGTTACAGGGCGAGCGGGTTCCTCCTCGGGAAATTCCTCAACAACTTGTTCACCGTCTTCTGTGGCCCGGCGAAGACCAGCGTCGATATCCGTGTATGCGACGTCGCGCTGGCCCCCTACCATGAGCGTGTTCCTGAATGTCAGCTGAGACAACGTAAGGTTGGCACGGGGATTAGGTGTAAATGAATTCGATGCTATTGGGACAGCGGAGGCTGGAGGATCGCCGAGTAGCCCCGCAGAGGATAAGCGACGACCAGCGTTTGAGCGTGCTCCATATGGAAGAGGGGGCCCATCGGTCGTAATTTCAAACCCTTCTCTTGTCGGTTCATTTGGCACGGTGGTATTCTGGCCCTGGAGTGGGCTTGGCATGACAAGGACCTTAGGGCGCATAAGTTCAGCAGTTGAATACAGTCTCTCCCTGATGGGCTGACGTTGGACCGGCGCTCCACTCATGAGTGAAGCGGCATCAGGATCACGTAACATAGAGGCATTTGAGAACGTTCTCGTGTGAAGGCGAGACGACGGAGATGACGGCCCCAACGGAACGTGGAGGGCTTCCTCTGCAAGAACGTTTCGAGAGCCAATGGAACCCATGGTGACCACTGACATTGATCGCGCACGGGCTTTTGGATCAAAACGCGAGGACCGATCGGGGGTCGGAGGATCTATCGCGAAGGGATTTGGCATCTCTTCTACTTCTTCAGAAAGGAGACCAATGCTAGCAGAAGACATTGGACGCTCGCGAGACGGACCAGCGAAGCTATCATTTGGACCATTTGGACCAGGAGATGCGGAGCGAACTGATTGCGCTGGAAACGGAACGGAGTGAAGAGGAGGTGCAGCTGGGATGCGATCAATAGCGTCGTGGGTTGACGAGCGTCGTTGACGTAGCAGGGGCGGTCGAACTTGTTGATAATCCCCGAGTTCGAGTGCAGATCCGAGTGACCTTCGCCTCCTCTCTGGTGCAGCAGTCGACTCTGAATCAAGGAAAGCACCTCCTACGCCAAACGAGTCTAAATTTCCCAGACTCAGAGAACGAACGGATCGATACGAGGACGCTTGCGTGGCCGCATGGGGGTTGGGGAGTGTCTCGACCCTGTCTTTACCCTTGCTATGCTTGTTACGGGCCTTATCCTTTGGAATGAATGAGTCCAAACCCCAGGAGGTGAGATCGACCTCTATATTATCCTCTTCCCCTTCTTCGGGGAGACCGTCCGAGGCGATTGTGTCTCTTCCAAATGGATTCTTGAGCATATCCGTCGAGCTCGGCGCCCTGTTGTGTCCCATAGCGGAGTCCGCCCTTGCGCCACTAGCATTATCCCCCGGGAGATCTACGCTGAGGTAGTCGACACTTTTCCTGCGTTGTGGGGGAAGGGGGGGGATACGACGGAGGTGAGCAAAGATGGCGCTTTCATGAGCAGAGTGGAAAGGCTTGTCTGGGTCGGATGGGTCATTGTCATATTCTAGGTATGCAGAGGTCAGCCCGGAAGTAAAGGGTAGTGGGGCCTGGTCGAACCTATGAGGGCAGCCGCGAGCTGAAGACGCGAAAAGGAGGCCATAAATTAAGTTATGCTCTCAGCCTTGCTTAGACGTGGCCTGATCAATGTCTGCCACGTGCACATATCTGCGACCAGTCGCCAATGCGGCCAGTGGTACATCTCAATCTTACTACTTGACACTTCTGAATTTGACATTCTATGCATACGCAGGCATATCTATGCCTGTCGTTGGGCTGGGGGTTTACCAGAATCCGAATTGCAAGCCAGCTTGTCTTGCTGCTCTTCAATCTGGCTATCGGTCCGTCGCCTCGTCGCCTCCGCCTCAACCTTATATATCTGAACATGATTGCAGGCATATAGACTCAGCTCGTGCATATAAGAACGAAGCACAGGTTGGGGAGGCTGTCAGGGATAGCGGTTTACCTCGCCAAGACATTTTCGTCAGTATGTGCACCCGCCACTTATCCTATCGATCGCGCCGTATGAATGTTGCTGCCGGGTTTTAGCGTCCAAGATCAATAAGATAGCTGGTGGCTACCAAAGCTGCCTTAACGCTATTGATGACTCGCTCAAGAACTTTGGGTTTAGTTTGAGGGCTTTCATTCCCAGATTATAGGTTTCTTATTCGAGATCATCGTCTCGCGATAGATTATCTGGACCTCTATCTCATACACAGCGCCTACGGGGGGAAAGCTGCTCGCCTTGAGGCTTGGGGGGCACTTCTAACCGCCAGGAAAGCGGGTAAAGTCAGGTCGGTGGGTGTGTCCAATTAGTGAGTAAAAGGATGTGAACTATGGTGAGGTCCCACATGACTGAAAATACTTCAGCAATGTCAAGCATCTCGAAGAAATCCGCGAAGCAGGGCTCGAACCTCCCTCCGTCAATCAGATAGAGGTTATTTTTCGCCTTATGAAATGACGCAGATATCGGCCTTGTGCTGATTGATTCCGTTATGCTAGCTCCACCCTTTCTGCCAGCAGAGAGCCATCGTGGATTACTGCCGCTCACATGGCATCGTCGTCCAAGCATATACCCCCTTGCTCAGGGGAGAGTTTGGAATCCCTGTGCTGCAAGAACTTTCGAAAAAAGTAACTAGATTCAAGTTGTCTTTCGCAACCTCATTTTCGGCTGAATGACGCATTTCTTCTAAGTATGGCAAGGACCCGGCTCAAATTCTCATCCGCTGGTCTCTTCAGCATAAGTAAGACCCTTCTTTCCTAAGCTAACTACTCCTGGTATATCTAATCGCATGCCCAGTTTTGTTCCTCTTCCTAAGTCTCAGAACCCGGATCGCGTCCGTTCTAACATTGACGTGTTTAACTTTGAGTTAAGCGGAGAGGACATCGAGAAACTTGATAAACTTGATCGCGGCAAAGATGGTGCTGTTACTTGGAATCCTATCGATGTCGACTGAGGCACCACAAAGGGGACTGACGGTTCTCAAGTGATGTTGGAAATAAATGTTTTTGTATGATTATGGACGTCATATACATCGAGGTGTGTTCTTAAAGATACTACAACTCATCATGGATGGGGAAATCATCGTCACTCATCTCCTCAATGTCAATCTGAACCTTGTCTTTCAACGAGTCGGGTAGGATCACGCTGGGTTTGCCTTCAAACTCTAGCGGTTCGTCCACAACTGGCTCAGGCTTAGGCTCGTACTCTGACTCGTCGAGGACTATTGGATCCACTGGTGGTGCAGGTTTTACGGTGGTGTCAGTCGGTGCGGTCTCCGAGACACCAAGTGAACGACGAAGGACGCGATCCACACGGATAAGGAATCTAGAATGGCAGTCAGGACGATGCGCGTGTGCGCGTATGTTTCCGATACGTACTCATCAGAGTCGGGCACCTCGAATCCAGAGCGCACAAGGGCACCATCAATCAAGACCGCGGCGACTTCCCTGAGCTCATCCTCGGCCTCAAGATCGCGTTCTTCTTCCTCTCCTGGTAGCTGTTCCACACGACGCAGGAGTCCTTCGATCAGTGGCGAGCGCGGGTTCAGCTCGAGAACCTTTTGGCGCTTCGCGAACTCGAACATGGCGGAGTTGTCCTGACCCCTAGTCGTTGCGCCCATGATACGCTGGACATTCGCTGTGTAGCCACCCACGTCGGCGACTACAGCGCAGGGGCTAGTCACCAGGCGATCGGACATAATAACTGGAGCACAAGGCATCAGAAATACACGATTACGAAAGATAAACACGACGCGAACCATCTCGAACAACGTCTTTCGCTTGCTCCTTCAGCCAGCTCAGGAGAGGCTGGAATTTCTCCTTGGCATCTGCTTGTCTGGCCTTGTCTTCTTCAGGATCGAGATCTACCCATGGTGTATGATCGAATGCATGCAAAAAGGACTCTACTTCCAGACTCACCCTCGTCGCCGAATGTCAGCCCGGCCTTAGCTGCATCCTGGAAGGGAATGCCTCTGGGGCAAAAATCAGCCAGTCAATTGCATTATGACATTGATACTCACTTCCACTTTCTGAGATGGTGGAATAGAACTTCATCGAGGGGATCTGTTAGTAGGAGCACCTCGTAACCTCGCGCATGCAACTTTTCGACGAAAACGCTCTTCGCTAATGAGGCGGCACTCTTGCCAGCATCAGAGACGTAGAAAATTTGCTTTTGTCCTGCCTTTTTGTTCTCGATATACTGTGGGTGACAATCAATGGCCGCGACACTACAAATGATGAAAGCATACTTCATTCAATGATGTGCTATTACGCTGGTTTGTTGCAAAGCGAACCAGCGGGACTAGCTTGTCGCTGTTTTTCGAATCCTCAATGGCACCGAGTTTGAAAACGTTGCCATAGACCTTATGAACCTCGGGGAACCGCTCGGGCTCATCTTCCGCGATCTTTGTGAATGACTGGACGATACGCCTCAAAATCGCCTGCTTGATTTGGCGCAAGAATGAAGCATTCTGCAGTGTCTCACGGGAAACATTCAACGGGAGATCGTCAGCTGAAACGACGCGATCAGCACAAGTTCTTCGGACTGGGGGTAGGAATTCTCGCACCGTCAATGATAGCCCTGACCCAGCTGGCCCACTTCGGTAAATAATCTTCGCCAAGATCAGACGTGATGAAGGTGCGCTTGACCAGGAGGCGTATCCCATTGGTTACTGTTTGAGCTCCCTGCCAAAAGTCATCCGGTAGTTTCCCCGGAATATATAGAAGAGCACGGAAGGAAACGCCAGATCCTAAATCGCCAGAAAAGTGATTCGATGCTAGGGGCTTCGAGGTAAAGTCACGCCAAGTTGCTTGATAGAATAGCTCATATTCGAAGGAAGAAATGTTTTTGGAGTCTCTGTAAGCGCGTCCTATGAATTAGACTTCACAGGAAAGCCGAAGGGATCAGTACCTCGTCCAGAGAGGGGGCTGCGCGTTGAGGTGGGCCCAATGATCAACCAGAGTTGTCTTCTTTTCCTTTGGTTGAGACTCTTCCACCTCTTCGATGACAGCTTCATCCTCCGATGTATCTGCAGCCTCTTCATCACTGACGGGTGGCTCGGTCTCGGTTGCTGGCTCCTCAGGAACTTCCTCCTCCTCCTGTTGGTATAAGTAAAGTGGGAAAGCCGATGAGAACACGGAGTGCTTGTTGACCAGCTCGATTAGGGTATGGTGGTCGAGATACTGAAGAGCATCGGACTTCAACACAAGTGTGATTTCTGTGCCCCGCTCCAGAGTATTACCCCTAGGATCGGGATAGGTCGCGAAGTCGTTATCGTCACTGGAAGAACTAAAAATGTATTGTTGGGGATTGGGGTTTTCGGACGTTATGGCGGGGACAGAGGCGACGTAAACCTTATCGGCAACCAAAAAGCTGGAGAGAATGTCAGAATAGAGGATCATGAGAAACGCAACAGGGAGCACACCTGCTGTAGAAACCAAGACCGAAAGCACCAATCAGGTTACCATTGGAGGCAGACTCCGGACCACCTTCAGCCTGCGCAAGGAATTCCGCAGTCCCGGATTTTGCAAGAGTTCCCTTTTCGCGTAGATGGGTCAGGCAGGGCCATGGACACCTGGTCAGGATGCGCACGAACCAGGTTCTTTGTCATCTCCTCCGGAGTCATGCCAATACCGTTGTCTATTGCATTCAACCTCAGCGCCGCGGAATGGTTTGAAGAGGCTGAGCAGCGTACCCGTGATAACAATACGTCCACTTGACCCATCCTCTGCAGGAAGGGTCTTGATGGTGATGTTAAGGGGACTGGCGCCGTCCCAGACTTCTCTGTTAGTGAGCGAAGTTAAGCGAAGCTTCTCCAGAGCATCATTTGCATTTGAGATGAGCTCTCGCAAAAACACGTCGCTAGTGGGAAGTGAGAGAGGATCTCCGAAGAATACGTGGTCACACCAACCGGTGCGAGTAAAGACTGGTAAATGACGCGTCAGCGGTGGCAGGTGCGTTGGAAGACGGACATGCCTGTTTATTACGATGCTACGAAGGCGGGCAATGTCACTCTGAGCACGCGTTCAGCACTCAGCGATGAGACCGGACGTGTGACAGCAGAAGACGCACTTGGTAGTGGTGTTTCTCAACAGTGACCTCTGGATCAACGTCCTGAGCTAGAACACGAGACGCAAGAACGACGCTGGCAACGAGAAAGGAAAGCAACCGCATCTCTGCGGGTGGAGGGAAAGAGAGAGACGAGGATAAAGACGAAGAGAAAGAGACGAATAAGCAGGCGGGTTGTTATACAGTAGAACGTGTTACCCGAAAGGCTGACGTGTCAGTCTCGCATTCACACGTTACTCTAAGTACTGTTCTCCGAATCTAGCTACTACCGAGTCGGTCCCCCACATGCACAGACAGCTTCGGAGCAGACAATCGTGACAGGTATTCCTATGTTTCGCTTGCAGTCAGAATACAGCCACGTTGTTCCTTGCCCAAATACGTACCCGCAACCATCGCTCTCTCTGTTCCGGAACGTGGTCAAACATAATGTACCGCTTGTCTCCCTAGGACGTACAATCAGTAAATGACTCCGCGGACAGGGCAGCGCGCACGAACCTTCAAGACCTTTTCCATTTCTGTAATATCCACGTTCTTTGCCAATTTCTTCATGTCAACATTGCCTCCACCACCCTCACCTTCGTCTTCATCGTCATCTTCATCTCGCTTTACCCCTCCCTCTGTTCCTTCGCCCCCAATCTTCCTCAACCTTCCCCAGAACTCAACGAAAGAGTTTTCGGATAGCATATCGTTGAACGCTTCTCGTGCCCCCGTCGTTCTTGTGAGCTGCCACTTGTCAAATTCTTGTTCAAGTTTGAATACATCAAAGCCCAATTTTGTAGCAGGGAGCGAGGACAGGAGGGATGGAACAGGAAGCGCGGTAAATTGCGTGGCGAGTGAAGGAGCATTGGAAAGGAAGAGCGCGTGTAAGTTGTCCAAGTGTTTTGCGCATAGCTGGCTAACATGTGCCTGAAACAAATGGCGCTGATGGCCCAGAGACAAGGAGGAATATTGAAAACGTGGATCAGACTGCAGCTGTGCAAGAGATGATTCCCATGTTGCCTACGCAAGACGATTAGATCGCTGCCCTTGACAGAAGGCCGCCCGTACCTGTGGTTCCCGTATAGCATCCGTTAGAAGAGTCCTACATGAAGACAACGCTCTTGTGAGCGCCAGCACACGGCCCGCGAGATCTGAAGTAGGTAGCTAAGGCGCACCTAAACTGCAGTTCCCCCTCCTCTTTGTTTAAATCGACCCTCGATTTCTCAATGTTCGCTTGTACCCGATCGCGTTCCGCCTTGATCTTCTCTTCACGCTCTTTAACAGCGTGTGCCTTTCTATCCTTGCGTTTCTGAATTTCATCGACATCTTCAACGGAAGCAATATCAACTGCTGGCTTTTCAGTTGGATCCGGGACCGTTCGGTTGGACTGCGAGTTTAAGAACGTATTAAATAACTCTTCACGCAGGGAAGACGAGCCAACAGCATCGTAACGAGGGTCGGCAGATATTGCTTTCTTAACCTGAGTACAGAGGGTCAGAAGAGTAGTTGGGCAAACGGAGAGCCTACTTGCCTCTTTCCAAGCGGCACCCTGTTGAGCAACACCACTCTCTCTGAGCAGTGCGAAGAAGTCCGCCTCCGCTTTCTGCGCGAGTGCGCGCTTTCCTAAGCAAAACGATTTCAGGTCAAGACAAACACAACACAAGGAAGAACACGCACTTTCTCCTAGCTCCTTGAGAAATTCTCGAAATCGTTTCTCCCTCTCCCGGTCATCCCTTCCCCAACCGTAAAACCGCCTGTCCTTCTTCCACTGTCTCCGGAAATCGGACCAGCTTGTTCGCGTGCTTTTCACCTCCGTTGTGAGAAGTCGCTCAAACTCTTCCTTGGGATCCTCTTTCTCCTTCTTGACCCGCGAAGCCCGGAGTTCGCGGGCACGCTCTCGACAGTACTCGTCAAAGGCCTCGCGACGTGCGGAGACGGAGGGGAGGAGTACATAGCGTGGATCAGAGATGAATAATGGAAGTGACGTATCCCACGGATGTAACGGGTTGACGTCCTTCTCCCGGAGTAAGGTCTGCGAATAGCATGCGTGAAAGGGTCTCGAGGATAACTGCCACATTGCAAACATACCTTGAATAGTGCCTTCCCTTCCTCAATGGAAAGGTCGACACGATCCGGCATTCGGACTTGAGGAGCGTCTTCGGGAGCTTTCTGTGCTGCCTCTACCGCCTCCGCTTCTTCCTGCTGTCTCCTTTTCTCTTCTTCAGCCTCCTTGGCAAGCTGTGCAGCAGCTTCTCTCTGCCAGTCCTCCTCCATGTCGTCCTCCGTTCCTTCTCCCTCTTCTGGCTCGTCTTCTACCCGGTCTCGCACGCGTGGCTTTTTGGAGATGATGGACTCGTCCAATGGAGGGACATCTTCTGCCTTCCTCTTCACGACCTCCTGCACCTCCATTCTGATCCTCTCGATTTCGCGCTCCTGCTCGGCCGCTGCACCACTCTGTGCTTTCTCTCGTGATTCTTTTTCCGCTTGGACTTTGTCGTCCTCTTCCTTTTTATTGAGAAGCTCAACTGCATCCTTGATCTCGTCAGGTACGGTCCAAACGCTCTCTTTCTTAGCTTTGTTGGTGTAGAACACGTTCCCCTGATTAGTTGTTACACGGAGCCAGTCTGTCCCGGGAATGGGCGTCTTAGATTTTGGCTTTTCCTTGGGCGCAGAAACGGGCAGTGCGGGTAAGGGTCGCACGTAAGTGGAATCTCCGGTAAGGGTGTTGAAAAAGTATATCTGGCTGGCAGGACCTGATCAGGGTTATCAGTACCAAATACATGAATATTTCTGGGTATCTCACCAACATGCTCTGTCCACCCAGGAGGAAGAGGAGGGGGCACAGTGGCAAGAGGATGTGGGGGGGACATCTAGAAGAGACCCGGAATGAGACCGGAACCGGAGCCAGAGCCGAAACTTGAGCGGGACACAGCCCGTTCCCACGCGCCACGCATGGTCAAGTCAGGGACAGCGGCGGTGCAAAACCAACAGAAAAAACACAACAATATCCACAGTGGAACATGTCATACTGTACGTACCAAGAACCCATTAATCCATCAGGGGAACGCTTGCGCCCTTCAGTCAATGTCGGTGGCTTAGTGAGGTGGCTGTGACTAAGTCGGCGGTTCTGTTCGCCGGTCCTCTTCCAGACCCTGATTTGACGGTTAATCGGAAGGCCACGCTCACCATCTGCTGTTCAAACCGCTCATGTCATGTATTGATTTACAACATGCCGTACCTGGTCTTAGCCACTTCCGACAGATGTCTACTTCCCTGCATACCTCCGAAACACCGTATCTGATGTGCTTAAAGACCTGCGCCTGCTGATCCCCCTTCCCCCACCTCGCGACCACCTGCATCTCTCCCCTCCATGTCGACCCCAAATCACACTTTCATTCCGCCTTCTGCCGGAGATAGTCGTTCGCCCTGTCCTGCTCTCAATGCGCTCGCGAATCATGGAATCTTGTGCGTGTGTTTATCGGCGCCCGCCGAACATTGCACTGACGTCCATCTTGCAGGCCCCATGATGGACGCGGTATCACCGCCTACCAACTTATAAGTGCCATCCGGCAGCACTACAGCATCTCCCTCCCTTTAGCCACCTTTCTGAGCGTGGCTGGCACCTTCATCTGTGGTCGACACTTCACGATTGACCTCGAAGATCTTGCCCGTCACAATCTCATCGAACACGACGCATCGTTGACTCGAGCTAATGCTCAGCCAGACGGCCGATATGCACCTGTCACCGTAGACAACGAACTGCTTCAAAATCTACTCGACGCGTCTAAAAATCGCGACTTTCTCACGTTCGAAGACCTCGTGCGGGTGCGCGCAGCCCGCGATCAAACGCTGCAAAGCCCCCTCAGTAAATTCCACGGTGCAATCTCTCGAGGAGAGGTCGCGCTCACCATACAGACACTTGGCGATGGTGAGGGACGGATATCGAAGCAATTTATCCGAGAATGGTTCGGGGACGAACGGCTACCAGAGGGGTGGTCGAAGCCTGCGACTACCACGGGCTTCTTGAGCACAACTAGAATCGCCAATCGGGTAGCGGACTTGGTCAAGGAGGTGCCATCTACAAAGAAAGTTGTTTGAATGGGTGGCTGGTGATCTGTATGTACTGTACGTATCTTACTGTACTGGAGCTCCTTTGACGTGTAATATGTAATGTGCGATCGTATCTCCACTAAGCCATCATCAGACTTACAGCAAGACTTACAGCAACAGCGGGAACTGACCTTGCCCGGAACCGGAATGGAACCAAATTCCTAGTCGGCTGATCTGTTCGCTACACCGATCATTGCTCACTCGTCTTGTGAATTAGGCACGCATTCAACCCTCTTTCACAAGGGCCTGTAGAAGAACGAGTGCAACGATGAGAATGAAGCAGACACAACGAGGTTAACCTGTCGGCACTCGCTGCCACCTGTCTCCACCTCTGGTTCTCCCTTTGCCTAGTGGCACAGAGCCTCGCTCGATGGAGGACATCGCGAAAGCGCTGTATGACTCCATTGGCTCTCATGCTCCGCTATCGTGCTATCAATCAATTAATATGCCACTGAGAATAGTTAGCGACATTCATTGTTGGATGCGAGATCGACTCGATCGAATATACACCAGCGTTCATTTGAACGCGAGGCCAAGCATGAGGCGACGAGCAGAGCCAGACCTGCAAACCAACAACCACCTCGGTTCAACACAGCACTTTCTGGTGAGCCCTCTAAGTCAGAGATATATTCCATTAATACCCGGAGTTGTCGCACCCCCGCAGTTTCATGTGCCTCGTGGGTTCGCATAAGACGATAAGGGGATATTGAAGTGCTCAGATCTATCCCCTGTAGATTTCCCAAATTGTAATTAATGATCGTTCGGCAGGCTCACATGCGTCTAATTAGTGTCGAAAAGGGTTTGAACATATCTCTGGGTTCCATTTATCCGTGTTTCATGTGGTGGGGTAATCACCCTGTCCGGTCTTACTAAAAACGTTGGGCGGCATTTGTGCAAATTGAAGCAAGAACACCGCAACGGAGATCTCTTCCTTGTGTAGGACCGACTCGGAGACTTCCTTTTGATCGAGATCCCCACAGGGTCTTCTGTGCTCTCGTCATCATGCATCATGGACTCAGGGCCCGTATGTCAAGTGTTGCAGTGCCCGTGGAGGCATGGAGGTGCATCACGATGGATAGCCCGAGCTCACGCTGATGATACAGCTCAGCAACATCCTGCATCTTACACCGGAAAAAAGGGGGGAACGGTGGGAATTCCCTGAGGTAGTTGGTATATCCCTGGAAGAAAAGACTGGAAGGAAGATATCCAACCTAGATGGATACATACAAACGTGAAGGGAATCAAGGATAAATGAAGTCGAAACACGAACATCAGGCAAAATAAGATTCCCCGTCCGTCCAATGATGCATTAATGATGGTTTGTGGGTGTAGGTCGCCATCAGGTGTTTATTATGCTCATGACGTGCAAAAGCGGCTCGACTTTTGACGGCCTAGTCGGATGGTATACACCCGCTTGCCTGAACCTGAGAGTAGTGCGTGTAGGCCGCCAGTATTGGTACCAGGTAAGTGTGGCATCAGAGAGCGCTATCATAGTAGTAACTACACAGTACATCAATCAATGAAAACATCTGAGAGTTCGTGGGGCTATAAATGAGTGGCAAGCGGTACATGATATCGGACAAGAGGCTATTCATACATAAAATCTGGGGCGGAAAAGACATCAGACACATGCAGAGCCAAGGGACAAGAAACTCACTTCTTGTTGATCTGATACAACAGCAGATTGAGATTAAATTTAGCGAGGCCATTAAATAAGGAGAGTGATGCTCTGTCTTGGTATTGAGCCTGCAAAAGATCTTCTAGTCGGACATCAGCGACTGCCATGCGATTTGTGATTCCTAGAGTGTGGTTGAACATCTCAATAGTGAACACTCCAAGCTGGTTTGAAGAGATGACGAGGTCGATCTTGTCGAATTGCCTTGGGGAAAATTGGTCGATGGATAAGAGTATGCCTCTCTCGTACAGGTCTTGTGCGCTATACTTGAACGAGCCAAACTGGGGAGTCTTGCCTGATTTCTGAAGGTCCCGGAGATGGAAGTACTGCTTTGTGAAAGGCATGATGATTCGCTTTTTTCTAGGTGAATGTCAGTGCAAACCACACTAACAGGTGCGAGACAGTTGCGTACGATTTCCCTCGCTGCATGGTTGCCATAGCCACTTCAACGTAGCTATTATAGCTGTTGATCTGTTCCTCGAAGTATTTCTTGCGTTCGTTGAGGTGTTGGAGAGCTTCTGCCATGTTCTCTATCTCTTGCTGACGCTGGAGGCGCATGCGATGTTTACTGCGGACATCGTGGGCAATGGCGTTTAATATGCCTTGATATCCGTCATTGCGTGTAATTTTCCCTTGCTTCTCTAGCTCAAGAAGGAAGAAGATTGCGTGTGCCTTCACTTCATGAAAAGACAGCCTAGCCTGAGGTTAGCACCCGTTCCACACATAAGGACAATCAACTTGCGATCGGATATCTTCCAGACGATACGCGGATTCTTGTGCAGCCGCAGATGGCGCGCGCCTCGGATGGCGGAGGCGATGATCACTTTCCATCTCAGACTCAAGAATGTCCTCCCACGTCGTTTCGTGTTCAGCCGAAACGGGTTGCATAAGGGACTCCACCAAATCTTTGGCAGGTTGGACACGAAGAATGGCGAGGACGGTGCGCTTCGCTTGCACCCAAAGCGTCTTCTCGTCGGCGCGAGGGTCTAAATGGTTGGTTAGTTTCCCACTCCACCCACGAATGATATCCCTTGCCTCGAACGTGGGCAAAACGGTTTGTCAATTCCAACGTGATTGCCCGATCCCTAGCATCTTTGAGTTCTTCATTACCGAATTGAGGCACACCGTCAAGCTCTTGGAGGATAACCCGCAAAGGATCATCACGACCCGTGCCCTAAGAAGGGGTTGGCTCAGAAAGACACGAGTATGTCCAGCGAAAAATAGCGCACCAAGCGGTCAATATGCTGCGCAAGCAAACCGTGCATGGCATAGACTTCGTTGGGTGAGATGTAGATTGGTTTTGGTTGCACAGTGACGTCTAAAAATTCATGGGCATGGTACTGAGTTTCCGCGTCGGGGACGTCGGCAACTGAAAGTCCGTTGAGATGCATAAATTTTGTACGCTCACTAGAATACCTACCATCAAGAAGCCAGGCTGTGAACTGTGAAATGGCCTTTGTCACGTATTCGTTAATAGGAATGTAGCTCGGCGTGTCATCCCCGAATCCGGAGCCGCTTGTTATCTGTGCCAACACTTTGGAGATCTGGGCAAGGTTTTTGCGGGAACTGACGTCGACAGTGCTGGAGACAATATCAAAAGTTTCGGGAGTACTTAAATTGCAGATAAGTTTGGTAAGCTGGAGAAAAAGAAATCAGGAAGGACGGGTGCCTACATGATCGCTGGATTGATATAACGATAGAAGACGAGGCGACCGATGCAGACAGCACACGCTTCGTCAGAGGCATCGGGAAATTTTCTCTGATTAATATGTCGTTGGGGATGTGTGTGGACGGGTAAAACGTGAACAACTCACTCTAATTGCCACGAGGGTCTCACGAGCCAGGTATCTTATTCCGTAGGGCATCTTCCTTGTCGCTTGGATAACGGCCGTGATGAAGGCTTCCGTCCACCATCTCAGCACTTGAAGGTCTAGAAGCAATATATGTCACATGGCTATTCGTACATAGAGACCACTTACGTCGAATGTACTCTGGGCGTGTGATTGGATCGTTGAGGGCTTGCGTGAAGGAAATGTCCTTTGACTTTGAGACTGCCTTTCCGGTGCGCATCTCCTCAAGGTCGATTCGAGCGCGGTATATCTAGAGGGGATCTGGTCAATTCATAAATACGCAGGGCGGAGCCCGGGATGCAGCCACCTGCTTGGGGTCAACTTCCAGATCCAGATCTTCAGTCGTCACGACATCGCGTATCAAAGGTTGCAATGTCTCGCGAATATGTACGGTCTGCTTGGGTCGAATGTAGTGAAGGGCAATATTGATATACACCGGATGTCCGTGAATCACGTCGGCGAGTGTTTTCGCGCACTCCACCTCTTCTGCTATTGAGAACTGAACATTATGTTACTCCTCGGCGAACCAAACGTTAAGGTGGATATCGCACCTGGAACAATTTGAGGAGTAGATAGTCCTCCCTGCGGTCTTGCCCATACCCGAAGAGTGTAAGGACGACCCTCTCCAGGAGGCGGCGGTCCTTCTCAGGCACGTTATCTTCTGACATTTCCAAAAACAGTTTAGCAAGGTATTCGCCGCGGGACTGTAGAAGATAAAATAGCTGCTGGTATAGTTCTAGCTTTCGCTTCGCAGCATGGTCGAGAGCGCTCGGTCCTGCAAAAGGATCTCCGTGGGCAGCGAGCACGGACGCTCTTGACGCATGTGCCGCAGCGGTATCAGCCCCATACTTGCGCCGCACCTTAACAAGCTCTTCAAATGTCTTGACATTATGTACGACGAGTGCGATTTTGACATCCAGGTCGTTGACGTCGTTCTCAAGAGCCTGATTCTCACGAATTCTCTCGACGACCTGTTTTCGCATACGTTCAATGTCCAACTCCTCCTGGAAGTCGGCCTCGGAGTCGTCTAGAAGGTGCACGAAATTCTTGATGGTCCCGACAGTGACATTTGTTCCCATGGTGAGTTGCCGATACTGCTCTCGCGTCTCCTTCGCGCGGAACAAGGACTGAATCTTGACGACTTTGTCTAGGTTCTCACGGTAATATTGCATCTTCTCGCGGAACTTTTTGCGCTGCAGGACCCCTCTGAATAGCGCTTGCAAGGCAGAGGCAACGCTGTGGCTTCTGCGTAGATGATCGCGCCAAGCGTGCCAGTCACGACGCACGAGAAATCCACGCGCGACGGCCTGAAACCCAAGAACATCGGGTGATGAGAACTCCAGGCGTTTGATCTGCTCTCGGTGACGATTTCTTGACAGAGCCGCACGAGCCAATGCCTGAAAACCACCAACTGACCTCGCGACTTCAACCTTAGCCAGGGTCTTGTGCATTGCTTTGTGGTGATGTTGCGTCAGATTTGCCCGTGCACGTGCTTGGAGCCGGATGATGATCGGGGTTGCTTTCCGCAGTCCTCGGATAAGGACTAAGAGCCGCTTGCGCGCCAGATATGTCCGAACGGCCGCCTGAATACGGACCACAATGTCCGTGACATTCTCCAATTTTGCAAGTTGAGTTCCTATTCGCCTTCGCACCAACACGCCAGCTGCCTGCGCTTGGAGTGCGATGATGGATCCTTCCCGATGGTCCAAGGCATTGAGTTGCCTGGCGATGGCCGCCCTTCGTATTGCGCCTCGAGCTGCTGCTTGGAGTTTGACGATAGAGGCAAATACCTTCCGGGTGGAGAACACTTTCATTAGTTGATTCTGCTTCCGTTGAACGATGCGCGCGCGAGCTTGTGCCTGCATTTTCGTGACCGAAAAGACACTGCGCTGAAAAGCTGAGTGTAACCTGGCGAGGCGTCGACGAACTAGATATCCCCTAATTTGCGCTTGAATCTTAACAACATTCTGAGAGCGGCCTTTGACTCGTCTGACCCACGCATGCCATCGCCGTCGTAGAAGACAAGCGCGACATGCGGCCTGCAGTGCAACGACCCATGGTAGTAGACTAGCTTGCTGCTCCCGATAATTGGAAACGGCGCGCCGAGTAAGTACTCCCCTGCTTTGCGCCTGGGCGCGGACAATATATCTTTGAGCTAACTGGAGGCGGGCCGTCTGCGTTGCCTGGGCCTTTCTCGCGAGAAATCCACGAGCGAGTGTCTGAACTGATATGATAGACGACTCGTTCTCCAGCAGAAGGCGATCGCGTACTGAGAATAGATGAGTTACCAATACGAAAGGAGTAGGTGAGAAGAGCTGACTTTCTTCCTCGGTCTCCTCTGGTTCCTCATTAATCTCTAAAGCAAGCTCTCTGCCAACGTTTCCAAAGTTTGGCATGGGCACTCCAGCATCCTTGAGGCCTTTCTGTGTCTTCTGAAGTTGATCATCAGAGAATTGTAGACGACCAAGTAAGTTTCCAATCCGTTCAGCCAGGCCGCGACGAGCGAGGAGGTGGCTAAAAGCGGGGCAGAAATCAGCCAGCGTGACTAGCGAAACGGAGACCATTTGGTACCTCAGGGCGTGTATGCAGTAAATGACCTTAGGAAGGTTTTTCTTCTCATAAAGGTCTGTGAGTTCAAAGATGAAGCTCTATTACAAGCCATTAGTATTTCAATGGGCCAAGAGGAAATTAGCACGGACCTCAGGGAGACCGACGTGTCTTACAAAGTTGAAGAAGTAGTTGATATTGTCTGAATGCCGAAAATCGAGTTTGGGAGCTTCGTAAATTCTACGAACAACAGCTTCACCCTGAAATACCCTGACGAGCTTGGCGAGCACAACGCCGTTCCGCAAGGATTCTTCCATGTCTACGACCCCGAACCCGAGCTCTTCCCCGAGGCAACCTTCGATCCACTGCTGTGCCTCACCGACGTGACAAAGGTACTCATAAGCTTGCATAAGATGACGTTGAGTATCTGCCCAGAGACCTCTCGTACTTCGTGCCGCGGAGAGAGGCGACGATGTGGGAGAGCTAGGAACTTTGTCGCGGGATAGCTTAAGTCGACCAGGGATACCCGCAACGCCATCTGGGGTTGCTGCGCTAGTGGCAACAGTTTCCCGAGATTCGCGTTTCTTAAGAGCTGGTCTCCTCTCGAGACGTTGTTCTCTCCATTTTTGCCTCTCGTTCCGGGCCTTTTCCTCCTCGCGCTGCATTTGTGCACTATCGTCTGCCACCCAGTTATCGTCTGCATCCCCGCTGGCAATCCTGGGGAGGTGTCGTCCCAGCTTCCGTCCGACAATGAGGTTCTCGCCGTAAGTCGATGCCTTCTTGCTGGTCATATATGGGCTCTTGTACGCGCTCTTGTACGGAGTGGGTTGCATAGCGGAAGATGGCATCGAACTAGACTGGAGGGAATCTTGGAGTGGCTCAGCTCTTGTCGAGATGTTGCCGACAACGTCGAAGGGAATGTCCCGAGAGCGAGAGCCAGATGTCGCACGAGGCGAGGGGGAGGACTGTTCCCTTCCAACATGATCGGTATTGGTTATGAGATCTTCGTACACAGAGGTAGGACGGATGCGACCTGAGTTAGACAAGTCCTTTCGGGAAGGACTGATGCGCCACGAGGGCGATTCGTCCTTCAAGGGGGTTGAAAATACATCAAAAGAGGCAGATGATCTTGCTGCCTTTGAAGGGACATCATTCACAGTGCGAGCACGTGAGCGTGCAACATTCAAAGGTGATAAGTCTCTGTTACCGTCACCGGAGGCTTCTGGTAGAACGGCAGCAGGACCCGTAGTAGGTGGAGTGGAAGATGGAAGATGAATCCGGTATGCGACGTCAGTGAGGGAGGAGGCGTTAGAAGGCGCGCGCGCAGGGTCTGGGTTAATCACGGAAATACCGGTTGCATTGGGTGACAACGGTGAGGCGATTATCGGAGCAGGCGTCGTACGAGGTCTCGAATAAGTTGGAGTCCGCTGAGCATCAGAAAGGGCTTGTGTTCGTGATGGAAGAGGCGAAACCTCTGTGGGGCCTGGTGAAGGACGGGATGATGTGCGTGGGGGTCTTGGGTCCGGAGATTCCTTTGGGACGCTGGGTAAGTCCTTTTCATCCATAACAGCCTCCGCCCGGACACGTTCCTCCCACTTTCCGCGAACAGCGTCGAGACTACTGCCGATGCGATGGGAAGGTGTCCATCGTCTGGTCGTGCTCGACGTTGTGGACGTGCTATTACCAGTGGTGAGAGAATTGACGGCCGAGACAGAGCCAGACCTCGAAAGAGATCCGGTATTTGTAGAACCGCGCTCGAGGAGACGAGCCTGATAAGCGAAGCCTACGGATGAATTAGGCCGACCTGTACGTGCGGACGAGCTAGAGGCTGAAGAATCGGATCGCTCCATGTAGTCGTATCAAGTCGTAAAAATCGTGAGCAATACAACAGCCTCCAGCAAGTACGAACAGTGTGGTGGAGGGGTGAGTAAGTCGAATGAATGTGTAAGGAATGTCGCCCAAGGATGTTCAGGTTGAAGTTTGGGCACTGAGCTCTTGCGAGCTTTGAGCGTTTGACTCGGAACTGCTGCCAGAGCGGCGAGCGCGATTACGGTCATTTACCGTTTAGGTAGGTGACCTCTTCCGGGCGCGACGCGTTGCTCTTCCGAGGCGGTGGCGGCTCAGAATAACCAATGTCTGCTTCGTCTAGAACTTCCTCACTTGAATCTCTTATTCACTCTATCATCCCTCAGTCTAGGAGCGACCATGTCCTGTTCAACGATCTTCTCGTGCACTCTAAAGATGTTCTATCTAGGTGAATAAAATAATAGGTCCTTGACGTCGATTGACCCCCACAATCTCCAGCCACATAGGGCAAAGTCGAGAAAGGGATATCGGCCATCTGGCAGATCTCGTTAAGCGTCGCCGTACGGACATAGACTTTCTTGCTGTGCACCGCTTAATTTATACGCCTGCATCAGTTTCTCAGAATCGCCCTGACGGTGTTTCGTCAGTACAATTCACAAACCTGTTATCTCGACTACTGGAACAGGTGCCTTCCCTCCAGTGAGCGCGCGAATTGCTACTGAGCCTGCACACAGCCCGTGCTGTCACGCAAATATGACTCTGTCCTGTTTCTTCATACTTTGGCGTCCTCCACTCGAACACCACTCCTCGTTCCTCCTTTCCTTCCGTCCCTTGCGCCATCACCCCCCATCACTTCTAAACGTACACCGGCAGTTTCACCGATCGACACGATGCCACCACCGCGGTTTAAACCAGGCCGATCTAAAGCAGAGCTCCTAAGAGAAATTCGCGCTCGTTCCGGTATAGCACATTTACAATCGGTTTGGTGCCTACTCATAACCGAGGAATAGGATGCCCACACATCGCAGAAATTGCCCTCCTCAGGGATGCGTTATACCTCCTCCAAGGGATATCGGGAAAGCATGTGCGCTTTGCTACAGGCAAAGATAGAGGGTCAGAGACGAGCCTTCTCTTCTCAGAAGACCATGTGCGCGCGAATGTCCGGCAATGGCTTGGCTTTTGACCATTCTCTTTCAGGGATATATATCAACCCCAACCAAACAATTAATACACAAGTTGTCCGAGGTCGGACACCTGTATATTCGTGTAGATCGTTTCATCCGAGAACGCGAGGCGAGGTCTGGGATTGGCATGATTGAACAGAGTCTTTGTCATCACCTCCAATCCCAATTGACGGAGTACTATCGGCTCATAGCTGTCTTGGAGTCGCAGTTGAACATTGCCTCTAACTCACAAGATCAGGATACCCAGTCCTCGACGGCTGTAATACCACCGGAACCAGACATTCGAGCAGAGGAGAGCGGCCTAACTCTGAGACGATTGGATGTATGGGTCAACGAGTGGAAGCTGCGGATGCGTATGATGAGTGTTTGTGTAGAGGCCGCCAAAGGTACTTATATATGTCACTTCCGTTGATTAGCTCCACTGACTTATTGAAGATACGCACGGTGGCGCTCTTGTCAACCTCATTCACAGCTACACGGAGAACGGCGATCCATTTGTACGCAACTTTACGGACCAACTTCTTGAAGAGGTATGTGTACTTCGGGGTTTTCCTCTGAACCGACTCAGTGTAGTCCCTTACTAGGTGTCGAAACCCTTCTTTGAGACACTGCAGAAGTGGCTCTTTTCGGGGGAGCTGTACGACCCTTACTTGGAGTTCTTCGTTACTGTAGACCCAGAACTTGCCCATTTACAATATGTATATCCGACGACCCTTGCAGCAAGGGCGGGGATTATGACGGGCGATGGTTTCGGCGGCTTTCACGTAGACCAAGATGATATAACTGGCGAACGCGAAAGTGGACTCCGTCTATGGCAGGGAAAATACAAATTTCGGCAAGAGATGTTACCTGCATTTGTTGGTGAAGGGTTCGGAAGCAAAGTAAGTTATATAAATCCATACCTAGATTGCATCAAATAATTCTTATATTTACAGATCTTCTCAACTGGGAAGAGTCTCAATTTCATTCGGTATAGTTGTCACGACACGGACTGGATCGCCACTCGCGAGAAAATGAACAATACCCACGGAAGTGAGTTGCAGATACGAGTATTTTTGCTCCCGTTTGACCGAAAGAAGCCTTACAGTACAGTGATATCTTCGGGCTTGAGCGCTCGATAGACGCCGCCTATCGAATAGCCAGCCAGCGATTGTTCGACATATTCTTTGATAAGTTTCGGTTGTTGGATCATCTCCGAGCTTTGAAGAACTACCTTCTACTTGGCCATGGTGACTTCGCGGATCAACTCATGGAAACGATTGGGTAAGGTGGTCTGGCGTCATACCCGTGGTATTACTCAGACTCCAAGGCTCACAGACCAAGCTTATCGAAACCGGCGAACTCGCTGTACCGACACAACCTAACGGCGACTTTGGAAACAGCTATCCGTTCGTCTAATGCACAGAAGGACCCACCCGACGTCCTCCGACGCCTTGACGCGCGGATGCTCGAATATAGCCAAGGTGAAATCGGCTGGGATGTGTTCACCCTGGAATACAAAGTGGATGCCCCGTTGGACACCGTTCTTGACCCAGACTCAATGGTCAAGTATCTAAAGCTATTCAATCACCTCTGGAAGATGAAGCGGATCGAGAGTACCATGACAAAGGGGTGGGCGAGGACCGCTGGTTCCACTAAGGCCTTTGTACGAATCCCGGGTGGGTTTTGACAAGGCTCTGGTCACATGACGATTGACATCTGGAGCCAGAACTGGAGCCAGAGTGGCACAAAATCCGCCTGATTACAGCGGAAATGATCCACTTTATACGACAGATGGCGACTTACTGTCAATTGGACGTAGTCGAGTGTTCGTGGAAGGCTCTCGTAGACTTCATCAGCAAGAAAGAGGGCGACTTGGACGCACTGATTGGCGCACACCGTGCATATTTAGATCGCATGGTAAAGAAAATATTGCTTATTGGGCCTAAAGCTGGCAGAGAGGTCGGTCCTTCTTCTGGTTTCCGAGCAGATACTGACTTGCACCCGTTCCTAGGAGAGCCTACTTAACCAGGTTAAGGAAGCGTTTTCGCTGATTCTGGGGTTCAACGATGCGACGGTGAGCAGTGAATCTATGCGCGCCATTGAACGAGTAACGACCTCACAACACAGGAACACTTCTACAATCTCTGCATGTCTGAGTCCTCTCGGAGAGACAGTGAACTGGATCAAGAACGTGTAAGTTTATGTGTTGTGTCGTGCGACTGGAACCAACCCTTGTTGGCAGGGAATCTACACTGCCACTAATAAGCGCACGGGTCCGCAGAGATCTGACGCTCTCGTGAATGGCCTTCGACAGTGCAAGGAATACGGTACCTCCTTCTCAGAGAAGGTTCAGGTCATCCTTCTTGCATTGCAGGCTCATGTCGACCTCGACTGTCGATTTTTGAGTATACGATTATCGTTCTCGGATTTCTACCGAGCCAAGAAAGACTCCCAGATGCCACCCAAGCCATAGGAAACTTGTATAAGCCATGTACAGTTAGAAGAGCTCTTTATATTATAGATAGTAACTACGAGACTGAAAGAGAGTCGATCCGAGGGGAAGACGTAGACAGACAAGATAGAAATCTGGTAGGACGTCCAAGGCGACTTGTAAGATGATGCGAGCGGCCGACTTGCCGATAACGCAGACGAGAATATATAAGAGAGCACGCGAGAGCTGCTCAAGTCATACTGCGCGAGTCATAGGAAACTCGCATAAGCCATGTACAATTACAATATTGATTTTTATATATCAACTACGAGAACCCTTACCCACCCCTAATGATTACATTTAGATGGGTCAGATTTCAGATGATAGGTACGCATATCTAGCTAGACGTCTGTTTCTCTTTGGGTGGTTTATACAACCTCAACATGAGAGAGCTACAAACGACCGAGACCGAACTGAGACATGCCGCAATGTGAGTAAGAAAAGATAGGTGCCTGCAGAATTCACTTACGATAAAGCCATGGCAAGTGAGGCCCACACAGGATCGAGCCGGGTATTCTTCATAGGGTACAAGACACCTGCCGCAATCGGGAGCGCGGCTATGTTATATACCAATGCCCACAACTAGGGAAGAAGGCCACGGTCAGTTGTACTGCCATACACCCTTAGCCGCCGGACTTACGAAATTAAATTTTACACGCCGAAATACAGTAGAAGATAGGTCCACAAGGGTCAGCACGCCACTAAGGTTCGATGACACAAGGATGAACGAGGCACTTGAGAGCGCCACGTCACTCCCCGATCCAATAGCAATAGAGACATCGGCCGCGGCCATTGCCTACGCACCCGCCAGCGTCAGTATCGTCAAGAACGGTAATGAATGCTTTCGCACGCACTGGTGCATCGTTTATGCCATCTCCAACCATTGCGACCATACAACGATTATTCAATCTTTTCCCAAACAACCTCCTTAGCTTGGATCGTTGCTTCTTCGGAGCGTTCTCCTGAAGCCAACGAACTTTGTCCGCCTGTCCGTCGATATAATCAGCTCGCAGGGGTTTGGATGAAGCACTGTGCAGGTCTCACCTTTTCATGAGGTAACACGCCTGCTATCACATTGGATTCAGGTATACCGATCTGCTTCGCCACAGCATTTGCAGTCGTTACATTGTCACCAGAGATCATCCAAGTCGAGAGTTTCTGGGATTGCAGGTGAGAGATTACCGCCTTGGCGTCCTTTCGAAGAGGGTCGGCGACGGCAAACGAAAAAACGATTCTGAACGGGCTCGTCTCCGATGCTTCAACCGCATCATCTTGACGAACGGCGAGTAGCACAACACTTTTCCCCTCCAATTTCCAGGACTCTAGACGGCCCGATAATTCCGCGGGAACCTCTACCCCGTATTCTGCCATCCAGGCCTCATTTCCGACGATTGCTGAGCAATTGATGTCACTGAAGACCGCCTTGAGCCCTCTCCCCGGCACTTCTTCTACTGAGGTAGCTGTCCGCGGAATGACCTGGTTACCTTCACAATACAAACGAACGGCTGTGGCCAGAGGATGGGAGCTGGACGCCTCAATCTCCGATGCCAATCCAAGCACGGTTTCGCGCTTCCACGGGGTTCTGCCACAAAGGTCTTCGCTGTCGGTGACAGTTGGCTGGCCACCTATTGTCAAGGTTCCCGTCTTATCAAAGGCGATCAGGTCAAGCTGCGCGGCCTCCTGGAACGCTTCGCCACCTCCGCGGACCAAGATCCCGAACTTCGCAGCCATACCGGAGCCAACGAGAAGCGCAGTCGGAGCTGCAAGACCAATTCCACAAGGACATGCCACGACAAAGACGGAGATGGCAAATTCGAGGGACCATAGCGCTGGTAGAAAAGGGAATTAAAGAGCTATTCCATGAGGAGGAGAGTCGACGCTTACGCCATCCGCCCACGTCTTTATCGAGGTAGCTGCGTGGAAGGGCACCACTTACGCCCAGGCCGAGCCATATGGCCCAAACAAGAAGAGCAAGTAATGTAACGGCTGGCACGAAATAGCCTGTCAGATGGTCCGCGAAGCGCTCTATCGGCGCTCGTTTTGTCTGACTGTCCCGCACCACGTTGATGACGTGATCAAGCCTATGCTCACGTAAGTCATTGACCACAACGGGAAGGACGAAAGCACGAACATGGTCTTGCCCTCCGCTACAGCTATTCTCACGTCTATAACTTTCCCAACGTTGATTGTTCCCAGGAGTACACGATCCCCGAGACGCTTCTTGATTGGCTTGGATTCCCCAGTCACCGAGCTCTCGTCGAACAGTGATTGCCCGGATGCAACTGTGCCATCCATCGGAGGTGTTGAACCAATTGGCACTCGAACGATATCCCCGATTTCCAAGAAATCTGCAGGGATTTTCTGCACTCTGGAACCAGGCTCCGACAATTGAACTTCTGATTCTGTGCTCGCGTCGCCTTTTTCTATGTCTCCTTCAATGCTGTGGAAGCCGCCGAGTAGCCATTTCTCGTCCGATACGCCCACAACGAGCGCTTCGGCTGGCTTCAAACTCGATAGGCTATTAATGGCGTCCCCTGTGCGGCTCTTGCTATACGCTTCCGTGTATCTGCCTGGGCCGGGAGTCAGGTGCTGTTCGTTATGACAGCTACGTGGCATACCGATAAGAAGAAACATCGTAAGAAAGACGACAGAATCGAAATACGTTGACGTGTCACCATGACCGTCTTGGGATGGCGATTTCGAGGCTGCAAGGGCAAGCAAGACAATGGAGGAGAAATATGCCACCGAGACCCCAGACGATACCTGCGATGTTTTCGTTAGTTGTATGGGAGCCTAAAGAAGAGACCCATACCAGCAAGTTCATGCTCCCGAAGCGGAGAAAACGTTTCCATATCGGAGTGCGACTTCCTCTTCTCCACAGGGCATAAACCTCCTTCAGACTTCGCCTGTGGAAACTTCCGGCACTGTAGAACATCACAGGCGTAGCCAAGAAGAGCAGCGACCATTGAACACGCGACGCATTCCCCGACCACATTGGTTCCATCAAGAATCTTCTGGTTTGGTTCTGAGATGACACTAAGCTCATGAAGACGACACTGATTATAAAAGCGGGGATGGCAACAATGACAGAACACCCAAGGCGATAAAGGATACTCCGTTTCTCCTTGGATTGTAACAACCGAGCACGGTCTTCGAGAGTGAGGGTCTTATATATGGTGACCTTGAAGGGGGAGCTACTGGACGACACTATGGCGGAGATAATGTCGCGTATGGTGAAGGCCGGCGGGGATGGCTCATAGGTGAGACGAAGAATGGGATCTTGGAGGGTTGGTGGTTCTACGTGTATTATCTGACTCATCTTTTCGAGGCATTGCGTAATCTTTTGAGGACATTGGCTGGTGGGGGGTTTATGAGTGGTCGTGAGTAGGCCTATTGATAGCGATGACTCACTCGCAGAACATGCCCTCTATACGTAGAGCAACGGTACGTCGCCCCCTCGAAGCATCTGATATCGCTTGGACAGGCTCGACGTTAACCACAGTTACTTCGTATCCTGCAGATTCAATAACGTCTTTGACTTCGGGAATCAGCTTCTTGCTTTCCACCACCAAAGTGGCAGAATTGCCCAAAAGATTGACTGAAACATCTGTAATGCCTCCCAGTTCAGAGACTAATCTGGTGATGGTGGAAGAGCACGAGACGCAAGTCATCCCCCCTATGGAGAGAGAAACGTGGAGAGGCCCGTCCATTTGGGTGTTAGCTATTTCCGTGTCTGAGGGCCTAACCAACACAATGTTGGCCTCATATCCGATGGCTTTAATAGTCTCGAGTACGTCACTTGTGACAGTTTTGTTATCCAAGGTGACAACAGCAGAGTTTTCTAGAAGCGAGACGGACACATCGCGCACTCCAGACAGACCGGACAGCGCAGCAGTTACTGTACTTCGGCACGATGCACAAGTCATTCCACCTACAGAAAGTGTGAGGTGATAAGGTGCATCGTCAGGGCGATCGGTCACGCGATTTCCGATCGCATCCCGGGGAAGGTGATACCTCTCTAGGGGTGCTGTTACCCCTGCAGCCAGGGTATTCCGACAGGCGAGGCATTGTTCTAGATGCTTCTTCGTTCTCCACGAGCGGAGGGAAGAATTGGATGGATCCGATGACGGCCCGGGGCCTGCAGGCGCAGTACTATCCGCGACATCGAATCCAGAATCTTCAATGGCCTCCCTGATAAAGGAAGATAACAGGGATGAAGGGTGACGGATGATTACGCATTGAGAGAGAATTGATACGTGGATAGAGTAGGGGCATGGGGCAAGCACTTGAAGGGCCTCCTCAATGGTACGGACGCAACTAGATCACCACAGTGCTTAGTACGCCGCTACTGGTGACTGAGGGGACACACCTTCCACAATGAAGATTGGACAGGAATAACGTCGTCGTAACTTCGTTGCGGCTAGGGACCGACATTTACGCGGGTGGTTCTTGATCAAGTGGTTGATTGAGTGTAAAGGTTAAGAGAATATTTGGGGTGAAAAAGTCGTTATTAATACCGACTAGAGAATCCGCAGAATTGCCTCAGAATGACTCATCGGGTGGTGAGGCGTTATTAGGCGGGCGGAGAGGCAATTGTGCGATGCAGCACACCGGACACCGCTTCTTTCGGGGTCCCTACATACCGGGCCGTCGTGGACTCGGAGTTGTCGGACATGAGGCCGCCTCACCCCAAGCTCGCGTCGGTGTTGCCAGTCGGACAAGACCGTGATCAGTACAATGCATTGGGACAGACCGTCCCGTGTCTCCTTATTGCAAACTACTGATAGACATTCTCCCCGCTCGAGCTCCATTCTAGCTAGATCCTCCACGCCCTCTCCCACCGGCTCTCATACGTCAGATTTATATTTTGGAAATGAGACTCCGAAACCCACAATAGTCCTCGGAATATGTGCGATGGACATGAAAGCTCGTTCAAAGGCGATGAGGGAGATTCTTACACGCCTTGTGGACAGAGCGAGGGGGGCCATCGAGGTCAAGGTTTTCGGAGATAAAGTCATCCTAGATGAGGGTGAGCCGAGATCTCCCTGATTTGCGCGCTTCTTCTTGACACCCTGTATGCATCCGGTACAGATGTTCAGAACTGGCCTAGATGCGACGTTCTCATTTCGTTCTTTTCCAATGACTTCCCCTTGGACAAAGCAGTCTCCTACGTGAAACTCCGGCGTCCCTGCTGCATAAATGAGCTGGTGCCCCAAGCCCTTCTCTGGGACCGTCGCTTAGTGGGACGCGTACTGGACCATATCAAGGTACCTACTCCAAAGCGTTTGGAGGTGTCTCGCGATGGCGGACCCAAGGTCGACAATGAACTCAAAGAATACATGAAAGCTAGGCTTGGCGTTGAACTGGGCGACTTCCAGGTCACCCCTGAAGTGACTCTACGAGAAGATGGAAATGCCATCATCATCGATGGCCAAGTGTTAGAAAAACCCTTTGTGGAGAAACCAGTGAGTGGTGAGGATCATAACGTTTATATATATTTTAGGGATGGTGGAGGGCGTCGCCTCTTCAGAAAGGTAAGCAAGCAAACTGCGTTAGCTCGGATCCTTCATGATGATGTGAAATACGTTTCAGGTCGGAAATAAAAGTAGTGAACCGGACCCTAGTTTGATGCATCCGAGGACCGACGGCTCTTATATATATGAAGAGTTTATCGACGTGGACAATTCGGAGGATATCAAAGTTTACACTGTCGGTAAAGAATATACCCACGCAGAAACTCGCAAGTCACCTGTCGTTGATGGAGTTGTGCGACGTAATACTGATGGGAAAGAAATTCGGTGAGCGGACATTATTCCTTGACCGCAGGCCTCATTAACCCTACGTAGTTTCATCACCCGTCTTAATGATGAGGAGAGGTCTTGGGCCGCAAAGATCTGTGATGCATTTGGGCAGAGGGTTTGTGGCTACGATATGCTTCGCTGCGATAACGGCGGACGGAGTCAAGTGATCGACGTCAACGGCTGGAGTTTCGTTAAGGGGAACGAGTCCTATTACGGTGCGTGTATTCGGCGGATTACAAACCTTCAGCGCTCAGTCATGTTCTTGCTTCTGACCCACATCCTAGACAAAGCTGCTGAGATCCTCTCGGCCCTTTGTATCCGCATATCGACGGCCCCAGATAGACCATTAATCAATTCGGAATCCACCACCCCAGAAGTACCGACGTGGCTATTGAAAGCGAATGTGACCGTCTTTCGCCACGCCGACCGGACTCCGAAGCAGAAGCTCAAGTTCAATTTTCCCATTGGAGAAGCGTGGACCCAGCCATTCGTTACCCTCCTAAATGGCGAGAAAGAGGAGATAATCCTTCGCGAGAGGGAGCAGCTCAGTCGCATCGCCATTGCGGTGGAGGAGGCCAAGCAATTGGGGGCGGACGGAGAGGACCTGACTAAGTTAACTTTGCTCAATAATGCGCTATTTAGCAAGATCGAACTCCCTGGGACTAAAGCCCAGCTAAAACCAGTGTACTCAAAGAAGGCAGCAGGCTACCCAAGGAAACTAGTGAAACTGACGCTTGTGTTTAAGTGGGGTGGAGAGTTCACTCACTCCGCGCGTTATCAATCCCGGGATCTAGGCGAGAATATGAAGAAAGACATCTCCATCATGAGTGCGTATTTAACCGCTTTCGTGACGAACGTGCGTCGGGGCTGAACAAGCGCGCAGACAAGGACGTCCTCAGCAATGTTAAGGTCCGTTCCGCGCCTGAGGAGGACAAACGTGCCCACTCATTTTACCCGTTTTGGAACAGATATACACATCCTCCGAACGCCGCGTCATTGCCTCAGCTGAGATTTTTGCTGCGGCGCTCCTTGACCAGCACCAGTCATCCCTGTCGACGAATTCGACACCCACCCGTTCTGGGCGATCATCTACCGATGGCGGCCCAGGGCCTACCATCACCCCCAAGTCTTCAATGTCCTTGAGAGAGCCCCTCAGGCTCATCGTACGTAAGGACCTTCTGGACGACTCGAACGCCGCCAAGGACCTTATGGACGATGTGAAGAAACGGCTCAAGATTTTGCTGCGACCTGGGGAGTCAGAAAAGCGACCAGAATTGATTTGGCCGAAGAGCATGAACAAAGAGCCCGTGGAGGTCCTGAAGGTAAGTTCGCTCATCGACACGACATACAAAGAAGAGATACAGTTTTGTATAGGAGGTTATCGAACTGCTCAGCGGTTTCCGAGCCATTATGGGTCAGAATTTCGACACACTAGAGATAGAGAAGATTCAGGAGCGATGGTAAGTTACGTCGCATGGAGGAGATGCATGTCTCACTTCACGTTTGTCTAGGTGTTGTGGTGACGAGCCTTGGCTCTTCCGGGAGCGTTGGGAGAAGCTTTTTGAAGACTTCTGCGATGTAAAACCAGAGAAGTTTGACCCATCGCGTGTGAGCACCGGCCTATTATGATAACGTGGTGTCCATGAATCCGAATCGGCATTGCCTAGGTATCGGAGCTATACGATACGATCAAATACTGTGCCCTCCACCATCGCACCTTTCTCTTCGCCATATTCGACGAGAACGGTGGGCAGGACCACCATCACCCTCGTGACCGTAAACTGCACGAATTGTATGGCCGTGCCAAGGCATTATTCGACCTCGTAGCGCCGCAAGAATACGGCATCGAACCCGAAGAAAAGTCTCTCGTCGTCCTTACATTCCCCGACCCAGACTAACCGAGGCATTTCTCCCAGGGAGGAGATCGGCGTCCTCACCTCGCTCCCACTTCTCCGGAAAGTGGTCGAGGACCTCGAAGAAGCACGCAATCATGGCGGGAGCTCGTTAACGTGCTATTTTACCAAGGAGAGCCATATTCACACGTTGGTAAATCTTGTGCTTCTGTCGGGCCTGCCAATAGCGAATCGACGACTACCCGAACTCGACTATGCGGTACGTACCGAATTCTCCGCAACAGATGAGGTTCACCAACATCGCTCTCTGATCGCGACAGTCGCATATAACGTATGTGTCTTCCATGATCATTCTTGAGATGTAAACTGACTGCTCTTTAAGATTCGAGCTGTACGAGCGTAACTATGGCAGAAGCAAATCAGACAAAGAATATTCTATCAAACTCTCGCTGAGCGAAGGTGCTCATTCGTCCAACGTTCTCGACTCTGCCCTGGATGCCCGACACTCGTTGAACGTGCAGCAACGACGGTTAGCTCATCCGTGCACCCCCAATCACTGGATAGATTCTGATCACTTTCTGTAGAAAATTGACCCAGCACCTGCCTTATAGTATTGTCATTGAGAAGCTGTCGAAGCACTTTGGCCGTACGCCGGAGGTAAGTCTGGTGGGGGAGATGATCTCCGATAAGGCTGATTCCGCGCTGTAGGATGACGACACAGACCCAGAAACTCCCCTTGTCCTCGAGGCATTGCCCGCGAGAGTTGCCAACGAGAGCAGCAGGGACGACCCGTGAATGGGCCTCGCTGGATTTTTTGCAACACAGCCACTATATTCTTTCATTGAGCACTATGGTATAATACTTCGGACTGTATAATGGGTACAGAGTGCGATGTAGACAGGAGAATGTAACAATAACGCCGTTCCTCAGGTTGGCTGAGGGGCGTCCTCCCATGCATGTAGGCCTAGTCGAGCACGTAATGCATCAGACTGCTCCGGTTTCAGCTCGCGAAAGATCAAACTATGAGGTGGTCCCTTTGTGTTTGCCATTGAGGGGTGATCCTGGTCAAAGAGAGCAGATGCCGTCTGAGAGAGCATCGACGACTGGGTTGCCAGTGCGGCGAAAGATGACGTAGTATCGTGGTACCTACAAGAGAGCCTCGCACCACGCTTCTGAGCAGAACGTAATTTGGCCACTTACAATCTGTGCGGGCTCATTAGCACAGCTGCGGGCGATACAAAAAAAAAGACGCTCGCCTGAATGCTTCTCTATTCAAACAATCGCCCTCTTTGATTTGGTCAAGCGCATGTTTCTTAAAGGAAGCTTTGATGTAGTAAAGGATGTCGTATACATGATGCTCTTTTGGCCTGGTCGATCAGCACCACGCGTCAGATTCAGACTTTCAGCAACGTCCGACAGAGCAGAGTAACTGACCGCCACGGATTGAATTTCGGAGCGAGGTTGAAAGTTCCATCCTGCTGAGAAATCAATGGGTGAAAGACGTCGGTGACAAAATGCACGGTCGGGGGTCGGTCGGGGTAATTGTGGGGGAAGGTAAGGCGGAATTTCAAGATAGAGTCGGTATAGTAGCCTCATGTCCGAGTGACTTTAGTTTGCAAAGGCGGTCAGATATCAACTCGGGCAGGGCCAGGCTCACCCTGGTGAATGAAGAGGACAGCGTCCCAGATAGATGGGTCACCGACCAGCGGGATGACATACATGCCAAGGGGACAGTGGGACTGGTATCGCAAAGAGGCATATTCAAGGGATATCGCAACACGCGAAAGGGGGTTGACAGCGGGAGGTTGGGCCTGGGTGGTCCGTCGCGGCTTGGGACTAGACTTACGACGAGGTGAAGGTTGTTTGGTGAGGCCAGACCCGGGTAGCGTTAAGCCACCGAACATTGTTATGGTCGTGCTTACTGTGCTTACTGTACCGCGCGGCAACTTTGAAGCGACCACCCTCGGCGTGACGGGAACCTCCGAGTCCAAGTCCGAGTCCTCCGATGCTGTATATAGGCGGCCTATGTCCATCGCATCTTGACATTTCTACCACCACTTCCGACTTATACCATGAAAGTCAACATCACTCAAGAAGAACTCGAGGCGTTTGACCGCGCCACCATCCGTGGTTCCATCGAGGGTATCGCTGGCGGTCTAGCCATATCCCTTCCCGCCTCATTTGCCGCACAACGCTACTGGCCCGCATACCGTACCCTCCCATTGTCCCTGAAGGCCCTCGGAGTTATCCTCATCGTTGGTCCTACGTGGGCTATCCAAACTGAACGCCGAGGTGTCGAATTTGACGAGGAACACAACTGGTGAGTTCCATGACGCGTGCGAAAAATAGGGTGGTGCTAACGTTAACTTCCTCCACGCCAGGAAAGGTGTCGGCCGCCAGCTTCTAGATAGTGCCAAGGCTCGCGAGTCATCCGAGTGGGATGGCTTGAGTTCGACTGATAAATTTTCAAAATGGGTCACCCGCCATCAGTACCAGGTCATCCTTGGCAGCTGGGCTACGAGCATGGCCGTCGCTGGCACCATCATCATGCGTGATAGGTATGGTCACTCTCCACATTAATTTGCACTCCCTAACCTTGACCACCCTCCCAAGGCATCAGTCGAATTCGCAGAAGATTGTACAAGCTCGGATGTGGGCTCAGGGCCTGACAATCGGGATTCTCATCGCGACCGGGATCGTCACACACTCCCAACGTGCAGAGGGTGCGAAGAACAACGCCGTTGACCATTCGTGGCGCGAACTCCTTGAGGCGGAAGCCCGGGAAGCCGAGTCACGCAAAATCAAGCGATTCGACCCCGCTTCAGCGACCGCGTAGAATTGCCTCATAGAACCTCACCTCGCACCATTCCGTGATTATGATACAGTACTCGCATTTGTATTCCGCTTTATTGTACGGTGACGGTAAAGTACAGTAACAGCAATAGTAATTGAGACTTGGTCACTCCCTTGCAGGAAGAGAAGTTCGCGCCCCAATGCACGAAGAGTCGACGACACGTTAAGGTTTGAGGTGCAGAAGTGGGATGGGCAGATGGAACAGGAATACCGGATGAAGGTGTGGTGGGTGTGAAGGGAAGGACGCCAGGCAGTACCGCCAGCGGACAAGCGCGTCGCGCCAGACTCGCCTTGCCTGTATCGCATGGCCACGTAATTCTCGAAGACCACCGATCCACGGACTGCGAAGGAATTTGAAGGAATCCTAACCAGACTCGTACATAACCCCGTAGAGGGAGCGGTCACCCTCAGTAAAAAAGAAAAGTCCGCCCGGGGTCAGCCGGTAGTCAGAAACGGTCGTCGGGTAGTCAAAATGACCTGCAGATGGATATTTGCAAGAAATCTGACCACGATGGTCAGATTTCTAGTCAAATCCAGGTC